>Ga0302114_10000233_pt1 | contig 40904 bp, 44 predicted proteins | sample AG5_Surface_MG_FD_203107 | JGI IMG/M metagenome (GOLD analysis project Ga0302114, IMG submission 203107) | Marine microbial communities from Western Arctic Ocean, Canada - AG5_Surface | ecosystem: Environmental > Aquatic > Marine > Oceanic | place: Canada: Western Arctic Ocean | collected...
ATGACACGTTGTCTATTCGCTTGATGCCGCGTCCCAGTCCGCGTGGAAGCGCTTCAGGAAGGCCGGGTTGTGCGGTGAGCACAGCTTCGGCAGCAGGCGGTCCAGTATGAACCACTTGATTCGGTGCGCCCGGGCCTTCTCCGCGCGCTCAATTCGCGAGCGGATCCGCGTGTGCTGCTCTTCAGTCAGCTCGTGCCCCTCGAAGTACCAGAACTTGCTTCCGTTGACGAGTTCGATCGCCGGACCGTCCATGCGGTGACGCTCGTCGCGAATGTACCAGCTCCTGGATCGGCCGGGGTATTCGCTCGCCGGGCCGTCCTCGCGGTGGCGCTGGCCGTGGAGGTACCACGATTTGCATCCGTTGAAGAGTTCGACCGCCGGGCCGTCCTCGCGGTGGAGCTTGCCGTTAAGCCGCCACTCGGTGAGTCCGCCGGGGTATACCGCGCATACCGCCATGCTTGGGGGTGCTTATTCCTCGTATTCACTACGTAATTGCCATTCAATTAGAAAAACGGCAATTCCCTTGCGTGACAAGTCACGCGGACGCCATTTGGCAAAATCGCGTTCCCGACAAAGTCGCGGGTCCTTTTGCGCTCATTTTCGCTCCAAATGCGTCCAAATCGGGTAAAAGAGCGTTCCTGAGGAAGTCGCGGGGTCCTTTTGCGCTCACTTTCGCTCCAATTCGGGAAATATCGCGTTCCCGAGGAAGTCGCGGGGTCTTTTGCGCTCACTTTCGCGCCAATTCGGGAAATATCGCGTTCCCGAAAAGGTCGCGGGTCCTTTTGCGCTCATTTTGTAATAAATTAAAAAAACAGCTTCTCCCGCGACAAGCTACAAGGACGCCGCGTCCCAGTCCGCGTGGAAGCGCTTCAGGAAGGCCGGGCTGTGAGGCGAGCACAGCTTGGGCAGCAGGCGGTCCAGTATGAACCACTTGATTCGGTGCGCCCGGGCCTTCTCAACGCGCGTGCGAACCCGCGCGTGCTGCTCTTCAGTCAGCTCGTACCCCTCGAAGTACCACTGCTTTGCCCCGTCGGCTTGTTCGATCGCCGGGCCATCCAAGCGGTGGTGGCTGCCGTGGAGGTACCACATCTTGGTTCCGTTGTTTAATTCGACGGCCGGGCCGTTCTCGCGGTGGAGCTGGCCGCGAATGCACCAGCTCGCGGATCCGTAAGCGGATATAAAGATCGCCGGGCCGTCCTCGCGGTGGCGCTCGCCGCGAATGTACCACTCCATGGATCCGTCGGCGTATTCGACTGCCGGTCCACCCTCGCGGTGGAGTAGAGCTTGCTCGCCGTCGAGGCGCCACTCCCTGGTCCCGTCGGCGTCAGTCGTACAGACCGCCATGCCAGCGGGTGTGTATAATGCGACAAAACAGCCATTCAATTAGCAAAAAACAGCACGTTGTCTATTCGCTTGATGCCGCGTCCCAGTCCGCGTGGAAGCGCTTCAGGAAGGCCGCGCTGTTCGGGGAGCACAGGCGAGGCAGCAGGCGGTCCAGAATGAACCATTTGATCCGGTGCTGCCGGGCCTTCTCCGCGCGCTCAATCCGCGAGCGAATCCGCGCGTGCTGCTCCTCCGTCAGCGCGTGCCCCTCGAAATACCAGTACTTGTACCCATTGAAGGCTTCGATAGCCGGGCCGTCACTACAGTGTAGCTTGCCGTGGAGGTACCAGAAATTGGTTCCGCTGGCGTATTCAATCGCCGGGCCGTCCTCGCGGTGGAAATTTCCGCGGTGGTACCAGTGCTTGTCTCCGTGGGCGAATTCGGTCGCCGGACCGTCTTCGCGGTGGCGCTCGCCGCGAACCCACCACTCCATGGATCCGTCGGCGTATTCGACTGCCGGTCCACCCTCGCGGTGGAGCAGAGCTTGCTCGCCGTCGAGGCGCCACTCCTTGGTCCCGTCGGCTTTAGTCGTACAGACCGCCATGCCGGAGGGTGCGTAGTTCGACAAACAGCTATTCAATTAACAAAAAAAGCAGCATCGGTCTTACGTGAGTGATGCGTCCCAGTCCGCATTCACTACGTGAATAGCGCTTCGGGAAGGCCGCGCTGTGCGGCGAGCACAGGCGAGGCAGCAGGCGGTATTCACGTAGTGACTTTACGTAGTAAATGAATGAACCACTTGATTCGGTGCGCCTTCGCGGCCCGGGCCTTCTCGACGCGCAATCGAATCCGCGTGTGCTGCTGCTCAGTCAGCTCGTGCCCCTCGAAGTACCACTGCAACTTTAGCCGATTGCCTTTCTCGTCGACCCATTCAACCGCCGGGCGATGCGAAGCATCGCGAGACGCGGAGCGTCTCCCGTCCAAGCGGTGGCGCTCGCCGCCAACGTACCACTCCGTGGATCCGTTGGCGTATTCGACCGCCGGGCCGTCCAAGCGGTGGCACCTGCCCCAGAGGTACCACCACTTGTTGGTGGCCTCGCCGACCGCCGGGCCGTTCAGTCGGCGCTCCTGGCGGACGGGGCATTCAATAGCCGGGCCGTCCAAGCGGTGCAGAGCGTACCCTCCCTCAAGGAGCCACTCGTTAGCCCCGTTGGGTCTGGTAGTACAGACCGACATGTCAGAGGGTACGTTGTCATCCGCGGATAGCCATTCAATTAACAAAAAAACAGCATGTTGTCTATTCACTCGACGCCGCGTCCCAGTCCGCGTGGAAGCGCTTCAGGAAGGCCGCGCTGTTGGGCGAGCACAGGCGAGGCAGCAGGCGGTCCAGTATGAACCACTTGATTCGGTGCTGCCGGGCCTTCTCGGCGCACTCAATGTTCCCGCGTATCCAAGCGTGCTGCTCCTCCGTCAGTCGGTACCCCTCGAAGTACCACTCCTTGTCTCCGTTGAGGTATTCGACTGCCGGACCGTTCTCGCGGTGGAGCTTGTTGCGGAGGTACCAGAACTCGGCTCCGTTGATGAATTCTACCGCCGGGCCGTCCTCGCGGTGGCGCTCTCCTTGGAGGTACCACTCCTTGTGTCCATAGGACCGTATGACCGCCGGGCCGTCCTCGCGGTGGAGCTTGTCGCGGAGGTACCAGGCCTTTCCGTTGGGTCCGTCGACGGCCGGGCCGTCCTCGCGGTGCTTCTTGCCGTGGAGAATCCAGTACTTGGTTCCGTCCGTGAACTCAGTCGCCGGGCCGTCCTCGCGGTGGGCCTCGCCATGGATGTACCAGTGCTTAGTCCCGTCTGTAGTTTCAACCGCCGGGCCGTCCTCGCGGTGTTTTTTGTTGTGGAGGTACCAATACTTAGTTCCGTCGGCCCGCTCGATCGCCGGGCCGTCCTCGCGGTGGCGCTCGCCGCGGACCCACCACTCCTTGTGTCCGTTGGCCCATTTGATCGCCGGGCCGTCCGAGCGGTGAATCTGGCCGTGGAGGCGCCACTCCCTGGTTCCGTCGGCTTTAGTCGTGCAGACCGCCATGCCTGCTGGCGGGTGGTTCCTCTGTATTCACTACGTGAATAACCATTCAATTAGCAAAAAATCAGCGGCGCGTTCACGTCGCGGTATCTGCGTCCCAGTCCGCGTGGAAGCGCTTCATGAAGGCCGCGCTGTGCGGGGAGCACAGGCGAGGCAGCAGGCGGTATTCACGTAGTGAAGGGATGAACCACTTGATCCGGTGCGCCCGGACCTTCTCGACGCGAGCGACGCGCGAGCGAATCCGCGTGTGCTGCTGCTCCGTCAGCTCGTACCCCTCGAACCACCACTGCAACTTTGGTTGCGTTCCGTGCAACTCGTTGCCGTGTTCAATCGCCGGGCCGTCCAAGCGGTGGAGGTTGCCGCGGAGGTACGTTGCTGCGCAACACTTGGTTCCGTCGGCTTGTTCTATCGCTGGGCCATCCTCGCGATGTTTCTCGCCGTTTACCCACCACTCTCGGCTCCCGTTGTCATGCTCGACAGCCGGACGATGCTTCGCACCGCGGGACGCGGAGTGTCCCTCGTCATCGCGGTGGCGCGCCCCATGCTTGAACCATTGCCGGGACCCGGTTGTACAATCGATTGCCGGGCCGTCAGTCCTGTGTAAGTTCCCGTGTTGGTGCCAGTGACGGGTTCCGTCAACGTACTCGACAGCCGGACCGTTATCGCGGTGGAGTTGCCCGTCGAGGCGCCACACCTTATCTCCGATCGCGTTGATCGTACATACCGCCATGCCTGGAGGTGCGTTATTCTTTCGCATTCACATAGTGAATAGCCATTTAATTAACAAAAAAATCAACAACATCACGTACGACAAGTACAAAAAGAAGTGGCTGAATGGCGAGCTGGGGATTACTCAGGTCTCGCATGATTCTCCAGGCGAGGAACTTGCGGCGCCCTAAAATAATCGCAGCTCTTTTTGAGGCGATTTACGGCCAGTTGTTCGCAATGAACTCCTTTCCCGCTTCCGTGATGTGAACCATTGGGAATTCCGCGTTGTTGTCTTCCGTGATATGGCCGAGGGCCACGCCCTGGGCCATCATACGATCGTTGATCCACCTAAAGCGCAGTAAACGCGCCCTGTCGGTCGAGCCCATGTCAATGAGTTTCAGCGCCGCCGGGTAACTCTTGTCCTCCGCCATTTAGCTAAATCCTCGCGCGCTCGAAATCCTGGGAAATTGCTCCGCGTCGGGGCGTGTTATTCCCACGTTAATACGATTCAATTAACAAAAAACCAGCGACCCTCACGCTACAAGGAAGCCGCGTCCCAGTCCGCGTGGAAGCGCTTCAGGAAGGCCGCGCTTTTCGGCGAGCACAGGCGAGGAAGCAGGCGGTCCAGAATGAACCACTTGATGCGGTGCTGCCGGGTCTTCTCCGCGCGCTCAATCCGCGAGCGAATCCGCGCGTGCTGCTCCTCCGTCAGCGCGTGCCCCTCGAAGTACCAGTGCTTGGTTTTATCTACGAGTTCGATCACCGGACCGTCCAGGCGGTAATAATAATTGCTGGTTCCGTTGGCGTTGGTGTATTCGATCACCGCCGGACCGTCCAAGCGGTGGCGCTCGCCGCGAATGTACCAGCACCTGGATCGGTCGGCGTGTTCAATCGCCGGGCCGTCCTCTCGGTGGAGCTTGCCGTAGAGGTACCAGAACTTGGCTCCGTCGTTGAACTCAATCGCCGGGCCGTCCTCCCGGTGGAGCTCGTTGTGGAGGAACCATTTTTTGGTTCCGTCGGCGTGTTCGACCGCCGGGCCGTCCTCGCGGTGGAGTAGAGCTTTCTCTCCGTTCAGGTGCCACTTCTTGGTTCCGTCGGCGCTTGTCGTACAGACCGCCATACCAGCGGGTATGTATAGTTCTGCGAACAGCAGTTCAATTAACAAAAAACAACTACGCTCACGAGTGACAAGTCACAAGGACGCCGCGTCCCAGTCCGCGTAAAATCTTTTTAGGAAGGCCGGGCTGTTTGGGGAGCACAGGCGAGGCAGCAGGCGGTCCAGAATGAACCACTTGATTCGGTGCGCCTTCGCGGCCCGGGCCTTCTCGGCGCGCTCAATCCGCCCGCGAATCCGCGAGTGCTGCTCCTCAGTCAGCTCGTGCCCCTCAAAGTACCATGATTTTTCTCCGCGCGACGCGTATTCAATCGCCGGGCCGTCCTCGCGATGACGCTTGTCATTGACCCACCACTCCTTGTGTCCGTCGAGACATTCGATCGCCGGACCGTCCTCGCGGTGGCGCCCGTGGTGGATCCACCACTCCTTGTTTCCGTTGTTCCACTCAATCGCCGGGCCGTCCTCGCGGTGGCACTCGCCGCGGAAGTACCAGATTTTGGTCCCGCCCGATAATTCGATCGCCGGACTTCCCAAGCGGTGCTGCGATCCGTTGCTGTACCACTCTTTGGTTCCGCCTATCCATTCGACCGCCGGGCCGTCCTCGCGGTGAGCCACGCCGTCAAGGTGCCAGCGCCTGGTTCCGTCGCCCGCGGTAGTACAGACCGCCATGCCAGCGGGTATGTATAGTTCTGCGAACAGCTATTCAATTAGCAAAAAAACACACCCACTCTATTTGCTTGTTTCGCTACGCGACTGTCACAAGGATGCCGCGTCCCAGTCTGCATTCACGTAGTGAATAGCGCTCCTCGACGTTTGAGCCGGTGGCTTTTGAGTCGGTGGCTTTTGAGTCGGTGGCGTTTGAGCCGGTGGCGCTTTTTAAAATAATTGAATGCCCCCGTGCGAGCAAATACCATCAAACACCGGGAGCAAAATGACTGGGGCGCAGATATTCAAAGAGCTGATCGCTCGGACGGCGGCAATTCGCGCCGCGCTGGCCGAGAACCCCGCCGCCGAGGAGGGAATGCTCGTTGACTTCATCGACGAAACTGAGGGATGGGACGATTCCCTTCCGACCTTTGCGCCCGAGGAGGCCATGCTTCCCCGGTACGCCAAGTTCAGATCGGTCAGCAACTCTCACGGCCACCTCAGGCCCGCCCGCGTGACCGGACCGGTGACTCTCGGGGAGCTGAGCCGCAAGCTCTGGACTGCGTGCGAAACCGCGGGAGATCGATCCGAGGAGCGCAGGCGCGCGAGAAAGCCCCGACACGAGCTCGAAATTTTCCGGCACGGACTCGGTCGAACAGACGACGAGGACGAGGACGCGTCGAGCATCGTTGAGATACTGAGGAGCGTGTTCGATCACGGCTTTCTTCTGGCGGGCGGCCTGGTATGCAACCTCCTTCAAGGGATTCCCATTGGCGACGTCGACCTCGACCTGTTCGCCCCGGGAATGGAGCCGGCCGACGCCGAGAAGCAGTTCCTCGCGCTCGTCGCGGACCTGAAGGCGAGGGAGCTGGTCGGCGAGAACACCATCATCGACCGGACGCTCAACTGCATCACTGCATTCAGCTGCGAAGATACGTGCCGCATGTACCGAATGGCCTCGATCGAGCTTCAGCTCATCTGCCGCGCGTACACGACGGTCACTCAGGTGCTGTTCAGCTTCGACCTCGCGCCGAGCGCCGTGGGCTGGGACGGCGAAAAGGTTTACTTCACTCCCGAGGCGGCCTACGCGCACGCGACTGGCGCGTTCGTTCCCGACATCACCAAGCGCCGCCGGAGCTTCGAGGACCGCATCAGCAAATATGTGCGGGACAAGGGCTTCTGGCTGGTTCTTCCCGGCGTGGACCTGCGGCGCGCCGGCGACGAAATGCGGCGCGCCGGCGACGAGAGGCCCCACGCGGACATTGTTCTGCCGTACCTCCGCCTGTCCGGCTATTTCGGGGAAGGCTCCAACCGATTCGACCTGACGTCGATCGACAACTGGCGAGTCGGCGGCTTGCCGGAGGAGCGCGCGGAGGAGCGCGCGGAAGAGCGCCGCGTCTACGGCGCCCTGCCGTACTTCGACCGCGACGCGATCACTGACCACAACATCTGGCGCCTGCTGCGCGGCGACAATTACCTGGTCTGGACTCGGTCGGACGAAAAGGGACCCGGCCCGGCGGGCCCCGCGCCGAGCTGGCGGCTGGCGGTGCCCGAGACGTTTGACGAAATCGCCCGGTGCGTCGAGAGGCTCGCGTCCACCACTTCTCGCGGCGACTCGCACTCCTACGTGACACGCTTACAAACCGTCTTCGACGGCGACATCGCGGACATTGGCCACGTCGTATTCTGGCGAGCGAAGTCACAGTTCGCTGGCGACGACCGCACGGAGCCGACCGACGGAGCCCGCGCCGCAATTGAGAAGGTCGCCTTCCGGGTTCAGGCGCTCGCCGCGAGGATGACCGGCAAGGTCTTCGTTTGGAAGACGTCCGAGCAGGGAACCGACCTCGATAGCCCGGGGCCCGCCGGAAACGACGAGGCCATCTTCAAAATGGAGCCGGCGTCTCCCGCCGAGTGGTACGGCGACTGGCACCGCCAGCCGCCAGCTCGGCATGAGGCTCCCTGATACGGCGCCGCGAATTCCGCGGGGGTGACGCAGACGGCCTCGCTATTTTTGCCAAGCGCGGCGAACAACGCGGATTGTTTTTTGTTAATTGAATGGCTGAACGTAAAAGAACAACGCGCCCTTAGGCATGGGGTTCCCGCAAAAATGTGGCAAGCTCTGCTCCGCCTCTTGAGCGACCGGCAGTCGAACGCGTTGACGGAGGCAGGTACTGGCTCATTCTCGACAAACGTCACCGCGAGGCGGTTGAACGGAGAACGACAAGAAGATTTGCAATGGTGCTTCGAGGGGTACGAGCTGACTGAGGAGCCGCGCTCTCAATTCGCTCGCGAATTCGCGCTCAATTCGCTCGCGAATTGAGCGCGCGGAGAAGGCCCGGCAGCACCGCATCAAGTGGTTCATTCATTTACTACGTAAAGTCACTACGTGAATACCGCCTGCTGCCCAAGCTGTGCTATTTGTACACAAATGAACAGCCCGGCCTCCTGAGTAGATTCCACGCGGACTGGGACGCGGCGCTCACTACGTAAATGAGGCCCGCCTCATTTAATAAAAAAGAGACGGTAATTAACATCAAATAGGTTCCGCGGACGGCACGCGGTAAACCGCGAGGTCGGGGCCGATCACCGCAAACACCTTGGGCTGAATGTAGTCGTACCGCCGCAGGTCTCCGCCGAGAATGACCGCCCCCATTTGCGAGCCCGACAGGGCGAGGTTGGTGATCATCGCTTTTTTCGCGCAGCCCAAGGACCGCTGCGTCCACACCACCATCCACAGGGGCAGGCCGTCTTCCGTTGTCTTGCTCAATTGGTACGCGAGTCGATCGGACCCCCCGCCAGGGTGCGGGTATTCGTCGTCAACAAGCAACTTGAACCCAATTCGGAGGGCCTTGCCTACGTCTCCCTCGGTCTTCTCCTGATCTTCCCATATCAACTGGTTCTTCGCCTTAATCAGGCTGCTCGTTTCTTCGGACATCCGGTCCTCGGGGAGCTCGTGCTCGGCGCCGTACCCCTTAAATTCGTCCAGATCCATGTCGTAGAACCGCGCCACCGTCCCCATTCGGAAGACGACGTGCCAGCCCACGTTTACGGCGGATTCGTCCGGTTCGTTCGTGTCGTCCGGTTCATCCGGGACGTTTAGAAACTTCATGAAGAGGGCGAACGCGCTCTCGAGGTCGGACCACTCCGCGGAGGGGGTTTCTTTTTCTGCGGCCGGACTCTGCTCCATGGCGGCGGGTACGTAACGACCGGGCCTTCAATTGTCAATCAAAGTTGTTCCAGTAGTATAGTTTTAATTCGGCCGGTTTTTTGGCGGCCCCGTTCGGGTATTACGCTAACACTTCATGGACATCCGCTCACAATGGAGCAGATGGTCCATGAAGTGTTTGAAGCGGCTTCTTTCGTGTTTATAATTAGCGCGCCGTCGTTCCCCGCGGCGCGGGCCACAACAATGGCCTTATCTCGCGCCAGGGAAGTGACAAACAAACTGTCCGCCGTTCGGCAAATCCGCGCCCGGTCCACGCGCCGCGGCGCCGCACCGCAACTTCCCGTCACCACGAGCAACAGCAAGCGGGAATTGTCCGAAACCAACATGTCGGACAGGCGCTTGGCGCACGCCGCCTTATTACCTGTGGTCACTTCTTGTAAATAATCGAATAGTTCGTCGCTTGACACCTTGAGATCGTATTCCTTGCCGCCAAATGTAAAACGCGCGCGCTGAGGCTCGGGAGCGGGCGCGTAACCCACCCAGTTCCCCATTTTGATGACTTGTCCGTCAATTTATAATCAGGACGACTCACCTTACGGTGGCTTCATTTAATTAGACACAAAGCGGCCCAATTAAAAACACCGCAAGACCGACCAATTTAATTGAATGGAGCTCGAGTGCTTATTCCAAACCCGATTGATTCCCCTCGTTATGATGTGCCCCAACGAAGGCGACGAGGAAATGGCCGACGTCCAGGAGCTCGATGTGCGCGCGTGGCGCGAGGCCGTTCGCGGGGCCGCCGCCGGGGCGATCGCCGCCCTCGCGCGCGCGGCTTCCCCGAACGGGGCCGCCCCTGGACTGCGGGAACAACTTGCCGCCCCCCTGGCGAGCGTCCGGCGTTGCCTCGGGGCGCTGCTGTCGGCGGGGCAAGTCGCGCCCCCCGGGGAGATGCGGCTGATGAGGCAAGCGGTCGTGTCCCTCGAGGAGATGATCGTCCTCGCGATCGCCGGGGCGGCGGACGCCGATTTCGGCCCCGCGGCCGCGCGGGAGGAACTGTCCGATTTCCTGGGGGGCCTCGGGTGGGCGTAGGAAGCCCGCCGCTTTTTTAGCGAGCGCGCTTTGTAAAAAACAAAAAGCGGCCTGCGTGTTTCACTGCGTGTTTCGCTACTCGAGCGCCGCGTCCCAGTCCGCGTGGAATCTACTCAGGAAGGCCGCGCTGTTCGGGGAGCACAGCTTCGGAAGCAGGCGGTCCAGAATGAACCACTTGATGCGGTGCGCGCGGGCCTTCTCGACGCGCTCAATTCGCTCGCGGATTCGCGCGTGCTGCTCCTCAGTCAGCTCAAACCCCTCGAAGTACCAGCGCAGCCCTTTTTGTGTTTCGGCTGCCGGGCCGTCTACGCGGTGGAGCTGGCCGTGGCGGAGCCACCACCCGCTACCATCGGAGAACACGATCGCCGGGCCGTCCAAACGATGGTACTTGCCATGATGGTACCAATCCTTGCGTCCGTCGCTCCATTCGATAGCCGGCCCGTCCTCGCGGTGGCGCTTGCCGTCGAGGAGCCACTCCTTGGTTCCGTTGGTTGTTCGCACCTCCATTCTCGAGAGTGTCATTCATCCACATCACAACGTGAACGCTATTCAATTAATAAAAAACAGCTTCGCAACTTGTCGCGCATTCACCACGCATCCACTACGCATTCACCACGCATCCACTATGTGAATGCAGCGTCCCAGTCCGCGTGGAAGCGCTTCAGAAAGGCCGGGCTGTTCGGGGAGCACAGCTTGGGCAGCAGGCGGTCCAGAATGAACCACTTGATGCGGTGCGCGCGGGCCTTCTCGACGCGCTCGATGCGCTCGCGAATTCGCGAGTGCTCCTCCTCCGTCAGCTCGAACCCCTCGAAGTACCACTCCCCGGACAGCCCGTTGCTGTGCTCGACCGCCGGGCCGTCCAGGCGATGAAGGCGGTCGTTGACGTACCACGCCCTGGTTCCGTCGGCGAATTCGATCGCCGGGCCGTCCTCGCGGTGTGTCTTGTCGCGGAAGTACCATTGCTTGGATCCGTCGGCGAATTCGACCGCCGGGCCGTCCTCGCGGTGCTGCTCGCCGCGAAAGTACCACCATTTGCCTCCGCCTGCGTATTCGAGCGCCGGCCCGTCCTCGCGGTGGAGCTCGCCGCGGACCCACCACTCCTTGTCGCCGTTGGCTAATTCGATCGCCGGGAGCTGCGGCGCGTCGCGGTGCTGCTCGCGGTGCTGCTCGCCGTCAAAGAACCATTGGCGGTCTCCGTAGGCAGTTTCAATCGCCGGGCCGTCCGCGCGGTGGCGCCGACCGCGGACCCACCACTCCTTGTGTCCGTTGGCCTGTTCGACCGCCGGGCGATGCGTCGCATCGTGGCCCCCATTCTCGCGGTGCCGCTCGCCGTCAAAGTACCACTCTTTGGTTCCGTCGGGGTATTCTATCGCCGGGCCGCCCTCGCGGTGGCGCTTGCCGTGGAGGTACCACTGCAACTTTAGTTTCCTTCCGTTGGGGTATTCGATCACCGGGCCGTCCTCGCGGTGAAGCAAGCCGTCAAAGTACCACTTTTTGGTTCCGTTGGCCTGTTCAATCGCCGGGCCGCCCTCGCGGTGGCGCACGTTGTGGCGGTACCAGTACTTGTGTCCGTCGGCAGATTCGATCGCCGGGCCGTCCTCGCGGTGGAGCTTGCCGCAGACCCACCACTCCTTGTGTCCGTTGGGCCGCTCGAGTGTTGGGCGATGCGAAGCATTGCGAGACGCGGAGCGTTTTTCGTCTAAGCGGTGGCGCATTATTCGTGCTTCGCGCGACGCACTGGTACCGCGACTCCGGCGCCTGGTCCCGTCGGCGTCGGTGCTACACACTCCGTTGGGCGCCCCACCGGTCGCCATGTTTCCGGGCGGTTGTTGATTCACAAAGCGGTATTCAATTGATTCACAAAGCGGCATTCAATTGACAAAAAATGTCTCAACGGACAAGTCACGTAGTTAGCGCCGCGTCCCAGTCCGCATTCACGTAGTGAATAGCGCTTCAGGAAGGCCGCGCTGTTCGGGGAGCACAGCTTCGGCAGCAGGCGGTCCAGGATGAACCACTTGATCCGGTGCGCGCGGGCCGCGACGCGCGAGCGGATCCGCTCGCGAATTCTCGCGTGCTGCTCCTCAGTCAGCTCGTGCCCCTCGAACCACCACTGCGACTTCAGCCCCGACTCGTAGCAATGCTCTGCAGCCGGGCCGTCCAGTCGGTGAAGCTCGCCGTCAAGGTACCATTCCTTGGACCCGTCGGCCCATTCGGCGGCCGGGCCGTCATCGCGGTGGTGCAGGCCCCGAACCAACCAGTGCTTGCTCAGGTCGCTTTCGACAGCCGGACCGCCCTCGCGGTGGCGCTCTCCGTTGACGTGCCACTCCCTGGACCCACCGGCTCGCTCAATGGACGGGCCGCCCACGCGGTGGAGCTGTCCGCGGCGGCACCAGAACTTGTCTCCATTATAGAATTCGACCGCCGGGCCGTTCTCGCGGTGGAGCTTTCCGTAAAGGCACCACTCCTTGGTTCCGTCGGCTTCCTCGACCGCCGGGCCGTCCTCGCGGTGGAGCTGGCCGTTGAGGTACCAGTAATTGGCGCCGTCGGCCTCCTCGACCGCCGGGCGATGCGAAGCATCGCGAGACGCGGAGCGTCTCTCGTCCTCGCGGTGGAGCTGGCCGGAAATGTGCCACTCCTTGCTTCCGCTGGCGTATTCGACCGCCGGACTGCCCACGCGGTGGAGCTGGTCGTCAAGGAGCCATCGCTTGGTTTCTGCGTGGTCGGTGTAACGAATCGCCATGCCGGCGCGCTTCGCCAGTTATTACTGTGCATTAACAGCCGAATTCAATTCAATTTAAAAACAATCGACCAGGTCGTTCCCAAATACGCGGAATGCCTCAGGCGTACTTCGTGATCATGTTGGGGAAGTCCCAGTCCTGTTCGCGCGGCATCATGGCGTCGGCGCGCGCGTCGGTCATCAGGTAAACGCTTCCGCTGACGACCTCGCTGCCTTCCCATACAATGTCCTTGAAGACCAGGTTGCTGCGCACGTCGGCCGGCGTGGAGCGCTTGTGGTACTCCGACGCAATCTCGAGGTCCTTCCAGTCGTCCAGACCAACCGTTCCAACGTACCCCCGCTCCCCCGCAGCGAGCAGCTCGTTAATTTTCTTCTGCATCGTCGTGATCGCCATGTTGCCGAATATACTCCAAGCCGGCAACGCCTAATTGGCGCAGAAAATTGATTCCCTCTCCAACTAACCATTCCGTCATGTCTGACCTAATCATCTCCCCCCTCGCCGAGAGGCTGCTGGCGTTCCGCGAGGGAACGCGCTTCCCCGGGGCCAGCTGCGCCCAGTGCCGCGGAGACTTTCGGGGAGCCCACCTCTGCCTGATCAAGACCGTCGACCGGGAGGGATTCATGTTCTGGCAAAGCAAGTACCCGGTCGGGTGCTCTCACACCGAGTTCGACGGAACTCCCTGGTGCGACAACTGCTGCTTCGCGGTCAATCTGGCGGGAGTCGTTGAGATCGTTTGCTCCGAGTGCGCCAATGTTGAGTGGGGAACTCCCCAGTCCCGCGGCACGCAGTTTTACTGTCCCGACTGGGCGGGGCTCGACGATGAGCTGGTTGTTGCTCACCACGTCGACGAGCTCGAGGCCCAGTTCGCCGAGGGCGAGGCCCAGTTCGCCGAGGGCGTCGGACTCTCGCCGGATTGCTCCGAATTCACAGCGGGAATTACTCAAGTGGACGCGTTCCTGGATGCCCCCGGCAACGGGCTTCCGCCGCTCGAGCGGGCCCGACTCCGCGAGCGTCTGCTCGCGTTGTCCCACTGAGCGCCTGATTTTACGTCTTTTTGTCGACTCCGCATTCACGCGGCGAGTTGCTCGAGGCCCCATGACTCCCGGCGGGTTCGCGTAATTCACGCGTGAATGCGGGGGTTTCCCTGCTTAATATTCACCACGTGAACGCGAGGCCAATAAAAAAACTTAACACCTGGTTGCTACTAATAACGGTGGTTGATATACCCCGCAGCATGCCCAATAAGAACAAGAAGGCCGCGGCGCCCGGGAAGGCCGCGGCGCCTTGCTCCTGCGACATCAGCCGCGGCAGGGCCAACACTCGGGCCACTTGGGCGAGGAATTGGACGTGGAACCAATTTTCCCCCCCCGAGGAACTCGAGTTCGTCGCCTGTGATTGCGGGTGGGAGTGTAAGCGCTGCGGGCTTCCGGGGATAAGCTACTGTCGGTACGGGATGGAATACGTCCGGACCGAGTACTTCGACTGTACGGCCTGCGGCAAGTCGACGCGGTCGCCGCCGCCGCAGGTGGTTTGACGCGGCCGCGGAGAAGGTGGGCGCCCGGGGCTGGAGTTCGCGAGCAATTCCTTAATTGCGCGACGGTGTTTTTCGGCAAAAAACACAGCGCCTTAATGGGTTGCGTCACAGGCACACATTTGAATGCGCCTGAATGATCCAGTATGTACCTATACCCAACAGCATGGCGCCGATAGCAATCAAGGTGCTGATCGTGGGCGCGGCGCAGTCGGGAAAGACCGCCTACGTCAAGCGCCTTGCCGCCGGAGAGTTTGGTCGGCCCCCGGCGCCAACCATTGGCGTTGACGTTGCGACGCACGCGAAGCGCTGCGCCGATGGCCGATTGATCGTCTTCAGCCTGTGGGACACGGCGGGCGACCCGCAGTTTCAGGGCGCGGGCTTTTCCCTACTTGACACTCACTACGCGAATGCGAGCTGGTAAAACTTAATACCTTGTTGGCAATAATTGACAAGGTGGGGACCCTCTTCACAATGGCCGATGAATGCGGCTGCGACATTAGCAAGGGCAGGGCCGCTAAGGAGGCCGCTTGGGTTAACTACCCAGAGGAAATCAAGTTCGTCGCCTGTGCTTGCGGGAATTCCTGTCCGCGCTGCGGACCGTCAGGGATGTCCTACGCCTATTACGGGATGAATTACTTCAGGACGAGCTACTTCAATTGTGTGGCCTGTGGCAAGTCGGCGCAGTCGCTGCCGCCTCAAACGGTTTGACCAAGCCCGCAAGAAAGGCGAGCGCTCGGATCTGGAGTTCGCGTAGCAATTCAAGAATTGCTACGCGAACTCGTTGTTTTTCGACAAAAAAGCGGCAATTAAGGAATTGCGTCACAGGTACACCCGCTGCGCGGCGTCCGGCCGGCACACGGCGCGGCAAATGGGGCACCTGGTCGCCCGCGCCGCGCAGGTCGCGCAGAACGTGTGGCCGCACTCCATTCGGGTGTCCTTGGTCTCGGTCATACAGACCGGGCACTCGAGCGCGCCGCCCTCCCGCGCGTCAATGGAGCCGAGGAGGTCCTCCCGCGCGTCAATGGAGACGCTGAGGGCGCGCACCGCGGCGCGCATTTCGCGGAGGTCCGCCCTCGTGGCCGCGCACACGCAGGCCGCGATAATTTGGAACAGCTCGGCGGTGCTGTTATCGGTGGCGCCCGCCTGGACGCCGACGTCGAATGTCGCGGGGGCGCTCGCCGCCGCCGCCGCACCTGCGAAATCCGCGGCCAGCGCCGCGGGCGCGGGCCCCGCGGCGAGCGCCGCGGCCAGCGCGTCGACGCGCTCCTGGTCGAAGTCCGCCGACAAGTTTTTGAGCTCCACCCGGATTATCAGGAGCCCGTCGGGCGAGGGATCGCGGATGAGGTTCCGCAAGTTCTTCACCCTCGGAAACAAGTCCCCCACCTCGTCGGCGAATCCCGGCGTGAGCTCCAGCGGGATGAACCTGGTTGAGTAACTCCAGTCCCCGACGGAGTTCCTGATGCTGATGCGGACGGCGCAATTGACCCGCACGAGGGCCCGCGGCATCTCGCACCAAAACATTAGCGACCGGCAGCCCGGCTGGACGCAAACGCTGAAATTCGTGTCAACGTTGTTCACCCGAATTCCCTGGGTTTTCGTGACGCCCGCCATGGACGTCGCCAGCGTCAGCGTGTGAGTGGCGGGATCCATGCTGAGTCCTATTAATTGGGCGGGGCCCTTCAAATTTCGGAAAAATCACCTGGTCAACTTTTAATCGCCTTTTCTGAAATATTTCCCCGTTAACCCGTTAACCCGTAAACCCGATACCCTCCAGAAAATGACTGACCAGCAGCAAATGACTGACCAGCAACAAGCGCCATTTGCTGCTGCAAAAAAAGTACTCGCCCTCTCAGGGAAGGACCTGGAAAAATTCATAACCCAAGATAATAATTGGGTACAGACCTTGGTGGCTGCCGTAAAGATTGTCGACGCCGATCGGGATGCTGCGTATGCCCGGCAGGCCGATTCCATGTTGGCGCCTGGCCGCCTCCACTGGTCGGAGTTGGTGAAGGCATACGACACCGACCAAGGTCTGTACATGGCTTTGGTGGATAGGATGCCTATTGAAGATCTCCTGTCTCTGAACAAGCAGCAGCGTGATGAGAGTTAATATTTGCCCAGGTATTAAAATACGAACGGCTATATATGTTAATCCGATAACCCGGCTGTTTTTCGGATTAAACGCCGACCCGCATTTTTGGAACCAACAAACAGCGCGGATGTCTTTTTTCGGAGCAATTTCCGTTTCGCCGAGCAAAAATCCCGGAGCCGAAAAATCCCGGAGCCGAAAAATCGCGAAAAAAAGAAACACTGCTCGCAGGGCGACCCGATTCAGGCGGCCCTGCTGGCGTCGAGCGCGTCGAAGATACGCGCGAGGGCCGCGTCGGCCTCCGGGCTGGCATCCAGCTGGCCCCGCTCAATCTCCTCCCGGGTGACCCCGCCCAGGTGGATCCCCTGATCGCAGTCGTAGCCGCCGTGGCACTCGCTGAGGTGGTCGTACACCGGGCCCGACGTGGCGCTCGCGGTGGCGCGCCGCTCCTCCCAGGAGCAGTCGCGCGAGTTGCAGAAGTGCGAGTACCCGAGGCCCTCGGCGGCGCACTGCGCGCAGTACTTGTTGGCGCACGACCCGTCGTGCGGGCAGTGCACGATGTGCCCGCCCGGGCACAGAATCACAGCCGAGTCATGAATACCCGCGTTCAGGAGGTCCTGCCGAGTGAGGCGAGCGGCAGCGAGGGCGGCCGCCTTGACGCAGTCCGCGCACGTGTTCTGCCTGACCGCCTCCCCGACCGAGCACGGCGGCGCGCCTTCGCCTTCGCCGGCCGCGCCCTCGCCCTCGAGGGGGTCGTTGCGCGGGTTCGCCCGGCAGCAGACCACGCACATGAAGTAGCCCTGGCTCCCGGGAGGAAACCCGGTCACGCCCTCGAGCATCAGGCGCGTGGCCTCCGGCATGTCGCCGTTGCACAGGGGGCAATTGGTGCGGCCGCCGATCGTCGCCATGCTGACCAGGCAGTGCGGGTGCGCCCTGTGCTCGCCGCCGCCGCAGGTCGCCGCCCCGGCGTCGAGCATTGGCTGGGAGCACGCCGCGCACGGCCTGACTTCAATGTCGCCAACGACTGCGTCAACGACGTCCGAGGGAGGCACCTTGGTGCCGGCAGCCAAGGGGCTCTCGTACACCGCCCGGATCATCATCATGAGCTGATTGTACGTGGCGAGGCCGAAGCGCGCGACGATCGTCTCTTTCAGTCCCGCCGGGATCGCGACCTCGCCGAGAGCGATCGGCGCGGGGCCAGCGGCGGGGCCGGCAGCCTCCGCGGCAGCGGTCGCCGCGAAGTTGGCGTATTCGGCGAGGAACCGCTCGCGCGCCTCCAGGTTCTTGAACTCGATGGTGGGGTACTTGCTCCCGGCCTCCGCGCTCACCCCGATCACCCCCGCCTCGACGAGGTAGTGGCGGATATCCGTGTCGGTCAGACGGAACCCGACGATGTTCTTTTCGCCCCGGGGCCCAAGGACGGGAGCGAACATCTCAAAGTACAGCTTGACACGGTCGCTGACATTTGGCATGCGGGATTTGATCCGGTACAGCTTCTTCCGGGAGGGGGCGCCCACTGCCGCGAAGTCGCTTTCCAATAAAGCATCGAGGGGAACAAGCACCACCTTGCTGCCGCCCGGTACCAAGACACATCTCTGGACCATGGCGAACAACCGGGGGCGCCCGCCGGCCGCCTGTTCCGAGTGGAACCTCTCGTCAAACTTCTGCGCGTATACGGGATAGAACTGCTTCACGAGTTCCGGCGCGTACAGCAACTGAATGGAGTTCTCCGGCCCTCCCAGGCCGGCCTGGAGAACTGCCCACACTCTCGGGCTGTCTCTGACGGTCCGGTTCGTCAGAAAGGCGTGGAGGTCCTGGTCGAGGGGGATAGCGGTGCTGCTCGTGGCGGCATACATTACCACGTGCCACAGCCCGTATTCGGGGGACGACGCCGAGACTCCCTCCAGGAGGGCGATCATCTTGTCGATGGCGCGAACCTTCCCCGCTGAGGTTTCCACGTTCTCACCCAAGCACTTGCAGATGTAGCTGAACGCGTGCGCAGCAAGTATTTGATACTTGTCGTCCGAGTAGTTCATGAAATCCGCGCCGCTGGGGGGCATGAAGATAATGTCGTACTCTCGTCCCCCAACCAGGACCGCCTTCCCCGCACCGGCCGCGGCTACCAGCTGCGGGATCTGATGCATCACGCGCGATTCCGGTAACGGGATCAAGGACGCGCCGATCGAGGTCGCCTCGATCGTGCTCACCTCCACCGGGGCGTCGCCGTCCTGGTGGAGAACCAGGAGGGCGAGAAACTCGGGCAATTCCACCAACGCCGCCATCAACGCCGCCACCAACGCGTTCGGGTCCTTGATGGCGGCCCCTGTATGCTCGACCGCCAAGGTGCGCGACAGCGCCTGGACGCCAACCGCCGCCGGTCTGAGACGGTCCGGGCGCCCCGCCGCCATCTCGATGCTGGCGATGCAATGGGCGTGGTCGACGACCTGGGGGATGACCGTCGTTTGGGGGCGGGCATTCTCCACCAGCTTTTTGGCGATTTGCAGCGTCAGAATTCCCTCAAACTCGCCAAGGCTGTCCGACAGGGCCTCGGTTTTGACGACAGTTTTCCTGGGTCCTAACAATTGCGCCAGAGTCGCCAGGAGCATCTTCCTGATTTTGTCCGGAATTGACATGTGCTGGAGAGGTCGCAACGCCCGCTTGAAGGCTGCGCGGTCTCCAGCGAGGCCCACCATCCACTCGATGTACTCAGCCATCAACTTCCAGTTTCCTGGAACGCCGATGGCCCGGCTCGAGACGTACAGGAGGCCGCGAGGGCCTTCGCGCTCGAGGAGCGCCCTGGTCGCCCCCGACGTTGTGGAGCCTTCCGGGCTGTGGAGGCCACCATCACCGCCGCGCACGACCACGTACTCGCACACAGAACTAGCCGCGGACATCGCGGGGCTTGCCGCCAAGGGGTCCGCCCCTGGCGGCATGAGCACGACAGCGACCGCCCCTTGGTGGAAAGCAAGGGTCCTGGCCTCATTTCCCGTGACGAAGGGATTCGTTCCGCTGAGGATGAGTAACAACCGCCCGTTACCAATCAGATCCGCGCTCGTCTTTGCCAGGACTAACATTCCGTTCCCAAGCCCGCACGCCAGAGCCATCGGATTAAACTTGGCACCTGCGTCGCCCGCGCCAATCGGCACAAGCTTCACGGTGTACTCAGCGTGAGTGCCGGCGCCGGAATCCTTCACGAGTTTGTAGGCTGTTTCATTGACCCCTAACAGCTGCAGCTCCTGCTGGACGGCTGCGTAAGAGCAGTCCGTAACCACCACGATCGCGGCCGCCGCGCCTGCCGCGCCCACACCCGCCGCGGCCGCGCCCGCGCTCTCCGAAATCAGCAAGGCCGCGACCGCGGCCTCGCGAAGTTTCCTTTTGTTGGATTTACCCATGGCGTTGGTTGTCAAAGCAAGTCAGTCGCGTGCCTCAAGGTAATTCCACCCAACGCCATTAAAAATTTAATGACTCATTTGGTGTAATACAGCCCAACAGCTGCTACCAACAACCATGGTTTTACAGTGTTCGCAGGAGTTCCCCAACGAGGAAGGGGCCAAGGAGTTGTTGTTCAACATGTTCGAAGACCTGGCCGCGGCGGTGATCGCGGGGGGTTCCAGGGTTCTGGTCACAGTAGCCGACGGCGCCTCGACATCCGCTCCGACGAGCGCCAGGATGTGGGCCGAATCCGGCAACTCTGGCCCCCCCATTGACGAGCGAGGGTTCTTCAGTGAGCTACACGGTGTCCCCGAATGCTCGTTCACACCCCCGGGGAGGGGTGATGTTATCGTCCCCATGAGGGGGTATACGAAACTTGGGGACACCGTGCTCGGAAGCCCCGATCAAGTTATCGGCGTAACTATTGTGTCGAGGTTCAACGCGGCGCAAGGTATGAAGGACTTGCTCGCCTTCACACTCGATGATCTCACGGCGTACGTCAACTGGAGCCGGCGACAGTTTATCAACCGTCGGGGCTTTTCCATGACTCACAGCGGAGATGTTAGCGGAGCGAGGGACGGCCTCATGACTCACGTGCTGACGGTTACGCCGCAGCCGGGACAGCCCCAGGAAACGCTTGGCTTTGCGTTCAACACGTACCAGAACGCCGGCGCCCTGCACACGTGGACCGAGCGAGCGGGCCTGATGATCCGGGTCGTTCTCGCCAACGGGACCATTGAATACCACTTTATTGTGGAGCCCGAATACGCCCCTCCGAGTACAGGCGAGTGGGTTAACGGCACTCGGTCTTCCGCGATTCTCTGTGTCGGCGTCAGGGGAGAAGAAGTCTGGGCCAATCTCAGCACCACCCAGAGCCCGCACTCAACCCAGTTGAGCACTCCCCCGCCCGACCTCGCCAGGCGAATGGCCGCCGGCCTCTGATTCGCGCGTTTCCGGCGCGCCGCGCGTTTCCGGCGCGCCGCGCGTTTCCGGCGCGCCGCGCATTTCCGCGTTTTTTCAAGACGCGCTTTGACTGTTTTTGAATTAGGAATGTGTCCGCGTTGTGCAGTTTTGTCTGCGTTGTGCAATCCAGCGAAATGAGCGCGCCTGCAAAAAACGCCGAAGCGGTCGTTCTCACCGGAACCATCGAGTCGATGCTGCTCACGGGCGATGTCGCCCGCACCATAAAAGTCGTGCTGACCACGCCAACGCGCGACCACCACCTCCGTGTTTATGACCTCACTCACGTCATTAATAAACTGAAAACAAGAGGGGTAACGCCGGACCCGAGCCTGGGCGATTTCGAAAAATGGTCCGCCCTTTTCTCGGCGCTTCGCGAGGCCTTCGCGTCGGGCGAGCTCATCCGCGTTCACGTGGCGAATGCGTCGTCGGAGGATTCGCGAAGCGCCGAGATCGTGAGCGTGAACATCGCGGACTGAGGCGATTTTTGCTGAAGGGCGAACGCCCGAGCGCGGAAAAATAGCGAGCGAGGCAAAAAATAGCGAGCGAGGCAAAAAAATAGCGAGCGAGGCAAAAAATCGCGAGCGCATCATCACCTCGCGATTTTTTGCCGCGCTCAGGCGTTAACGGGGGTGGACAAAGCCATCATCAATGGCATCGATGGCTTGCCTGTAAATCACTTTAAACAGGCGTTGGTCCCTGTTCCGGTCGTCATTGCGCGCTTTAAGAATACAACGCACTCTTGACTTCAGCCGGTAATTGACCACAAAGCGCGTGTACTTGTCATCAATCGAGGCCACGACCGCCCCCATATTATTGATCCCGATCGTTACAGATTCGCGCAGCGGTACGGTCAACCCCTTTTGTTCGTGGGCGTCGCCGATAGTAGTAATCTGCCCGGGGATGGCGAGCAGACCGCGCAACGCCTTATCCAGCTCCATTTCATATTCGGGGTGTTTATCGAAGTGATCCAATACGTACCCCTGATCGATACAGCCCCTATTATGAAAGAGGGTCCTGGATGTAAGCGTAGGGATTTTCATAATTGCGGGCCGCACGAATATGCTTTTGAAAAGCCGATTAAAAAATCGCGAGCCCGGCCGCGTTAACTACGTGAATGTCGGAAAAAATCGCAAGCCCGCTGCTTGGGCTCGCGATTTTCTGCTCAAACGCTCAAGGTGTTTGAGTACCACCGAGGACCTCGAGAATCTCCTTCATGAGAGTGGCGGGGTACCAATCCTCCTCCCAGTCATCCTTGTTACTCTCGTGGAAGTCCAGCACACTCACTCGGAGGCCGCGTTTTGCCAACACGCGCATGGCCGGGTCCACGATCATGAAATCGAGCGAGTTAGCAGCTCTGATTATGGAGGCCATCGAATTGAACGACTCAGGCATCATCGATGCGCTTTTACGATGTTGGGTCTCGTAGTACATCAGCGTCGTTCGAGAGGGGTCCCCACGCTCGATAGACGCGTTTCTTTGCCCATGCATTGTGCGCACAAGCGGCGGCCACTCTGCCACCACACGGCGATCGATATCCATTAAGAAGCTACAAACAGACGGGTCCGATTTTTGGAGCATCCCGAGGACTTCGGTCATTCCCTTGCGGTCTGCAAGCTCGGTATCGGGGGTGCCCGCCATAGTGGAGAGTACACAGAGTCAGGGTGTCCAACAATATCTCTAAAAAGCCGATTAAAAATTTTTTGAATGCCCTGTACTTATTCATTCCAAAACCCCGAAAATATGGTCTCCTCGATCGAAGAAGTAGAGAACGCCGAGGAGGGGTGCCCGGGGGACGAGGACGCGTGCGCCCTGGCCGCCGCCAACGGCCGCCTCGAGAAACTCCAGGCGCTCCGCGAGAACGGCTGCCCGTGGGACGAGGACACGTGTATGTACGCCGCCGAGAACGGCCACCTGGAAGTCCTCCAGTGGGCGCGCAACAACGAATGCCCCTGGGACGAGAGCGCGTGCTCTTTCGCGGCCAGGGGCATTCCGCGGGCGGCCGACTGCGCGAGCCCGCTGGAGGTGCTCCAGTACCTGCGCGCACCCGCTGGAGATCCAGACGGTCGCTGCCCGTGGGACGCGCAAACGTGCGCCTGCGCCGCCGGCAGTGGCCGCCTGGAGATTCTTCAGTGGGTGCGAGCCAACGGCTGTCCCTGGGACGAGCGGACGTGCTACTTCGCGGCCGAGGGCGGCCACCTGGAAATCCTTCAGTGGGCGCGAGAAAACGGCTGCCCGTGGGACTCGGACACGTGCGGCAGCGCCGAGGCGAACGGCAACGAGGAAGTCCTCGAGTGGGCCATCGCCAACGGCTGCCCGACCTACTAGGCCGAGAGTCTTCGCTCGAGTGAGGAATTGCCAACGGCTGCCCGACTTGCCGGGTCGTGGCCCGTGGGCCGTGCCACGCTGCGGTCAAAAGCGGCCACCCGAGTATCTTCGAGCGTTTGCCAACGGCTGCCCGTGAGGGTGGGCCGCTCGAAGGCGCTCCGATGTCTCACGGCGGTCATGGCCAGCATGTGTTATTTTTTAATCGCCCGTTCAAGAGCATATTCCTTCACGATGAAGAATTCACGAGGTGTAGAGTCCATGGAGAAGTTACTAGGTGTGGGGTCCGCGGAGGCCGAATGTGTGGAGTTTGTCAAGAAGCTGATCGCCAGCAAGTTCTCGTGGGGCGCGTGGACGTGCGCGGCCGCGGCCAAGGGCGGCCACCTGGAGGTCCTCCGGTGCTTGCGCGCCAACGGCTGCCCGTGGGACGAGGCCACGTGCTCTGGGGCGGCCGAGAACGGCCACCTGGCGGTTCTCCAGTGGGCGCGGGTAAACGGCTGCCCGTGGGACGAGTACACGTGCACGGAAGCAGCCAGAGGCGGTCACCTGGAGCTCCTCCAGTGGGCGCACGCCAAAGGGTGCCCGTGGGACGCAGACACGTGCTCGGCCGCGGCCGAAGCCGGCCACTTTGCGCTGCTCAAGTGGGCGCACGCCAATGACTGCCCGTGGGGCGAGAGAACGTGTTCGCAGGCTGCCAGAGGAGGTTACGGGGGGATCCTTCAGTGGGCGCGGCGCAATGGCTGCCCGTGGGACGAGCGGACGTGCTCGGCCGCGGCCAGCAAGAACAATCTGGCGCTGCTCCAGTGGGTGCTCAAGAACGACTGCCCCTGGAACCAGTTTACGTGCTCGGCCGCGGCCGGGGGCGGCCACCTGGGGCTGCTCCAGTGGGCGCACAAGAACGACTGCCCGTGGGATGAGCAGACGTGCGCGGCCGCGGCCGGGGCCGGCCACCTGGACGTTCTCCAGTGGCTGCGCTTAAACGGCTGCCCGTGGAACTCCGGCACGTGCTTCGCGGCGACCTGCGGCGGGCACATGGCTGTGCTCGAGTGGGCGCTCGAGCACAACTGTCCGGCGGTTTCACCCTAACTCGTTTGTTTTTCGGTCGCCGTTTAAATCGGCGCATACCCTCGGTCCTCTTTTTGAAGCTCCAAACCGAGAGCAACACCCGGCACCATGGACGCGCCGCGCGAGCGCGCAAACCCGCACCTTCCCACGGAGATTTTGGAGATGATTCTGCTCGCGCCGCTCGGCGAGCATGGCGAGCATGGCGAGCATGGCGAGCATGGCGAGCACTGGCACTTCGCGATGTCCCTGGTCTGTCGGCGCTGGCGCGACGTGCTCGCCGCGTGGCGGGGGCGCGGCGCTTTGCGCGGCATTGTTCGCAAGCTCCGCACGCCGACGGTTATCGGCGTGCTGAGCGTTCCGCTGGCCGCCTGGGCGCGCGCCAGCGGCTGCCCCTGGGACACCGACACATGCGCTGAAGCGGCCCGTCGCGGCCACCTGGCGGTGCTCCAGTACTTGCGACGACACGACCTGCCGGGCGGGCCGTGTCCGTGGGACGAGTGGACGTGCAGCTACGCGGCCGGGGGAGGTCACCTAAAAACACTTCAGTGGGCGCGACGACACGACCTGCCGGGTGGGCCGTGCCCGTGGGACGATTGGGTTTGTACCAAGGCGGCCGAGGGCGGCCATCTGGCGGTGCTCCAGTGGGCGCGCGCCCACTACTGTCCGTGGGACGGGTGGGCGTGTCACAGCGCAGCCAAGGGCGGTCACCTGGAGCTGCTCCAGTGGGCGCGCTCTAATGGCTGTCCCTGGAACGAGGGCACGTGCTCGAGCGCGGCCGAGGGCGGCCACCTGGCGGTGCTCCAGTGGGCGCGCGAAACCGGCTGTCCCTGGGACGATTGGACGTGCGCCGGCGCGGCCGGGGGCGGGCACCTGGAGGTGCTGAAGTGGGCGCATGCCAATGGCTCCCCCTGGGACGTGTCTACTTGCACCGCGGCGGCCGAAGGCGGCCACTTGGCGGTGCTCCAGTGGCTGCGCGGTCACCCGGGCGGGCCGTGTCCGTGGAGCTCCGGCGCGTGCTCGGCCGCGGCCCAGTACGGTCAGCTGGAGATTTTGAAGTGGCTGCGCGCCAACGGCTGCCCGTGGGACGAGTTTACGTGCTCGGAAGCCGCCGCAGAGGGCCGCCTGGAGATTCTTCAGTGGGCGCGCAAAAACGGCTGCCCGTGGGACGAGGCAACGTGTGAGCTGGCGATCGAGAGCGGCCACCTGGACGTTCTTCAGTGGGCGCACAACAACGGCTGCCCGTGGAACACGGACACGTGCAGCTTCGCGAGCATCGCGGCTCGGCGCGGCGACCTGGAAATTCTCCAGTGGCTGCGCGCCAATGGCTGCCCGTGGAGCGAGGACACGTGCCGGGCCGCCGCCATTGGGGGGAATCTGGAGCTGCTCCAGTACTTGCGACGGCCCGACAGGTCGGGTGGGCCGTGCCCGTGGGACGCCGGCACGTGCTCGGGTGCGGTCCAGGGCGGCCACCTGGCGCTGCTCCAGTGGGCGCGCGAAAAAGGCTGCCCGTGGAGCGAAGACCAGATCCACGTAATGCGGCGGTGTTCTCGCCCGGAGGTCACTCAGTGGGCCCTCGCCAATGGCTGCCGGATCGCCGAATGAACTCCGGGCTTTTTTTAATCGCGTTATGCTAAGCATTTAGATACAGGAAATCCCACCACGGAACATCCACCACGGAACATCCACCACGGAACATCCACCACGGAACATCCACCACGGAACATCCACCACGGAATATCCACCACGGAACATCCACCACGGAACATCCAACACGAGCGCAATGCCTGTCATGAGCGAAAGGGCCATTTATATGGCGGCCCTCGAGAAAGCGGAGCTCGATGGCATACTGAACCTGTGCGCGGCCAACATCGCGGGCGACGCGGACCGCCACCCGACTCGCGAGTCCTGGAGGCCCCTGGTGGACAGAATCAGTCAAACCGGCGGGGACTACCCGGACCACGAGTCCTGGACACACGCGGTTAATGCCAACCAGCACTTAATCCAGAGCCTCATGGAGCTAATACCCAAGCTCAGTAAAAAACAAGCAATGGATTGCCACAAATCCGTGGCGGTCAGGTTTGCCAATGTTAAGTAGCGGCGCCCCGGCAGCTCTTTTTCGCAGTTTTGCGAAAAAAGATCGGCCGCGCTAATCAGCGCGGCGGTCCTCGTTTGTGCGCATGGCGTCCGGGTGCTTGAGCCAGTATTCGTCGACGTGTTCACTGAGAATCTTTTTGTATGCTTGCTCGTGCTCCTCGTACCTTGGTCGGTAAATACAGGGGGACGTCAGGCGCTTTTGAAGGATTTTGTAGAGCGGCGCCCACATGATGTGCGGGTTGAACAAGTTGGGGTGAAGAAACTCTTTCCGCACCAGGCCGTTTTCGGTCACGTCGGGCGCCAGGTCCACAACGCGGACCCGCGGCTCGGAGGCGAGCGCCGCCGAGACGCCCTGAGCGAAGCGGTCAACCATCGCGTTTCTGTTGGCGCGCTCCGTGCCCTTGCGCATGTCATTCGTGAACGGCGCATCTTCCTCCAGGATTCCGTAGATTCGGAGGGATTTCTCGACGTCCTGGTCGGCAACCGACGAATAAAATGGCAGCAGTACCGTAATAACTCCATTGGACGGCATGGCGGCGCTGAGTTTCTTGATTAGTCTGGAGTATTTCGCGGCCGATTCGCCCGCGAAGTCTATTCCGTTGACAGCCCCGTCCTTCATCTTGTAGAAGTACGTGTGGTTGAGGTCGACAATCCCCGCCCACACCACCAGGCAGGTCGGCCGCCTCTGGGCAATGGCCGCGAAAAGCTTCTTGGCATCGCGGTCGTCGGGCTTCGACAGACCACACACGGTCTTCCCGCTGACTATTAAGTTTTTGTAGGACGGGTCCATTGCCACGATGCGGGCGAAGCTGTCTCCGGTCACCATGGAGTTGCGGGGGGCGCGCCGCGACTTGCCGCCGACCGCGCCGGCCGCGCCGACCGCGCCGGCCGCGCCGGCCGCACCGGCCGCGCCGACCGCGCCGGTCAGCATTGCCACCAACAAGAAGCACACCAAGAGAACTATTAATATATCCATTTTACCACCCGCAGCCGCGAACAATTACGCGCCTCGCTCTATAAGTTGCCATAAAAGTCGAGCGCGCTAATAATTATCACTCATCCAGAATTTAAGACCCATTTGACAGTCATTACCGCCGTCATGAATTGCCCCGCATGCTCAGTGGACCACGTGGACCAGGTGGTCAAGTGCCTCATTGGCTGTATTGCGGAAGGCCCGCATTCCGCCGAGCTGGCGCGGGCCCGCACCGAGGCCGAGCTGGCTGAGCCGCTCACTCGCATTGCCACCGAGAACCGCGCTCTCGCCGACCTGATGTATAAGGCGGTGAAGGACAAGTTCTTTCCAGATGAGAACTGCGTTATGGGTACGCACCACGCCAACTGCGTCGGCGCCGCGCATCTGGCCAACTCCGTGGTCGCCTGGCTCAATGATGACCTGAGCTGCCCGCGGTGCGGGTCCATCGACATTCGGCAGCCGCACTGCGGGGACTTGTCCATTGTTGAGCGGTGCCAGCTCGCGGCCGGCGAGTTCCTCGCGGCCGGCGAGGAACTCGCCGGGGAGGATAAGTCACTGTGCCACAACTGCCACTGCAGTATCAAACCGATAGACACAACCGTCCTGAGCATTCATTGGGAGAGGCGCCCCCGGAGAAAGTACATTGACCGGTGCTTCGGCGTCTCGAGCATCTCCGTGTGGACGCGATGGATGGCTAACGTCTGCCATTCGTGCTCAACGAAGCTGGTCGTTGGCCATCCATTGCGTCCACGCCGCCTCACCGGCTGGGATTTCTGGGACGCCGCCGATCAGGTGGAGTTCTCCGAAACTCCAGTCGGTGAGGCGGAGGTGGCCGATGTCTGAGTTTGTAGCCGAATCGTTCGCGCCGCCGAAGCGTTCGCGCCGCCGAAGCGTTCGCCACGCCGAAGCGTTCGCTCCGCCCGGAAAATTGAGCACTTGGGGCAACTCACGCCGCTTGGCTTTTTTGAATTGTTTTTTCTAAAACAACACCCAGCAGCATGAGTTGCCCCAAGTGCTCAGTGAACCACTTCGAGCAGGTGGTCAAGTGCCTCGTCAACAAGCTGAAGGGCTCGAGCCCGACGCGCGAGGAGCTCGGCTTCGCAACCGACCTGGAGCGGGCGCGCGCGGAGTCCGACCTGGCCGATCCGCTCACTCGCATTGGCTTTGGGCACCGCGCCATCGCTGATTCACTGTGCGAGGCAATCAAACCCAGATTCTTCCAGCGGACCCCGCAAATACAGCGGACCCCAAACGCGGATTGCAACGGGGGAGCGCGGCGCGCCGAATGCGGCAACGCGGCCCATCTGGCCAACTCCGTGTGCGCCTGGCTCGATGGGGACCTGCGCTGCCGAGCGTGCGGGTCCCTCGACACTCGGCAGCCGCACTGCGAGGACTTGCCCGCCATCGAGGCCCTCGGGCCCGAACGCGGCGAGTTGCTCGCTTACGAAGAGCGCGACATGCTGTGCTACGACTGCTACGCAGGGCCTGACGATATGGTCGTCCTGAGCGTTCGGTGGCACGCGATCCCCTTGATGGAGAGCGCTGACCAGTTCTACGGCGTCGCGAGCATCCCCGTGTGGACGCGGTGGACGGCCAACGTCTGCGTTCCGTGCTCAACGAAGGCGGTCATTTCCGGGGACCACATCACCGGCTGGGACGGCGCCGGCGAGCAGATAAGGTTCTCCGACGCCTGAGCCTGATCGCGGCGACTCTCGAGAGGAAAGTAGTCAGCGCGGCGCGTCCATGCTTTGGGTGTTCTTTTTGAATTCCCAAACCAAAACAACACCCGACAGCATGGACGCGTCGAGCATAGACCCGCCGCCCGACGCGGACCCCGCCCAATTAACTGCTCCCGCGCCTTTCATTCCCACAGAGATGCTGGAGATGATCCTGCTTGCCGCCAGCTGGGAGTGGCACTTCGCTATGTCCCTGGTCTGCCGCCGGTGGCGCGACGTGCTCGCCGCGTGGCGGGGGCGCGCGCCGCGCGGAACTGTCCGCGAGCTCCGCACGCCGCGCTCAGTCGCCGCGCAGACCTTGCCGCTGGCCAAGTGGGCGCGCGCCAGCGGCTGCCCGTGGGATTACAACATGTGCTCGGCCGCGGCCGCAGAGGGCAACCTGGCGATTCTCCAGTGGCTGCGCGACAGCGGCTGCTCGTGGAATGAGCGGACGTGCTCCAGCGCGGCCCGTCGCGGTCAGCTGGCGGTCCTCCAGTGGGCGCGACGGGCCAACCAGCCGGGCGGGCCGTGTCCGTGGAACGAGAGCGCGTACTCCGGCGCCGCCGAGAAAGGCTACATGGGGATGCTCCATTGGTTGCGCGACAATAAATGCCCGTGGGGTAGCGGTCGGGTTACTTGCTACTTCGCCGCCAAGGGCGGTCACGTGAAAGTCCTCCAGTGGGCGCGCGAAAACAACTGCCACTGGGACGAGAACACGTGCTCGACAGCCGCCGAGTACGGCCACCTGAACGTGCTCCAGTGGCTGCGCGCCAATGGCTGCCCGTGGGACGAGCTGACGTGTGCGTGTGCGGCCAGGGGCGGTCACCTGGCGCTGCTCCAGTGGGCTCGCGAAAACAGCTGCCCCTGGGACGAGCGAACGTGCGCGAGCGCGGCCGAAGGCGGTCGCTTGGAGGTCCTCCAGTGGCTGCGAGTCAACAACTGCCCCTGGAACGAGGCCACTTGCTCGGACGCCGCCAGGGGAGGCCACTTTAAGGTACTTGAGTGGGCGCGCAACAACGGCTGCCCATGGGACGAGAAAACGTGCGCGTGCGCGGCCATGAACGGCAACCTGGAGCTGCTCCAGTGGGCGCGCAACAACGGCTGCCCGTGGGATGGGTTGACGAGCTTACACGCAATCAGAAGCGGCCACCTGGAGCTGCTCAAGTGGGCAATCGCCAACGGGTGCGAGTGGAGTATATGGGCGCGTCACGAAGCGGCCAAGAACTGCCAGTCGGAGATGCACCGGTGGGTGTGCGCAAATCACTCCCTGCGAAGTTGAGAAGGACGGTCTGTTTTTTTGTCCGCGGCGATTATCTTTTTGAATGGCCAGTCCGAAACAACACCCGGAGGCATGGACCCGCCGCGCGCCGCGGACCCGCCGCGCGCCGCGGACCCGCCCGCCCAATTCACTGCTCCCGCGCCTTTCATCCCCACTGAGATTCTGGAGATGATCCTGCTTGCCGCCGGCGGGAACTGGCACCTCACAATGTCCCTGGTCTGTCGGCGCTGGCGCGACGTGCTCGCCGCGTGGCGGGGGCGCGCGGCGCGCGGAACGCTCAGCGCGGCGATGGCGCGCAAGCTCCGAACCCCGCGCAGCATCGCCGCGCTGAGCGTTCCGCTGGCCGCCTGGGCGCGCGCCAGCGGATGTCCGTGGAATAAACAAACGTGCTTCCTGGCGGCCAGCATCGGAAATCTGGAGGTGCTCCAGTACTTGCGCGCCAATGACTGCCCGTGGGACGAGCGGACGTGCTCCGAGGCGGCCGAGAACGGCCACCTGGCGCTGCTCCAGTGGGCGCACAACAGCGGCTGCCCGTGGGACGAGCGCACGTGCCGCTACGCGGCCGCCGCCGGTCACCTGGCGCTGCTCCAGTGGGCGCGCAATGGCGGCTGTCCGTGGGACGAGCTGACGTGCGCCCATGTGGCCTTTGTTGGTCGCCTGGAAATGCTCCAGTGGCTGCGCGCCAACGACTGCCCGTGGAACGAATACACGTGCTCGGCCGCGACCAGGGGCGGTCGCCTGGCGGTCCTCCAGTGGCTGCGCGCCAGCGGCTGTCCCTGGGGGCCGCAAGCTTGCTACTGTGCGGCTTCTGCCGGACACCTGGAGATCCTCCAGTGGCTGCGCGCCAATGACTGCCCGTGGGATTGGCGGACGTGCTCGGCCGCGGCCACTGGCGGCCACTTGGCGGTGCTCCAGTGGCTGCGCGGCAATGACTACCCATGGTGCGAGCAGACGTGCTCCAACGCTGCCGGGGGCGGCCACCTGGAGCTGCTCCAGTGGGCGCGCGCCAACGGCTGCCCCTGGGACGGGCGGACGTGCACCTTAGCGGCCCAGGACGGCCACCTGGACGTGCTGCAGTGGGCATATGCCAACGGCAGCCCGTGGGACGATGACACGTGCCTCTGCGCGGCCCGGGGCGGCCATTTGGAAGTGCTCCAGTTCCTCCGCGCCAACGGCTGCCCGTGGGACGAGGCAACGTGCTCGGCCGCGGCCGGTGGCGGCCACTTGGAGATGCTCCAGTGGGCGCACAACAACGGCTGTCCGTGGGAAGAGGACATGTGCGCTTTCGCGGCCGCGAACGGCAACCTGGAGGTGCTCCAGTGGGCACACGAAAACGGCTGCCCGTGGGACGAGCAAACGTGCTCCACCGCAGCTAAATACGGCAACCTGGAGGTGCTCCAGTGGGCACACGAAAACGGCTGCCCGTGGGACGAGCAAACGTGCTCGTGGGCGGCCGAGAACGGCAACCTGGAGGTGCTCCAGTGGGCGCGCGCCAACGGCTGCCCGTGGGACGAGCGGACGTGCGCGCGGGCGGCCGGAGACGGCCACTTGGCGGTCCTCCAGTGGGCGCGCAGCAACGGCTGTCCGTGGAACGCACGCACGTGCTTGCGGGCGGCCGAGAACGGCAGCCACCTGGATGTGGCCCAGTGGGCGCGCGAAAATGGCTGCCCGGAAGGTTGAGCGAGCGGAGTTCTTTTTGAATTGCCCGCGCAAAACAACACCCGGCAGCATGGACGCGCCAGTGAAGCCTCCCGCGCCTTACGTCCCCACGGAGATTCTGGAGATGATCCTGCTTGCCGCCGGCTGGGAGTGGCACCTCGCAATGTCCCTGGTATGCCGGCGCTGGCGCGACGTGCTCGCCGCGTGGCGAAAGCGCGGCGCAAGGCAAGGGACAATACGCAAGCTTCGCACGCCGAGAACTGTCGCCGTGCTGACCGTTGCGCTGGCCGCCTGGGCGCGCGCCTGCGGCTGCTCGTGGAACGAGGACACGTGCGCGAACGCGGCCAATAAAGGCAACTTGGCGGTCCTCCAGTACCTGCGCGCCAGCGGCTGCCCGTGGAACGAGGACACGTGCGCGAACACGGCCGCGGGCGGCCACTTGGAGCTGCTCCAGTGGGCGCGCGAAAATGACTGCCCGTGGGACAAGCGAACGTGTATATACGCGGCCATGGGCGGTCACTTGGACATTCTCCAGTGGCTGCGCGCCAACGGCTGCCCGTGGGGCGAGGGTGTGTGTATCGGCGCGGCCATGGGCGGCCACTTGGCGCTGCTGAAGTGGGCGCGCGCTGCCGGCTGCCGGTGGGACGAGTGGACGTGCGCGGGCGCGGCCAGAAACGGCCACCTGGCGGTTCTTCAGTGGCTGCGCGCTGGCGGCTGTCCGTGGGACTGGCATACGTGCGTCAACGCGGCCGAGGGCTGCCACCTGGAGGTGCTACAGTGGGCGCGCGCCAACGGCTGCCCGTGGAACGAGCAAACGTGCGCGGGCGCGGCCGAGAGCGGCCGCCTGGAGGTCCTCCAGTACCTGCGCGACAACGGCTGCCCGTGGGACGAGGACACGTGCTACCTCGCGGCCAAGGGCGGCCACCTGGCGGTCCTCCAGTGGGCGCGAGCCAACGGCTGCCCGTGGGACGTGTGGACGTGCTCCGCCGCCGCCAAGAACGGCCACCTGGACGTGCTGCAGTGGGCGCGACGGGCCGACCTGTCGGGCGGGTCGTGTCCGTGGGACGAGCAGACGTGCGACTGGGCAGCCGAAAAAGGCCACCTGGAGGTTCTCCAGTGGCTGCGCGCCAATGGCTGCCCGTGGGACTCGGACACGTGCCGCCACGCGGCCGAACGCGGTCACCTGGAAGTGCTCCAGTGGGCGCGCGCCAATGGCTGCCCGGAAAATTAGGCGATCACGTGGGCGCAGTTCTTTTTTAATGCCTCGTTTAAAAAACAACACACTCAGCAGCATGGATGCGTTATGCGATGCGTCATGCGAAGCTGATGCGTCATGCGATGCTGATGCGTCATGCGATGCTGATGCGTCATGCGATGCAGATGCGTCATGCGATGCAGATGCGTCATGCGATGCAGATGCGTCATGCGATGCAGATGCGTCATGCGATGCAGATGCGTCATGCGATGCGCCGCGCGATGCGGATGCGTCATGCAATGCAGATGCGTCATGCGATGCTGATGCGTCATGCGATGCGCCGCGCGATGCTGACGCGCCGCGCGATGCGGATGCGCCGCGCGATGCGGATGCGCCAGCAAAGCTTTACGTCCCCACTGAGATTCTGGAGATGATCCTGCTTGCCAGCGGCGAGGAGTGGCACTTCGCGATGTCCCTGGTCTGCCGCCGCTGGCGCGACGTGCTCGCAGCGTGGCGGGCGCGCGGTGCGAAACGCAAAGAGGTGCGCAAGCTCCGCACGCCGCGCGCCATTGCTGCGCTGACCGTTCCGCTGGCCAAGTGGGCGCGCGCCTGCGGCTGTCCCTGGGACTGGCGAACGTGCTCGGTCGCGGCCGGCAACGGGAACCTGGCGGTCCTCCAGTGGTTGCGCGCCAGCGGCTGCCCGTGGAACGAGCGATCGTTCTCGGCGGCGGCAGGCGTCGGAAACCTGGAGATCATTCGGTACTTGCGGGCCAACGGTTGCCCGTGGAGCGCCATCTCGTGCCGAATCGCTGCCGAGAAAGGCCACCTGGAGGTGCTTCAGTGGATGCGCGCCAACGGCTGCCCGTGGGACGAGGCCACGTGTTCTTACGCGGCCGAGGGCGGCCACTTGGCGCTGCTCCAGTGGGCGCACGAGAACGGCTGCCCGTGGAACGAATGGACGTGCTCCGCGGCGGCCGATGGCGGCCACCTGGAGATTCTCCAGTGGGCGCACAAGAACGGCTGCCCGTGGGACGAGCGCACGTTCTCGGCAGCGGTCAGCGTCGGGAGCCTGGCGCTGCTGCAGTGGCTGCGCGCCAACGGCTGCCCGTGGGACAAATGGGCGTGCTCGTACGCAGCCGAGGGCGGCCACCTGGCGCTGCTGCAGTGGCTGCGCGCCAACGGCTGCCCGTGGGACTCGTACACGTGCTCGTACGCAGCCTCAGAGGGCCACCTGGACGTCCTCCAGTGGGCGCGACGGCCCGGCCAGTCGGGCGGCCGGTGCCCATGGAACTCGGACACGTGCGTGGGCGCAGCCTCAGAGGGCCACCTGGAAGTTATCCAGTGGGCGCACGAAAACGGCTGCTCGTGGAACGAGCATGCGTTCTCGTGCGCGGCCGATAACGGCCACCTGGCGGTGCTCCAGTTCCTCAGCGCCAACGACTGCCCGTGGAACAAGCGCACGTGCTTGCGGGCGGCCGAGGACGGCGGTCACCCGGCCGCGATTCAGTGGGCGCGCGAAAATTGCTGCCCGAAAGGCTGAGCAAGCAGCACTGTTCTTTTTGAATGGCCGCTCCAAAACAATACCCGACAGCATGGACGCGCCGCGCGATGCGGACGCGCCGCGCGATGCGGACGCGCCGCGCGATGCGGACGCGCCGCGCGATGCGGACGCTCCAGCAAAGCCCCGCAATGCGCCAGCAAAGCCCCGCAATGCGCCAGCAAAGCCCCACGTCCCCACGGAAATTCTGGAGATGATCCTGCTCGCATCAATTGGTGACGGCGGCGATAATGGCTGGGAGTGGCACTTCGCGATGTCCCTGGTCTGCCGCAGGTGGCGCGACGTGCTCGCCGCGTGGCGGGCGCGCGGCGCGAAACGCAAAGAGGTGCGCAAGCTCCGCACCCCGCGCGCCATTGCTGCGCTGACCGTGCCGCTGGCCGCCTGGGCGCGCGCCCGCGGCTGCCCGTGGAACAAGGACACGTGTGCGAACGCGGCCAATAAAGGCAACCTGGCGGTCCTCCAGTACTTGCGCGTCAATGGCTGCCCGTGGAACGAGGACACGTGCGCGAGCGCGGCCAATAAAGGCCACCTGGGAATTCTCCAGTGGGCGCGCGCCAACGGCTGTCCCTGGGACGAGTACACGTGCTGCTACGCCGCCGCATATGGTCACCTGGAGATACTTCAGTGGGCACACGAAAATGGCTGCCCGTGGGGTAAGCAAACGAGCTTATACGCGGCCGAGAGCGGCCACCTGGAGATTCTCCAGTGGCTGCGCACTAACGGCTACCCGTTGGACGCCGCCTCATGCCGAGCCGCTGCCGAGGGCGGCCACCTGGAGATTCTCCAGTGGCTGCGCACTAACGGCTGCCCGTGGAACGCGCGGACGTGTTCGATCGCGGCCGAGAACGGCCACTTGGCGCTGCTCCAGTGGGCGCACAACAACGGCTGCCCGTGGGACGAGTGGACGTGCTCAGACGCGGCCATAGAGGGCCACCTGGAGGTTCTCCAGTGGGCGCACAACAATGGCTGCCCGTGGAACGAGTGGACGTGCACGGCCGCGGCCGCAGAGGGCCACCTGGAGGTTCTCCAGTGGCTGCACGCCAACGGATGCCCGTGGAACGAGAACGCGTGCTCGGCCGCGGCCGCAGAGGGCCACCTGGAAGTTCTCCAGTGGCTGCACGCCAGCGGCTGCCCGTGGAACGAATACACGTGCGCGGACGTGGCCTCAGAGGGCCGCCTGGAAGTTCTCCAGTGGCTGCGCGAAAACGGCTGCCCGTGGGACGTACATTCGTTCTCGTGCGCGGCCGGGAACGGCCATCTGGCGGTGCTCCAGTTCCTCTGCGCCAACGACTGCCCGTGGAACAAGCGCACGTGCTTGCGGGCGGCCGAGGACGGCGGCCACCCGGCCGCGATTCAGTGGGCGCGCGAAAATTGCTGCCCGGAAAGTTGAGCGAGCGGCACTGTTTTTTTAATGCCCGCTCCAAAACAATACCCGCCAGCATGGACGCGCCGCGCAATGCGGACGCGTCGCGCGATGTGCTCCACGTCCCCACGGAGATGCTGGAGATGATCCTGCTCGCCGCCGACTGGGACTGGCACCTCGCGATGTCCCTGGTTTGTCGGCGCTGGCGCGACGTGCTCGCCGCGTGGCGGGGGCGCGCGCCGCCCGGGACAACCCGCAAGCTCCGCACGCCGCTGACCGTCGCCGTGACGAGCGTGGAGCTGGTCGCCTGGGCGCGCCAGCGGCTGCCCGTGGGACGAAACAACGTCCGCTTTCGCGGCCGAGAGCGGAAACCTGGCGGTTCTCCAGTGGGCGCGCGAAAATGACTGCCCGTGGGACCAGCGAACTTGTATATACGCGGCCATGGGCGGTCACCTGGCGCTGCTCCAGTGGGCACGCGAAAATGACTGCTCGTGGAGCGAGAGCGTGTGTGTCGGCGCGGCCATTGGCGGCCACCTGGCGGTGCTCCAGTGGCTGCGCGCCAGCGGGTGCCCGTGTAACGAGCGGTATATGTGCTTGGTAGCCGCCAAGAACGGCCATTTGGAGGTGCTCCAGTGGGCGCGCGCCAACGGCTGCCCGTGGGACGGGGCAACGTGCTACTTCGCGGCCAGGGGTGGCCACCTGGAAATTCTCCAGTGGGCAGTTGCCAACGGGTGTCCGTGGGACACCAGCACATATCTCGAAGCGGCCAGCAGCGACCGTCCGGAGATGCTCCAGTGGGCGCGCGAAAAATAACTGCCCGGAAAATTAAGCTGGCGTGTGTCTTGGCTGTTCTTTTTTCCGGCAACAAGTGACAAGTCACATATAGCTTATAACAAGTCACAAGTGGGCCGCGGTGAGCTTGTAGCCCCACTGCCACAGGGTCTGCCGGATTCGCGGCGATATGCTCGGGTCCGTTGCGCGCGCCCGGGCCCGCCGGACCTTGTTGATGAGCGAGGCCCGGAACCGGCCGCTCGGCCCGGCGAGCGCCAGCCAGCGATCGACCTGCCGCCGGTCGTCCGGCGTGCGGCGGCCGGCGCAGAACTTGCAGTACCACTGAACCCAGCCGTAGGGGTCCTGTTTGCGCATCCAGCCCTTACTTTCCCAGTACTCGAGAGACGTTCCCGAGGCGACGCCGAACTTGTTCACCGAGGGGTCGCACCTTTTCGAGGCGAGCAGCTCGCTCGGCAGGTCGGCGATTGCCTCGATTCGCTTGTGGGCCAGGCGGTGCCGCCGGCCGGTCGTCCTCGACGAGATCGGGCGCCAGTAAGTTCCGCCGAACGCCCCGCCCGCGAACATCTGCCGGGGCGTGACGTTCGGGCGAAACTCCGGGAAGTCCGAGAACCTCATGCTGTGCTATAATATCGCTATAGTGAGGCGGTCATAAAGCGCTTTGATCGGAGTTGCCGCGAGCTGAGCCTACAAAAAACGTCTCTCAAACGCAGAGACCCCAGCCGGAGTTTCTCCGAGCTACGCGCGCGACGGACGGCCCTCCGCGTCCCGCATCTCCACGTCCATGTCCTCGTCCATGTCCTCGAGGACCGCGAAGCCGCTCTGTGGCGCGATTGCCATTTTCGCGGTCGCGGTTTTGGCGATTGCCGCGGAGCCGGCCGTCAGCGCCAGAGGCGCCGCCGCGTGTATCCGCACGCCCGTCATCAGCCCAATCAGCTCTTGCTGGTGCTTCGTTGGGGCGCGCCGCACGTTTCCTGACGCCGTGAACCCGTAGGGGGCCTTCGGGTCCGTCAGCAGGGGCGGCTGTATCCCGCTCCACACGGGGCCGGGCTTTTTCTCCGCGGGCTGCTTCTTGTTGGCGTGAACGGTAATCGTGAAGGACGCCATGCTGCTGGTTATACATACAATACACACATTCAAATGGTAGCGGCCTGCCTGGATTGATCTTAATTGAACACCGAAAATATTGTATACATGGCAAGATGAATAGCGGGGAGCAGCTTCTGGCCGCCATCCGGCGCGGTATCGCCTCCGCGCGGGCGGATAAGCCCGCGCCTCCCTTTCACCGCATTTACGAGCTGGCCGCTGCCTACAAGAACAACTCTTTGCCGTGGGAGATGATTCCGGCCGGAGAGCTGGAGAAAATCGGCATCGCGTTCAAGCGCGACCGCGGTATCGACTCACTGCGGATTGAGCCCGGGAGAGTCTTGGCCGTCCAAGCTAAGTGTTACGCGCCTGACAACAAGATAACTCAACGCGTCCTGGGAACCTTCCTGAGCCTGTGCTTCGTGATCGGTCAGAAAAATCGCGGCATCGAGGTACGCACGATCCTGGCGACGCCCGCCGCGCCCCCAACTGGAGAGCTGGCGAACTTCCTCGACATGGGCGCCGGCTTCGTATGGCAGAAGTTCTCGCGGGAGGAAGCCAGCCTGGTGGCGGGAGAGCTGTACCAGTGTCCAGTGAACGACTGCGAGCTAATTGCGTCCGACGATTATGAGTCGGATTCTGGCGATGAAGATGAAGCAGAACCAGAGCCTGTACACGAATCGTTGTCGGGTTGTGAGTCTGCTTCCGATGAGTCTGATAATGAGTTTGATTCAGACTATGAGTCTCCCGAGCCTCGGATTGATCCGATCCTCGAGGAGGAGGCAATTGAGCGCCGACTGGATGATCTGTTCAGGACCGCAACCGATGATCTGAAAGTCGCGCTCATGGACTATGTCAGTCAGGCGCCGCAACTGCCCGACGTTGTTCCGCGGGCAGCGGCTGACGATCTAATAGGCGACGTCGTCCTGCGAGATTATCAGGTAGAGTGCTCTAAGCACTACTTCCTACCGGGCGAGTTCCTCCACGTGCTACCGCCCGCGATGGGGAAGCTGTTCGCGATCGAGCCCTGGATGCGTATGTCGAGCGGAAAGGCGATCATCTTCGTTCCCACTCGCGCGCTCCAGGAACAGACCGCCAGGCTAATCAGGAAGCTCAACGCGGATGTATCGGTCTCTCTAATTGGGGATGGGTACGCGGACGGCGATGGCCGGGTGGTCGTGTGCGTCTTCAACAGCGCAGCCGTTGCGGTTGAATTGGTCGGTCGCGTCGAGCTGTGCGTGGTGGACGAGTTCCACCACGTTCAGGGGCGCGGCGCCGCCGACAAGTACCTGGACCTCGTGGCGATTTACCCTGCTACGACGCGCATCGGCCTAACGGCTACTCCCAAGGGGGGGCAAGTGGCTGATATCTCATGGAGTCTCCGTCAGGGGATTGAGGCCGGTTACCTGGTTGACTACAAGCTTCACGTTCCTACGATTCCCGCAGAATGCGTTAACCAGAGCATGGCGCTGGTCAACGGTCTTATCGACGAGCATTGGCTATATGGACAGACTCTCGTGATGTGTAACCGCGTTTCCGAGTGCGAGCGGTTCGCCAAGATGATGAACAACCGCTGGCGGTCGGTTGTACGCAACGAACTCGTGTGCGAAGTCATCACGGGCGCAACTCCGCGGGAAGAGCGTCAGAAGACGATGGAGAGGTTCCGTCAAGGAAGCACGCGCTTTATTGCTTCCGTACGGACCATCCACGAGGGCGTGAATATCGAGGAGGCTCAGACGGTTGTCCTGTTCCAGCCGCGCTCGTCCGATATCGACATCGTTCAGACATTCACTCGAGCTAACCGCCGGCTTATGCGTAACGGGGTAAACACTAAGCCGGTGTGCTACTTCATAGCGCCAACCACAGGAGAGCCTGAGCAGCTGATTCGAGTGCTTGAGGCATTCTCCGCGGTTGACCCCGTGATGGCGGCCGCGACAAAGGCACTGAAGGAGGGCCGCTCGAGCAACCTGATCGTGGAGACATTGGTAGGCGCTGACGAGTATCGCAGCGCCAAGTTTAGGGAGATAAGCGTTCGCGATGTGATGCTCGACAAAGATGGTTGGTACAAGAAGTACGAGCTTCTCCGGGAGTTCGTCGCAGAACACGGACGGCTTCCCAAAAGCAGCGACAAATACGGGGAAGTTAATTTGGGTTCTTGGTGTGCTACTCAGCGCTGGGCCAAGAACAACCCCAATGGCGGTAGGAACATAACTAAGGACCAGATCACTCTCTTGGAGAGCATTCCCGGCTGGTGGTGGGTTGCTCCGGATACATGGACCTCCAGAGTCGAGCTTCTCCGTGAGTTCGTCGCAGAGTACAAAAAGATTCCCAAAACAACGGAAAAATACAAGGATTTCATGTTAGGTGATTGGTGTCATTGTCAGCGCTCAGCCAAGAACAACCCCAACGGCGGCAAGAACATAACTAAGGACCAGATCACTCTCTTGGAGAGCGTCCCCGGTTGGTGGTGGGTGGCTCCGAATGCCTGGACCCCCAGGTTCGAGCTTCTCAGGGAGTTCGTCGCAGAGCACGGACGACTCCCCCTGCAGAAGGAAGCGTATAAGAATGCCAATTTAGGTATTTGGTGTAATACTCAGCGCTCAGCCAAGAACAACCCCAACGGCGGCAAGAACATAACTAAGGACCAGATCACTCTCATGGAGAGCATCCCCGGTTGGTTGTGGGAGGCTCTTGATGCCTGGACCCCCAGGTTCGAGCTTCTCAGGGAGTTCGTCGCAGAGCACGGACGACTTCCCCTGCAGAAGGAAGCGTATAAGAATGCCAATTTAGGTAGTTGGTGTAATACTCAGCGCTCAGCCAAGAACAACCCCAACGGCGGCAAGAACATAACTAAGGACCAGATCACTCTCTTGGAGAGCGTCCCCGGTTGGTGGTGGGTGGCTCCGGATGCCTGGACCCCCAGGT
>Ga0302114_10000234_pt1 | contig 40827 bp, 42 predicted proteins | sample AG5_Surface_MG_FD_203107 | JGI IMG/M metagenome (GOLD analysis project Ga0302114, IMG submission 203107) | Marine microbial communities from Western Arctic Ocean, Canada - AG5_Surface | ecosystem: Environmental > Aquatic > Marine > Oceanic | place: Canada: Western Arctic Ocean | collected...
CTTGTGTGGCACCTTCTGCTTGGCTTTAGCGAGCACAGCTAACAGAACATCACGTCTCAATCCTTTGGCGATCAAAAACTGACGGCTATTGCACCTGAGTGTGATGTGAAAGGAATGGCCTGGAGGAAGCCGACGTGATGATCGACCCATTGAATCAACAACCAGATTGGTGAATTGTCGCTAACGACCTCCCGACTGAATATTCACTAGCCCCGCAACGAGCAGGGTTTTTTATTGCAGCGAGGAATGCTTTAAGTAGTTGCCACTTACCAATGACCCTCGACACTCAAATGATGCTGGCTCTTCTTCAAGAGCTGCTGATTGCACTAAGGGTTAACGACGCCGATGGGTACAAGTCTTGGCTGGCACTCGGCATCGAAGAGCTTGGAAGGGAGGTAGCCGCCGAGGTGGAATCTGACTGGATGGTGCCTTTGTTGGTTGAGGAAGAGAGAGACAGACTGATGGCTTGGCAGCTGTGTGTGAGCCTCTAATTCATTCCTCACTTAGCGATGAAACCAACCTTTCGTGTCGTCAGACTGAGAACACTGCAGAAAACGGAATGCGCGAAGAACGACTCGAAAACCTCTGTCTCCTAGCTGAAGAAGAATTGTCGATCTTGCGCGAGCTTTATCAGGACAACATCGGCGAAGAGGATGAGCCCAAGCTGATGGGATGTCTATTAGCTCATGCCTTAATGACGCTTAGAAGCGTTAGTGATCTCACCCGCGCGTGTGTGCTGTTTGATGCGATGGTTGAAAAAGAGACCGAAGTCAGAGTGGATTACTGAGGCTTGCAGCGACAGCGGCAATATCCGCTTGATCAAGCCAGCGGTGATAACTGTCGTGATGCACGGCAAGGCTGTGGCCCATGCACTTGGCGGCAAGCGATGTTGATGGAAGCTTGCTGATCGACCTGATCGCCCATGAGTGGCGCAGGTCATAAAGCTGCAGCGTTGGGTGCTGACCCCGCAACCATCTGCCCCACTGATCGGTGACGAGCTTGGCCTTCGCAGAGTCGTATTCAGTCGGGCTCTTCACGTCCCAAGGCACTGAGCGATCGCCTGGCTCGAGGGCGGAAACCTGTAGCGCCAACGCTGTGCGCCAGGTGGGATCTTTGCCCTTGCGCTTGACCGTTAGAACCCGCGCGGTGCCGTCCCCATTGGGCACAAGACTGAAGGTTTCTGAGGGGCGGCACCCGTATGTAGCCAGAGCCCAGGTAGGCCAACACCACTTTGAGCCGGTATCGATCTTGGCGAGAAAGCCAGCCACATCCACCGCAGACGGCACATCCCTGACGCCAGGCTCATAGGGCGTCCTGAGCTCATCGAGCCGCTCGGCCCCTTCGATCTTCAACAGCTTTGCCAGCCGCTTCGACACCTTCAGGAACTCCAGCCGGGTGCGACTGCCGGGCTCCTGCTGCTCACCGATCGCCACAAGCAGATCCATGGTGAGATCGGCCCCTTGCGGCAATCGATCTGTTTCTGCCTTGATCCGGTCCAATGTGCGCTCAGCGGCAGAAGTGTGGACCTTGCCCTTCCAGAAGTCCGCCTCTAATACTTCAACCCCCTGCGCCACGGGAATGGCCAACCGCTTGGCAACCGGCTCGAACCTTGGAGCGTCCCAAGGCAGCGCATCGGGCAGGTGACCGATCTCCTGGATCTGGGAGGCAAGCTCGACAATCCTGGTCTCTGCGAGCAGGTCGTTGCCCGCCAATGCCTTCAAAGCGAGCTTGATTCTGCGCGGGCCTCGAGCCCCGTCTTGGGTCGAGACAGTCACCCGCCAGTAAAGAGAGCCAGCCACATCCACAACGCTGCCGCGCACATTCCGGCCCTTCAACCGCCCGTTCAGAGCGTCCAGATCACTGCCAGTTTTTTGCCAGTTTTTTGCCACATTTCTGGTTGATTTCGTCCATTTATAGCCTGCGCTGCCAAGCCCCCCAGTCACCCACAAGGGGTGCTGAGAGTGCATCTAGGCATTAAAAAACCCAGTCAGTGACTGGGTATTGCTTGGTTAATGCACGGAGAGGGTCGGATTCGAACCGACGGTGGGCTTGCACCCACGCTGGTTTTCAAGACCAGAGCCATAAACCACTCGACCACCTCTCCAGGAAGCTTCTATATTTTATCATCTCGCCAAGTTTCAGTTTAATATGGAAACTCAGCTTCTCGCTTTGTAATTGCTACAAAAAGTTTCAAGTTAATATTTGATTACTAGTTTAAGGAATATTCAATATTTAATCTAGAGCTGATTAGTTAAATATTGGAATAAAAAGGAGCTTAAGCTAAAAGCCAAAGCCCTTTGTCTTGTTTTTAGCTGTTAGGTTTCGCTAAAGGTAAGAGGCATTTATCAGAATCGCATCCAGCTGGACCTGCTTCCGTAAGCTCTCCATTGTCATAAATTTGTAATGCGTCGAAAAAGTCATTGTTGACTCTGCGTTCAATGACTTCCTTCTGCATGCGCTCATAGGTTTGTGCATCGATTGGTTCGAACGGCAGTCGAGGGAAGGTTGCATTTGCATCGAATCGAGCAAGGAGTGCCGCAGAAATGTATCCACCACCCTGTTGGATGGTCTGATGAAGAGCATCGGTTAAAGGTTCGATTTCATGTTCACGAAATTCGATCGTTGCCGATGTGTTGTGGGCGGTGAAGTTCGTTTGGACTTGCATGTAGAAGTCAAACTGTGCCAATGCTGAAAAGGCATTGATATCCACAGTGTCTGCCCCTGGCAAATTGGCCCAGCTCACTTCGGTTGGGATTTCTACTAGCCATTCCGTGCAGCGCGTATCAAATGGATCATTCAAAAGACGACCTTGATCATCTTTATCCGACTGAGATGGAACGATGGTGTAGCCATAATCCATGCAGGCCATTGCTACTGGATCATTTTTGCGGAATGTGATCCTGCGGATAAAGCGTTGAGCTTTGGGGGGATGCCATCCAGGGGCAGCGCCTGTGAGCAGGCTTTTTGTGCCGGCTGGTTGAACTGTGGTGCAGCGGTTTGGACGTCGTAAACCATGTCGGTCGCAATAATTCCAGACAGTTTCATTCACAATGGATTTCCACCGTTTTAAGTACTCAGCCTCTTGCTTTTTGTAGTTGAGTCCCTCCTTTGTTTCAGGTCTCCCAGCTTCCCACCACTTCAACCATGGTGTGCCAAAAGCATGAACGAAGAAGTCAAATAAGCCAGTAAAGCTCACACCTACAATTGGATCCCAAGCGCGACTCTGGCGGTAACGTTCCACCTCAAAGTTGTGATTGAGTAGACATGCAACTGAAAGCGCACCTGCTCTAAAGGCATCACGTTGTGAATCTTCATCCTTGGGATCAATTTGGTTGAGATGCACTTCTGCAAGGTTGCAATGAAAATCTGCGCCGAGGATTTCACCGCAAGGATTTAAGCCGTAACGGTTCAGTCGATGCTCAAGTTCTTCTTCTGAGATCGGACCATGATTTTGTTGAAGCCAGCGACCAGCTTCCTGACGGCCTTGGTCGCAATAAATTTCGATAAATTCGCTTCTTAGTTCTTGAGTGGATAGCAAATCAGCGTTAGAGCGAGCGAGTGCTTCGGGGGCGAATTGGATGGCGCCTTCTCCGCTGTGGAATTGACGCGTAACGGCTTCCAGCAGCACATCTCTGCTTGGACGGGTGTGATATACGCGTGTGTGGTTGGCCATTCGCAGCGCATCACGCTCAGGATCAATCCTCCAATTCCCTTCCGAATCCTGTTGCCACAAATTCTCCTTGGCTCCTGCTGCCGATGTGTCATCGGACGCGAATTGACGCATACCTGCGCTGCGCCGGATGTTTCCAGCCACAATTGTGACAGCTGCTTCGTCAATTAGGAGACAACATTCAATAGAAGTGAGCTTTCTACCAATCGCTTTACCTAGCAATTTAGCTACTCGACCGTAAAGATCTTTCAGTTTCACTGGATTCGCCATCCCTCCGAAGCCCTTGAGGGTTTCGCCGACGGGACGTACGTCAGAAAGGTCTATTTCAACCTTGATGTTTCGGCCTTCGAAACGAGAATCACTACTCAGTTCTAATAGCAATTGGTAGCTATCAACCCATCCTCGTCTTGTGTCCCCAACCTTGATTGATACATTGTGATCGCTAATGCTGTAGGTCGTTGTTTCTTGCCGCTTTTCTGCAGATGTAATTCCAATATTTGAAACGCTTAAAACTTCAATTGGGTTGGTGATGACTGGAAGCTGATCGATGAAGTGGGGCTCAATGATGGCGCCTGTTCCACACCCCATCATCGCTAAATCCATCATCAGCCCGAACGCTTCCCAATCCACAAGGTTCGTGGAAGTGCAGTTGTACGCCCCTGAAAAATTTTCAGGTTTCTCGATCCAAGGAGTGCCACCAATCCATTGCCAGCGGCCTGAGGGTAGTGCTTTCTTTTCATCCTGCATCTTTGCCAAGAGGGCCATTTCCTCGGCGTTAAGGGAGCCAAGTTTGAGGAGTCCTGATCGATTTCTTTCCCCAACTTCGTGCCAGCTTTCCCGGCCTTTGGGCAAGCGGCGGCTGTACGTGCGATAAAACACCGGGTTGGCGGCTGGCGCACTGTCAGGGAAGTCACCATTTGTTGGGGCGGTCCCATTGGACTGCGTAACTAGCTCTTCGGTGCGGCTTGATGTGAGGGTCACTAACGATTGATGGCTTGTCCTCGCAGAATCTTAACGCCACCAATGGGGTGCGTATGTCTTTCTAAGCACCATCAACAGTGTGTGGGCTGTGATGGAGGTGTGAGTTCCCCCTGAATTTCGCCTCGCTGCCACCATGGAGGTCTGTTCTCAGGGACTAACACCCATGGTTGAGCGTCGCCGCTGCAGTCGCTCATGGAAAGGGTTTGCCCTGGTTTTCCTGGTTGCCGTTGTGCTTTCGTTGCTTCCAACGATGGGGCTCAGATCAGCGCAAGCCCGATCCGTTGACCTAGTTTCAGCGTCCTCGAGTGCAATTCCACTCCAAAAACAACCTTTTTATTCTTCCCTTCAAGAAATTTCATCCTCTTGGACTGAAATCGTTCTGGGCCAAGTCGTTGGGGAGAGTCCAAAAGTCACATTGCTGAACTTTTATGCCGTGATGGCAAAGGTTGGGCATCGTGCCGACTCACTCGGGCAACAGGAAACATTGGACAAGGGACTGTTCTCTTCTAAGGAGCGGCGAGAGCAAATTGAAGATACAGATTTGTTTTTTAATTTGGCTGTGAAGTCGCTTGACTCTTCACATTTTCCTGAGAGTGTTCGTAGCGATTTGACTGAGGAGGCAGCGATTCAACTTAAACATGTCCTTGACTATGTCTTCTCTCATAGTCATCAGCCAATCATTATTCCAAGCCTTGCTGATTTGGAAACGTCTGGTGATGAAGGGTCTGATCCAGTTGCTTCTTGGAGAATTCCAGGAACGGCAATTGAGCTGACAACTGCGCTTGATAGTAATACTAATAACCAAAATTTCTATTTTTCAACTAATACGGTCTCATCGATCCATGACATGTATGACGAAATTCAAAATCAACCGCAAGTCAATCAACCTTTTGCAACTCCTTATTTTTACAAAGACTTCATTTTTACTCCTGGACATCTCATCCCTCCGAAATGGTATTTGTTGCTTCCTGCTGGGATAAGGCGTGTCATTGAGATCCCTATTCAGGGGCAAACGCTTTTTCAGATTGGATGTGCGGCCGTTGTTTTTGCCCTCTATCTCTTGATAATTCTTTGGCTTGTCGGTCAATTAATTACAACTTATAGAGACTCAGAATACCTTCAAAGTCCTGTTTATGTATGGCTTCAAGATAATATAGCTTGGACAAGAGTTGTTATTGTCTTTCCTATTGTTTTGTCAACTTACTTGACGGATCAATTTATAGACAATGTGATTAACTTTACTGGCCGTCCTTTGGTTCTTACAACCTACTTTTTTTATATTGTTTTTTTCTTAACAGCAAGCATTTTTAGTTTTTATTTTTTAGAAGCTATTGGCCGTAGTGGCGCTGAACTTTTAACCCGTCTGCGAGGTGGTGGTTCAATACTTCAATTGCAACGGATCAGCAATCTTGTGATGCCTCTGAGTAGGGCTGTAGGCCTTCTTGTGGCGATTGTTCTTATCTATCGTTTGTTGATTCTATTGGGCTTACCTGCCAGTACTGTACTCGCTTTCTCGGCAGTTCCAGGCCTTGCCATCGGTCTTGGCGCATCAAAATTACTTGGAAATCTATTCGCTGGCTTGTCGATTCAGTCGGATCGGCCGCTTCGCGTGGGTGAATTTTGCCAAATTGGTGAAAATCTTGGCTTCGTAACGAAAATTGGGCTTCGTTCATTAGAGCTGCAAACGCTTGAAAGTCTTGTCAAGATTCCAAATTCCGTGGCTGACGAAGCCACCATTATTAACTTCTCGAGGAGAGAAAGTTCTCCGTCGCCTAATCCTCGACAGGGCATGGAAATACGCATGCAATTGCCTGCTCATTTTTCACCCTTTCAGTTAGAAGAGTTGCTTTATCAATCGCGTCTTCTGATAGACGATCCTGAACGCCTTCATGGTTTAAAAGTAGAGTCATCTCTTGTGAGCTTGGATAACGATTCTGGAGATGGCAAAACGTTAATTGTTTTTGTTTTGGTTGAACTTCATGGTTGGCCAGCCTATCTGCATATGAGAGAGACCCTATTGGTGCAGCTTGAGGAACTGCTTGAGAGGATTGACCTGTATGAAATTACGATCGGAGTTTCCTATTCCACAACCTCTGAGCAGTTAGTGCGAGTTCCCGAGCTGTTGCGCTCCGCGGTGGATTTTGATCCGGATCTTCACTGTGTTGCTTGTCGTTTGCTTAATATCTCTGCCTGTAGCTATGACCATGAGATCGAAATATCATCTTCACATCGTATGCAGAATGATTTCGAAGATAGTATTCACCGGCTTCATCAGCGCATCATTAAAGTGCTTGGCGAGAATGATATCGCAATTCCCTTCCCCTCCCAGACTCTTTTTCTCGAGTCTCCTCGTTCTGAATTCTGATGAAACGTTGTCCCGAACCGGAGTTAATGAATGCCCCTGATCAGGTGATTGCCTACGCAGAGGCAGACTTTAGTGCTAGTGATTATTCTGTTATGGAAGGCTTGCTTGAACTGATTGCATCTTCTTGCAGCACCTTACCTCCAGCTAGTTTGATTCTGGATTTAGGTTGTGGCCCAGGCAATATTTCTGAGCGGCTTGCTACTTGTTGGCCCTCGTCTGATGTGATCGGTATTGATGGGGCCTCTTCAATGATCAGCATGGCCAATCAAAGACTTTTCGCTTGTAGGCCTCCTATTCAGAATTTGAAGTATCAACGTGTTGACTTAAACCATTGTTGCCTTGTTGATTTGCAGCATATAAGAGGTGCCTCTGTAATCGTTAGCAATAGCCTTCTTCATCATCTCCATAACCCTCAAACTCTCTGGGCTTCCGTCAAGCAGCTTGCTGCACCCAACGCCTTCATGTTGCATCGCGATTTACGTCGACCCTCAAATGAGCAGGAGGTTGACGCCCTTTGTGATCGCTATGTCAGTGATGCCCCTTCTATCTTGCATCGTGATTTTCGAGCATCACTTATGGCTGCCTTTACGGCTGTCGAGGTCTGTGACCAGCTTGACCTTGCTGGTTTGAGCCAATTCACTGTGAAGGAGATTGGTGATAGATACCTCGAGGTGTCTGGTCGGTGGTGATCTTGATGCTCCCGCGACCATTGACTGTCAGGCTGGTGGTGTCAACAGCGAGATCATGAGTACGCGTTTGGGAACTGTGAGCAGCGATTCGTTGGACGTATCAAGTGGTGAGGATGGTCTCGCTGAAGCTGTGGCTCGACGGCGCAATTTTGCGATTATTTCCCACCCAGATGCAGGAAAAACCACGCTCACCGAGAAACTGTTGCTGTATGGAGGCGCGATTCAGCAAGCTGGTGCTGTGAAGGCTCGAGGTGAGCAACGCAAAGTCACCTCCGATTGGATGGAGCTGGAAAAACAGCGCGGTATTTCGATTACGTCAACAGTTCTGCAATTCGACTACGCCGGCAGCATTATCAATTTGCTGGATACTCCTGGTCACCAGGATTTTTCTGAAGATACTTATCGCACCCTCGCTGCTGCTGATAACGCGGTGATGCTTGAAGATGCAGCGAAGGGTCTTGAACCTCAAACACGCAAGCTGTTTGAGGTTTGCAGGATGCGTGAGATTCCTATTTTTACGTTCATCAACAAGATGGACCGTCCTGGAAGAGAGCCCTTAGCTCTGTTGGACGAAATTGAGGGTGAATTAGGTCTTACTCCCTGGGCTGTGAATTGGCCGATTGGCAGCGGTGAATTGTTTCGTGGAGTGATCGATCGTCGTACGCGTCAGGTTGTTCTGTTCAGCCGTGCAGAGCGCGGTCGACAGTCTGAGGAAAAGCTGTTGGATTTAGATGATCCCCAATTGAACGATTTGGTGGAACCAGAGTTGCTCGCTCAGGCTGTTGAGGATCTCGATCTTCTTGAAGCAGCTGGTGCTGAACTTGATCTTGAATTGGTTCATGCCGGTGAACTCACCCCGGTCTTTTTTGGATCGGCCATGACTAATTTTGGTGTGCGTCCATTTCTCGATGCGTTTATGGATATGGCCCAAAAGCCTGTTGCACGAATAGGTACTGACGGTCCGGTTGACCCCTTACGCCCTGATTTCAGCGGGTTTGTTTTCAAACTGCAGGCAAATATGGATCCACGTCATCGTGACCGCGTAGCTTTTGTTCGTGTTTGTAGTGGACGCTTTGAAAAAGATATGTCCGTACGTCATGCTCGTACCGGTCGTACCATTCGTCTTTCGCGTCCTCAGAAATTATTTGGTCAAGATAGGTCTGTCGTAGAAGATGCTTACCCTGGTGATGTAATTGGTTTGAATAATCCTGGAATGTTCTCTATTGGAGACACTCTATATACCGGGACAAAGGTTGAATATGAAGGAATTCCATGCTTTAGTCCTGAGATCTTCAGTTGGTTGCGTAATCCCAATCCTTCTGCATTTAAAAGTTTTCGCAAAGGAGTGAATGAGTTACGTGAAGAGGGTGCTGTTCAAATTCTCTATGACACCGACGAAAGTAAGCGCGATCCCATTCTTGCTGCCGTTGGCCAGTTGCAGTTGGAAGTTGTGCAGTACCGCCTTGAACATGAGTATGGGGTTGATACTCGCCTCGAACCGCTCGGTTTTCAGGTGGCACGCTGGGTGACGGGTGGCTGGTCTTCCTTGGAGGATGTGGGTCGGATTTTCAATTGCAAGACAGTGCGCGATGCATGGAATAGGCCGGTGTTGTTGTTCAAAAATGAATGGAATTTGAACCAACTTGTTGAGGAGCATCCCGAGCTTGAACTCAGTACGGTTGCCCCTGTGGTGAGTGGTGTCGAGCCAATCAGTCTTTGAGTAGCGATCGCTGCTCTTTGACCACTCACAGCATTGCTTCATGCTCGCCAGACTGACCCGATGGATCTGCTTGTGTTGCGTCACGTCTGGCTTTTACGTCCGTGCTCCGATGGAGGGACTGACTACGTTTGTTTTCGTCCTGGACAGGATCGTGTTGAGGTGGTTGAGGGCTATCACCTTCCACCCCAAATGCCATTGATCAAACGTAGAAAATGGCTCGAGAGCGCTGATGTACCTCATTGCAGACGACAACTTGAAAAGGTTCAAGGGTTCAAACACGGGCAGCCACTGTTTTGATTCAACTCAGCTGTCCCGATTTTGCGCTCTTCTCGATACGCTCATTAAAGATTGAAGTGGATTAATGGCATCAGGGGTAGATCTTGGTTCGAGCTCAGAGTCCCAGGATCCTTATGAAAGGCTTGGAATCCCTCCTGATGCGGGATTCGAGGAGGTGCAACGTGCGCGCGAAACGTCTCTGAAGGCCGCAGGAGACGATCCTATGTCCAGGGCTCGCATTGAAACGGCTTACGACGCAGTTTTGATGGGACGCTTGCGCGAACGACAATCGGGAACCATTAGTTCTGCAGCCGTTACAGCTTCTCGGCTTGAGAAACAAAGCGTATCGACCCCCTCAACGTCGCCGGTTAATAACTCTGCTCTCTTAACCAGAATCCGGAACCTCTCTTTGCCAATCCCCAGGCTGAACTCTGCAGGTTTTATTCCGAGCTTGAGTTTGGTGGAAGGTCAAGGTTTGCTTGTAAGACTCATCGCTGGAGGCATCGGTCTATTGCTGCTGCTTGCGGCTCCAACAGCTGTCGACTTAGTGCTAGCCCTCTCCACGATTGGCTTGTTCATTTCGCAAGTCAAGCGTGGTCGAAGACCGCTTGGTGCTTTGGGTTGGAGTTTGGCTCTAGTGGCCTTGGGCTTGGTTCTTGGAACGGTGATTGGTGCTTTGTTCGCAACCCAAGCAGGATTGCCCTTCGATTCGATTCTCCTCGAAGCAATACCAGCCTATTTAGTTGTCCTTGCTGGGATATTGCTTTTGCTTTGATTTAGGAATTCATAAGCTAACGATCAGCTCCGATAATTCTTTTTCGTTAAGTTTGTAAACTTCATTACAGAAGTGGCATGTGAGTTCAGCCCCTTTGTCTTCGTTGAGCATTGTGTTGAGCTCATCTTTGCCAAATAATCTCATGGCATTGATGCTTCTTTCTCTGCTGCAAGGGCATGAGAATTGAATTGGTTGTAACGGTTCTCCAGCTGGAATCGGCTGAGGATCTAAATCTGGAAAAACATCTTCAAGCAGATTTTCAAGTTGATCCTGACAATCTCGTAGATGTTGGCTGAAGTTGTGGATTTCCATACAACGCTCCTCCAGCAAAGCAACCAGTGCTGGTTCTTCTGCTGCTTTGGGCAGCACCTGTACTAAAAGTCCACCACTGCATTCCAGTCCTTCTTGATTGATTGTTTCTCCAAAAAAGACGGCTGAGGGTGTTTGTTCTGAATGCAGTAAATACGATGCAACATCCTCGCCAATTCCTCCACGAACTAATTCAACAGTGCTGCTAAATGGTTCTCCTTTTCCTTCGTCCCTTACAACGTGAAGATAGCCCGTGCCTGCAGCAGCATGGAAATCAAAGCTGTAGTGACCGGCTTCATCTTCAATGGGATCTAACTCAAGTTCTGGGTGTCCTACATACCCCCGTACTCGACCATCTCTGCCTGCATCAACAAAGAGTCCACCGATTGGTCCATCGGAGCCAATGCGCAAGTTCACGCGGCCATGTCGAACCTTCATCGAGCTGGCTAACAACAGCCCAGCACTCATGGCCCGCCCGAGCATCACCGTCGTTAAGTAGGACAGGCGATGCCGCCGCCTCGCCTCGCGAGTGGCTTCTGTGGTGATCACCGCCACCAGCCTGATGCCTCCGCCAGCTGCCGTGGCCCGGACAAGGCAGTCACCCATGGCGTTTGTTCATCACAGGGGCAATGGTGACAGAGCGTGGAGACGTCCCTCTCTCAAGGTCCAGTGGTTTCCGCTCCACTCTTCAAAGAGATCTGGTTCATGGGTCACGACGATTAGTAACCGATCTTGGGCGAGATCTTGAAGTAACTCGAGCACTTCGGAGCGCACGGACCAATCAAGACCAGCGGTTGGTTCATCCAACAGCAACACTTGTGGACGGCGTAGCAGCTGCACAGCTAAGGCAAGGCGTCGTTGTTGCCCTCCGCTTAAGCGTTCTGGGGCCTGTCTCAGATCCACATCGCCGAGCCCAACACGCCTCAGCACATTGCCTCGCTCTTCACTCGTGAGCCGTTTGTGGCCAAGCTTTAATTCCTGAGACACATTCAATCCCAGAAAGTGCCGTTCAGGAAACTGAAACACCACGCCACACATCCAGCGCCTTTGCCGTCGCGTGAGCGCTTCCTGATTCCAGTGGATTGTGCCTTTCTGTGCTCCTGCTAAGCCACTGATCACTTCGAGCAGGCTCGTTTTGCCACTGCCGCTATTGCCTGAGATCAACACCGGCTCGCCTGGCGATGCTTTGAGGTTGATGTCGTTCAGGATCACGCGTTCTGACGTCGCCGGCCGGAATCTAATGTCGTTCAGCTCCAGCATTGGGCTCAGATGGTTTTGTTGATTGCAGTGCTGTGTTCAGCATGATTGATCATGATCGTGGCCGATCTCTTTTGAGACAGCGATGATGAGAAGGTCTCAGATAAGCCATGGACGTTCGTTTTCGAGAGGTTGATCCATTTAATTGCTGGATATGGCTTCGGTTTAGTGAAATTCCTGGTCAAGGGGAGCGAAATTATGTGGATGGAATCTTTGACAGCTGGTATGTGATCGGTCGGCTTGGTGGCTTCAATGCCGAGAACCTTCAGGTGCATGAAGAAGCAGAGGACCTGAGCTTTATGAGTTACGACAACGACGATGCCTCCTCAGCGATGCCCGCCTTGATGCACAACATGGGTCAGCTGGAGTACCACGAGGAATGGGCTCGCTGCTGGTTGGATTTGGGTACCAGTGATGGAATTGGTCTAGACGTTTTAATCAATGCTTTGAAGCAACTCAACTCTGATGTTGTGAAGCTGGATCAATTGTTGATCGGTGGCGTCAATGAAGATTGGCCCGTTGAGGACCACCCTGACAGCGTGTTTCCGAACATGAACTGACTCTTTGTTAAATTAAGACGTCCTATTCACCCCGCACACCTGTCCGTTTCGGGTGCTGGACGTTTTGCTCTGAGCTTTTGCTCACCACACGCCATACCTGACAGGTGGAGGCGAACCCGAAACCCCTAAACAAACATGGCTGTCGTCACTCTCTCCGAGATGATGGAAGCTGGTGCCCACTTTGGTCACCAGACCCGTCGCTGGAACCCCAAGATGTCGCGCTACATCTATTGCGCGCGCAACGGAGTTCACATTATTGATTTAGTGCAGACAGCTGTCTGCATGAACAACGCCTACAAATGGGTGCGTACAGCTGCGCGTAGCGGCAAGCGTTTCCTCTTTGTTGGTACCAAGAAGCAAGCGTCTGAAGTTTTGGCGCATGAAGCCATTCGCTGCGGATCGTCTTATGTGAACCAGCGCTGGTTGGGTGGAATGCTGACCAACTGGACCACGATGAAGGCCAGGATTGATCGTCTCAAAGATCTTGAGAGGATGGAATCGAGTGGTGCAATCGCCATGCGCCCTAAGAAAGAAGGTGCGGTTCTGCGTCGTGAACTCGAGCGTCTTCAGAAATACTTGGGTGGTCTCAAGAACATGCGTCGGATCCCCGACGTCGTGGTGCTTGTCGATCAGCGCCGTGAAACCAACGCAGTACTCGAGGCTCGCAAGCTCGACATCTCGTTGGTTTCGATGTTGGACACCAACTGCGACCCTGACTTGTGTGATGTTCCTATCCCTTGCAACGATGACGCTGTCCGCTCGATTCAGTTGGTTTTGAGCCGTTTGGCTGATGCGATCAACGAAGGGCGTCATGGCGGTCAGGACGGCCGTGGCGATGATGGCCAGGGCTGATCATCAGCTTTTAACGCCTTAGCTTTCGCCGCTGCGTGCTAGATGCCGTAGCGGCATTCTCATAGACCCCCCACTTAATTCACCTCATGGCGGCCGTTTCAGCCAAGCTGGTTAAAGAACTGCGCGACAAAACTGGCGCAGGGATGATGGATTGTAAGAAAGCCCTGGGAGAAACCAGCGGTGATACGACGAAAGCCATCGAATGGCTTCGTCAGAAAGGCATTGCAAGTGCCGAAAAGAAATCAAGTCGTGCAGCTGCAGAAGGCGCAATCGGCAGTTACATCCACACGGGAGCTCGCGTGGGTGTGTTGCTAGAGCTCAACTGTGAGACTGATTTCGTCGCCCGTGGCGATCTCTTTCAGGGATTGCTTCGCGACGTGTCGATGCAAGTTGCAGCCTGCCCCAACGTGGAATATGTCAGCACGGACGAGATTCCTCAAGACATCATTGATCGTGAGAAATCGATCGAAATGGGTCGAGATGATCTGGATGGCAAGCCAGATCAGATGAAGACGAAAATTGTCGAAGGACGCATCGGTAAACGCTTAAGGGAAATGTCCTTGTTGGATCAACCTTTCATTCGTGACAGCTCAATGTCCGTGGCCGATTTGGTCAAGCAAGTGGCTGGAAAAATTGGGGAAAACATTAAGGTTCGCCGCTTCACCCGATACACCCTTGGCGAAGGTATTGAAATCGAGCAAGTCGACTTTGCTACGGAAGTGGCATCGATGACAAACAGCTGATTTTGACGGCTGAGACTCACTCCCCGAGCGGTTACGACCCTAAGGAACAGCTGCGTCGGCTTCAACAACGATGCCGACGCCTGGCTCCTTTGCTGTATCGAGAGCAAGCGCTTTATCTACAACTACTGCGCAACCTCTTGTTGCCGAGCGTACGCAATGCGGTCGGCCATCTCTTGTGCGAACGGGGTGAACGATTATCGCGAATGTCCTCGGAGCAACAGGCTGAACTTCAGCAGACTTTTGATGGACTCATCCAGCGCTGCTCCAGCTTGTTGACTGTTGAGCAGCTCATGGATCTTTCCAGACGTCTTCAGAAAGAAGCATCGGAGTTTCGCCAGCAAGCCCAACGTGAGGTGAGCCAGTCTCTTAAGGCTGATGCTGAGAGTGAGCCGCAAGAGTTCCATCGTGGCGGGATTGAGTTAAGCCTTAGCCCTCCGATTGAGCATCCTGATCTTCTGGAGGGATTGCTCCCACGATTGGATGCTGAGGTTGAGGTTGAAGACCCATCCATTGAGCCGGTCGATGAACAGCCGCAGCCTGTTCAAGATCCGATTGATTCTGAGTCTGCTTCCGACTCCACGACGGCTGACTTTGATCTGTTGCGTTCCCTGTTTTTGATGGCTGGTGAGGCAATTCAGCAGGGTGATTCGGCTGGCGAGCCAGTGAGTTTTGAACCCGATGCCTCAGGACTTGGTGCATCCGTTGTCCCAGCAGATCAGCTAGAGGAGGAATTTCTCCCCTCGATGCCAGTCGAGTTGGTGAACTGGCTCGACGGACAGGAAGCCGCCTTAAGCCGCAGGATTCGAAATTTGTCCCATGCCCTCAATGTTGAGTTGCTGAGAGCAGGTTTGGTTAGAAGCCTTCTTCCCACCACGCTTCTTGATGCTGCGATCGCTGGACAGCTGCAGGCGCTTCCTTCGCCATCGAATCTTTTACGGCTCAATCTTCCCTTGCCTATTCCCTCTCAAGAACAGCCGTTAGAAATCCTCAGCGTTTTGCTGAGGCCCGCTGACCTGGAATATGACAATGGTTCTCTACGGCATAGCCGATCCCGATTGCGCCACCATCGCAGCAATTTGCTCACAATGGTGCAGCAGCAGCGGCATTGGCAAAGCCGTCTTACCAGTCAGGAGGTGCAGAGTCAGTGGTGGCCCAATCCGCCGACAACAGGTCAGGACTGACTCCGGCGCTGGATCGTCAGGGCTTGGAATGTTTTCTTGCCTGGCTTCGGCCGCTGCAACAGTCCCTCTCCTTAGAAGCTGATAAGGGATTTCTCGATCTTCAAGGTCGTCAAGAACGGTTTCATGCGTTCTTGAGCCGCCAATTGGCAACGCCACCCCCGGTGACTTTGCCTAAAGACAGCTTGATGCGGCTGCAATCTTTAGCGACAGATTTTGCTGCGTATCCCGATCTTGGTGATGCCGGTCGCCGCCGGCTCGTCACTGGCACCCGGCAATGGCTTCATGGTTTGCGCGCTCGCCTTGAACCATCGGCACCGATGGCACCCCCGCGGATCAGGGTGTCTTCGTCTCCACAGGCTGCCGGGCGATCAGCTGCCCCACCTTTCACGCTCGATTTGGAGTCACCGCTTGCCAGGGTTCATGGCATTGGTCCCAAGTTGGCGGAACGTTTAGCAAGCCTGGGTCTGCTTGTCGTTCGGGATTTGATTCAGCATTACCCACGCGATTACGTCGATTACTCCGCCTTACGCAGAATTGAGGCGTTGGAGGCTGGAGAAACCGCAACGATTGTGGCCACGGTGCGTCGATCCCATGGATTCACCAGTCCTCGCAACCCCAATCTTTCGATTATTGAGTTGCAGCTTCAAGACCCCACCGGTCGGATCAAGGTGACGCGATTTTTGGTAGGAAAACGATTTAGCAATCCTGCTTACCTTCATGGTCAGACCCGTCAGTACCCAGCCGGCGCCACCGTGGCGGTGAGTGGTTTGGTGAAAAGTGGGCCTTATGGAGTCAGCTTTCAAGATCCCATCATTGAGGTGATGGAAAGTTCCAATGCTCCGTTGCGTTCTCGCGAGATCGGCCGGTTGTTGCCTGTATACCCCCTCACAGAAGGACTCACTGCTGATCGTTTTCGAAGCTTGGTGGAAGCGGTTTTGCCCGCTGTTCGTCTTTGGCCTGACCCTCTGCCTGCGCCGCGCCGTGAAGCCCGTGGCTTGCTAGCCCGCGATCAAGCGCTGGTTGCCATTCATCGACCTGAAACCCGTGAGCAACTGCAGCAAGCACGTCATCGCTTGGTGTTTGACGAATTTCTGCTTCTTCAGCTCAGCTTGATGCAACGCAGAGCCGCCCTGCGTCAGCGTTCAGCGCCCGTGCTCCATGGGGGTGGGGGTTTGGAGAGCCAAGGATTGGTCGGTCGCTTTCTGTCTCTTCTCCCGTTTGAACTCACAGGTGCTCAGAAGCGGGTGCTCGCGGAAATTGAACAGGATCTGGAGCGCCCTGAACCGATGGCGCGGCTCGTGCAAGGGGATGTGGGAAGCGGAAAGACTGTTGTGGCGATTGCCGCGCTGCTGCGTGCTGTGGAAGCTGGCTGCCAAGGAGCCTTGATGGCGCCAACAGAGGTTTTGGCGGCGCAACACTACCGAAATCTGTGTAGTTGGTTGCCTCCACTGCACGTCAGCGTGGAACTGCTCACTGGCTCCACTCCACGTCGCAGCCGACGGCAAATTTTGAGCGATCTCTCCGGCGGTACGTTGCGCATTCTTGTGGGAACCCACGCACTCTTGGAGGATCCAGTCGCATTCGATCGTCTGGGACTGGTGGTGGTTGATGAGCAACACCGCTTTGGAGTGCGTCAACGCAATCGTCTTCTCGACAAAGGCCTGCAACCCCATTTGCTCACGATGACCGCCACACCGATTCCGCGAACGTTGGCGCTTTCGCTCCATGGTGATCTCGACGTGAGTCAGATCGATGAACTACCTCCAGGTCGAACGCCGATTCGTACCAAGGTTGTGAAGAACTCTGAGCGTGAGGAGGCTTATGAACTCATCCGTGAACAGGTGCTTCAGGGGCAGCGCATTTATGTGGTGCTTCCCTTGGTTGAGGAATCAGAAAAAGTGGATCTGCGCTCAGCGGTTGATGTGCACCGTCAGCTCTCGGAGGAGGTGTTTCCAGAGTTCAATGTCGGTCTGCTTCATGGCCGATTAGCTAGTGCTGAGAAGCAGGCTGTGATTGCTGATTTTGCTGGCGGTGCCACGCAGATTTTGGTGTCTACCACCGTGGTGGAAGTGGGGGTGGATGTTCCCGAAGCCAGTGTGATGGTGATTGATCATGCCGATCGGTTTGGCCTAGCTCAGTTGCACCAGTTGCGGGGACGGGTGGGCCGTGGAGCGGCCGCTTCATACTGCTTACTCGTGAACGACAGCCGTAATCCTTTGGCCAAACAACGCCTTGAAGTTTTAGTCCGTTCCAATGATGGATTTGAGATTGCTGAGATGGACCTTCGCTTTCGAGGTCCTGGTCAGGTGATGGGCACCCGTCAATCGGGTTTGCCCGATTTGGCGCTCGCCAGCCTGGCGGAAGATGGATCTGTCTTGGAGGAAGCCCGGGATGAGGCGGCGAGCATCCTGAAGGAGGATCCTGACCTCAAGTGTTACGAGCAAATGCGTGTGTTGTTGGAACAGCAACGCAAGCGTGCAGCAGCTGCTGTACAACTCAACTAGCCATTCATTGGAACGACAGCGGATGCGGGATGCGTCGTTACCAAGAAACTGGCAATCTGCTGACAGCGTTTTTATTGTCGCGTCACCATGCTGCGTCCATGGCATTCGATCTCGATTGACGATTGCGGTGAACTCTTACGACCGCTGCGCTCTGTTGTGACCTGCATGGAGCCTCACCCCTATGTGGCATTGGGGGCGCCCTACGGGAACGGAGCAGACCCCTTTTGTCTTCGCCAAGGAGTGAGGAGCCGTTTGCTCGCTGCTCAAGTTCATCTTCAAGGAATCACGAGGGGGGCTGGACTTCAACCACTTCGTTTTGGAATATTCGATGCCTGGCGTCCCGTGTCAGTTCAAGGCTTCATGGTGAACCACGCCATTGAGCAGGAGTGCGCACGCCAAGGCATTCATCCGGAGGATTCAGAACAGCTGAATCGTTTGGAAAGCGTTCGCTCTGAGGTGGCACGTTTTTGGGCTCCACCGAGTTCTGATTTCTTGATACCGCCGCCCCACAGCACCGGTGCTGCTGTGGATCTCACTCTCATTGATGCAAAGGGCAGCCCCTTGGATATGGGAGGGGAAATCGATGCGATCGGCCCCCAGTCTCTACCGCTTCACCATGCTGCTGAAGCAGTGAATCATCCTGATGGGACCGCTGCTTTATTCCATAGCCGTCGTTGTTTGCTGCATCGAGTGATGACTCAGTCGGGATTTGTGCGTCACCCGAATGAGTGGTGGCATTTTAGTTTTGGTGATCAGCTTTGGGCTTGGAGCGTTCAAGCGGATCGTGCCATCTATGGAAGGGATCCAGACTTATTCAGCTTGGAACCTTGAGCATCTCTTGAACGGTGGCATCTCCAAGTTTGGTGATGTGTTCGCCAAAGCCACGCCGTCCGCCAGCCTCTTTCCAACTTTGAAGCAAAGGTTCGATTGTTGTTTCAAGGTCTTCAAGAGGCATCTTCTGTAGGAACGGACGAGCCAAATGCTGCAAATTAGCGCTGCCACCAAGCCAGAGCTGATATTGGTTAACGCCGCTTCCTACAAGACCAAGTTCGGCCATATAAGGACGGGCGCACCCGTTCGGGCACCCGGTCATGCGGACAAGAATGGATTTCTTGATCTCTAAATGATTGAGCTGGGAATCAAGTCTTTCAAGAACATCGGGAAGTATTCTCTCCGACTCGGTAACGGCCAGTCCGCACGTGGGTAAGGCTGGACAGGCGAGGGCATGGCGGACAAGAGGAGGGACTTCTTCTGGATGTTCAAACCCAAATTCGGCCAACTCACTTTTAATGGATGATTTTTGACTAGAACCGATATTGCAAAGAAGTAAATCCTGATTCGGGGTGAGTCGTATCTCTAATTGATATCTTTCAACAATGGAGCGAATTCCTTCCTTGATAGTTCCTTCTAGTCGGCCGCACATGAAGGGGAGTCCCACAAACCAAAGTCCTGGTTTTTGGCGGTGCCATCCTATGTAATCCAATAATTTTGCAGGTGGTTCGTGGATCAAGCTTTTAATAGCTTTTTTGAAATAGTCATTAATCAAGGTTTCGCGGAACCACTTAATACCACGATTATGCAAAAGATATTTCATGCGAGCGTGCTTTCTAACTTCGCGATCTCCATGGTCTCTTTGCAACGCCATGATTGATTGCAGGAGGTCGAAGATATCTTCGGCTTCCACGTAACCCAATGGATCAGCGATTCTCGCAAAAGTATCTTCTTGGTTATGGGTTCTTCCTAGGCCTCCACCCACATAAACATTGCATCCGCGCATACTTCCGTTCTTGTTTGTAAATAGAACAAGCCCAATATCTTGCGTCAGGAGGTCGACTGAATTGTCTCCGGGGACGGTAACAGCAACTTTGAATTTCCTGGGAAGGTACGTGTCGCCGTAGATGGGTTCATCTTGGCTTCCTGAAAATATTCCATCTTTCAACTGTCGTTCGCGGGCTTGCTTGACAGGCTTTGTTGGCTTAAATCGATAGCTAAGGTCACCATCAACCCACATGTCTAAGTAAGAACCTTCAGCAGCTTTCGGGCTCAGTAGATCAGCAATCTCGTCAGCAAGTTTTCTGGCAGCAGGGTATCCATTGTTTTCAAATGGTGCTGCTGGTGCCATTACGTTTCTATTGATATCACCACAGGCGGCTAAAGTAGATCCCAAATTTTTAATGATTGTACCAATAACTGTTTTAAGATCTGCTTTCGGGATGCCATGCATTTGAAAGGCTTGGCGTGTTGTGATACGTAGTGTTCCGTTTCCATATTGATTGGAAAGATCGTCGAGAGCAGAAAAAAGTTGTGCTGGTACTCTTCCGCCTGGATTCCTAAGGCGGAGCATCATCTGCCAACACTTAATTTTATCCGTTTTTCTTAACTCTCTATGATTCTGTTGGTAACTCCCATGAAACTTCAGTAGCTGAACGGCATCCTCACTAAAGCGAATCTCTTCATTGCTCAGCTCTGTCAATAACGGTTCTCGAAGATGCCCGCTGTAGAGCTTTCGCTTTTCAGCCTTAGACAGAGCTGTGTCTATCGATTCTGTAGGTATTGAAGGGCGATCAAGCATCCGATCGCTCCCTGTTTCTTGCGTCCCTGAGGTTGTCGTCAAACCTTCGTTCACGGATTCAAGGGATAGGTCATTTGAAACTAGCGAAGCGGCTTCCAATACAGTTAATTCCTACATATCCAATCGGCGTGTCCTCCACATTCCTCCTTGAAATCGGTACCGAGGAACTGCCTGCAGAGTTTGTGCACTCGGCTCTGCAGCAGCTTCAGCAAATGGTGGTGTCCGATCTGAAGGATCTTCGCTTAAGTCATGGCCAAGTCAGGGTGTCGGGGACACCTAGACGCCTTGCTGTGGTGGTGGAGTCGTTGACTGATCAACAGCCTGATTTAGAGGAAGAACGCAAGGGACCTCCCTTGAAGCAGGCTTTGGTGGATGGCCAACCGGGTCCCGCCGCTTTGGGTTTTGCCAAGCGTTGCGGTGTGGATCCTGCAGAACTACAAGCGCGTGACACGCCGAAGGGGCCTTGTTTATTTGCACGTGTTTGTACCCCAGGTGACACCACCACCACTCTCCTCAATGAGCGCATTCCTGCCTGGATCAATGGGTTGCAAGGTAGGCGATTCATGCGTTGGGGCGATGGCGATCAACGCTTCAGCCGTCCTGTGCGTTGGCTGGTATCACTGTATGGATCTGAGCTGATTCCGGTCACCCTTTCGGCGGTGCAACCACCCGTTCAAAGCGGTCGCTTGAGTCGGTCTCATCGTCTTCGCGACATCACACTAGAGATCGGGAACGCGGATGATTATTTCGATGCCTTAGCGAAGGCTGGTGTGATGGTGGATCGATCCCAACGGGAGCAATTGATTCGCTCAGCGTTGGACATGGAGGCCGCAGCTTGTTCTGCCTCTGTTGATTGTCCAGACGGTTTATTTGAAGAGTTGGTTGATCTTGTGGAGGCACCCAGGGTGCTGAGTGGGGAGATTGCTGATTGTTATCTCGAATTGCCACCTGAGGTGATTGTCACTGTGATGCAATCCCACCAGCGCTATGTCCCGTTGAAACGGGAGAACGCTCATTACGATCCACTGGCTCTTCAGTCACGCGACGTCCTGCTGTCCAAGTTTTTGCTGGTGAGCAATGGCCTCGATCGTGCGGACGCAACAATTGTGCGGGGCAATGAGCGGGTGTTGGGGGCCCGCTTGGCCGATGCTGAATTTTTCCTCAATGTGGATCGGAAAAGTCCGAGCGAGTCTCGCCGCGATGCTCTGGATCGTGTCACCTTCGCGAAGGGGCTCGGAAGTCTGCGCGATCGATGTGAGCGGATGTCTTGGATGACTGAGCGTTTGATCGAATCGCTGTCTATTTCTTCTGATATTTCCATTCATGCCAAGCGAGCAGCTCACTTCTGCAAGCATGATTTGGTGAGCCAGATGGTCGGTGAGTTCCCTGAGATGCAGGGTTTGATCGGTGGTAAATACTTGCTTGAGGAGGGGGAAGATCGCCAGGTTGCCCTTGCAGTGGCTGAGCACTACAAGCCCCGAGGTGCTGGAGATGCTCTCCCCAGTAGCGATGCAGGAGCGCTGTTGGCCTTAGCGGATCGCTTCGAATTGTTATTAAGCATCTACTCCAAGGGCGACCGCCCTAGTGGTTCATCCGATCCTTATGCCCTGCGTCGGGCTGGAAATGGCATTGTTCAGATCCTTTGGGATCGGGGTTGGCGTCTCTCTTTGCAGAGCCTGCTCTCGGATGCAGCCTGTTATTGGGCAGAAAGATTCCCCTCCTTTGCGGTGCAACCTGAGGCATTAATGGCCGATCTGTCGCTTTTATTGCGGCAGCGGATGGTCTCTCAGTTTGAGGAGGATGGTTTCCCTGCTGATTTGGTTCAAGCCGTAGCTGGAGATGCTGTCGTCGATGCGCGTTTGCTTAGTGATCCAGTGGATGCTCGCGAACGTCTTGTTTTGTTGAATCAGCTTCGTCGCGATGAGCGCCTACAGGCGGTCCAGGCTGTGGTGCAACGAGCTTCAAAACTTGCCGAGAAAGGAGATCTTGGCGTCGATCAGCTCACACCTTCGGGGGTGGTTGCATCCGATTTGTTCGAATCAGCAAGCGAAGCGTCTCTACTGCAATCGCTGAACGAGCTTTCCCCGCTTGCTCAATCTCGCAATTACGACCAACTTGCGGAAGCGTTGCAGGGAGCTGCGAAAGTGCTGGAGGCCTTTTTTGATGGACCGCAAAGTGTGATGGTGATGGCGGACAATCTCGATGTCCGCCGCAATCGCCTCAATCTTCTTGGTGTGTTGAAGAATCAGGCATCAGTCCTGGCGCAATTTGATTGCATCCAGTCCTGATGCCTAAGCAAGGTTTCAGCTTGCTGTGACCTTGGAGCGCTCCTCCTCGATCTCCGTTTCACCTTTTTTGGCTGCATGAGAGGTCTGCGCTTTGATTGCTTGGGCAGCTTCTTCGGCAAGGAAGTCACCATCGGACCGACCCACAGCTGATGGAACGCAGTTGTATGTCGAGGGGGCTAATGCTTGACCGCGAAGAAGACTTCCAAGGGTGCGAGCGGTGAGTTTCACCTGCTGCCAGGGATTCATCATCACCACCTTTTTGTACAGATAGCTGTCGAACGTCAGCTTCTGAACGTCTGGGTCATCGCACATTTCGACGAATGCTTCACGGGCAGCATCGGTGCGATAGAAGATCCGTTGAAGAATATCGAGCACAATGTACGTTGCTCCATACTTGCGGTCCCAACGTTTCAGGTAGGTGTTCTTGATCTCCTTTTCAGTAGGCATCTGGGTGCCGTTTTTGGAGATTTCAACGATCGCTTCGGCACACATGCGACCACTTTTTGCGGCGAAGTAGATGCCTTCCCCAGAACTTTTGGTCACGTAGCCAGCTGCATCTCCCACCAAAGCCATGCGACCTACCACTCGGCGAGGACGGGGATGCTCTGGGATCGGATGCGCTTCAACCTTGATGACTTCGCCCTTGAACAGGCGCTTACGGGCGCGTTCGCGAATGCCTTTCTGAAGACCTTTGATCAGGGATTGATTTTCTTGCATGGTCCCTGTACCCACGGCGACGTGGTCGTACTTAGGGAACACCCAGGCATAAAAGTCGGGTGAGACATCTGTTCCTACGTACATCTCGGCGAGATCTTCGTAGTAGGCCATTTCTTCAGCTGGAAGCTTGATGCGCTCTTGGAACGCAATCGCCACTTTGTAATCACCGGCGTCCATCGCTTTCGCGACGCGGGAGTTAGCTCCATCGGCGCCAATGATTAAATCCACATCCAGGCTTTTCATCTCGCCGGTGGGACCGCCTGCGCTGTAGTCGGCGTAGTGAATGGTGTAAGGACCTTGGCGTTTATCACCTGTGTCGATCTTTTGCACCAACCCATTAATCAGAGTTGTGCCTAAGTCGGCAGCGCGATTGCGAAGGAAAGAGTCGAACACCTCGCGTCGACACATACCTATATAGGCATTGTCGTCGTAACCGAGTGGGTCCAACTTGATGTCAACCTCCCGATTGGAGGGTGAAATCATCTTCATGTTCCGAACTTTGCGGTCAATGATCGAATCCGGAAGATCGAATTCCTCAACCATGCAAAGCGGAATCGCTCCCCCGCAAGGCTTGGCGTTATCGAGTTTTCTCTCGAATAACCAGGTCTTGATGCCGGCCTGTGCAAGCACTTCTGCGGCACAGGATCCGCTCGGTCCACCACCGACTACGGCAACTCTCAGCATCTCAGCAAACTCCGCCGGGTCTTTGATTTCAAACTAATCACGCATCTTGAAAAGGGCTACTAGGCCCTGGCGGACCCCCTTACGATTGAAACAACACTGCATGATTCCTCTGGGAAGGGTCGTCGCCACTCGCCGAAGCACCCGGGATGATATTCCTGTCGCCCGTCGCTCCAAACCTGCTCCTCGTAAGCGTGGCAGCGGGTTTGCTGTGGTTTTGGCTTGTCTCCTTATGGGGGGAGGCAGTTTGGCTGCTGTTTGGTTAGGGCCAGGATTGCTGGCGCGTCGTTCCTTTTTGTTTCCCTCGGCCCCAGTTGCTGTGGTGGATGGGATCGAAGCTCCGCCAGATCAAGACGGTCGTCTGCTTGGACACTTTCCTTATGAGGAGGCGATTGTCAGCCAACTTGTGCCCGTTGAGGCTGGAATTGAGTTGCATCAAGATGCAGCACTTGCGCTGGATTCGATGCGCCGTGCCGCAGCCTCAGATGGAATCGATCTGAGGTTGATCAGTGGCTATCGCTCTCATAACTTGCAGCAGGGAATTTTCTTTGATGTGAAATCAGAAAGAAATCAAACGGCCGAAGAACGGGCCAAGGTTTCAGCTCCGCCCGGCTATTCCGAACACAGCACTGGCTATGCCATTGATCTTGGCGATGGCAGCCGCCCAGATACCAATCTTTCAGCTTCTTTTGAGACGACTCCGGTATTTCGTTGGTTACAGGATTACGCCGCCAGCTATCACTTCACCCTGTCCTTTCCTGATCTGAACCCACAGGGTGTGAGCTATGAGCCTTGGCATTGGCGTTTTGAAGGGTCAGCCGATGCTTTGCGTCAATTTGAACCCGCTCGTCAGCTAGCTCTTGGACGTTAAATGCACCATCTTTCCCAGAGTTGCTTTCCCCAGCTGCAAGAGCGTTCCCTTGCCATGCCTTTAGAGGTATTTGTGCAAGGGGCCTTATGCGTGGCCTATTCCTATCAGTGCCTCAGCAGTGATCCGTAATGGCAAAGCACCTGGCAGTGTCGATCAGAACGAGTGGTGACTCCGCTTGATCTGGGCCTTCAGCCCGTTTTGGCTGATGGAAAGCGCGGTCGCACTAGGAGTCAGGCCGTTTTGGAGACAACCCTGGAGCACAGTTTGGATCGTGAGCGTTTGGGCGGTACGGGCTGGTCTCTTGCGCTGGTGACTTTTCGTTGGATGTTGCGAACCCGCTGAGCTTGATTTGGGTCTTCGAGACCTGGGGGCTCGACCGTCTGACAGCCAGTTGTGATTTGAACCTCAGCGAATTGCTTGATTTGGTGAAGGATTCTCCACCGGAACGGATCGAAGTTGTGTAGAGCATCCGCTGAAAGCAGATCATGGCTGTCGCAATACTCTCTTCAACGGCAAGCCACAAATAGGAGTGGAGGCTCTATGTGCCCTGCTTCATGCGGGAATCAAACGCTATCGCCTGAATCATTTCAATGAAGACGCCGAGGAAACGCGACTCTAGATTCGGCTTTACAGCGATGCTCTTTTGGGTCACCCCCTCTCAGCCGAAGTATGGAAGAGGGAGCAAATCGATCTTCAGGCTCGGCGTCACGCGTGGCAGTTTGCGCATTGGGAACGAAAATCTAGCGTTACAAGTCTCACTTTGAGATAGCATGTCGCGGCTGCGCCTGCGGGCGTTCCCAAGTTTCCCTTAATAACATTACGGACCTCATGAGCGCCCCGAATAAGGCGATTCGCAATATAGCGATCATCGCCCACGTGGATCACGGTAAAACCACTCTTGTGGATGCTCTGCTCAGCCAGTCCGGAATTTTTCGCGACAACGAGGCCGTTCCAACCTGCGTTCTTGATTCCAATGACTTAGAGCGTGAACGCGGAATCACCATCCTTTCGAAGAACACAGCAGTTACTTATAAGGACACGAGAATCAATATTGTTGATACACCTGGTCACGCCGATTTTGGCGGAGAAGTTGAGCGCGTGCTCGGAATGGTGGATGGATGTTTGCTGATCGTTGATGCCAATGAGGGGCCTATGCCCCAAACCCGATTTGTTCTCAAAAAAGCCCTCGAACAGGGTTTGAGGCCGATTGTGTTCGTTAATAAGATTGACCGTGCGCGTGTTGATCCAGAAACGGCTGTTGATAAGGTTCTAGATCTTTTTATAGAGCTTGGTGCTGATGATGATCAGTGTGATTTCCCTTACTTGTTTGGTAGTGGTTTAGGCGGTTTCGCTAAGCCCGACATGAAAACAGAGAGCGATAATGTGCGTCCTCTCTTTGATGCCATTTTGCGTCATGTTCCACCTCCTGTTGGGGATCCTGAAAAGCCACTACAACTTCAAATTACTACCCTTGATTATTCAGACTTTCTTGGTCGAATTATTATTGGACGTGTTCATAATGGTGTTATTAGACAGGGTCAAAAAGCCTCTCTTATCAAGGATGATGGCAGTGTAAAGAAAGGTCGTATTAGCAAGCTTTTAGGATTTGAAGGTCTGCAAAGAGTGGACATCGCAGAAGCTTCTGCTGGCGATCTTGTTGCAGTTGCTGGTTTCGATGATGTCAACATCGGCGAAACAATTGCTTGCCCGGATGAACCAAAAGCGTTACCTCTGATCAAGGTTGATGAGCCCACGCTTCAGATGACCTTTGTGGTTAATGATTCGCCTTTCGCAGGAAAAGAGGGCAAATTTGTCACCAGTCGTCAGCTTCGAGATCGTCTGCAGCGTGAATTGCTCACGAATGTTGCTCTACGAGTTGAAGATACAGATTCTCCTGATAGTTTCTCTGTCTGTGGTCGCGGTGAACTTCATCTCGGAATTTTGATTGAAACGATGCGCCGTGAGGGATTTGAATTTCAGGTGTCTCAGCCACAGGTTATTTTTCGCACCATCGACGGAACACCTTGTGAGCCTGTTGAAACACTGGTGATGGATGTTCCTGAAGCTGCTGTTGGTAGCTGTATTGAGAAGTTGGGAACGCGTAAGGGCGAGATGCAAAATATGGAAACCGGCGCTGACAACCGCACGCAGCTTGAATTTGTGGTCCCGTCTCGGGGACTCATTGGTTTCCGCGGTGAATTCATTCGCGCTACTCGTGGGGAAGGAATAATGAGCCATTCATTTTTCGAATATCGTCCGATGCTTGGTGATTTTGATAACAGAAGGAATGGAGTGTTGATTGCTTTTGAAGAAGGCACAGCTACTTTCTATGCTCTAAAGGGAGCTGAAGATCGTGGACAATTCTTTATTACTCCAGGCACCAAGGTTTATAAAGGAATGATTATTGGGGAGAATACTCGTCAGCAAGATATGGAAATCAACATCTGCAAAGCTAAGCAGGTCACCAACATTCGTTCTGCTGGCGCCGATGTTTTAGATACGCTTCAGTCACCTATTCAGATGACTTTAGAGCGTGCTTTGGAATATATCGGACCTGGTGAAATGCTTGAAGTAACTCCTGAATCCATGCGGTTAAGAAAATTACCTGCCAAAAAAATGGCTAAGCGTTGAGCGTTCACTTCGATCTTCGATTCCACCATGCCGTCGATCTCTTCAATCGACGTGCCTGGTATGAAGCTCACGATGCTTTTGAGGAAATCTGGCATGAAACGGCTGGAACTGATCGGCGATTGTTACAGGGAATACTTCAAATTGCAGTTGCTCATGTTCATTTAGAAAGGGATAATCTAAGAGGAGCAACAATTCTGTTGGGTGAAGGTGTAGGTCGACTGTCTTCAGCAAAACCAGGAGATCTTGGTCTCGATTTGCCTTCGGTTCGAGATCAGGCTCGTTTGAGACTGGAAGCGCTTCAATGGCAGACTGATCCTGGCGCACATCCAGTTCCTGAGTTGCGTTACCACTCCTGATTCTATAAGTACATTGGCTGAGATAATGAGGGTTGCTTGATGTTTTTTCGTTCCGTCGCTTTTGCAATGACTACTTGGACTGCCAAACTCTCATCTGTTGCTGCCCTGTTGGTTTTAACTGGTTCTTTTTTTCCAGCGACTGCACAGACCGTTACAGGCGAAGACAGCTTGATTACGATTGAATCGGATACGCAAAGCGCTGACAACATCACAGGTGTGGTGACAGCAGTGGGAAACGTCAGGATTGTTTATCCCTCTCGTGGGATGGTGGCAACATCGCGTCAGGCGCAATACTTCAGCAGGGAAGCGATGCTCGTTTTAAGCGGAGATGTGGATGTGGTGCAGGAAGATGGAAACAGTATTCGCGCTGAGCGCGTGACCTACAACCTTGATGAAGAACGTGCTCTGGCAAACCCAATTCCAGGTCAGCAAGTTCAATCCACCTTGTTCTTAAAGCAGAGTCTCGAATCGCAGACTCCCTTAACGCCATGAGTCTGAGTCTTGATCAGGTCACTCTGACCCTTGGTGGTCGTACTTTGGTTCGCTCCCTTTCACTCACCTTGAAGCCAGGTGAAGTCATAGGTCTGCTTGGACCCAATGGGGCGGGCAAAACCACCAGCTTTAATTTGGTGATTGGGTTGTTGCGTCCTGATAGTGGTCAAGTTCTTCTGGATGGGCATCCCGTCGCAGACCTGTCGATGCCCCAGAGGGCGCGTCTTGGAATTGGCTACTTGCCGCAGGAACCCAGTGTGTTTCGCCAATTGACCGTTCAAGAAAATCTTGAACTTGTACTAGTTCAAAGTGGTCTTTCCAAGGTTGATTGTCATCAACGTCTGCATCAATTAATCGAGGATTTTCATCTCGAGCCTTTTATTCATCGTTGTGGTTATCAGCTCTCTGGTGGAGAACGTAGGCGCTGCGAAGTTGCCCGAGCTCTTGCTGTTGGTTTAGAGGGTCCTCGCTACCTACTTCTCGATGAACCCTTCGCGGGGGTAGATCCATTGGCTGTGGCTGATCTTCAGCAAATGATCGATGGATTACGCCAGCGCGGAATGGGCATCCTTATCACCGATCATAACGTTCGAGAAACGCTTGCCATTACTGATCGGGCTTACATTTTGACGGATGGCAGCATCCTCGCTTCCGGTCGTTCAGATGAAGTAGCCCATGACCCACTTGTCCGACGTCATTATCTAGGGGAGGGGTTCCAGTTGTGATAATTGATCTTTGGATTAGCGCTCAGCGTGAGCTCCGCAAACTTGTTCATCGAGTTCCATTAATTGATCGTTGGCTTCTTGGTGAACTTATTGGACCATTGTTGTTTGCTCTTACAGCATTCACGGTGGTGTCCCTATCAGTAGGGGTGATGTTTGATTTGGTCCGTAAGATTGTTGAATCAAACCTTCCTTGGACAATCGCCGTTCAAGTGTTGTTCCTGAAGTTGCCAAGTTTTTTGGTGATTTCCTTCCCAATGGCGACCTTGATGGCATCTTTGCTTGCCTATAGCCGTCTTTCTGCCAATAGTGAACTCACCGCGCTTCGAAGTGTTGGCGTGAGTGCGAGTCGAATGGTTGCACCTGCGATCGCTTTGGCACTGCTGATGACGAGCCTTTCGTTTCTTTTCAACGACGTAATCGTGCCGCGAACTAATCGTTCCGCGGAGATCACATTACAACGTGCTCTAGGCAAAGCGATTGCAGCTGAGAAAGGAGACGATATTGTGTACTCGCGTTTTGGTCGAGTATCTGGGCCAGATGGAATTATAGGAAATGGTTTAACGCAGCTTTTTTATGCTACTAAGTTTCAATCTGGAACGATGATTGGAGTTACTGTTTTAGATTTTTCTCGATCTGGTTTCACTCAGATGCTTGTTGCCGAAAAAGCTGATTGGAACGAATCTCAAGCTAAGTGGGAGTTTAAAGATGGAAAAATTCTTACCCTTACTCCATCTGGTAGTACAACATCAGCCGATTTTGATCAATATCTTTATCCGCTGAGTTCTGGGCCTCTACGGATCGCAGAATTACCAAAAGATGCCAACAATATGACCGTGTTTGAAGCCATAGAGGCCGAACAACTTTTATCTGATGCTGGTGACCGCAAGGAAGCTCGCAGGCTCAGAGTTCGAATCCAAGAGAAATTCACTGTCCCTATGGCCTGCTTGGTGTTTGGTTTGATCGGTTCGAGTCTTGGTGCAAAGCCTAATAGTAGAACGAGTCGTAGTCAGGGTTTTGGTATCAGTGTGGTGCTTATTTTCGCTTACTATGTGTTGAGCTTTAGTTTCAGTTCTCTTGGTGTCAAAGGGACGTTGGCTCCCCTTTTGGCCGCTTGGGGGCCTGTATTGATTTCTCTTGCAGGTGGTGGAGTGTTGTTGCGACAGGCCAGCCGGTAACCAAACACGTCAGAATCAGGTTGTTAAACGGTGAAGTTGCTCATGGAGATGGCTGGTATGGATCCGGTTCTTGGGCTGGGGTTGTTTGCGTTCGCCCTTTTGCTGTTGGCGTTACCGCTCGCTTTCTGGAAAGTGAGCTCAGTCAAGACCTCTGGTCTTGTGACGCTGTTGATTGCTACAGCTAACCTCGCCTTGACGTCTCAACTCGTTCTTCGTTGGTGGCAGTCTGGGCATTTCCCGATTAGCAACCTCTATGAATCGCTGTGTTTCCTGGCTTGGGCATGCACGCTTACTCAATTGTTAGTGGAAAGATCCTGGCCAACACCGATCGTTGCTGCTTCGGCGACCCCGATGGGTTTGGGATGTATCGCTTTTGCAAGCTTTGCGCTTCCTGGCCAGCTGCAAGAAGCTTCTCCGCTTGTTCCAGCGTTGCGATCCAGCTGGCTTGTGATGCATGTGAGCGTGATCATGGTTAGTTATGCCGCTCTATTGGTGGGCTCGCTGTTGTCAGTGGCTGTCTTGGTTACGGATCGTGGTCATGCCTTAGAACTGCGCAGCAGCTCTATTGGAAGCGGAGGCTATCGGCGTGCTGCGCTTGCGACTCCACTCGGAAGTGTGGGGGAGCCTGAGGTTCAGTTGTCTTCCGTGCAGTTCACTCGCAACGAACTGTTGGACAGCCTCAGCTACCGCACCATTACGGTTGGCTTTCTTCTGCTCACCGTTGGGATCATTAGCGGCGCCGTTTGGGCCAATGAGGCCTGGGGCAGCTACTGGAGCTGGGATCCTAAAGAAACTTGGGCATTGATTTGTTGGCTTGTTTATGCAGCCTATTTGCACACGCGTCTAAGCAGAGGCTGGCAAGGCAGGCGTCCTGCCTTAGTGGCTAGTGCAGGTTTGGTTGTGATTGGTGTCTGTTATATCGGTGTGAATCTCCTTGGTATTGGCCTTCATAGCTATGGCTGGTTCTTTGGAAGCTTATGAGTATTCATTTCTTGTCTTTGCTACAGGGTTGCCACCCTTGGTCCAGAATCCATATGGACTTATGGAGCAATGAAGGATGCTGCGGAAGGGTTCCCTATGTTATGTCCCTGTATACAGCCCAACCATATGGATTTGCTAAATAGATAATCATTCTCAGCGAAGGTCTTAAGAATGATCCCAATAGTGCACATCTAATGCTGATTACCCATAATTTGCGTAAAAGTGATCAAAAAAAATTTTGATTTGTAAAACGCCGTTTCATTTGCATGGCTGTTTCAGCAGAAGAGCTATCTTGCCTAGATGTAACGATATGGCTGCAGTCACAATCCTTTGCAGCAGAGTTTTTGAAATTATCTCAGCCTTGCATTTCTCGAAATATAAAAAAAGTCATTCGAATTTTTGATATTGACTATTTCCGCTTGAATGGTGAATATCAAATTACTTCTGGGGAATCAAAGATTCGCCTTGGCCGTGAGAGGACCTTGCATCAAGAACTACGGTTTCATGATCTACATCATGTTCTGAGGTATGATGCATATAATAGAATGAAAACAAACCTCAACAATAAAGCAATTAAGAATTCATGGAGATCAGGTAAATCCCTAATACAGTCTCCATCACTTTTTAGAGAATTAATGGATGTGTCAATTTTAGATGCCTATATGGATTACCTCCCAGAAGCAGCTTCTATCAGCAATAAATATGCATCAATACCGATTTCACGATACCAATTATGTTTTGGTGTTGCCAAAAATCATCCGCTTTTATCTATCGCAAGCGATAAGCTTGCCTTGACAGATGTATGTAAATATTCTTTCTACTTTGGTTCATCAGCTAGCCTGCCTTTATCATACAAGGCACTTTCTGATGAAGGCCTTATCTTGTACAAAGGAAAAAATTTTAATCGAGTCAAAGATATTGTCACTCTTATTAAAAACAAGAACTATACATTTCCGATTATGCCAGGCTCTGAAGCGCAATTCGATAAAGATTTAATAAACTTATTTGTAAAAGTTCCTATCGTGATTGAGGACAGACTAATTATTGATAAAAAGTTTGAAAAGGCCCATCAAACTGAAGTGTTCTTGTCTAACATCAAGGAATCTCATAAATCATGTAGTACTAGGTTTCCTGGGTGGATCGAAAGTCTTCTCTAGGAAAATTAAAATTTCTGATTATTACTTTGATTGAATTTGTAAAAAGTTTATGGATGTGATGAGACCGCCACTACTGATAGTCACAAATCTTTAGCATGCCCGGCCCTGGTGGTTTCTACAGGTTATTGATTTTTTCCTTATGTTATTCTATTCTGGTTATGTTTTTATTCTAGGATATTTTGGTTTTGGTGTATTTGGCTGATACATCTCAACATCAAACCCAGGTTTTGCAACGGTCAATCACGTGAAAAATTAAGTCTACATGGATAGATTTAAGGAAGGAGTTTGGCTCTAATCACGCGATCGGCTTTTTGTGCATTTTATGGGGGTGAGGAGATAGAAGTGTTGGAAGCTGATAAACTTAATTGCTCTTCTTGCTATTCAAATGTACTATTTTGTTAATCCAAATCAATTTATCATATGATCAAATTACTGGTGGGTGTTGTATTGGGGTTCTTACTGTTCCAGAGTCCTGTGGCGAGGCAATATACTGCTGATGTTCTTAGACAGGGTGCAGATTTACTGGACCCTCCTACTCAAGTAGTCCCCAAAGGGGTAACTGATCTACTCAAGAAATCCTTACGAACTACCAAATGAACATAACTAAAGGTATAGTGCTTATTGTTATTATGGAATATTAGGGTCCAATGATAATTTGTATCTGTATGTATTTTGAGCCAATAAGGCGGTTGGCATAGATAATGTCTAGTGACAGTGAAAGTACTCCAACTATTTGCGTGAGACATTCGTTAAAAATCAGATCGGTTGTGACTGTACAATGACCACAGATATTCCAGAAGTGTCTTAATAGCCTATTCCATGGACCCGAAATCTCGACACCAGCTGCTGGTAGTCGACCTTGTTACTGAATAAGTTTTTTTTAAGTTGTCCAGTATATAATTAACTTCTTGTATAAGGACAATATTATGTTTAAGGTTAAGGCTTTTATCTTAATAAAAATGAGCACTCAACTCTTTAGGCTTATTAGCGTTGAATCCTTTCTCCCTGTTTCATTTGTTTAATGACTGGTTTGTAGTTAATAGTAGCTAGCTGACGAGCAGCATAAGCTTCACGGATGACCTGAAGCCTTTATTCATTCGTGGTGGTTCCATGTTTGTACAGAAGATCGAAGCCAGTAGGGTTGATCAATTTTTTCTTAAGGATTTTTCATTTGTCATTGAAGAGGCTGGAGATAGTTGTGCTGCAATGGTTGTTGAAATGAATAACCATGTGACAAGCTGTTTGAATGTAATTTAATGCAGAACGGAACTGGGTGGATCGTGAAGTGAGGTAGATGGTGGCTTTTGATGATTTACATAACCCCACCAGATTCCTACAGGGCTTTGCAAGGAGTGTAAAGAATTATCTGGGTAATTGTTTCAGAATTCTCCCATTGATGCCAGCAGATTTAGTTTATGCGGCGTTAAGAGTTTTATTCAGAAAGGCATTGTGAAAAGAGTGTTAGTTGTCGCCTTAGAACCATTATATTAATAATAGTCTGAATATGTATTCCACTTGTTCCTTGTCCAATGATTATTTCTCGATCCGCCTACAAATTGGATTGATTCTAAATGTTTCGGTTTAGTTCAATCAGTTTTCTTGGCGCGGTGATTTATGGCTTTGGTCTTGCAATTATTATCTCAGGTGTTATTAACGGATTTGCTTAATCGTGATTTCCTCTGCAGAGAAAGATGTATTGGTAGTTGTTATTTCTCGTAGGGCACCAGTAAAATTAACTCCATTCATTTATTTCAGCTTTCTTCAATAATCAGATTTTAGTTTGGTTTCGAGTTTCTGTTCCCTAGAGGATCAATTTGTAGATAGCAGGAATCATATTTACTGCAGATTGGCTTCCTGTTCTGCAATATTCTAGCCATTGGACTGAGAATACCTCATCCATTTGGCCGATTCAATGGTCATCAATAAAGGTGCTCTCTGTAGAGCTGGCCTAAGTATGAATTTATGATTGGATTTTATTGTCTGGATGACACACACCAACCAGCATTGAGTTGGTCTGGAATTTGACTCTATGTTAAAAACAGTACTTTTGAATGGCATCATTCCATTGTTGTTCTGATCGCTCCCGGTGTTCTTCCTTATGAAGGGCTAGGAGAGCAATTCCAATCTCTTGATAGTTGTATACGAAAACGCAAAGCATCCCAAACTTGTTTATGTACAATGGTATCAACCTAGCTATGCATGATTCAAGTCACCATGGTTAGAGCGCCTCCCGCTTTCTTCAACGACAGGTGTTATGTGCAGAGATCGTTGTGTCTTCTCCTGCCGAATCAGGAACTCCCAGGTTTAAATACCAAAGGTCGTGGGTACGTCTTAGACGATCGTCACTCTATTCAGCATCTTTTCCCCCATCACTTAGAGCAATGGGCACCTCCGCTAAGCCTTGGGTATTAAACCTCCGTTGAAGACACGCACTTAGACTGATACTCGGCATCGTTCGACATACCCCGGGCGATAATGGCCAAAGGGTGCTTATATCCCCGCTTGGATTGTTGCATTGGCCTCTTCATAGGCAAGATATAATATGCGTTCACGTTCTATTGGCTAGCTTATCGATCTGATTAAAGGAACGATAAAAGTGTTCCAAAAGATGGTCAGGAGCGCGGATTGATTCGAGTGACTCAATCTCAACCTTGAAAGCTGACTTCTGTAATTCAACTCGTTTCATCCGTTATTACCTAATATTATTTGACCATCGTGGCATTGTTATCAGAATTTTGGAATTCCTTAGGGGATCAAAAATCAATAAGGTCTTTTTACTAACATATAAGAATATCTACCATTAAGCTAAGTCCTTAAGACAAGTTTCTATTTTGGATCAATAAGTCCTTCCTTTTCTGTCCATTCACTATTTGAATACATATGGCTTAGTGGGCTATTTTCGGTTTAAATATTTTAGCTAAAACTATAAATCTAGCGATGATCTGTCTTATTTTTTTTGCGTTTCGATGATGAAACTCTTTAAAATTAGAAGCTTAATGAGTATTGACTTAAAAACATTTACTCACTCAACATTCTGTTTGGCAAGTAGCCTTCGTCAACATCGCTAGATAGATAGTCTTTGATATCATGTAGCTGTTGTTTCAACTGCTTGTTCTCTATCCTAAACTGATTGTTACTGGCGAGAATTTCAACATTTAATTCTTTCATGTCTTGAAATAGTTGATACTGCCTAGCGATGCTAGCCCCATCCTTGTAGGTATCAAAGATCTCCCAAATCATTTTTTTAATCTCTTCAATACGCTGGTCTGATACTGTATCTTTCACGTTTAACATTAGATCGGAAGTGAATTGTCCAAATCCTCTATGAAAGGTGAAGAGGCAGGATGAAAAATGAATAGTGTGAGGCTTTAAGCTTGAGCCATGGCAGTTTGGTTCTCGTTCATTATAGCCTTGGATCCATCAATGACTGTTTACCACTCTTCAAAGCCAGATCGGTCAGTTGTAGTTCTGACCGGTTATTTTTACTTTGAAGGAATTAGTTAATTGATTGATATGTGAACAAGTTGCGAACGATTATCTTTCTATGGTGTACAAACTTATGCTATCTTGGGAATCAAGTGGTTCGTTGCGGATCTACTAGATTCGATCGGTGAGTTCTCTTATATATGTCCTATATAATATTGATATGAACTCCTTTGTATCGTTTGCCTGATCTTCCATTGCTCTCACTTGAGATAGAAGGAGAGCCTCTATAGCTTTTGCTAAGTAGAGATCACAAACATTCAGCCATAAGGAAGTGTATTTAATCATTGTGAGTTATTTAAGAACAGCGGTATTTTTAGCATTCCAGATTCAAATCCTTTTATGCCTAGTGTTTTTTTTGTTGAGCTCGTATGAGTAGTCAGTCCAATAGCGGCGTGTTCTCCTCGACTAGTGACTGTTTCTTACCCTGTTGTTGATTTGTTGATTTGATGATTTGGATGAATTCTTCACCATTCATTGATTTGATCACATCGCTATCAACGTCTTGTTATGCCAGTTGTTTTGAGACTTGATCGATGAGCTGGTTCCCCTTGGATCGCTTTCACAACTATGGCTCACTCTGCATTAACTGAGATGTGAGCTACTGCTAACTTGGACTGCGCAGTACTTATTGTTCAACTGTCTCAGAGTAGATGTAATTGAGAGCGTGCTCTTTGAGTATCGATGTTCAGCCGAGAAGTAAAAGGCAATAATTCGTTTGCTAGTCAGTTAAATCTTCTGTTGCCAGAGACTATGCAGAGTTTGAGTTTAAGAACATGGCTCATTGGGAGAAGTCATTCAGGGCCCATTATTTAATGCGCTATTTCCTTGCACCAGTAAAACTTAACTCCCAAATTTATCCTGAATCTTACATTGTCAACATCTTATATAATTAAAGATATTATGTATGCGTGTTCGATGCTTCTGTCCTGTTCAAAAGTGCTCATTGAATATTGTCAAGGCAATGAGATGAAATCAAATTGTTTCCAGTTCCACACCAGTCTCATTGTGATTGTTGATACTGTGAGGCTTTTCATCATATTGATTTAACCCATTGGACAGGTGTGCTCGTTATAATAAAGAAGTTGTTGAACGCTCCTCATGACAGACATCACTGATAAGTACGAAAAGTTCAAAGTGCCTTATAGCACCAATGAAAAGCATTCCTCAGAAGAGTTTGATCCTAAAGAGAATGGTGGATTGGATGATCCATCAAACCGTCACAAAGATAAAGTCCTCGACGATATCTGCGATACCCATCCTGGTTCGCCGATGTGCAAAGTCTTCGATTGTTAATTCCATTTGTTGATTCATCCGTTTTATCTAACTAATTAATTGCGAGTATGCGTCTTTTTGATGTTATCTCGTTTTTTTTATCTAATTTTTGTTTATGATATCTCTTGTTTCTGTTTTGCATATTATATTTGTTATATTTTCTTAGTTGCATTTAGTTGTCTCTTTCCTCTGATTATAGAATTTTGATTTAGCTGTTTGGCGAAAACAAAAATTGTTTTATCGTTGATTATATTCGTTTGCTGACTGTTCGGGAGCAGTGATACTGTCTTTGTAGCTTTGTCAGCACACCAGTTTCTTATCGCTATCTGTTATATCTGTTTTGTGAATGTGATTCTAATACGCGTCATCTCTTTCTATCCGCGTTAAGCCATCCAGCCTTTAGCACTTGTGGTAGCAAGCGGTGGGTTCCGCATTTTAGGTTTCCTTTACATTTCGCTATCCAAGTTGGCATTTCCTTTTTGAGTGAGTTAGAGCTGTAGCAGATAGGGCTGAAGTCATGAGTTATGAAGCTAAGGAGCGGATGCCATTTCCCTACGGACAGGTTGCTTATCCTGCCTTCCTTGGTGTAAAGCCCGGTGACTACATCATTGTGAAAGGGCTAAATCAAGTCACACTCAAGAAAGACCACAGTTGGTGGATGGGACAGGTTTTGTCTTGCAAGAAGGAAGCTAGAGACCCTAGCGGTTACCACGTGATTCAAGTTGTTGATGTTGATGACGAAAAGGTTAGTTGGGTCAATGTGGATGAAATATCACATGTGCTCTATGGGCTCGACGGATTGTCAAATCACTAACAACAATTCTTCTGGATGTCCTACTGATTGATTTTCTTCAAGTTTAAAGTCTATGTTTTTGCTTATTTCTCCGGTTACCCTTTGAGTGTCTAGCTTCTTGATAGTTTAAGCATTTTCTGGGAGATTGATTCATCCCGAACTGAAGTCAATGCCCATCTACACATAGTGTGCCATGAATTCAGATAGAGTGAGACCTTCTTTTGTGGCAGTATTATAGCAATCCTTGAAGAGTTCATCATCAGTTTCTGTTCGCGCTAAGTCTCGAAACTGTTCAGAACTTAATTGTTTTTGATCATTGCTTTTGTCGCATATTGAATTCCATTTGGCACAGAGTGAATCCACCATCTCTTTCCTTGAATAAGGAAGACTTATCTTTTTCTGTTTTGCCAAATTGATAAGTCTCGTGTTTGTGATCAAACTCTAGAGATCTTATGCTTTTTTGACAATCAACTATTGGGCCTGTTCTTTTTTTGTGGATTTGTCTTAATGAATACATCTCTGCTAATTATTGCAAAATATTCTATTTCTTGTTGCCTTTCCGGTGCCAATAAATACAGGAATTTGTGATTCAATGGAGATTTACGTGTTGGTTTATTCTGACTTATAAGTGATAAATTGCTGAATTGATTATTCAAGGTGCAGTCATTAACCAGTTAGTGTCTGGCAGGTAGGAAGGTGATCATTCATTCGTGATCGCCATCTTCGAAGTTCATAGTGATCCAGCATGGTGCGTCGAGATTTTTCAGCACTAGCAAGGCGTTGGATCAGTGCCTCGGTGTCATGTGTTGAAAGTTCGCCATCCGAATCCCACTTCATGCAGAAAACACCTCTTTTGGGAGTGTTGACCATTAAATTCGCCTTGCCTCTTCTGTCACGGTATGCCCACATAAGTCATTCGCTATGGAGCAAACCTTAAGAAGTCTTGGTTGTGACTCTTGCTATGGGTATTCATTCTATTGACTTGGATCGTGAGGGTTCTCGCACGCAGAGCGATTCAGGAGGTCCGGCATATAATTCTGCCCTTTCTGAATCGCTCTTCTTGTCCCCCCCCCCCCCCCAACTGATCTTTATTTAGGTGACTCGACAAATTCAGCATCAATCACATCTCCGCCTTCGTTGGATTCTTTTGAATAATCGGGTGTTGCTGCCTGTTGTGAGTAGGACTAAGCTCCGATTTTTATAAGTGTAATTTAACTCCTTCAAGTCACTCTTTGATGCGTTGTCTGTTTTCCATTATCAAGGTTTCTTTGAGTTCCGAGTGAACCAGCACTATTTTTGTTTTGGACTCCGGCGAGAGAGACCTTACCTTCTAGGTCTAGAAGTTGCTTTTCAACTTGTAAATGATCGATTCTGCATGGTTCCTGATGTCGATCGGCTTCTACTCTTCAGTTGATTCATGATCTCCAGCACCGCTGATATACAACTAGGAGCCTAATTGTTCTGAGTACCTATTGATTCTTTGATGTATTTTTATCTTAACCTTGCCTACTTTGCTTGCTCCCAACTTGACTACGTTGTTCAAGAACTGACTACCCTTCGCGGACGCCTACATCTTTGACGGTGTGACCCCTTTTGGATACCTAAGTCGGTGTTGTTAGCTGTACACTGAAAAATGATTAATTGTTGCCGTTAGCGTACGCATGAATAAGTACGTAGATTCAATCATCTACGCTGCACCAGGAGTTATCGGTGGTGAACCCAAACTCCATTAAAACCTGTTGCATGCAATATTTTATACTTGAAATCCCACTCAGGATATTACTGCTATCAGCTCCTCTTCTAGAAACATATTGAATTCCAATAATTGTTCATCGCTGAGTTGTTGTCTTGATGTTGCTCTTAGTTTTGATTTAAGGAAGCTTTTTGCCCGTTCTTGATCCCATTTCAGCGATGTGAGCATTTCGTCTCCTTGAGTGATCAAGTCGCTTCTTCGTAGAGGAGTCAGCACTGCTCCGGCTTCAGCACCTTCTTCTAGACTTTTAAGCTTATTTAGATAGGAAACTAAATCGCTATATCTCGTTAATTTGTGCCTGCTTCCATGCCCGTATGCTCGCTCTAAATACTTGTGTTCATGTTCACGGGTCCAACCGATGCGTTTGAGCTGTAGATCGATGGCGGTGAGCTCTTCACTCCAATCGTCTGGGTCTGTGGGTGCTTCGCTCGGTTCTTGGATCTGTTCTGCGGTTGGCTCTGAGAGTTGTTCCGTGATTTGTTCTGAGACTGCTTTTGGTTGAGATGCCTGATCTTGAGATGGGGGGATTGACGATGGTCCTGATTGGTTTTGCTCGTTTTTGGTTGCACTTTGTTGGTCTTTGTGCGGCTTGACCACGCCTTGCTCTTGTTTTTTTACGGGACTCTCCGTGATTCTCTTTCGTTCCGTGGGCGTCTTTGTCTTAATCAGTCGCTCCATCAGCCTCTCTCGTGCACGGTCTTCTGCTTGTTCTGCATCAGCAGCCTCTCCTAGTGAGCTGCCAAGATCCTGATCTTCTTCGATTCCGCTGACACGCACCACACATCGGTTGCTATCGATGTGGCAAATCTCGACCTTTGTCTTCATGCCTCTGGACGGGGGTAACCATTTCTAAGCTGTTGGGATGGATTCTGCAGCTTTACCATCTCTAACGCCTTTTCTCGATGGTGTTGATCGATGGGCTGAGCTCTTACCTCTCCTCCCAGTGCTTGTGGCCTTGGAGCTGGTTCTCTCCGCCGACAACGCTATTGCCTTAG
>Ga0302114_10000235_pt1 | contig 40619 bp, 29 predicted proteins | sample AG5_Surface_MG_FD_203107 | JGI IMG/M metagenome (GOLD analysis project Ga0302114, IMG submission 203107) | Marine microbial communities from Western Arctic Ocean, Canada - AG5_Surface | ecosystem: Environmental > Aquatic > Marine > Oceanic | place: Canada: Western Arctic Ocean | collected...
CGAGGCCTGCACGAAATCGGGGTGCCCAGCACGCGAGAGTGTGTGAACACGTGGCGTCGAACTTTATCTCGGCGACGCCGCCAGAACGCTCGACGCCTGTGTGATGCAGACCGTCGCCTCTCTCTCCTCTCGCTCCGCGGTCGTTCAGACCCGGCTTGGCTCCCGCCGAGTGGCCACCTCCCGCACCGTCCGTCGCGCCGCCGCCGTTCCCATGGCCGCCGCCAAATCGTTCTACGACCTCAGCGCCACGGACATCGATGGCAATGACGTGTCATTCGACAAGTTCAAGGGGAAGGTTGTCCTCGTGACCAACGTGGCGTGTAAGTGAGGCGCGACCCGCGGCAACTACCAGGAGATGTCCGCGATGGCCAAGGAGCTCGGTCCCAAGGGACTCGAGGTACGTCCATCGCCCGATACGACCCACAACCCGCGCCCACCGAAGCTCCCCGAAGCACTTTTCGTCGTCGTCCGTTCCTGGACAAGACGACGAGCGATGCTGACCTGACCTGACCTGACCTGACCTGACCTGACCCTCCACGTCCCTCGCTTTCCTCCCTCAGATTGTGTGCTTCCCGTGCAACCAGTTCGGGTCGCAAGAACCCGGCAGCGAGGCCGAGATTAAGAAGTTCGTCGAGGACAAGTTCGACTTCAGCGGCGTCGGCGTCAACATGATGTCCAAGATCGACGTCAACGGCGGCAAGACCCACCCGGTGTGGCAGTTCCTCAAGGAGCAGCACCCCGGCGACGTGCGATGGAACTTCGCCGCCAAGTTCCTCGTCGACTCCGAGGGCAACGTGGTGGAGCGTAACGGCGATTCCGCCGGTGCGTCCAAGGCGAAGATCGAGGCGCTCCTCGTATGAACGAGCCGGCTGTGAGCGTGACGAGCGGCAGAGCAACGAGACTGGCATCATCGCCAAACCCAAATCTCTGAACCGTCCCCGCGACGCGCCGCGACTGGCGGGGCTCCAGCCTGGAATCTGGACCCCGCCCGCCGTCGGCAGGCACCCCGACCCGTCGTTCCCTTTGTGATCCCGGCGCTGTAAAGGGCACGCGCCCACTGCGCCGGCGAGATTCGGGAACGACGCGGGGCGACCCTCGGGTGACAACTGAGAATACGACTCGGCCGCTTAGTTTAGTGCGAGTGTAATACGATTTGTGATTCATTCGACAGTACAGCGTTCTGCTCGTTAAATATCTTTGCCCAGCCTCCCTCGAGCTCCACCCGCGAACGTGGGGAGCGCCGCGCCCTCACCGCTCGTCACGTGCATCATCGCTGTGGTCGCCGCGATGAAGGGCAGCACCAGCACCCACTTGAGCACCCTGTAGTACCGCATGTGGAAAGAAACCGAGTAGCTGTCCTCGACGAATATGGCGCTGGCGTCGGAGACGCGGATGGTGACCCGGCCCCTGGCGCGCCAGTTGGGTATTGTGGTACTCAGCTTGTGTATACCCGGCGCGTCGTACGTGGCTTGTGTGACGGTGGAGAAGCCCGGGGAGGTCACGGTGACGGTCACCTTGTACGGCCCGTGTGGTGCGCCGCCCTTGCGCTCGATTTGTACCGTGCGTCTGTCGTCCACAATCTCAAACGGGACGTCGATCCTCTCGCCCCGGACGTCGTGGTACCCGCGGTCCTTCCCTTGGACCCCGAAGGAGGCGCCGCACCTGGACGCCATGTTGTTCACGCTGTGCACCTGCGACGTCCACGCGTGCAACGGGTCGTACGGGGTATCGAGGGATTCGTACACGTACACGACGCCGTTCATGGTGGCGAGCACCAGGTCCATCTTCCCGTTGCCGGTGAGGTCGTCGACGAGGGGCATGGAGTAGCTCGTCTCCCCCAGGTCGATCACGTCCCGACACGCTTTCTTACCGTCCACGAGGTAGACGAAACCGTCGAACGATATCGCCACCAAAGTCATCGCGCTCTCATCCCCGCGGAGCTTGGTGAGCAGCACCGGCGCCATCACCCGGCCGTTCGTGTAAAACGGGAATGGATGCACGGGCGCTCCGGTGGCGCCGCGCAGGACGTGTATCGCGCCGCTGCTCGTCCCGACGACGATCTCGAGCGCCCCGTCGCCGTCCACGTCACCCACGCTGGCACCCTGCGCGATGAGCGACGACAGGTGCCGCTCCCACAGCTCCGACCCGTCCCGCCTGAACACCGCGACTGAACCACGCGTGTCCGCGGCGACGAGCTCGGGGTAGCCGTCCCCGTCCAAGTCCACCGCCGCCACCTGCGCCTGGATCTCGCCCATCTGCACCGGGAAACCCTTCTGCGCGGTCCCGTCCGAACGGAGCACGTACAGGAACCCGACGCTCGTGCCGACGACAATCTCCATCTGTCCGTCCCGGTCCAGGTCCACCAGCGTGGGCGAGCTGTACACGTACGCCCTGTAGTCCACCGTATCCGTGGACAGGTCCAGGTGCGTGTGCCACTTCAGGGACAAAGTCTTCAAGTCCACAACGTACACGCCGCCCGCGACGTACTTGCTCATGTCGATGGACGGGTCCAGCTCGTGCGAGTGCGCCGGGTTGTCGTAGTACTCACGGTCGAAAAAGTAGGACACGGAGAGGACCAGCTCCTCCTTGCCGTCGCCGTCGATGTCGGCGACGGCGGGGGTGCACAGTAAGTGCGCGTCCACGTAGACGTGTTCATCGTCGCCGGACTCGCGCGGGCGCTGCTGGAAGTTCTCATCCTCCCAGCCGGCGTGCGCCTCGCGGTGCGTTCGCAGCGCGGGGCGCTCCTTCCCTTGCTTCCCACCCGCCTCATCAGCCTCCTTCCCTCGCTTCCCACCCGCCTCATCAGCGTCAGCCTCCTTCCCACCCTTCCCTTCGTCCCCTTCACCCACCGAACCGCCCTCCGCTGAGTTGGAATCGTCGGTACCGTCAGTACCGTCGGTATCTTCCCAAAAGTTGTGGTAGTCGGCGTGGTAGTCCTTTTCCTTCGCGCTCAGTCCACCCGCGGGTTCCTCGTCCTCGTCGCCGTCGCCGTCGTCCTCGTCGAAAACCTTGAAGCTCTCCGCCGCCTCCTCCGTGAGCGTATCCCTCGGCCGCGCGGTGTGCTCGTCGGCTGAACGCAGGCGGCGGCGACCGCTCGAACCCGCGGTGCCGCCTTCCGTCGAGCCCATCTCCGTCTGCCGCTTCAACCCGTGGTGCGCGTGCTCGGGGGTGCCGTGTCCCGCCGGGTCCGGCTGGCGGAAGCCGCTCGTTCCAAAGTTTTCTTCTTCTTCGTCGGCGCCCACGTCGGGTCTGGAGTGGTCCACGTGATCCGGGGCCAGGCCCACGAACCAGTCTTTGCGGACCCGCAGCCGTGGTACGTACAGCTTCTTGTCCAGCGTTTGGCCTGTGGGATCGTGCGTAAGATGTGGGGTTGAGTTTAGGTTTGGGTCGGACGGGGTATGCGTTTGGAAGGTTCGGGCGGTTGGGTTGTTGTGGATGTTAGATCTTCGACGGGTGGCTTAGGGTTGGCGAGGTGATCGTACCTCGGTCGTTGAAGAAGTGCACCTCCCCGTCGTACATCGGCAGCAGGATCTCAGTCCCCTCGCCCGACTCCCTCAGCAGCGGTGACGCGTGCGCGGTGGACTTGTGGAACGCGGGCCAGTCGCCGCCCGCCTTGGCGCCATCCTCGCCCTCGAGCACCTCGAGGTAGTGCACGAACGACGGAACCACGACCTCCTTGTGCCCGTCTGAGAACAGATCCGCGATGACGGGGGTGCTGTACACGCTGCTAGTCACCTCCGTCATCCACCGCAGCCGCAGGTTGGCGGGGCACTCGTCCTGCGGCCGCATCGCCTCCTCGTCGTCGAAGGAGTCCGGGGATGACTTGCGATCGAGGAACTTGTTCCCTTGGCCCGACGCCTTGGTCACCTGGTCGTTGTGAGCGATGGGCTTGGACAGCTGTGCGTCCGCGCTGATCGCGCCCATCGCGATGACCACGACCAACGCGACGACCTTCGCCGATGGACCCATGGCGGGTTAGAACCGCGTGTGACTGATCCAAGGCGCCCGGCGATACGGGAAGCGACAGCGCGCGCGGGGGAAGATAGAGAGACGGAGTCTAAAAGGTTTGGAACTAAAATAAAATAGACTCCGAGGTTATACTCGTATTCGAGGTTTGCACTCGGTGTTCGTACTCGATCATTAATTCCTACGCTATGCACTCGCTCGTCGTCGTCGATCGCCTCGTCGTTCCATCCCCTCACTCCAGCCGCAGGGAGAGCCCTCACTCCCCTCACTCCGCAGGGAGAGCCTTCTTGTATGCAGCCATCTCGAGCTTCCCGCGCTTTTCCATGTTCTCCTGGAAGTCGTGCAGTTTCTCCAGCTTCCCATCGAAGATGAGGCTGAGCGACTTCTTTACGGTGCACTTACCGCATTTGGGACAACGGATTTGAACGTGCCAGTTGATGTAGCCGGTTTTCTTGTTGTGGTGGATGCCGATCGTCGCGGCAATTGCCTTGATGAACTTTGAGTTGCATCTGGGGCACGCGCAGCCCTCGGGGACCATCAGCGCCGGGAGACCGGTGTGTTTGTTGTCCTGTCGGACGCCGAACTGGAACGCGTCCTGCGCCTTCTGGGTCCGGCCCTCCATCGGGCCGTGAGTCTTCTTCTGCGCGGCGGACTCGTTGGCACCGCCGAATGCGGCGTCCTGCATCTTCTGGATCCGGTCCTTCATCGGACCGCGGCACTTCTTCTGCGCGGCGGACTCGTCGACGCCGCCGAAGAGCTTCGCCTCGCGTTCCCTCTTGAGCTTTTCCATCATCGCCTGGTCGTAGTCGCCCTTCTGCGTCTTGGCTGCCCACAACTTTTCGCCGGCGTCGGAGGGACCGCCGACGCCCTCCACCAGCTTGCCGAACTTCATGATCCTGTCCTGCATCAGGTCCATGGCGCGCGGCGCGGTGGTGCGGAAGTTCGAGGGATGAACGCACTCGAGCGTCGTGCCCTTGTAGTTTTTCCAAACCTTGGAGCCGTCGCCGATGTGATCGGCAGCCCACTTGGCCGCCTCTCCCCCGAAGCAGCCGATCGCGGTCGGGCCGTCATCTCCGTAGAAGTACGTCAAGATGGCGACCTGCAGGTCGTTCTTGAGGTCGGTGTCCTCCTCATCCTCCCATCCGAGCTTGAGGGTCTTCTTGGCGCCCGCGTCGTGGTCCTCCAGGTAAGGGTTGACCTCCAGGATCGGCACGTCGAAGAACAAGTCACCCAACGCATCGTACACGACGTCCATCGTGGGCGAGATGAGACCATCTTTCTCCAGGTTCGTGTGCCTTTTGCGCACGTCGCCGCCGAGGTGGGACTCGATGGGCGCAAAATTGAAGATGAAGAGGGGAAGACCCCGCGTCGCCCCGTCTGCGCCGGGCTTGATGTTCTCGGGCGGGGTCCATCCCAGAAACTCTCGACGCGGTCGGTCGTGGTTCACACTATCAGTGTGTAACTTCAGGAGCTCCTCCGCGCGCGTGGTCTTCCACGGGAGGGTAGCGTCCTTGGCCTCGAGCGCGTCGAGTTCCGCCCGGATCTCCTTCCGCAACCTTCGGTGTTCTTCGACGGTGCGCGTCATGTTCTTCTACGCGCGCGCGCGCGCTGAAGTGCCGCCGCGTAGCCTTCTTCGTGTTTGAAAGCAGATTTTGAATAGCAGTTTCAAATTCAGGTTTGAATTTTCGCACCTGGTTTCAACGGCAACATTTCAGTTTCAATTTCAAAGCACCACTTAAGATTGCCGACCGATCGACCTCGGACCGAGCTGCCCAAGAGTGGCGCCGAGGCTTACGTAAAAGTCGTGGCACGTCCCGTGGAATGTTTCTACGGCGGGACCGATCTGGAAAATACTTGTAGTCTACTTTGAAAAAAGGCGGCCACGAAGCGCCGCACACTTGAGTGCACAGACAGACGCGTTCGCGATGTCGGGCATCGCGCGCGGGCGCCTCGCGGAGGAGCGCAAGGTGTGGCGCAAGGACCGCCCCCACGGCTTCGTCGCCAGGCCCGAGACGGTGGACGGCGCGGTGAACCTCCTGCGGTGGGAGTGCTCGATTCCAGGAAAAAAAGACACGCTCTGGTTCAGCGGTCACTACCCGCTCACCATGGAGTTCAGCGAGGACTACCCGTCCAAGCCGCCCAAGTGCAAGTTCCCCACGGGGTTCTTCCACCCCAACATCTACCCCTCGGGCACCGTCTGCCTCAGCATCCTGAACGAGGACGAGGGATGGAGGCCGTCGATCACGGTGAAGCAGATCCTGCTGGGCATCCAGGACCTGCTGGACTCCCCCAACCCGGCGTCGCCGGCACAGAGCGAGGCGTACATGCTCTTCACGAACGACAGGGCTGACTACGACAAGAAGGTGAAGGAGCAGGCGACCAGGTACCCGGCCCTCTGATTTGGTCCGTCACGTCGCGGGGGGAGTGTCATAGCCTACTACCTTCGTACATAGCAAAAACTTCGAATTGGAGTAAGAACTGATATATAGCAGCAAACATCCGTCCCGCTCGTGTCGCTGGGCTGCGCGCGTGTCTGGTCTAAGGTTTGATGTATATTTAAATCGCGCGTAGTCGTCCTAATACGTTGGACCGCCGTACCGCCGCGTCCCTCCCACACTACACTCTGATTGATCCCCGCGTTGTATAAATCAGTCACCTACTGGTCGCGCACCTGCGCGTACACAGCCTCGGTGATGATGGGAATCTCCGGGTACTGGCCCTTGAGGCAGTTCCACATGCAATACCCGATGGCGAACAGGGCGTTCATCAGGGTGAAGATTTCCAGTAGGTCGCCGATGATGGACACGGTGATGTACATGGGGAGGTACTGCATGATGAGACCCGCGAGCATGACGCAGATGTCCAGCAAGATGGCCTGCATGGTGTTGTAGCGGATGAAGTGGTTGAGCTTGGTGTTGCGCACCACCGCCAGGAACAGGGTGAAGAAGGTCACGAAGGGGATGAAGGAGTTGGAGTAGAAGATCTGCAGCAGCGGCGAGATGAGCACCGCAACCTTGAACGTCCACGGGAACACCATGAACGCCTGGTCGGTGAACGCGATGGCGCCCATGCACGGGATGAGGTACGGCAGGCAGGACAGGATCCTCCACTGGAAGTCGGCGCGGATCTGTGGTTGTGGTGGAGAGGGGGGAAAGACGTCAGGGTTTAGGTCCACGAGTCGGTCCACGAGTGACATGCGTGCTTCATGTGTGGGGGATAAATGTTTACACACCTTGCCCTTGTTTGGGTCCTTGCCCATGAAGGCCTCCCAGAAGCCCTTGGGGCCCAAAGGCTCCTGGCCGGGGGGAACGAACGTGTCCGGCACCGCGGTCGTGATCACCTGTCGTACAGTGGGTGGGTGGAGAGCGGTCCAGGTCAGGGGACGTTCGTTGGACGGCGAGGCAAATTAACCCTAAAACCTGTCCGATAAGGTGCGAGAACAGGGTGGGAGAAAAATCCGGGGTTGAGCAGCCGGAGAATGGGCGCGTACCTTCCCCCTCTGCGCCCTCTTCGCCTTCGCGACGCCCGCCGCGTCGGCACAGTCACCCGCCATGTTCTCCCGCTGCGCCCGCCTCGGGGCGCCGGTCGCGGAGGCCCTCTCGGCCGCCTTGTGCAGAGCGCCGGTCCTCACGGTCCTGCCGCGAGCACGGGCACCCACCGCCGGCCTCGCGACGGCGGGCGCGGCCATTTGCATGGTGAAGCTCGCCATGTTTTCGAGCTAAACCGAGTGTGACGAGTCTCTCCCGAGTCTCCGGTTGCGCGTTCACCCGTCGCGAGGACGTGGCTGGTGCGCTTTCCGATGTGCCGACACCGCGGGTTCTAACGGGAAATCAATCGAAGTCCAGGCAGCGCTCCGGCTGCGATTTCGCTTTTGCTTTTTACGATCTTGAACCGCACTGGCGCCCAGTGTCAGAATCGGGCCGACCTGTGATTGGGCGAGCTTGGAGATATCTGGCGACCCAGTTTTGTGGAACATGCAAACAGTCTGCTTATTTGAAAATAACAAGTTTGATCGGATCCAGTTGGCGATTCAGGAGCCTCTTCCTGTTGAAGAATGCTCCGATTGGTGACATCCGCGCGCAGTGTACGCGTCGCCACGGCAAGCAGACCACTTAACCAACGATGTCTTCGTCCATCGCCGCCACCTCCGCCATCGGCGTGAAGGCGAACGCCCTCACCCGCGTCTCCAAGCGCGTCACCAACGCCAAGCCCGCCGTCGTCTGTTCCGCGGCCAACAAGTCTGTAGATGACGTATCAGCGGTTGGATCGCACGCGAACGACGCCGTGACCCGTCGCCAGGCCCTCGCCGTGGGTGCCGCGGTGACTGCCACCCTCGGCGCGTCCACCCCCGCGCTCGCCGCCCTCTTCGACGACGTCGCCGAGGGTGCCCTCACCCTCGGCGGCGGCGACGTCAAGGAGAAGCGCGAAATCAACCTCCCACCGCTCCAGATCGAGCCCGTCTCCAGGGAGGAGGGTTACAAGACCACCAACGGCGGCGACAAGGGCAGGGCCCAGCAGCAGTACCTCAAGTTCGTCGAGCCCACCATCTTGGCCAACATCGACCTCCCGTACTCCGAGTACATGAGGCTGGCGCTCCACGACGCGGGCACCTTCCAGGTTGTGGGCAAGAAGAACGGCGCGAACGGTTCCATCCGATTCGAGCTCGACCGCCCGGAGAACAAGGACTGCAAGAAGGCCTTCGCCTCCATCGAGAAGATCAAGAAGGCGGTCGACGCCACCGTGAACCAGCCCATGTCGTACGCGGACCTCATCGCCCTCGTCCCCCACTTCGCCGCGCGCATCGACTTCGCCAGAGACTACTACGAGGTCATGGGCGAGGACGATCCCAACTTTGAGTTCCTCTTCATCGGCACCAACCCGTACCTCGGCGCCAAGATGCGCATCGGACGCAAGGATGCCGACGGGCCCGACCCCGAGGGTCTCGTCCCCGGCGCTGACGCCAGCACCGAGGACCTCGTCGCCTGGTTCAAGCGCATGGGCCTCGGACCCAACCAGCTCGTGATGTTCGCGCCCTTCATGTACGAAGATCCCGCCAAAGGACTGGACCTCGCCGTGCAGGACGGCACCAACGCGTCCGTGGCGAACCAGTACGACTCCCAGCGCAAGCTCGGCAAGCGCGCGCCGGGCCCCGCGGTCACCATCATCAAGAAGCTGAAGGACATGACCGACATCTGCGTCCCCGGCGGTGCAACCTACGTCGGAGGCAACAGGGACCCGGACTACGTGGAATACGCGTACATCCGGGGCGGCGGTGAGATCCCGCGCGTCACCACCTTCGGAGCCTTCCCGGGCTCGTCCGACCTCGGTTCGTCCAAGTTCGCCCAGAAGGTGCGCGGCGACAGGTAATGCGTCGTGTCTAAGAGAAGGGAGCGGGCGGAGTGGAGCGTATTACAAAATCAGCTAACAACTGAGATTCATTCGGTGAGCGCGGTTCGGGTCGGGTGATGAGTCATTACCAGGTCCGCACCGCGCCGTACTTGTTGTCATAAGATAATAGAGCATAGCAGCGCATCGCAGGTCGCTCAGCACGCGTAGTCTCGCCCTGAATCGGTCGTACAGGAGCTCGAGAGGGTTCACTGCCTGCTCTCAAGGAGCCGAACCTTGGTGCGCTATATATTTCCAAAAATCCGGTTTCACACATGAATGATTTTCCAGTGTGCAAACCAACTGGATTACCAAACGTGGGGAACCCACAGGTCCGAGGATCGAAACCTCGCTTCGATAAATACACCTTCATCGAAGTGGCGCAGTGGAAGCGTGGTGGGCCCATACCTTACCTTTTGCCTTTTGCGGGCAGGGACGATAATTCCCGTCGGGCCGAGACGCTCCTCGCATCGGGGCCGGACGACGCCACATTCGGCTTTTGCATCGGTGACTCCAGGCCTCTTGGACCGCCACCCACCGACGAGGCGATTTCTTTTTTTTATTGGCTTGACAGTTGAATTTGAAGGTGCCTTCTCCACTTCCCGAGCGCGGTAGGGTGCGCCGGACCAGATGGGCACAGGGGTGCAGGCCGAGGAGTCGCAATGGCCGCACCACTTCAACATGATGGGACAGCTCTTCGTCGGGTTCATTTTCCTCATCGCCGCGGGCATGTCGTACATGGTGAGTCACCACCCATCGCGCGCCCCCGATCCTCCCCTCCTCTCGTCACGACGAACGCCTCCCCGTCTCACCGGCCGTCGTTCCCGTGCCAATCAATCGCAGTATTACTACCTTAAGGGTCGAAGAGCGGAGAGGTTGCGGTCGCGCGCCGCGAGTGGGGTGATGGAGGGTGGGGGTGTGGCGGGCCTCGCGCAGATGCGGGCCAAGATGAGCGGACGTGCGGCACAGTACACAAAGCTGGACGGAGCCGAGTCGGGGAACGGCCGGGGTGCCACACGGTCGGGGTCGGGTGCCAGCGGCGGGGGGAGCGCGCTGTGAGGGTGTTCGATGATGTAGATTGAATCTGTATGATATTAAAATCGCAAATGTGAACGGCAGTGTAGAGGCGGGCGTCCGCCCCCCGCCGGGTGCAGCAAAAATGTTTTACTGCTTGGGCTCCTCCTTCTTCTCGCCCTCCTCGCCCGTTTCCTCGGCCTTGGGCTCCTCGGCGCCCGCACCGGCGTCGGCGCCCGCACCGGCGTCAGCACCGGCACCGGCACTCTTGTTGAGCGCCTCGCCGATCTTCATCACCGCCTGCTGGAGCTCGTTGATCTTCTCCTTCACCTGCTCCACGTTCTCCGACTCGACCGCGGTCCTGAGGTCAGCCTGCGCCGCCTTGATGGCGTCGACCACCTCGGCGGGGAGGTTAGCCTGGTGCTCGGAGACGTTCTTATCGGCGCTGTACAGCAGGGTGTCCGCCTCGTTCTTCGCCTCGATGAGCTCCTTGCGGTTCTTGTCGGCGTCGGCGTGGGTCTCAGCCTCGCGAACCATCTGCTCAACCTGCGCGTCGGAGAGGCCGCCGCCGCTCTGGATGGTGCACTGCTGCTCCTTGCCGGTGGCCTTATCCTTGGCGGAGACGTTCACGATGCCGTTGGCGTCGATGTCGAAGGTGACCTCGATCTGGGGCACGCCGCGGGGCGCGGGGGGAATGCCCACGAGGTCAAAGTTTCCGAGCATCTTGTTGTCCGACGCCATCTCGCGCTCGCCCTGGAGAACCTTGATGCCAACCTGGGTCTGGTTATCAGCCGCGGTGGAGAAGGTCTGGGACTTCTTGGTGGGGATGGTGGTGTTGCGGTTGATGAGACGGGTGAACACACCGCCGAGGGTCTCGATACCCAACGAGAGGGGCGTCACGTCGAGGAGGAGGATGTCCTTCACGTCGCCGCGGAGGACGCCGCCCTGGATGGCGGCGCCCATGGCGACAACCTCGTCGGGGTTGACACCCTTGTTCGGGGACCTCTGGAACAGATCCTTGACAATCTCGGTCACCTTGGGCATGCGGGACATGCCTCCCACGAGGAGAACCTCGTTGATCTCGGACGCGGCCACGCCGGCATCCTTAAGGCAGTTCCTGCACGGGTCCTTAGTGCGCTCCAGGAGGGGACCCACGAGCTTCTCCAGCTGGGACCTGGAGAGGGACATGGCCATGTGCTTGGGGCCGGTGGCGTCGGCGGTGATGAAAGGGAGGTTGATGTCGGTGGACTGCGCGGAGGACAGCTCGATCTTGGCCTTCTCCGCAGCCTCCCGGAGGCGCTGAACCGCGAGCTTATCGCCGGTGAGGTCAATGCCGGACTCCTTCTTGAACGTCTGGACAAAGTCGTCGAGGAGCGCGGTGTCGAAATCCTCGCCGCCCAGGAAGGTATCGCCGTTCGTCGCCTTGACCTCGAACACGCCGCCGGAGATCTCGAGGATGGACACGTCGAAGGTACCGCCGCCCAAGTCGTACACGGCCACGAGGCCCTCTTTTTGGTCCACCCCGTAGGAGAGCGCGGCGGCGGTGGGCTCGTTGATGATGCGGAGCACGTCCAGGCCCGCAATCTTACCGGCGTCCTTGGTCGCCTGCCTCTGCGAGTCGTTGAAGTACGCCGGGACGGTGACGACGGCTTGGGTGATGCCGTGGCCGAGGTATGACTCGGCGGTTTCCTTCATCTTCTGGAGGACGAAAGCGCCGACTTGCGACGGGGAGTACTGCTTCCCGCCGGCTTCCACCCACGCGTCGCCGTTGGACGCCGCGGTGATCTTGTAGGGGACCATCTTCGCCTCCTTCTTGGTGTGCTCGTCGTCGAACCTGCGGCCGATGAGTCGCTTGCACGCGTAGAGGGTGTTCGTGGGGTTGGTCACCGCCTGCCTCTTCGCCGGCTGCCCCACCAGCCGTTCGCCCTTCTCCGTGAAGGCGACCATGGACGGGGTGGTGCGCGCGCCCTCGGCGTTCTCGATCACCTTGGCGTTCTTGCCATCCATCACCGCGACGCACGAGTTGGTGGTGCCGAGGTCGATGCCGATCACCTCGTTGGCGAACCTGGAACCGGACGACGCGAACGAGCGGCGGAAGAATTCCTGGGGGCCGTTTGTGGCCTCGAAGGCGGCACGCGCGTTGGTGCGCTGCGGGGGGAACGGGCGTGGGAACGGGACGGGGCGAAGGTCAGATTAAGTCCGCGTGACGGTCAAACGCGCGCGGGAGAAATACGGGCGCGCATCGTCCACGCGTCCACGGTCCCGCGCTCAGATCTCGCGGAACGAAGCCACCGTCCAGATCGGCGGTGGCTCCGACGATTCGGGGCCCGTCCATGATCGCGCGCGGCGGGCAGGGCCGATCCGTGACGGGGAAGGTCGCGCGGGCCGCGAGGTGCGCTCGGAGACGTCGCGCGTGAGCCATTCCACCGGTGGAGACGCGGGAACGCGACGGGGAACGAGCCGGGCGCGAAAGGGACGGGCGCTCACCAGCGCGGCGCCGCGGCGGGCGGTCCGTAGCACGCTCTGCAACATCTTTTCCTAACCTTCTCGCTGATTGGCGTCGAGCGGTGTGGGCGTCGAGCTTCGGTACGTGGTACCTCGACGACGGTCTTCCTCGGTCACCTGCGCGGTCGACCTGTTCACTCTTCCGCGACGTCACTCCGACGCGGCAACTGTGACCTCCCTCCGTCTTACTCGGTCGACGTTTACCGGAGACAATCGCTTCGCCGCAACCAACCACGTGGACACTTCTTCTTCTCGGACCTTCTCTTCTAAAAAAGTCTATGGGCATTTAAGTCAGGGTTCATTAGACCAAGGCTTCCATATAAATCAGGCGCCGCCGCAAACGAACTGCAACTGCCGGAAAAATCGACCTCCGAGCGCTTTTTAATCATTGCAGAAGGAGGCAGAGGCGTGTTACTGAAGGACCGCCCGCCGCCATGGTTCGGCTCGAGGTGCCCGGGCACGTGTTGCAGCACTTCTGGGACTTGGCGAACATCGATGCCGAGACACGGCGCGAGTCCGCCGTCAACCTGGTGAACGAGCTCAAGCAGGCGCAGGACGAGCACGTACCCGGTGGGGCCGATGATGGAACTTTGATGGGCGGCGGCGGCGGCGGCGACGCGAACGGCGTCGTCGACGGCCCGGCGCTGGAGGGATGCTCGCCCGTGCTGGTGTACGCGCTCAAGCGTCTCGCGCGTGGCCTCGGCTCCGGTCGCTCGGGCGCGCGCCAGGGCTTCGCGCTCGCGCTCACCGCCGCCTTCACGGAGATCCCCCTCGTGTCGCTCCCCGACGGCCTCAAACTCCTCAAATCCAGCTTGGAGCCAATCACGCAGAGCACCAAGGGTGCCGAGGCGAGGGACATTTTGATGGGCCAGCTCTTCGGAATCGCCGCCCTGGTCCGTGCCATGGCCGCTCGCTTCAAGGGCGGCGACCTGACACTCGAGTCCGTCCTCTCGTTCGGCGCGGCTGTCGCCGAGGAGACGGCCAAGCTCGCGGCTTCAAAGGCGTACTTGGCGGAGTCAGCCGCCGCGGTGGTGCTGGAGCTCAAGGCTGCGTTGGGGCCCGGGATGGGTAAGATGTTCGACCGGTCACCCGCGCTCACGAGTTGGATCACCACCCCGGCGAGCAAGGCGGGGCCCGAGGTTGTCCAGCTGTGCATGGAGCTGTGGCCTTACATCCCCAAATCGATCAAGGATGAATGCGAATGCGTGCCCCAGGGCGGCGTCAAGGCTAAGGATTGGACGGCGGTGTTCCAGCGTGACCGCGTGGAGACCGTGAGGGACGCGTTGATGGAATCGTCCTACGTGCACCCGCGGGTTCATTCAGTGTGGGACGGTCTCATCACGCACGCGGTGGAGGTCCCGGGCGCGGTTGAGACGCTGTGGGACGTGGCTTGCGAGAACGGTCTCTTCGTGTCGGGGTCGCACCAGCGGCGGTACCTCGGGTTCAGGCTGTTCAATACCCTGCTGCCGCTGTGCGAGCCCGAGGCTGTTCCCTCGCTCTTCTCCGACGGGTTCATCCGGTGCCTGCTGAACAACCTCAACAAGGAGGAGAACTACCTGCACGCCGCCGCCGAGGAGTGCCTCGATTCCGTCGTCGCGTACGCAAAGGCGAAGGACACGCCGCAGCAGAAGAGGCTCAGCGTCATCGCCGCGCTTCAACGCCTGGGTCCCAGCCGGTTCGATAAGGTGTCCAAGAGGAACGCGGTACGGGAGCTCATCGGCGGCCTGTCCGTCGACGACGCCTCTGGGTACATGCGCGAGCTCATGGGCATCTTCGTCGCACCGCCGGCGGATGTAGCCAAGCGAACGGAGGGCGCGCCGGGCGGTGAACTCGTCGGTAACAAGCGCAGGCTCTGGGCGCTGGAACAGGCGGTGGGTTTGTGGGCCAAGCTGCCGGCGGCGAGCCAGGCGACGCTCGTCAAGTTCCTGGTCACGCACGCCTTTTACCGGGCCGACGGCGCGGCTGCGAACGCGGCTGCGGCGCCCAAGAAGGGAAAGAAGAAATCTTCCGGCGGTCTCGTGGAGGAGGCTGGCGTGGCGCCCCTCGCCGAGCCCCTCGACGGCCTGAGGGAGGCGTGCGCGGTGCGGGTATCCAGCCTGCTCGAGAAGAACCTCAAGGCTCAGCGCGCGGCGGCGGCTGGCAAGGAGGACAAGCCGGCTGAGAAGAAGCCCGCCAAGAAGGACAAAAAAGGGAAGAAGGCGGACGAGGACGAGGACGCCGACGGGGACGCGGCGGCGGCCAAGGAACCCCCCGCGGACCTCCTCTCGGTCGCGGCCGATCTTTGCCGCGCGATGGACGCGGCGGGGAGCGGCGGGACGCTCGTGGACGACATGCCGCGTGAGTGCGCCGACGTCCGCGGGGCTCTCTTTGCGGCGCTGGACAAGGTTAAGGATCTTTCACTGGCGGGGGAGAAGGCTGAGGACGCGGGTGCCGCCGCCGCCGCCGCCGTGGCGCCCCTGCTCCGCGTGCTCGCCGTGCTGCAGCTCGGTGACTGGCGCGAGTTCACCCCCGCCATCGAGGACCTGCCGCGCTGCGTCGACGACCTGGTCAACCCCCCCGAGGTCAAGAAGCCGGCCAAGAAGGGTAAAAAATCGAAGAAGGACGAGGAGGAGGACAGCGAGGAGGAGGAGACCCCGAAGCCGATGGACGTGCTCGTGGATATCCTCCTCTCGTTACTGGCGCAGCCCTCGGCGCTGCTGAGGGACGTGGTGGAGCACACGTTCAAGGCTGTGGCTCCCGCGGTGAGTGAGGCGAGCGTCGTTGACATGCTCAGGGTGGTCATGGCCCGCGACGCCGACAACAGAAACACGGGAGGAGAGGGTTCGGACGATGAGAACGGCGGACCCCTCGGCGAACACGACGAGGATGAAGAGGACGGAGAAGAAGACGAGGAGGATGGCGACTCCGACTCCGACTCCGACGAGGCACCAGGGGCTGCGAACGGAGCGGCTGCGAACGCCGTGGACCTCGACTTTGGCGGGTCCGACTCTGAATCCGGGGATGAGTCGGAGGACGAGGACGACGCCCCGTTGGACGAGAAGAAGGCTGCGGCGATCAAGGCTGCGCTCGTCAAGGCTGGCGCGCTCAAGGAGAACGAGGACGACGAGTCCGATTCCGATTCCGACCCCGCGGACGGCATGGACGACGAGGCCATGTTCGGCATCGACAAGCTCCTCGGCCGGGCGTTCAAGTCCCAGCGCGAGGATATCAACCGCAAGAAGAACCTCGTGCGGGCCACCAGGGACTTTAAGTTCCGCGTGCTCTCCCTCCTCGAGCTGTACGCTAAGTGCCAACCCGCGTCGCCGTACCTCCCCGGTGCGGCGTTGCCCCTCCTGGGCGCCATGCAGGATGCCCTGGTCGCCGGTACGCCCCAGTCCGCCGCCCTCGCCGAGCGCATCGGCGGCGTGCTCACAAAGTCTGTGTGCCACGCCAAGGACCTCCCGACCGGCGCGGGTGCCGAGCCCGTCGACGCGGAGTCGATCGCCGGCGAGCTGAAGCTGGCGATCCGCGCCGCCGCCAAGCCCGCGGGTGCGGGCGGCGACGCTAAGGGTTTCGCCAAGCCCGCCACCGCCGTCGCCATGTACCTGCTCCGCGTGCTGGAGGCTGTGTCCAGGATGGAGAAGAAGAGCGGCGAGGACGAGGCATCGCCCGATGCGGTCAATGCCTACCGCGACGCGCTCGAGACGTTCAGGACCAACAAGCGGTGCCGCATCAAGGCTCCTTTCTTCCAGTCCGCGTTCGAGCGCCACCCGCCGCTCGCCGCCGCGCTCCTCCCCGAACTCGCCGCGCTGCTCAACGCCGGCGCCGACAAGGAATCCAGCCGGGGCGAGTACCTCCGAGCGGAGGGTGCCAAGCTCCTCACCAACGCGCTCTCCCTCGGACGCAGAAGGAGCCCCGCGGTGGGCGTCGCGGCATCGACGCACCGAGCCGTCATCGGGTCCGCCCTCGCCGCAGCCGTGCGGGCTCCGTGTCGCAACAACGCGGCGAGGGCCGAGACGGCTAAGCTTGCGGTGCAGTGCATGGAGGCGTTGGGGCGTCTGTCCCCGGACGCGCCCCTGAGCACCGTGCTGGACGCGGATGACATCCTGGGGGCGGTGACGAAGCAGTTCGCGGTGCCCGGCATGCCCCCCAAGGGTATCTCCGCGCTCACCCGCGCGTGCACCCTGCTAGGGAAGGTCGCGCCCGAGGCAGTCCCCGGGGAGCCCAAGGAGCCCAAGGAGAACAAGGGTGCGGGCGACAAGAAAAAGGGAGGGAAGAAGGAGGGCGGCAAGGGAGAGAAGCGCAAGGGACCCGACGGCGCCAAGGAAAAGGGCGGTAAGAAGAAGAAGGCCAAGAAGATGAAGAAGGCTGCCTAGACACGTTGTAACTCACGTCTGTGTTGATTTTCACCTTTGCTCAACCTTCGGATTCATTTCGGCCGCCAAAGCACGAGAGGCATTTTTCCCGAGATCTCGTGCCACGTCCCACATTCTCGACGCGTCGCGTGAGAACTCGCAGGTCATGACTCAAGCAGCGGCGAACGCGCTTACCAACCTGGCCAGGGCGGCCATGGGCCTCGGCGTGGGCTTCACCGCGGTGAACGCCTCCATCTACGACGGTGCGTCCGCGATTAGATCGCGTGATCCTCCGCCCGCCGACGCCTCCTCGGAAAAATTGCCAGATAATCGCCCGAGACACCGCTCCAACCGCCGCCCGCTCCGATCTCTGACCTCGACCCGTTTCCCACTTTCCCCGTGATTCCGCAGTCGACGGAGGCAAGGCGGCGGTGATGTTCGACCGCTTCCGGGGTGTCCTGCCCAAGGCGTCGCTGGAGGGCACCCACTTCCTGATCCCGTTCATCCAGAAACCCACCATCTACGACCTTCGCACCCGGCCCAGGTCCATCACGTCCGTCACCGGAACCAAGGATCTGCAGCAGGTGAACCTCACCTTGAGGCTCCTGTTCCGCCCCGACGTGGATCAGCTCCCGGAGATCCACATGACCCGAGGTCCGGACTACGACGAGCGCGTCCTGCCGTCCATCGGCAACGAGGTTCTCAAGGCGACTGTGGCCCAGTACGAGGCTGAGCAGCTGCTCACCATGCGCGCGGAGGTGAGCGACCAGGTGGCCACCGCGCTCCGTAAGCGCGCGGCGGATTTCGGCATCGTCCTGGAGGACGTCGCTTTGACTCACCTCGCGTTCTCGTCGGAGTACAGCAAGGCGATTGAGGCGAAGCAGGTGTCGCAGCAGGACGCTGAGAGGTCCAAGTTCATCGTGCTCAAGTCCGAGCAGGAGCGCGAGGCCGCCATCATCCGCGCGGAGGGTGAATCCGAGTCCGCCAGGCTCATCAGCCAGGCGACCAAGACCGCGGGACCGGCGCTCGTGGAGCTGAGGCGCATCGAGGCGGCGAGGGAGGTTGCGGAGACGCTGTCCAAGTCCAGGAACATCATGTACCTGCCGGGTGGGAACTCCCAGATGCTCCTCGGCCTGAGTGGAAACTGAGGGAGCGGGGGAAACTGAGAGAGCGGGGCGATGGTGTTGGTCCGCGCGCGAGAGTAACAAAAGCAATTAATGTAGTTAAAGCCTTTCTTCGAGTGAGTCGTGACGCCGAGTACGATTGAATTTCAAAGCTCAAGTGCCGAACTTGTGGCGGTACAGCGGCGCCGGCATTTGCTCCAGCACCTCCTCCCACGGTCTCTCCACCAACAGCGCCTGCCTGGGCGCGAAGTACGAGAGCAACAGGCACGGGTTGTCCAGCGTGGCCACCTTGACGTCGCCGTCGCCGCCCTGCCCGGGGTTACCCCCCCTGGGCTGCAGTTCCGACTTGCCGTCGCCGCCGCCGTGCCCACCCGGCCCCCTCTCCCTCTCCTTCTTCCGCCTCTTCTTCGACGGCGCGGGGGCGTCGACGACGGGCGGCTTACCGAGGTTCATCCTCGCGATCGCCGACGGGGTCTGCGCCAAAAGGACGCTACTACCCGGCGTGGGGTCGAAGCTGAGGTTACAGATCTGTCCGGGGAGCGACGCCATCTCGCGCGGCGCCGACATCCCGGCGGCGGCGAGGGCGGACGACCACGGCGTCAGCTCCTTGCTCTCGACGTCGTAGGTCAGGAGCCCGTTATCTCTCACCGCCAGCGCCAGGATCCCCGACGCGGACAGGGACATCGCGGATACCGGGGGCCAGTACGCGTGGCCGGGTGGCGCGGGGAGCGTCGCGTGCAGCTTGAGGTTGTCGAGGCTGTACACGTGGACGCCGGCGACGCGCCTGTGGCCCTTCGTGGTGACCACGGCGAGCCACTGGTTGTCCGCGCTGCAGCACACGTGCGACACGGGGGGGCATCCGATGTCCTCCACCGACACGACCCCTTTGTTCGCGACTGGTTCGGCTCCCTCTTCGCCGGACTTGCGCTTGACCCCAGACTTGGCCGCGCGTTCCAGCGCGATGGCCGCGGAGGAAACCTTGGGAACGTGGGCGGTGAGTCGCGTGGTGGCCTCCCTCGCCTGAAGGTCGATGACGTGGACGGTCCCGGAGGCCCCGACGGCGACGAGAACCTTACCGTCGGGGGTGAACACCAGCTGGTGCGCGGCGTTGACACCCTTGGGCGTGTCCTGCTTTTCGATCCGGTACTCGCCGTTCTCCTCGTTGAGAACCAGTTGAAACAGCCGGAGCGCGTGGGTGTCGCTCACGGCGATGAACTTACCGTCCGGGGAGATGGCGGAGCACAGCGTCCGTCTACTGCCGCCCAGCTTGGCCCTCACGACGTGCGTGGGCGCCGCCGCGAGCTTCATCATGCCGTCGTGTCCCTTGGTGGAGTCCACCGCCTCGTTCGTCGCGCCCCCCGGCCCGCCGTGCAGACCCTCGCCCAGCCGCCACACGTCCACCCACCTCGAGTGGTCGCACAGGAGCAGGGGCGGGTCGGGGTGGCCAACCTGCGGCTTGACCTCCATCCGCTCGTGCTTCCCGTTGGCATCCGACCCGCCCTTCCGTCCCTTCTTACCGGCGGACTTGCCTGGACCGGTCCACGTGCCTGGACCGGTGAGCGCCAGCGGCGTCCGCTGCGGCACGGACACCACCCGCACCGGGTGCCTCTTGCGAAACGCGTGCGCGGGGTACGCCAGAAGCTGCGCGTCGTTACCTCCCGTGAGCAACACCGACCCCGCGGGCCCGGACGCCATCGCCATCGCCTTGACGTCGTGGGTGTGGGGCCGCTTGCAGACGGTGTACGCCCACGTGTTGTTTTCCTCCTCGATGCGCTCAAACTGCGCAACCTGGGAGTCGATCCCGGAGGCGTACACGAACTTACCGTCGGGGGAGGACGTGACCGCCAGCACGTCCGCCTTGTGCTGCTTGAAGGTGTACAGCTTGGTACCGAACTGACCGTCCCAGAACGTGACGTCGCCCTCGCTGCTGCCGCTCACCAGGGTACCGTCGGGGAGGTAGTCCAGCGCCCACACGCAGAGCTCGTCGCCCTCCTTGCCGTACTTGTTGAGCCTATCCCTGCCCTCCACGGTGATGCGCTCGATCTCGCGCGAGTTGGCCACGTCCCAGACGTGTATGTGCGCCTTGCTGGTGCCCGCCGCGATGTTCACGCCGGATCCGAGCCACGCGAGGGAGAGGCACCGCCCTCCCACGGCGCCGAACCCGCGCCTGTGCTGCACGCCCCGGCCCACGCCCTCGCCGGCCATGACCACGATGAAGCGCACCGCGCCGTCGTCGCACGCCACCGCCACGCGCTGCGGCTGCCCGGGCTTGGGCTTGGGTTCCGCGCAGAGGCACCACACCGATCCCCCGTGCGAGTCCGTCACGCTCCTCGGCCTCAGCGTGTTGAGGTCCCACTCGGTGATTTGGCCGTCGAGCCCGGCGCTCAGTAAAACGCACGGGACACCGCCGCTGACATCGTCCTCCTCGGCGTCGAAATCGAACGGCGCGCACCACGCCAGCGCGGACACCGCCGCGCCCGTGTGCCCCGGTATCCTCGCGCTGCATCTCCAATCCGTGGTGTCGTAAACTTCAATGTCCCCGGTCTCCCTCGCCAGCGCGACGGTCCCACCGCCGGGGGCCACGGCCAATGCCACCACCGCGGAAGGCTGCCATTCCACGAACCTCGACCTGTGGAGTTCCAACATGGTCACCGTCGAGGATCCCCCACGTGTGTGGATGGTCTGGTACCTGATTTTATGGAGGCGGCGGTCACCGCCGCCAAGTTTTGCCCTCAAAATGCCCCAGATCGATTAATTCCAGAATTTTGTATATCTGTTTACCCATACAATACGATGTGTGAATTAATTACCCAAACATCAAATAAGACGTGATTCAGACTCGTTTTGCTGGGTAATTTTGAAGGGTCATCATTGTAACCAGTACACACGCGAGTATCGCATTTTGGGGTGCGGGCAGCGGCCGCCGATAGGGTCCGGGAGGGATGGGTTTCGATGCGGTCGCGCTCGTGAGTGGCGGCAAGGACTCCGTCATGGCCGCCATGATGGCTCAGTCGTACGGGCACGACATCGTGGCGCTGGCCAACCTTCTGCCCGCCGATGGGACAATCGAGGAGTTGGATTCGCACTGCTTCCAGACGGTCGGCCACAGGGCGGTGGGCGTGTACCACGAACTGACCGGTCTACCCCTGTTCCGTCGTAAGATCGGTGGCACGTCGGCGCACGTGGAGATGTCCTACGACGTGTGCGACGAACGCGTCAAGGGGGACGAGGTGGAGGACCTGAGGGCTCTCCTCGCCGCGGTGGTCAGAGAGATGCCGAACGTCAAGGCTGTGACGAGCGGGGCGATCCTCAGCGACTACCAGCGGCTACGGGTGGAAGCCGTGTGCGCTGACTTGGGCCTGGTGAGCCTGGCGTACCTGTGGAGGCAGCCGCAGGGTCTGATGCTGGAGACCATATGCGACTCCGACGTGGACGCCGTGCTGTGCAAGGTTGCCGCCATGGGACTGGTGCCGAAGAGGGACCTCGGCCGAACGCTGGCGGACGCCCGGGAGACGCTGTACACGATCGAACAAACGTACGGGTCGCACTGCTGCGGCGAGGGCGGGGAGTTCGAAACAATCACGATGGACTGCCCGCTGTTCCGCCGCGGCGCACTCCGGTTCGAGGGGACCCCCGAGGTTGTGGTCACGAGCCCGGACCCCTTTGCGCCATCCGCGCACCTCGCCATCGCCGCCGTCGCCGTGGACGTCAAGGACCGACTCATCGAACCGGGGAGGTTGGTGGACGTGGACGATGCGCCCCCACCCCCACCACAGACAACACGACGCACCATCGACGCGTTCCAGGAGGTGCTCACCACGGAACAGGGCGTCATCGGTGGCAACCAGAGGCTGACCAAGAGTTGGCGCCGCGCGGGTCCCTCGTTCTGGACCGTCGCCGCCGCCGTGCCGGTGTCCGGACCTACGTTGCCAGTGGGGTCCAAAGAGGAGGCTGCGAGGTCCACGGAGGCGTCACTGCACTTCGCGGAGCTGTCGCTTCGTGAGAACGGGTTGGACTGGAGCGACGTGGCGCTCGTACAGCTGTACGTCCGGGACATGTCGCACTTCTCCGCCGTCAACGAGGCGTACACGCGGGTGGTGCCGTCGACCCAACCCCCGGCGCGCGCGTGCGTCCAACTGCCCTTACCCGAAGATACACCCGTCGCCCTCGACGTGCTCGTGGGTGTCGGATCCACCGGGTCACCCAGGAAGTCCCTCCACGTGCAGAGCCTGTCGTGCTGGGCGCCGGCGTGCATAGGACCTTACGCCCAGGCCGTGACGCACCTGGGTTTGACTCACATGGCGGGTGTCATAGGCATGGTCCCGGCCACGTTGGACATCATCCGGGGCGAAGCTGACACAGACACGGGCACGACGGAGGCGCGCAGGGCGTGGAGGAGCGCCGCCGCCGTGGCACGAGTCACCGGGTCCACGCTGGGACGGGACTGCCTGTCCTGCACCGTGTACGCAGCCGCGGCTCACGGCGACGGGGCCATCCGGATCGCGTCGGACGAGGTGTTCGCCGAGGTGATGCGCGGGGAGGGTTGGCAGGATGACGTGGACGTGCCCGGGGGTCCCAACGCGGCGCAGGCGGGGGTCAGCCGGGGTCCATCGGGCGTCCACCGCAACGGCGCCGACTCCCGGTCGTCCATGGCGGTTGCGGGCGACGGGAGCGGGTTCGGCTCGAGCGAACAGAGGCGGTGGTCGTGGGATCCCCTCGTGACCCACGTCACCGTGCCGGGGCTCCCGAAGGACGCGAGGGTTGAGGTCCAGCCCGTGCTGCTGGACGGCGACGGGCCGGGCGGGCGGGTGGGAGGCGGTGAACCGTGGGACGGCGACGTGACGACCTCGCGAATGGCGGTTCGTTCGACCACTTTCAACGACGGGGACGTCACGTGCGTTTCTCTGTGGCGCGCCGGACGGTTCTGTCGCGCGCACGCCGCGTTTCCAAAGTCCGCGGACGACATCGACGCGAGCGCAGTCGGCGCGTTTCGTGCGGTGGTCCGTGCGGTGGAGGAGGCGGGTTTGACCGTCGGCGACATCGGCTGCGCTCGTTTGTTGGTGGCGAGCGACGACGTTCTGGACACCGAGCAGGTGCGTGAGCTCGGGCGGGCGGTGGACCAGTGCTTGGAGGTGCAGTGCGCGGTGGTGCCCGTGCTGCGCGCGAGCTTCGGGTCGGTCGACGACGCCTTCTTGGTCTTAGAAGTGACCGCGGCGTCCTAGCTAAGAGTTAGCAGCTGTGGAACACCAAGTCAAAATTCGGGCGAGGAGACCAGCGGGCGAGCGTTTTCTCACACGTTCGCATTCACGATGACCGAGCGCGCGCACACCTCTCTCGCGCCACCGACGCGGACAGATATCGTGTTCCGCGGTTTCGAGTCTCATTCGCCATTCGCGATCTCCCACAGCTCGCCCCGATTCTTCCATCGCCGCTCATGTCGTCGCCCTCCGACGCCGACCTCGATGCCGTTACGTCCCATGCGTCGTATGAGATCGAGGTGACCATCCAGGACGGACCGGACGGCGCGCCCCTGGCGTCCGGCTACATGGAGCGCGACCCATCGCGCCGCGAGAGCAAGGTGCGCACATCGAAGGGTCCCGTGACCGGTCGACGCGTGCGGCTCAGATCGCCGCGCGGGGAGGAGTCCCTTCGGGTGCCCTCGACCCCGGGCAAAGTACAGTGGCTGAGGGTGAGAATCGGGGGTCTCGAGCTCGAGGGCAAGATATCGCCGCCCCTCCCCGAGTATCACCGCGCGGACGACCCACCGCTCGAGCGTCAGATCGGGTCGATGCGCGCGGACGGCGTCGCCGTGCAGCTTCGGTTCAAGACGTCGGAACGGACGGATAAAACGTTGGAGCCGATCCAGTACGTCCTGTACGACGGAGCCTTCACCGCCGACGAACACGCCACCGACGGTATCGAGGCGATCGAGGCCGCGGGGGAGCTCGTGTACACGCCGGCGAGGGACGTCATCGCCCAGACCCAACCCGCTCCACGCGTCGGTCGCATCACCGACATCTGGATGCCCCAAAAGTTCGAGAAAGGGTCCGAGCACTGGAAAGAGGACGACCCCGACAGGCTCCAGTACGACGGGAGGGGCCGGGAGCGCAACGAGGAGCTCCTGTTCGAGATCAGGCGGGAGACGGAGGCGTGGGAGGCGACCGGCAGGGACAACGCCGTCCTACTCAAAAAGAGACGCGACGTGCGCAGGTGGGACCTCGCGTTGGCCCAGAACCGTCGGTCGATCCTGAAGGACCTGGCCAAGCACGTCACGGAGACGGGCGAGGAAAAGGTCTCCGTCGAGCTGGTGGAGCACGTGAAGGCGACGACGACGTTCCAGAAGCGTAAGACGACCTGCGACCTCGACGTCCGACGCGAAGACGTGTTACCGTGCGATGAAGGTGACAAGGAGGCGGTGGACTTGATCAAGGAGGACATGTTCGAGTTCCTGGACGAGCTATTGGAGATGAACGCCGGCGAGCTCACTCGGCTGCACGGCGAGATCAACCGCAAGTGCCTTCGATGCACCGAGGGTATCAGGCGCCTGGACCAGGAGCTCGAGGACAGGAGGCAGTGGGACATCGCGGAAAGTGGCGTGGAGACCAGGGACGTGCTGGAGAACGGCATCAGACGCGCGGACATGGAGAGGATGCTCGGCCGCGTCGCCACCACCGCGGATGTCGAGGCGAGCGAGAAGATACCCGCGGCGGACAGGATGAGGATCGTGGGGGGGCACGACGTGGAGCAGTCCCGGCTGATGGGGCATCAGCACTACTTGGGGCAGCTCCCCAAGCCCCTTTACGTCCCTCGTCCCAAGCAGGATCTCCCCGAGGGTGCCGATCAGTACGAACAGAAACTAGCCCGAGGCATGGCTCCGTGATTGAAATGAAAAACTTGTCGTCTGCTCGCCGGTTCGTGTTCAACACCCAATTCTTTCGTCGTCTGAGTCTCAGTTTCAGGACGTCCCGCACCCTCCACCCGTCCGAGATGCCGAAACCCGTCAGTCACGGGCGAAAGAAGAGCAAGAGCCCCTTCGCGGGGGCGACTGGGCTGAAGCGGGCCAATTCGTTGTCGCAGCACCAGAAGGATATGAAGGACAAGCGGAAGAGAATCGAGGAGATATTTGCCGACGCGAAGACGCCCGGCAGCGAGAGCCTCGACGCGGACGAGTTCGGGACGGTCTTGGAGAAGATGGTGGTGGAGGCTGGTGTGACGGAGCCGGTCACACCGAGGGCTGTGGATTGGGTCATGGAGCGCGCGGACAGCACCGGCGATAGCTCCAGTCTCTCCATGGAGGAGATGGAGCGGGGGATGGCCATCTGGGGGGGCTATCTTCAGAAAAAAGATTTCATCGACAGCCTGATGAAGCGATTCGACCACGACGGAGATGACAAGCTGTCGAGGGAGGAGCTCAAGGGATACATAAACGAGCTCAAGGGCGGGGAGGCGCCGACGGACGCCGAGATGGATTGGATCATCCAGCGATGCGACAAAGGGGACTTTGACACCGACGCGGGTGACGGGCACATCGGCAGAGTGGAGTTGCTCGACGTAGCGGACGAGTGGTGTTACCTGCCGAGGGACGTCAACGGGCCGGTGTCGGACTCGGACGAGGAACTGCTCGACGAGGATGGGGGTTCGGCGGTCGCGGGCACGGGCGGGGGTAAGGGCGGGTGCTGCGTGGTGCAGTGAGCGTAGTGCTAGCTTAATGACGAGTTGGAAAGAATCGATTAATCACCAGTCGACGCGGGTCCGCCGGTTGGGACGCGGCGCCCGCCTACTTCTTGGGTCGCACCACCACGCTGATCTCCGCACCCTCCGGCGCCTCGTCACCGCCCACGAGGCACTGGCAGGACATGCGCCAGCCCTCCTTCAGCTTGCCGGCCTTGACCTTCTTCAGCTCCGCCTCCGTCTGCTCGGATAGCAGATCGGCTCCCTCCACCACGTCCACGAGGCAGGTGCCGCAGTTGCCCATGCCGCCGCAGTTCATCAGCCTATCCATGCCGCCGTACAGCTGTGCGCCGGTGTCCAGAATCACGTTACGGAGGACGCTGGCGGAGTCCACGGTGGTGGTGAACGCCTCGCCTCCATCGGTAGGGGTTATCGTGACCCTCACCGACGCAGCCTCCACGCGCATCGAGCTGAAGCGCGAGGAAGGGCGGCCGACGGTGCGACGGCGGTTCAGGCGCGCGGTCGAGGGGCGGACCGCGGATGCGGGGGATGCGATCGAAAGCGACATGGACGCTGTGTCGACGTTAGACGGAGGTCACGCTACGGTGCGCTCGGATGAAGTGAGCCACGTCGCCAAAACGACGTCGCCAAGTTATACCCAAAACAAATGTTCTCGATAACACCCAACCACATCGGTGGGCACGGGACAACTCGGAGTCGATGTCACGTGGGTTCAACCGCGTCAGCGGCGCCATCTGGCTGCTGCTGCTCGGGCTGGCGCTCGGACTGTCCCCCACGGTGTCGGCGCGGGCGGTCAGGGAGAGGGTGACCGTCGAGCACCCCAAGTTTGCGAACGGCCGATCGAGGGAAGGGGCGTTCATAGGGTACTCGGAGCACTCCACCGACGGGAGGGTCGCGACGGAGAATCAGCACAAGGTTCCATCGTGGTGTAAGGATGACGACGCCAACTGCGCGTCGTGGGCGGCGAGCGGGGAGTGCGACAAGAACCCGAGCTTCATGAAGTCAACCTGCAGGCAGTCTTGCGACGCCTGCGTCGTGAAGAGGAAGGAACGAGTGCGGGACGGGCCGAGGGTGTACCTGGACGTGGTCATGGGCGACGATGTAAACGCGGCGCCGGGCAGGATCGTGCTGGACCTCTTCGCGGGGACGCATCCGAGGACATCGGAGAACTTCCGGCAGATTTGCACGGGCGAGGCGGGAATGTATTACCGAGGCTCCGTGTTCCATCGAGTCATCCCGGGCTTTATGAACCAAGCGGGGGCGAAGAACGCGGGAGGTAGCATATACGGCGGGTCCTTCGACGACGAGAGCTTCGTCCACAACCACGACGAACCCTTCCTGCTGTCCATGGCCAACTCGGGACCGAACACGAACGGAAACCAGTTCTTCATCACGGTGGCGCCGACGCCGCACCTGGACAACAAGCACGTAGTGTTCGGCACCGTGGTGGAGGGTGAGGACGTGGTCATGGCGATCAACGATGCGGGCACGAAGGAGGGTAGGCCGCAACGTCAGATACGCATCGTGGACGCCGGCGAGTTGAAGGAGTAGTCGTCAATTGGGAGCACTCTCTTCGTATTAGATAATAGCTTGGGAGCGCTCGCGAGCCTAATATCCTACATCTATCTGCGCGCGCGTGCGTAAATCATGCGGTCCCGTCGCGTGGGTAATAGCCTCACGCGTCGGGCCGATTAAAAGAATCAGAGAAAGAATCGATCGTGGCGCTTTAGCCACGTCCCCTCGTGTCGATTACTGGCCGAGGATGAGCATGAGGGTGAACGCCACCATGGCGACGCGGCCGTTGATCTTCTCGGCGGCGGGGGTCCAGACGGTGGGGAGGAGCTCGTCGGGGTAGACGGCCTGCTCGCTGGGGAAGCACTCGTCGATGGTCACCTTGTTGAGGGCGACGGGGGCGACGGAGGCGGCGACGGTGGCGGCGCCGATGAACGCGGCGGCGAGGAAACCGCCGGGGGAGAAGACCTGGTCGGCGACGGAGTGGCCGGTGAGCTCGGCGCCCATGGCGGCGACGAAGCCGACCATGGCGGCGCGGCCGTTGATGGTCTCGGTGCGCTCCTGGAAGCCGGTCACCTGGTCGGGGGTGAGCGCGAAGTTCATGCCGCCGATGGACATGGTGTTGGCGCCCGCGACGGAGTTGGAGAGATCAGCCTCGACGATGGCCGCCTTGTTGACGCGCGCGGGGAAGACCTGGCCGAACTTGTCCTTGACGGTGACGTCATCGCCCTTGACGGTGATGGTGTACACCTTGCCGTCGATGTTCCTGGTGGTCTCGCCGTCGAGGTTGTTCACGATGTTGGGCTTGGTCACGTTCATGGACTTGTAGCCGGAGGACTCCTCGCCGTCGGCGGCGACGCGAACCACGGCCGCGCGGGCGGCGCGGGTGGAGACGGCGCGCGCGCGAACGGGCACGTTGAGGGTGACGCGGGAGCTGAGGGAGGTGGCGGCGATCATCTTTGTCGTTGAGGTAATTTGAGCGTGTAGGTGCGACTGCTGAAGTGTTTGGCGATCGTCGTTTCGACGCGTTTGCCTATCCACGCCGTCTTCGGTCGTCCTCGACCAGGAGTTCCTCGGGTGGCTCTGCGGTGCCTGTGGGGAGTGTGTCTAATTAACTCAAGAATGACGGTCTGATTTCCGAAAAATCTCCCTGTGGATCAGGACTCGCCACTTCCACCAATCACGAGCTGCGACGAAAAAATTTCGCGCGAGTTTTTGGTCTGTCGACAATTGGTCCAACACCCGCGCCACCGCGCCACTTGCACACGCGCGAGACACGTCTCGTCGATCCGCATCGACGCATCCTCACTCTCTCGTATCGGATCGCATCCCCAACGCGTCCGGCGACCCACCTTTCCGACCCACCCGTCGTCGGTTACGCACCGACTCGAAATCCAACCTCGGATCGTTGTTGACCCGAGGAAGTCCCGAGGAGATCCGAGGCGAAAAGATGGCGGCCGAAGCGTCGGTATTCGGGTTTAAGCATCGCGTCGCACCGTCCCGGGCGGTGCATCGCACCTCCCGCATCTCCCGATCTGCCCGACTCCACCAGCCGCTGAGGGTCGTCGCGCGCGGCCTCGAGGGCAGGCCGTGGGTGGAGCTCAAGGACGGCGTGCCCGTCGCCGGCCCCGATCTTTCCGTCACCGTGAACGGGCTCAAGTTTCCCAACCCGTTCGTCATCGGCAGCGGTCCCCCGGGCACGAACTACACGGTGATGAAGAAAGCCTTCGACGAGGGCTGGGGCGGGGTCATCGCCAAGACCGTCTCGTTGAACGCCGACCTGGTCAAGAACGTCACCCCGAGGTACGCCAAGCTCAAGTCCGAGGATGGCAACGAGGTGATTGGTTGGCAGAACATCGAGCTCATCTCCGACCGATCCTTCGAGGTCATGCTCGCCGAGTTCAAGCAGCTCAAGGAGGAGTACCCGGACCGCATCCTCATCGCGTCCATAATGGACGAGTACAAGAAGGAGAACTGGGTCGAGATCGTCAAGCGCTGCGAGGAGGTTGGCGTTGACGCTTTTGAGATTAACTTTTCGTGCCCGCACGGCATGCCCGAGCGAAAGATGGGCGCGGCGATGGGCCAGGACTGTTCCGTGCTGGACGAGGTGTGCGGGTGGGTCGACGAGGTCGCTACCGTGCCGGTGTGGGCCAAGATGACCCCAAACATCACCGACATCACGGAACCCGCCAGGGTCTGCCTCGAGAAAAAAATGGACGGCATCGCGGCAATCAACACCATCATGTCCATCATGGGGGTCAACCTCGACACCCTCGCGCCCGAGCCTTGCGTCGAACGGCACAGCACCCCCGGTGGGTACTCGTACAAGGCCGTCCGACCCATCGCGCTCGCCAAGTGCATGGCTATCGCGCAGATGATCAAGAAGGACTTCCCCGATCGAACCCTAAGCGGCATCGGCGGCGTCGACACCGGTGGCCACGCGGCGGAGTTCATTCTCCTCGGATCCGATACCGTGCAGGTGTGCACAGGCGTGATGATCCACGGCTACCCGCTCGTGCAGAACCTGTGCGCGGAGCTTCAGGAGTTCATGGGCAAGCACGGCTTCGAGTCCATCGCCGAGTTCAAGGGCATGTCCCTCGACTACTTCACCACCCACACGGATCTGGTGGCCAGGCAGAAGGAGGCCATCGAGAAGAAGAAGAAGGCGAAGGTCGGCATCGAGTCCGACGACAAGTGGACGGGCGAAGGGTTCGTCGCCGAGACCGAGAGTATGGTATCCAACAACGTGTGATCCGCCGCGCCTGTACAATGCAATGTAAAAGTAAAACTTGCGAAGGTTTTTGATTTTTTGGTCATATCACAACTGCACACCCGCGACCGTACGTTAAACACAGGATTGGGGGGTGCTACATGTTCTCACGCCGCATTCTCTGCAGCCTGTGGCGCGGGAACCGCCTCTCCCGCGGCGGCTGGGACCTTCGCGGCGGCTGGAACCTTCGCGGCGGCTGGGACCTTCGCGGCGGCTGGGACCTTACCCTTGCCCTTTCCCTTGCCCTTACCCTTCGGAGGGGTCGGCGAGGACTTTCCGTCGGCATCGCCGTCGGCTGTTGGGTTCTCCTTTCCCTTGGCTCCCTTTCCCTTTGGCACCGGGATCTGCTTGCTCGCGTCGACCGCTTCCTTGGCCTCCTTGTTGCCGCCCTTGTTGCCGCCCTTGTTGCCTTTGTTACCCTTGGGACCCTTGGTCGGAGCCGCTGGTTGAGGCACGGCAACCTTAGCCGTGCCCGGAGGTGGAGGCCCAGGCGGGGGAGGAGGGTTCACGGGCGGGGCGGGCGCGGCAGCGGCGGCAGCCTTAGCCTTGGGCGCGTCTCCCTTCTTGTTTCCCTGCTTCTTATTCTTGGGCCCGGCGCCCTTCGCCTTGCCGTCCTTCCCGTTGCTCTCGGGGCCAACCGCGTCGCCACCCTTCCGCGCCGCATTACCCTTGTGCGCCGCCTCGACGGGCGCGCGACGCTCACCCACGGAGTTGTTCCTGCTGTTGCTCCCGGACCCCGGACCGTCGGGTGTCCACAGCTTCTTCTCGGCGGTGGGCGCCAGCCTCAGGTCGCGCAGGTGCTCGGGGAGCTTGGCGCTGCTGAAGTGTCCCGCCGCATCCGTGGGTTTGCCCGGCGAGTGTCCCGCCGGTCGGGTGAGAACCCTCTTAGGAACACCCGCGGGCGAGCCATGCGCGACCGAGGGCGGGGCACCGTGCGGTGGGCCGTGCGTCGGGCCGGTTGGAAGCGGCGCGGGGCTCGCGCCGCGGCTGTCGTCGGAAGGCACCGGAGGCAGTGACGTGTCAGCCTCGTTCTCGGCGGATCCCCACTCGCCGGGAGCGCCGCTGGACGACTCGCGATCCGCGCGTGGCGTGGGCGACGACGGGCGCGGGTCGCCATCCGCGGCCTTCTCACCCTCGCCGGCAGCCTTGGTCGCCCACGCGGGCGGCGGTCCCGGCGGAAGCGGCGGCGGCCCGGGAGGCGGACCCCCCGGGCTCCCCGGTCCGTGTCCATCAAACTCCCTCGGGGGTCCGTGTCCATCGAACGACCTGCGTCGCTCCTGGTGGTACCCGTCGTCGTGCCCGTGCCTTCGTTCGTACCTCTCCATCCTCGGGTCCCTCGGGTAGTTACCGTCGTGTTCCGCTCTCGGGTCACGCCCCGCAAACGCCCTCGGCTCCCGCCCCCACCCGTCCCTACCCCCGGGGTACTGCCTCACCGGCGGGCCGTGGCCGTGCGGGTGCGGGCCGTGGGCGTGGTACCCGTTCCGTTCGTCGTCGTGGTACCTGCGATCGTCGTGGTACCTGCGATCGTGGCCGTGTCCCCGGGTCTCGTCCCTCTCGTGTCCGTGCTCGAAGGATCGGCGGCGGCGGTCGTACCCTCCCTCGTGCGACTCCCGTTCGTGGTACCTGTCGTCCCTGTGACCGTGGTGGTACCGTTCGTCGTACCCGCGATCGTCCCTGTAGTACCTGGGACCCTCGTCCCTGTAATACCTCGGGTCCCGCGCGTCATTGTCTGCGGACCGAGGGCCGCCGCCGCCCGCTCCGTTCAGATCGGGAAAAGAGTCGCTGCGATCGGGGGAGCGGGCGTGGTGGTGGTGCGACGGCGGCGGCATGGACGCGGGGTGGCCGCCGGACCACGGCGCCTCACCGATCCTGGGCTTGTGCACCAGCGCGCTCTCCTCCGCACTGGGCTGGTTCCAGGTGTGCGAACCCTTGGGGACGAGCTCCACGTTGGGATCCAGCCCTCCGTGTTCCCTCTTCTGGCTGGGCAGGTTGATGGGCTTGGGCGCGGAGATGCGCCCCAGGGACACCATGCGCCCCACGCGATGGCCACCGCCGGGTCTGTGATCGTAGAGGGGGGATTCGGTCAGGGTCGGGTTCGGGGATCGCGGGGCGGCGGGGTTCGTCGCGACACGTCGGAGGCGAAAAAAGTTAGGGTAACACCGGGCCAAGTGGACACGAATGGCAACAGCCGCCGCGCCCGGACCCGCGCGTGGCGACGCGTGATCGTGTGAAACGCGGTTCGATCAGGTGAGCGATCCCCGATGGACACCGGTGACCGATTCGGCGGGTCGGATCGGCTCGAACGCATCGCGTCGGGCCGTGCACGCACCTGGAACTCATGTTGGCGCCGCTTGGCAGGGGTTGCCTCGTCACGCGTGTCCGTGGGGGCAATCGATTCACGGGGGCGGAGATCTACCCTCGCTGCCGTCGACGATGCCGCGAAACTCGCAGATACCCGCCTCGCCTCGAACTTAAGCCTGCGGTCTCACGCGCGAGTTGCTATTACCGAACCCGCGCGCTGACGACGCTCGCGACAGCGACGCCCGGTCTTGTGGCGCCCCGTGATGACAACAGGCGGGAAAATACGAGCCCGAAAGCCTGACGCGGACGATCGAGTTTGGTTGGAAGTCAAACGCGTCGAGGTGTTGGGGTGGGACGCATTCCCGACCGACAGCGAGGAGATTGGCGTCGTCCTCGCGTCGGTTAGCGTGACCGGAGGACCGAGGGCCCTTCGGTGCTGGTGGGGAAGCGTCCGGGGCAGGGTCGGGGCGCGATGGGCGCGATGGGCGCCGGCGCCGACCCGCCCAAGATGGGCGGGTCGAAAATGAGGTCGCGCGGGACCGGTGGCGGGGTCAGGATTCCCGCCCTACAGAGGCAGAGACGGGCGTACCACGATACGGGGGTGGGCAGGGCGAAGTCGACGGCGGCGGCCAAAGAGTATGCGGGTACTAAGAACGCGCGGGCGAAGAGGGTGGCCCGGGACGAGCGAAAGGATTGGGAGAGGGCTCGGGCGAGGCTGGAGCGCGATAAGGAATTCGCGGAGATGTCAGACACGATGATGGACTACCTCGAGGACGAGTTCACCTCGGTGTTTCTCGCCATCCTGTACGCGTTCTCCATCGTGTTCTTCATCCTGGCAATCGTGAGCAGGTGGTACGGGAGCAGGAAACCCATATGGGGCTGGATCATCGGCCTGTCCGTGCCGTGGTTCGTGGCCACCACCGCGTACCTCATCGAACCGAGGATGGAACGGTGGACCGTAGACGGGATCACAAAGTTCTACTTCCGCCTGCAAGAGCTGAGCAGGAGCGACGCGGCGACGGTGACCGAGACGCTAGAGAAGTGGTGGGAGTGGCGAAAGGTGCAAAAACCGCCGAGGGTGTTCGGCGTGTAACTCAATCGGGTGGGAGACCCGAACAGATATTTCGTAGGAACGATTAGGCTTAGGTTACTTAGATAACGGTACATGTTACGTACAACACTGGCATCACCTCATCGGCGCCGTCGCGATGCGTGACGCGACCGCATCCTCGACGGTCCCCACTCCCGCCTGGCACTCCAGATCCCCAGCCTTGTAGTTCTTCTTGATGGCGTCCTCGTCCCTCAAACCCGGGAGCGTCGACTCGACGTCCACCTCGACCGCCTCGAACAGAGCCCTGGTCGCCGCGATGTCATCCTCCGTCGCGTCGAAGCGGCACACGAGCACCTCGCCCGCGTCCTCCGCCATGCCGAACCTCTTCAGCCCCTCGGTGATGTGCTTCAGACCGGACAGGTTGAAGACCAACTCGGAGTGGAGGGTGTGCGTGACGAGCGCCTCCCTCTCGTGCGCTGCCATTGACTTGTGCGCCGCCAGGTGGAGAGCGAAGACGCTCTGAACCTTGCTCGGGTCGAGCAGCGCGAGCTCCGGTTCCAGCGATCGACCCAGCAGCTTGGCGTGAATCTCCCCGGCGTTCGTCACATCCTTGAACATGATGGCGGTCAGGTTACGCTCCGGGAACGCCTGCGCGACGACGGATGGGAACAAATTTGTCAGAGGAAAATATCTCGTCGGCGGCGGCGGTACGCGCGGGTCGGGTCGGGCGTTGGCTCGACGAGGAACCCGGCCGCGCGGGTTTGGGCGTGTATATAACCCATGCGGTGATATCCGGCCATCGAATCGTCACTCACCTCAAACTTGAGAACCAGGGGCGCGACGGAACCCATCTCTCTCTCTCTCTCTCTCTCTCTTCACGCGGTTCAGGAAGGGTTTGTTATTTCCGATGTCTGCGTCGACGTCGCGATGGAACCACGTCAACGACGGCGTCGAGCGGACTGGACGCGCCGATGCGATACCTCGAGGTTGACGTCGAGTTGACGAAGGCGCGTGAAACCCGGGTCGGGATGGTCCACGCGTGGCCAAGTGGAGCTCGTTCGGATCCGAGGCCAGATTACTGTTCTTCTCGGTGCTCCCAAATCTCGCTGCCAAAAAGTCTCGGGGGAACCAGGGAGACGCAGTGCAGAGCGCGCGCCATACCTTAGTTAGGGTGAAACCTGGGAGATGGCGCCGCGTTCACCGTCGAGGAGGTCGCGGTCGCGATCCCTTCGCGATGAGGACGGGCTGGACTCGTGCGGCACGGCGCCCACGCCCACCCGGCGGATCGTATCGCGTCCGCCAAACACGCCCGCATCCAAGCTGAAAGTCGCCGAGCTCAAGGAGGAGCTCAAGATGAGGGGCCTGGAGACGGACGGGCTCAAGGCGACGCTCGTGGAACGTCTGGAGGCGGCGCTGATGGAGGGACTGGACAACGCGCGCGCGGAGTCGGAGAGGACCGGAGACGCGATGAACGTGCGCGACGTCGCCACATCCCCGTTGAAAAATCGGGGTGGGGGCCGATACCTTGGCAACCTGAGGGAGGGTCAGGGGGGCATGAGCTGGCCCCTCCAGGCGATCCTGGCGTTCGCGATACTCATCGTGGCGTATCTGGTCACCCCGCGGGGTGCTCCCGTTCCCAAGACGTCCCCCCTGTCGCAGACCGCCCCGCCCCGCGAGTCCGTTCCCGAGGCTCCTCAGTCCTCCGAGGCTCCTCAAGCATCTGAAGCTCCTCGCGCGTCTGAAGCATCCCCGACGCAAGCATCCCCGCCGCCGCCCCCCGCCGCGCCCGTCGACGAGGACCCGGACTTGGCGTTGTGGGCGGCTCCCAGCTGCGCGGCTGCGGCTCAGGAGAAGGAGGTGAGCCGGTTGACGCCGGATGACTGGTCGGAGACGATCGCGGTGTTCATGGACACCGTGAGGGAGGCGGACGCCGGCGGGCGGGGCGGGGCGCGTAGCGTGGCGGGCGTCGGCAAGGGTCCGTCGCTGCTGCTCGTGGCCAACGGGGACAGGGACGAGGCGCGGCGGCAGGCGAAGGAGGTGGTGGCCGCGTTCGAGCGGTGCACCGAGGATAAGTGCGTGCTCAAGCTCGACTGCGGGGCGGTGGCGCAGACGGCGGAGCGGACGTCGGAGAGGGAGGCGAGGGGTCAGCTGCAGAAGGTCATCGCGACCTTCCTCCAGCGGTGCCCGCGGGGCGTCGCCGTCTTCGCCGGGGTTGACGCGTTCACCCCCGAGCTGCTGGGTGCGATGATACCCGCGCTGAGCGAGGGTGGGCGGTACATGCGGGACGGGCGGGAGATAAGAGCCGACCTAGCCACCTACGTCATGACCGCCGCGCTGGCCAGGGAGCAAGAGGAGCTGCGGGAGTGGATGGAGAGCGAGAGGCAGTTCGCGAGGAGCGCCAAGGATGCGCTGTCCAAGCTGATGTACAGCCGACGTAAGGACGAATCGAGTGAGGATGACGGATCGGTCGGGGCGTTCAGGAGGAGGATAGACTTCGTGGCGCCCCTCAGGTGACATGAAAAAAGTAAAGAATCATTAGCTACTTTATGGTGGCGTCGACTCGACTCGCCTTCCCTGACTGCTGCGCGCGGTGCACCCCGCGGCCATGGTGTTCGAGTTGGAGAACCACGAACGGCCGCGGGTGTGTCATCAGTGCCGTCGCTTGGGATTTTGGCTGGGGTCCCTTTGCGCGACGGCCGTCACGTTTTGTGCACACTCAGACGAACGCAGCAGAGGGAGGCGACGGGTTCGACGCCGTTACTTCGTCCCTTCTTCGGACTTATTTACATCTTACCACCGATCGCCGCGAGGATCTTCTCGAGCTTATCCATGGAGTCCACGTAGCCGTCGCCGTTGAGCTTGGAGTGGACGAGCTCGCCATCCACCACCACCTCGAACGCGCCGGACGTGTCCTTCGTGGGTTCACCCTCGGCCTCGACGCCTGGGTACTTCGACTTGACAGCATTCTCCACCTGCTTGTAGCGAGGACCGTAACCTGCGATTGAGCGACGGAAAGGTGGGTGGATAGTCAGCGATACGCGCCTGGAAGACCGGCTTCCGGGTTGGTTCGGCCGGGGGAAAACGGGGTCCCTGTCGCTTTTTCAAGATTTCCCGGGCCCGCCGCGTTGGGACGTGTGGGCGATGGAGCTCACCTCAGCCACCGCAGTACGTGACGTGCATCTTCACCATGTTTGTGACGGAGGTGTGGAGTCGAGCGAGGGAGCGCCCGAGAATGGTGTTCGGCACTGGGAGCAGTGCGCGACGTTGTGGCCTCCTCCTTCTTCGGGTTTGGCCACGTGTTTGTCATCGACCTTCAGCGGTTTTGTCACATTTCCTGCCGGCACCAAACCCGACCCCATTTTAGACATGTTCGTTAGAGAGACATCGTCGAGTTTGTTTGTATTTACGTATTTAATTCCACATGTGTATGTGTATTCATGTAGGATGGATAATTTACGAGCCGCGCCAACGAAAAGCCCGGCGAATCTTGTTTGTAACCGACAGAACAAGTCCGCGCGCGAACGCGAACGCGAGCTCGACGACGCGACACGACCTTCGCTTCGTCGGTTCCATCGCGATGGGCTCACGCGACGACAACGTGGGCCCGGCCTCGCCCGTGCGATGCATCGGCGGTAAGACCGTCGCGTGCTTTCCACAGCTCCGATCCCCGGACCGAGGTGTCCGAGAGCCGCTCATTCCATCGGGCCGCGCCACCCGGAGTGGCTCGTCACCCGGATACAGCGACCTATCCGACGACAAGGATGACACCGAACCCACCGTCACGGGCCGCAAGGACCGTGAGCTCGAGCAGTTCACGGTGTATCCTCGGGGGGCCGCGGCGATGGGCACCTCGGACGATGACGGCGACGCGAGGGACGCGGCCATGTTCGCCAAGGGAGACGGACGCGCGCCATGGGAGGCGGCGTCGTTCTTCGGGTGGAGCAACAGGCTGAGGGTCAAGAACAAGAAGGGCAGGTGGCGGGACAGGCAGCACTGCGGCCCCGACCCCACGCACTGCGGTGGTGGCGTGGGGTGCCGCAGTCCGCCGAGCGCACCCACGCCGCGGTGGTGGATGGGGTGGTGGAGCGGCGTGTGCACGTTGGTGGTGGCGGCGGGCGGTCCGTTCGGCGCCGGTCTCGCGCTGGGGTACACGCGCGCGGCGTACAACACGCTGGTGTGCACCGAGTCCGATGAACCGAAGGTTGGGGCGTTGGTGGACTGCGACGGCGGCGCGGTGGACGGGGACGACTTGGTAAATCTGGAAAACGCGTTGCTCGCGGGCGCAGTCTTCGGTGCCGTCTTGGGCGGGTGGGCGATGGATTCGATGGGCCGACGCGGTGCGATGCGCGCGTCGGGAGCGATCGCCGCCATCGGATGGATCGCCATTCCCCTGGGTGGCGCGGACAGCACCCTCGCTCTGGTCGGAAGGGCGCTCACGGGCGCGGCGGCTGGGATGTCGTCGGCGGTGACCCCGACGCTGGTGGCGGAGACCGCCACGAAAGCCTCCCGCGGTCAGCTCGTCGCGTTCGGTCAGCTCGCGTTCTCACTCGGGGTCCTCACGCAGATCGCAGTCGCTCTGGTAGGCAAGTGGGTGGACTACGGGGTGCTCGCGGTGGCGGGTGCGGTGTACAGTGTTTTGTACGCGGCGGTGGTTGGCACGACGCCTGAGAGCCCGAGGTGGTTCGCGTCGCGTGATAACTCGGTCGGTGTGCACAGGTCCCTCGCCGTGCTACGCGCGCTGCCGGTGACGTCTGTGGAGGTTGAGGAGGAGGCCAAGACGGTGATGCACTCGGTTCGTCTCACGCCGCCGGTGAGGGAGGAGCAACGGTTCTCGGTGCTCAACTTCTTCACCCAGCGGCATCTTTCGCAGCCCCTCTTGGCGGGGCTCGCCCTCATGGCCATGCAACAGCTCGGCGGGCTATGCAGCCTGGCGATGCACGGAGTCAACTACTCCATGAGCAGAACGAACGGGTCGCCGGATGAGGTCGCGGCGGTGTTCACGACGTCGCAGGCTTTTGGATGCGTGGCTTGCATGTGGCTCCTCGGTGAATCAGGACCGGGCCGACGCATCGCTCTGCTGGTGAGCCTCGCGGGCGCGACGGTGGCCAACCTCGTCATCGCCATCACTCTCAACCCGCTCTTCTTCGGCGCCGCACCCGTGTTTGGCTCGGGTGCGGCGGAGGGCGCCTCTGTTGCTCAGTACGTCGCGGCGACTGCGTTTGCGTGGTTCCACGCCGCCGGACTTGGAACCGTCCCTACGCTCGTGGCCGTCGAGTCGTTCCCGCAGTACGCGCGAGGTAAAGGCGTGGGCTTCGTCGCGGGTGCCGGGTGGTACCTCGCCCTCTGTCTCAGGTCTGGTTTCCACTCGTTGGTTGCGTATTCGGGTGGCCTGGCCGTGTTCACCTTCTTCGGCGCGGTGACGGCGGCGGGTCTCAGCGCGGTGGCGCCGCGGGGACAGAAGCTGGCACCGCCCGAGGCTGACCGCATGGAGCTCGAGGAGGTGCACGCCTGGGAGGAGGTGGATCTCGCGGCTGGGAAGTACGCGTATCTCCCTTGAATTAGCTTAGTCGACTTTGAAAGAAAAACAGGTGAAAGCCTCTGGTTTCAAGTTTGATCGACAAATCCAAACCAGGAAAATTGGGCGGCGGCGGCGGCGCCAACAGAATCACATCGGACCGGCACAAGAGGTTGAGCACGACGCGAGTGAACCGCGACGAGTGAACCTTTCGACGTGCACCATGGACATCGACAACCTCGACCCGCAAATCGCGGACCCGTCGTCCACGGTCAACATGGTCCTCAAGAAGGCCAAGACCAACCTCGGCAAGCGCGCTCTCATGAAGAAAGCGCCAAAGCTCGTGGAGACCGAGGGCAAGATGTGCGTCATGCTCCACGGCGGCAAGAGCAGCCAGGTTCTGAAGAACCTCATCACCGACCTCTCGGTGCTTAAGAAGGGCGAGTGCCACAAGATGACCCGCAAGAACGACGGCATCCGACCCTTCGAGGGCGGCGGCGAGACATCCCTGGAGTTTTTCGCGCAGAAAGCTGATGCGGGCGCGTTCGTGCTGGGCACCCACCAGAAGAAGCGCCCCGACTGCCTCACCCTCGGTCGATTCTTCGACTATCACCTGTTCGACATGGTCGAGCTGATGGTGAGGAACTACAAGTCCATGGACGAGTTCGGGTCGGTAGGCAAGGGCGCGGTGCTGGGCTCCAAGCCGTGCATGGTGTTCCTGGGCGACAGGTTCGAGACGGAGCCCGCGCTCGTGATGGCGAAGAACATCCTGATGGACATCTTCAGGGGTAAACCCGCGAGTAGGATCAACCTCAAGGGCGTGGACAGGGTGATCATCTGCACGGCGCTGGAGGACGCCGTCATGTTCCGCCAGTGCGTCATCAGGTACAAGAAGAGCGGCACGAGGCTGCCCAAGTGCGAGCTGGAGGAGATGGGCCCGTCGTTCGACTTCGTCGTGGGCAGGCACCAGGACCCGCCGCCGGACGTCAAGAAGCACGCGTACGCCAGGGCGAAGATTGGAAAGAAGGTCAAGAACGTGGAGCACGACTCGCTGGAGGGCAAGGTTGGCCGCATCTACGTGGAGAAGCAAACCGGACTGGAGGAGCTGGCGTACATGAAAATGAAGGGCCTGAAGAGGGAGAGGAGGCAGGCTGCGGAGGAGAGGGAGGCGGCCAAAAGGGCGCCGAAGAAGTCCAAGACGGACGACGACGACGATGGAGAGGACAGCGACTAATACCTCTCGCGTTATCAATCCTACCTTTTAGCTCTAACGATACTAAGTCTAACAACTTCCGCGCCTCACTGCCCGTAGTAAAAATGCGACGACGCCTGCCTCGTGTCCTTCGCCGACGCCGAGCCCGGGTCCTCGCACGGTTCCTTGCACGTCCCGGCGTCGTTCGGATCCGGCGTCGCCTCGTTGCCGAGCGGCCGTAAAAAGTCCGTCGGTCCC
>Ga0302114_10000236_pt1 | contig 40571 bp, 33 predicted proteins | sample AG5_Surface_MG_FD_203107 | JGI IMG/M metagenome (GOLD analysis project Ga0302114, IMG submission 203107) | Marine microbial communities from Western Arctic Ocean, Canada - AG5_Surface | ecosystem: Environmental > Aquatic > Marine > Oceanic | place: Canada: Western Arctic Ocean | collected...
GGGTACCTTCCGTCTCGCGTCTAGCTCCCCACCCAATACTAACTCCTTAGCCCTCGGCTCTTCTTCGTCTGCTTGGTTGAGGTCATTTACATGAGCGGTTCCGCCATTGCGTCTCCGCGTCGCCATCTGGGACGCTCTGGGCGGTCCGGTCCTCCTCGGGCAGATCAGTCATTGCAAAAAAGGCCAAAATAAACTCGAATCGTGAAATTAATTTACAAGTGATCTTATAATATGATACAAGTATACCTTCGTATTAAAGTATTCCAGAATATTCAGTTTATTAAATTATTATTTGTCATAATTATTACCTTCGTGTATTATTATTAAACATGGGGTTGTAAGGCCAAACTATTGCCCCTGTGATCAAGGGGTTCGCAACAGGGTTCGGCTGGGTGGAATTCGTGTGCACCGTTATTTCAGTAACTTATTCTTACAAATAACACTTACAATCAAGTACATCAAGGCGTGAATTATGTAATTTTGGGTCGCTGCTTCAGCCTATCAAATTTCGTGATTTCAAAGGGAACTTCTTATACAAAGCCAATCAAGTACGAAGGTACCTTCGAACGAAGGTACCTGAGTCTTGGTGGCACCACCGCAAAACTTGCCATAATCTAGGCCTTCAACGCGTCACAAAGTCCTCTTTGTAGGTCGCCGCGCCGATTCGAGGAGCCTTGGTCTGCGAACCAACAGTTCCCACCGTATAATTCCGGATAGTTCCGTAAACTGGCGGGCTGCCCGTTCAAAGAACTCGAAAGCGGGATGAACAGAACACCTCAATGTCTGAAATCGAAAAAGTAAAGTCCCAACTGGCACGCGAAATAGAGGCGAGAGCGAGCGAGCGCGCCGGGCGCATACGCGCAGAACAGGAACTTCGCGAGTTAAAGCTTATGCTCGGCTCTTTAGCTAATCCTGGAGTGAATGCCACTTTCGGACATGACCTCGCTTTATCGTGCGCAAAAACTGAACCTATGACCGCCGCAGCTCTGCAACGCTCTTATCGTCATTCGCAAGGAGCACAAAGCGGCTCACCTTCCACGCCGTCATTCACGTTTTCACCAGCTGGAACTTTCTACTCGTGCTTTGCGCAACGAAACGGGACCCCGCGCCAGCCCTCCCTCGTGCCACTCGCGCGTGGTAGGATAAAACTGCACCGCCACGTTCCCAAAGAGAGTCTTGAAGGATTGAAGCAATTCAGTCACGTTTGGCTTCTTTTCGTGTTTCATTTAAACACCGATTTGCATCAAACTGTCGTATGTTCGCCCCACGAGCAAAACACTGGTTGCAAACAGAAAAGGAACACCGCTAAGGCAAAGGTACGCGTGCCCAGACTCGGTGGGGAGAAGCGAGGCGTCTTCGCAACTCGTTCTCCACACCGTCCTGTGCCAATAGGTTTATCACTGGTCCAGTTGCGCAGAGTTGAATCCGATGGACGCTATTTTGAAGTGATAGGTGCGGACTTGGTGGACGGAACGCCGATTCTTGACATGAAACCATACATTCCTTTTTCTGATGCCCCGCAATCCAGTGCTTCGCCTGTATTTGTTCCTGATTGGGTAACTTCTGCCCATGATTGCCCAGAAGAAGATTTTTTTGCATGCTCATCTGTGTCTTGGGCGCCGAGAGTTCGCGAGTCGCTTCGAGCTTTCTGGCTATCTCGAGGCGGTGTTGGCGCATCTTTGTATGAGAATCCTGATGAATTTCTCGAGTTGGTTGAGCAAGTTCTTTTTTGTGACATTAGATCAGCTCATCAGCGACTCAAACAACATAACTTTGATGATGGACTTCACACGGGAAAGTGGCAGGTTATCCTTGATAGGATCTCAATACGATACGACATCAGCCCAACAAACGACGTGGTAATAGTTGCGTACGATAGTAATCACATCTGTTGGGAAAAAAATATCTGAACACTCTCTTTTACTCGTCAACTGAAAAGTTATTAGGAGCAGTCTTGAACAGAACTTAAAAAAACACTCAGATGGTTGTCTTCGCTGCACCAGCTTCAAGCTCCCTAATCATTCCATATACTACCGCGGTGAATTTGTCGTAAGCTAGGCTTCCATCTTCATACGTGTAGTCGCACACGCGAATTACAGTTTCCGCTCTCGTTGGTTCAGGTCTCAGACCGCCGCCATGTGCTTTCATGACCAATTGTAAATGTTCGCTGAAGCGTGACAGCTTGCTATGCACAGATATCATATATATTGAACACGACCTCGACACAACTTTTGCAGTTGGGTAAAGAACTGATCGCTGCTCAAAAACTAGAACAAAAGTGTGCATTGCTGCACTGAGAAAAAAATACCCCGCAATGCACGCTATCATAGCGTCGCGGCTTTCTGGATACTTCACCAGGTTAAATTGGGCAAACGACGCAAGCCCACATGTAGCTATGCCGACGAATGACTTCAAGATTGTTGTGTTGTGTCCCTCAGAATATCCCGAGTCATTTAAAGCCTACAAAAGCTCGTGGAGGTTAGCTAACGCTTGGAGAGCACAACATCATTAAAGCATGAAGACGGTTTCAAGGTACGCACCCCAATTGCGAGCTCATCAAAAGCTCGTCTGATTTGTCCCGGGTCCCATATATTGTGTTGTTTCTGCAAGCGGAACACTTCTCTATCCATGCAGTGCTCCATATACCCTTTTCTATTCCGCGGAGCCGCGTCGGGTTAAACTTTTGAGGACGTGTTGTCGTAAAACTAAGTTTTTAGATAATCTTTCCGTAGGCGCCTCGGATACTACTAGCTAGCTAGCTAGCTAGCTAGCTGGACCTTCGAAGGTACGAAGGTACCTTCGTAGTAAATAAAGGTTCCTTCACTTGATTGCTTGTATCACTATATATATTCTGGATTTCAATCAATTACGAAGTCGTATAGGCAAACAGTCAGATTCTGGCTGCTAAGCCGGCCGGAATTAGGGATTTCCCATAATAGGACTTACAAGGTACCTTCGTACCTTCGTACCTTCGAATTATCTTATCTGTTTTTAAGTGTTACGCGGGTGCGTGGTTGAAGCTGTTGAATTCGGGAATCGGTAACATTTTATTCAGAAGCTCGCTCGAGACACGCTCGACGGGGGACAAGTGGTGCAACAAGGACTATCATTGAAACAACTAACGCTATTTACACAAGGGCTGTTTCATGAATGAAAAAAATATTGGTGCCCGGGTTTTTTCCAAATCTCGAGCAGTAGCAGCGGCTTCTGCATGCATCCGTCGCCGCAGGCTGCGTTCACCAAGGCGAACGGGTTTTCCGTTTGTGTCTGTTACTGAACTGCCCGGTACCTTTCGACATCCTGCGCAGACGTCTGTGAGATCCGGAAGGCAAGGTCAGCTACACAGATATGCGCCCCAACGACGGAACGTTACCCAGCTCTTTGCGTGCTCTTCCTTTCAAGGTCTGCAACTCCAGTTTTCAAGTTGACGACAACAGCAAGTGCACATTTTCACTAACTGCGCTCCTGATTTACTCATAGACAATCATGTGGAAAAGGTGGACGTCGTTGTACTTGGTAATCTGTGTGTCGATATTCTTCTTCCTGCTGCCACCATCCCTCCCGAAGTAGCGCTGAAGACGGAAACATTTCTCTCTAGCCTAGCAGCCGAGGTGCCCTCTGAACAATCATGGGAGGTGGGTGGAAACTGTAACTTCCTGATAGCTGCTTCGAGGATTGGACTACGGTGTGCGTGCATTGGTCACATATGCGATGATAAGTATGGATCGTTTTTGAGGAAGGTATTAGCTGAAGAGGGCATTTTAGTGCACCATCTTGCTCCACCAAAAGGTGTTGTGCTGGCAAGATCTGACACGTTACAGACTCTCCTTTGTTTTGTGCTTACAGATGGGTTCGGGAAGCATGCCTTTTGCTCTCGCTATGACATAGGCCCTTGGCCATTACTTCCTGATATTGGGCAACTTGACTACACAACAGAATTAGCTCTGTCAATGTGCTCTGCAGTCGTTGTCAATGGATTCGTTTTCGATGAGTTGGGGACTGCGGCAGTGCAGATAGCAGTAAAGGTGGCAAAGGACAGTGACGCAGGGATAATTTTTGATCCTGGTCCTCGAGCGTTTTCTTTTTCTATAGATAACGATCGAAGGGAGATCTTGAAGCAGGTGCTTTCTGCTGCTAATGTTGTGCTCGCAACTGTAGATGAAGCCGCCGCACTCGTAGATTTTGATGATATGGGACTGCCATTGAAGCTGGCGGATGGCTCTGAGAACGCAAGGTTACCGAAAGTTCTCGCTCAAGCATTGTGGACTCGTCCATATTGTGTCGCAGAATGGATCGTAATAAAGTGTGGTCCAGACGGAGCTGTATTATTTACGAGGGACGGCTTGGAAATATTCGTTGGTTCCCCATCAGTTGATGTAGCCGATACTGTAGGCTGTGGAGATAGTGCTGCAGCGGCAATAGTCCTCGGTTATCTCAACATTAAGAAGGCAAGACAACAGGCACGCAGTGAAAAAGGTTCTGAAGACCTCTCGAAGGAAATACTTGTTCATATGCTCGAGGAGACATTAACATTAGCAACTGCAGTAGGAGCAGCAACGGCTATGCGTGCTGGGGCGGGGAGAAATGTGGCAACGGCGAAGTTGGTGCGGACGTTATTATCAAAATGCATCGGTTCTGTACATCAGGATCCAGGCGGGTTTGCAATAAGCAGTCGAGCGGCAGAGCAAGCAATGCATGTCTTGGATAGCTCGCTTAGAACGCATTTACGAAAACGCTGACATAAGGAGATAAAGTGTGTTGCCACCTTGTGAATAGTTGATAAATGCATTTCTGCAGACAACTGATACCCACGAAGGTACAATACTATTCTATCCCCGCTGAGCACTCTCACTGGATTGGCCATGTAAAAGCACGTATGGACACTTACCAATCATCAGCCGCAAACTTGATGGTTGCCGTCCATCGCGGCAGCAGGCAGAATTCAAGCGAAAAAAGTATCTCTCAGGGTGTTGAAGTTTGCTTAACAACAGTCAAGGAGAAGGGCACCCAACCGGCGACGGGGAGCACCTTGCAGGCACTTATTCTTTTTTGAGCTGGTATTACCTGGGATGGCAAGAGTAGGAATAGGATATGCAGCATCGGCAAGGAAACATGCTGAGGCGCGAAGACTTAGTGCAAAGAGATTTGCAAACTTAAAAAAGGATGTTGAAGATGCAAATACAACTTATGAACTGCAAAACGTGCCGACCCTGTCATACCTCCGTGCAGCGCAGCTTGGCGACGGCTCCTACTATCCCACTCTTCAAAATCGTGCCGTTATATCTGCGAAATTTAGCCAGGCTGTCGAGTCTTTGAAGTGGCACTACCGGCAAAGTGGAGACGAGAGACGTTCATCTGGTCATAAACTTTGCCTGCTTCACAAAAATGTATGCCTTGAAGGTTTGGCCACCAGTCGTTCTCATGCGAAGCGCGCCCACCTCAACAATTTTGTTCAGCCCATGACGACGCCATGTTTCAATCCTTTGATAACTAATCAAAACTTTGAATGGAGATTTTCCCAGTTGTGAGGCCAGCAGCTGTAAGGTGGAATCAGAGAAAACTTTGTCATACATGTATACGTGTGAAAACTTGAATTCCCCATATTTGGTAGCATCTCCGTGCTTTAAGTCGCAGCCAACACGTAATGCACATCTCGCATCGTCCGTCATGAATGCGTGCTCGCCGTACACCAGCTCATTTTTGGAGCTGATTGCCATCGCGGCCCTTGAAGCAACATATTCGACGCCAACAGCCTTGGCAACTTTTGCAGAGAGCTTAGCATGCATGACTACCTTTCCATAGCCGCTTCCTATGTCGATGAATGTGCTGTTTGTCGTCATATTCATACCGTGGTCTAGTGGGTAGCCGGAAAATGTTCGAAAACGAGAAAGAAGACTGGAAGAAGCAACAGACTGATTTGTCACAAGTGTCCTGAGATGAAGAAAGAGGCGCTCAATTGAACCCTCAGTCATCTCGCCATAGCCCTCACTGCATGCGTTTTGACAATCAATCTTTCCTTCTTCCTTCGAAATAATCGATGGGTGATCGGTGCACTCTGCTATGCCCGGGTTCCGACGTTTCCTTGGGCCCTCCACATGCCAGTCTGATGTAAGACCCCAATCAAGGAAAGTCTTTTTGTCCACGAACCTGTATATGCTCTGGGCGTGATCAGATCAGGGGTGCTGCGGGTCAGGAAGATGAACCAGAATCACCATCACAGGGTAAATGGGACGCGAACCTTAACAACGGGTTCGATCTGCAAAGAAAGACAGGCGGGCTCGTGGCATGAACCGACACTTCCGGCGACTTTCGTTGGCCGGTTGTCGTAATCGTTCACCAGTTTTGGATCACCAATTCTCGCTCGCTTTCGGGACCTCAGCATACTGTAGACCGGCTGGAACTTCGCTTCTGCGATGTATTAAAAATGTGTGATGATCCGTTACGGTACGGGAAATTTTGATCGGATAAGCGGTCTTGTCAACTCTTGGAGATACGCGAACTTCTCTGCGAAATCGTTCGGTCTCGAAAAGAGCGGGAAGCGGAGCCCGCCTGGTTACAATGATACTTGGATGCAGAGGGTTTTTTTGATTATAGCCGGGCTATTTATAGCCGGGGTAGGTGGCAAACAGTCAGACCAAATTAGATGTCGCTCCCAGCCTAACCAGCTACCTGTACGCTCTAACCCGATTCCCGAATTTTCGGGATATTACGGTGGATTTTGTTACTACCCACCCGTAGGGCGTTGTATTATCCCGATTTTCGCACTTGGTTGGCAAGGCAAATAGTATGATCCTACCTGGCTGTCATGACTCGAGATCTGAAAAAACGAGGTGGTTGCAAGAGTTGACTTGGCAGCAGATTGGGCGCACGACGACACCGCGTGCGTCCGAATGTTGACGGAGAGTGGTATCATGTTATGACGTCATCGGCTTGTGAGTGTCATCTCGAGCAAGTCCCTCACTGAGTGCTACGCACGTAACCTCCGTCCTGAGACATGGCGCTGGTGGTTATCCGGGTGCCTGAGGAAACATCTGTTCTTCGTCCCCAGCACTGGCAAAAGGTGGCCAAATCTACTCATCTCCTCCAGAGGCTCTTTGAGCGACCATGACGCGGTATTCTTGACGGGGAGCGACATCTTTTTTTGGCTTTCTATGGTTTCAAACGGCATGATGAACACGTCTCTCAACAAGATCTTCTTGAAATACTCGCTAGTTTCGCCAGTAGTGGTCAGCCTGTACAGGGAGGCATCACAGGTGAGACTTTTGCCACACATGTGAAGGGGGGGCATGCTGTGTTGACGCGCACCTTCCGACCGTGGATGAGCGTTTCAGGACGTTCCTTCAGTGAAGACCATGCTCAATGTATCATATATGACGCAATGATCCCATAACATGATACCACTCTCTGTCAACATTCGGACGCACGCGGTGTCGTCGTGCGCCCAATCTGCTGCCAAGTCAAACCTCTTTCGTTTCGGCTCTCCGGATGCGCCACCTATCTAAGTGTTTGCCTGTGCCGACCAAGTGCGAAAATCGGAATAATATAACGCCCACAGCGTAGATAGCGACATCTACTTGCTGATTTACCGCAATATCCCGAAAATCGAGAATCCGATTTAACACCACAGCCGACTAGTTAGATCCGGATCGAAAATGACACCTCCCTGACTGTTTGCCACATACCCCGGCTACATTATAGCCCGGCTATACTCGAAAAAACACGATGCAGACTAGCTAGCTAGACACGCAGATCGATGAGTAATTTTTCAAAATATATTGCGTAAGTGCCCTGTTGAATGACCCACGATTATGACTCAGAAATGACGATATGGACTCGGGGTTTTTTGGTCGAGCGGTCCGGGACTTAGATCCTACGAAGATCCTACGGTAAGATAAACGTACACCTTTCACTTCCCTTAATTTGATCGATGCAGCTTCGATGAAGGAGTGCACATAGTTTGCGGTTTGAAGCTGAAATTTCATCGACGCGTCGGTCAACTTCGACGTCGACCACCGCCTCCTAGGACGACGCGCTTGCGTCGTGCTTCGTACAGAAGTAGCGTGCGTGTGGGGACGACGCTTACGTGCACGCCAAGTGCAACGATAAGGACGTGCCGCGGAACAGTCGCAGTCCAAAGAATCGCACAGCGTTGTAGTCAGAAATAAAGAGATAAACGGTGATCGTATGGTGACTTTTGAAAATGATCGAGCTGACGACCAATCAGAAGACGTATAAACGATGACGGACCAATCAGAAGACGAATAAAATCTCACGCGGTCGAAGAAAATTGGGTGGAGTGTGGTCGTAGTGGGAGTAGTTTCCGGGACTCAATTTATAATGTGATGTATGTATGATAAAAGTTTATTCTTGAATTTCATTTCTTCGAAATAAGAGATGAAATACACCATCATCATTATTATTCATCAAACACCACGGTTTATTCGTTCCATTCATTGGCGACATTTTTACACCCAATCCAACGTTTCTTTTAACTCTTTTAACTCGTAAATCTTGGTTCACCTCTTCACACACGTCACCGAATCCAAGGGTATTTTTTCCTCATACCTTCGAAGGTACCTTCGAAGGTACCTTCAAGGTACATGTTACTCGATCCTTGGTTCCTTCATCTTATTATCTGGTGTCGTGTTAAAACATGTTAAAACTAAATACGAACGCTTGATTGAATCATATGAACGAAGCAAAGTATTTAAGTGTTTTGTGTCATTGATAATTAAATGGAACATTTGGTGACTCCATACGGCAGCTGTACTCGAGCAGACGACGTGCACGACGTCGAGCTTCGTGCTAACGCATCTCGGATTCTCCAACATGTCAACTTTATGCTTCTCTCAAATTGGTGTGCATTCCGTGACGGTAACAATTTTTGCTATGCGTTTTAAACTCATGAATCCCACAAAAGTTGTCTTTGCTCGAAGTAGATTGCTTACGATTTTCGCCCCAGGCGCGAGCGGGGCGAACCGGCATAGTCTCTGCGTATGATCGTACAACGCCATCTAGAAATACATCGAAAAGGTGAGATAGTCACAGCATTTTCCAGGCATTGACTATCTTCAGCTAAAACGGCGCTGTTCCATCAGGTGCAGCACTATAACTCGCGTCACTGCCGACGACTTCGATCCTGCGCAGGTCGAGTTCGACGTGTTCGAACGAATGGAAAAAACTATCGATGCTGTCCGCGAGAAGTTCAACACTGTGCGCACTGGCCGTGCAAGTCCGAAAATCCTTGATCGCATAAACGTCGAATACTATGGAACTCTGACACCCTTGAACACAATAGCCAATGCCTCCACCCCTGATTCACAGACAATCGTCATCCAACCTTTTGACAAAACCTGCATCAATGACATAGAAAGAGCTATTATGCTAAGCGACCTCGGTCTCAATCCGTCTAACGATGGAACGTGCATTCGTCTAAGCATACCTCCTCTCACTGCTGAACGCAGGAAGGAGCTTGCGAAACTTGTGTCAAAACTTGGTGAAGATGGAAAAGTCGCACTGCGAAACGTAAGAAGAGACGCCATAAAGTCGATGGGTAAAATTGAAGGCGTCTCGCAAGACAACGTCAAGTCGATCGAGGTAGCTATTGACGCACTCACGTCAGATTTTGTCAAGAAAGTAGACGAACTTGTGAGGCAGAAAGAGGTTGATATTTCCAAAGTCTAAAAAACGACCTTCGTAAGAGTTAGGGACTTTGACTATGTCTCGTTCAAGAGGATTTTAGATAGCTATGCTGGACAGAGAATGAAGCTACTGTATACTGATAGCTTCTCTACATATTTCGGACTTCACAAGATACGAAATGAAGGAGGTACTTGTATTGGGTGAGTTCCGACAACTTTCTATTAAGGGTTACTTCTTTGCATGGGGTCCCGCAAACAATGGATAACATGATGTCGTCTTAATGTGCCGCCGTACGTTCGCTTGCGTGAAATGCATCGGGAGACGTCGCGAATGTAATGGACAATTCATAAGTACCACATCATCTTCATGCAGAGGGATAAGTTTATTTTTACTTTGAGTTCGCGGCGGGTCGAATGCCGGCGCACCCTCCGGTTCTCTTACCTGCATGTTGGCCATGTCAGAAAGCTCTTTGACGCGTGAGCATCAGCGTCCACGAAAGTGCAACTCCCATAAAACATAGCCAGCCGCCAAACTCGTACCAAAAATCGCCTCCTACACTTTTCTCACTGTGCAAAACATTTTTGGCACTTGCAGTCTTTGAAGCATCATGGTGGCTTTGCTGCTGCTCTGAAAGCTGTCGTTGAAGCTCTGCATGAAGACCCGGTGCTTTATCTGTCATTTCAAGCGCTTTTCTGTAGATCTCATTGGCGGGTTCCTCATTCAGGGCGCGCTGGAAGCAATTTTTTGCCTCATCGAAATAACTGCACGCTTTCTCTGCTTCCTGGAATAAGAATCCCTGGGAGGTCAAAGCGTTCCCCAAACACCACAGGGCGTCATGCTTTCTTGGTTCAATCTTAAGGGCAGCCTGAAACTTCGAGATCGCTAGCTCTATCATTTCAACGGCATCGTCCCCTTGTTTAAAATGCGCAAGTTCAAGCATAGCGCCACCCCAACGGGTTAGAACCTAGAAAAAGATGTCAGTTCGTGGAAAATATCTGAGAAGCGTGAAGAACAAGCATTCATTCGCGGTACCTGTGCGTCCTCCGGGTTTTCCTCGTGATCCATCTCAGCACGCTTGCGCGCATCCTCGAAAAATATCATGCGCTCAAGCTCATCTCTTGGAAGCTCCATGGTGGTGCGTTGTATGACACTGCCTCTTGGAAACTCGACTTTTTTTGGGACATCAACACTGCAAATGGTGATAATTATCATAGTTATCAAATTCACGTTCCAAAGTGAAATTCAAGACCATCGTGTTACGCCCCAATAATCACAAGTTATTTAATTATCGCTCAGGGTGGCACAAGCAACCTGGTTGAAATCCAGAATACATATTATTATCACAATAATGTTTGCCGAAACGTAAAAGTTAAAGAATACTACCCTCGCAGAATACCCTTGCACAACGCCAATGCCTATACCGGACGATCCAACGGGCACCGATGATGTCGTCACCAAACGAGATTTTTTTCAACAGAAATGCGGGAACGACTGCGTGTTCCCGCCGACAACTCCGAACGACCTGTCGATAGACGATTTGTCTGAAAAAGAGTTAGCGAAGTTATTCGGCGAACTCGACGAGTTCGCACCCACGGTATGTATCTCGTCTCCGTTTTCTGACCTATGCAGCATGCAACATGTCCCATCAATCCATATTCCTTCATCAAATGCCGAACGATCTTTAGTACTATAGCTGAGCTGCTCACACACTTCTCCCACTTCTCTGATTTAGATCCCTGACGCCCTCACCCAACATCATCTCAAGATCAGCGGTGTGAGAGATGCTGATGTGCGTGTCACGCGACTCGTTTCACTCGCGGCGCAAAAAATTATTTCCCAAATCGTCACGGACGCGAGGATATGCGCACAACAGCGGTTGGAAATGCAGGCAAAAGACAAACGAGAGAGGGGATTCGACCCAAAGGACAGGCGAGTGGTGATGACCTTGGAGGATCTCATGGCTGCACTGACTGACTACGGGTTGGGCATAAGAAAACCTGCTTATTTTGTCGGGGGAGTTACTGAGTAGAGGAAACGCCCCTTACATCCAGCAAGATTGCAAAATGACATCATAGGAACCAGCAAAGCTGTGTGCCAAAATTTCCAAAGATACACAAAGGTTGCTTTTGGAGGATGCAGAGATGGGCAGCTTGAATTAAAAATAGAGTTCGATACTTCAAATCTAAATACAGCTTACGACTTTGAATTGAGAAATAGATTTCTTTCGTCCGTATGTAGTCGTGCATAGATTTCCCGGCGATGCCCATAAGGCGGCTATAATGTTGGCAGTGCATTTAGTGGGGAATTTCGTACTGGTAATTTTGGAGTGATGCCGGATGATACTTTCGAAGGAAGGTTCATCTTCTTCCAACAGTGACATCATCACTGTCAATACTACCGGACAAACTTCTGGCCAGGTCGTGATATTCTTTCTGTATCCTCTGCAGCTCCGTTTCCATCTTTTTGCAAGCCTCCTCTGTACCGGCCAAATTCTGACGGAGAGAGGCGTTTTCAAGCGTCAAATCTCTTAGACGCCCATCGAGCCCTTCATCAGGGACATGTCTCCTACCATCAAAACGGTCTGCATGCTGCGGTTTGATCCCTGCATTGAAGTCCATTACTGAGAAACCTGCATCTATAGCAGCGTGCTTTTCGTGTGCAGTGGAGAGCTGCGACTCTAGTTCGATTTCTCTTGCTGTGGTTGCAGCGGCTTCTTCGGTATCCTTGAGGTTGTGACCAAGACGCGCATTTTTTGCGCGAAGAATCTCAATCTCTTTGTTCGCCAACAGGATTGCATCCGACTCATCTTCGTCTTCATACATCACTCCGCGAAGTACAATATCAACAACAGCTTCGTTGTAATATTCAGCATTATCTGGATGCTGATCAGCGGCTGGGAAATCCATGACATCAGGCGATTTCTTTGTTAGTGCAGCATCACTCTTTTCGATTAAGACATTGAGCCTCTTCTTCAACTCAATCGTACTCTCTTCGGCCTCCTCTGCGCGCAGTGCAAGGATCGACTCTCGATGCGTCGCAGCCGCGAGCTCGCGTTGTGTTATAATAACTTGTTGCTGCGCTGAAGTAGCTTCGGTCACAGATTTGTCCAAATACCGCCTCAACTTGGATGTCTCCTCAATCAATTTTGAAATGACAATGGACTGTTCCGTAGCTGATTTGTTAGCTTCGATAAATTCGGCACGAAACTTGTGTATCTCACTATTTGTTACCAAAGACTCAGGCAGATCTTCAATGTGATCAGTTACGTCAACAACGGCGCGATGTTTTTCCTTGTCTCCCTTGATCTGCAAAGCACTGACTTGCCTCTGTAGATCGTGGTTCTGTTCTTCGAGAGTGTCAATTTCTTTTTGTCTTGAAATCGTTGCGTGCTGCTCAGCATCTCCAGATGATGCCTCCATCTTGTACTCTTTTTCCCGAATTTCCGCGAGTAACGATTCAAGTTCACGCACTCGGGTTGTTTCGAATCTCAAGCGTTGATTGATCATCTCACATTCACCTTGTGAGTCAGTTAGCCGTTTACGCATGATCTGAAGGCCAGATTCCACCGCAACAAGTTCTCTTTGAGACTGTTCATATGCACGACTATGTTCCATCGCTAGAGCATGCGAGGCAACGAGTTGTTCGTGCAAGTTTGCAGAATCGTGATTTGCACCAGCACCGACACGCTCTAAGTCTGCCAGTGAACGGGAAAGACTCTCAACCTGTCGTTCGAATGCCTGAATGTCAGTGACATATTGACGATTCTCTTCCTCTAGACTTTTAATCCGAGTGAGTGCTTTGTTAAGTGCTGCCTCGCTGGCAACTAGAGCAAGTTTTGCGCTGTGGCTGTCACGTTCAAGAGTAGACACAGCTGCAGTGAGACGTCGATTTTCAACGCTCAGTTCTTGGTATGCCGCGACGACATCCTCCAATTCCTTTTGGGTGGCCTTGACAAAAGTATCCATTTTGATTTTTGAAAAATTCATCTCATTCAAAGCGGACAACGCCAGATCGCGCTCACCAGCACATTGAACGAGTTCGGTGTTGACCTTCTGCTGCTCGCGTGTCAGCGCTGCTAGATCTTCGCCCACAGCCTGAAGTTCTTGACAGTGATTATGTGCCTCGGCGCGCAAATCTTTTTCTGCCTTGCTTAACTGTAAAATTTTGTCGTTGGCGATACAAAGAAGCCGAGTCGTGTCTGCAGCTCTATCTGCAGCAGCAAGGCTGCGGGCTTCCGCATCAGCCGCAGCCTGCCTAGCATCTTCCACTGCCTCTGATTCTCGTAAAATACGCAGATTTGCTGCTGCGAGTTCTTCGGTGCGAGCGTCAAGCTGAACTGCGATGGAATCTTTTTCATCATCGAGCATCTTGATGGTAGCTTTCACCCGTGCAACTTCTGCGACCGCCTCGTCAGCCTTTGCACCTTTTACACGCAAAAGTACGTTCGCACTGCTCGCTCGCTTATTAGCCTCTCGTGTCTGTGCCTGCGCTTCACTCAACTTGGCAGTAAAATCGTCGCGCATCGCTTCCAATCCACGTAGAAGTGTTGTAAGTTTATCTACATCATGGCTAGCACGGCTTGCATCTCTGAATTCGGCTGCAGTAGCCTCCATTTCAGCTTGTAGTATCTCGCGTTCCCTCCAAAGTTTTTCGGCAATTTCTTTGACTGCAAGGCAGGCACTGTCGCGTTCAGCAGTGACTGTTTGAAGATCAAGAGCACTTTGTCTAGCATCTGATAATGTATCCTCTGCAGCGATGCGAGCTGCAGCTGCGGCGGCCTCGCAAACTTCCAGAGAAGTTTCCGCGCTAATTCTTGCGCGCCTCTCATGCTCAAGCTCATGAACAAGTGAATAATCTAAGTCACGGAATTTCATGTCCATGCTCGATTCTGTAGCTAGATTTGGTTTGATAGTTGACAGATCTTTTCCGCAGGCATTCGACGGTGCCTCAAAGCCTCCTCCAGCTCTTGTCCAGAAATTATTCTTGACCTGTGCGTTGGCAGCTTGTGAAGCTTCAATCATTTTCCCAACAGAAAGTCCACTTCGCTTCTCAATCGTATCGCCGTGTGATTGGTCAACGACACATCCGTACTTTTCAGCCGCGAGAATGAGTAGACTCTCTAACCGAACCGTTTCTACTTCTGCCCAACTTGCTCTTTGCTTCACAGACTCAAGCTCGATACATGTTATTCGGTTCTTTTGCTCAAGCTTTCCTATCATCTCAGCAGCGGTTTGGGATGCAAGACTAACCTCTTCCCGCTGATGCTCACATTTCTCTGCGAAGTTCCGAGCTCGCTGGAGCTCATTAGTTGCTTCGATGAGCATTTTTTGCACTCGTTTTGCATCTTTAATAGCGACAGCAGTTCGTAGTTCAGCAACATCACGTGATTTTTCAGCTGCAGCCAATTTCATTTGCAGTTCAGTGTTAGAGTCAGCCAAGTTTTCATTTGCAGGTTCGTTTGCGCCAGCTTCGTCTACAGTCATGTTTGCAAGTTCTAAGCTTTTCTCATCAACGTTGGTACGGTCCTTGATCGACGCTAGCCTACTCGTGTCTGATGCGGCTCTTTGTGGCAACGGTGCACACGTGGATAACTTGTATTGCAATGTTGCAATTTCACGTAGTGCTGCATGGAACCTTTCTTTGTACGTTCGCTTGGATTCTGCTGTCCTTGTGTCATGACGCTGCATGATGCCGTCATGCTTCTCGCCAATTTCCGACTGAGCATTTGTTGTAAACCACTCAGAGGCAACGTTATCAACTTTACTAACCATGACTCCAGATTCATACTCTTCACGGCCCGACGGTACCATGCAAGAGTTGAGTTCCTCAATTTGCTGTTGAAGAGTAGCAATCAGATCATCCTTTGCTTCGGACTGTATCTCAAGAGCGAAATAGTCCACATGTACAGTGTTGTTGAGGAATGAATGAAGACGCTTTACTTCGCCCTCTCTCGACATGACAGCCATTTTTGCTGCTGCAACTTCTTTGTGCATACGCTTAAGCTCATGATGGGCATGTACTAGGCGCTCCTGCAGTGCCGCTGCGCGGTCATCTGCACCCGCAATGAGGAGATTCTTGGCCGCGGCATCGTCGCAACTTGATATACTGAGCATTGCAGCAAGTTCCATACGAGCCTGCGCATCCTGTTCTATCGATACAACCTGATTGCTGTTGACAGAAGAAAACGTTTTGAGCCGAACCTGCATTTCATCATGCAGTTTCTCCAGTAGCACGTGACGCTGAATTGCCTGCTCCTTCCAAAACTTGAGCTCAGACACCTCTCTCTCAAGTTTGCATGATTCAGCGAGGGCTCGGCGAAGTTTTTCGTCACATGATTCATCATTTTGTATCAGTTGCACGCGCAACTGACTATTTTCCTTGAGCAAGGCACCATTTTCCTGCTTCAAAGTCATTGTCTGCATTTCAAAGGAAGGGGGCATAATTGAGAAGTTGAAATGTTTGTCAGATCACATGAAAAGCTGCATGGGCAGTTGATCAGTCGGCGGTAGAAGTTTGTCGAAAGGCTGCGTATGTCAAGTTGCCCAAACGCGCGGACCACCAAACACTCATTCATGTAGGTTTGGATAGCAACGTCGTGTACAAAAAGATGACTTAACGCACCTTTGCCAGCCAGTTCTCCTGCGCTGTTGTCTGCTTCGTAAAGCGCAGCTTGAGCGACCGATAACTGTTGGTAGCATTTAGCAGATCATCAACAAGCTGACATTGATATTGGGGGGATACCGATTCAGTTTGAGTTTCCCTGTGTTCACGATGTTTCCAAGCGAGGAAGGTCCGAGCAAGTTTGAAAATACCAACGAACAAGTCGCGGACGAAGTGGGTAGAAATCAATCCGAATCATCACCTTCTCAGCCAGATTGGCTGACTTTGGGTCTATATCGCCATCATAGTTTAGCGCTTCGAGTTTGCGTTGAAGGCGAGCAAGCCGGACAGAGTCCATCACTGTTCCAGCTTCTGTTCAAATTTTCTCTCGCAAGGCTGTAACTATGACACTTATGGCCGCGCGGAGATTTGTCCAACGTCTCGCAGCGTAGTAGTATCGAAGTGATGTGAGCTCTATACGCAATTTTCGAAAGAAGTTAAGTAATGTACAGGCTTGCCGTTCGGACTCCGCAAGGTGCAGCAAATGGAGTCCTGAAGTAAGTCAAGAATGGGTTGCAAATTTGAATGTTAATCAAAATTTTCGTACAAATGCGTGAATAACGCGCCAGTGAGGGCGGACACCACGTTCCGTTCGGCGGGTTCGCGATCGCGGCTAAGTTGGAAAACCACACGAGCGCGTCTGCATGGACCCGATGGGAGCGCGCGCTTCGGGTTAGCCGCGATCGCGAACCCGCCCATCCGCGCGCGTGAAGCCACCCGAGGGGTGTTTTCCCGGTGCCGAAAAATCGATTAACAGTAAAATGACCCAGTTCTCGTACGGGCATTTCAGTTGGTGATAATTCGCTAATTGACGTGGTTTCACTCGAGAAACGTATGTGAACCTGTCAGAATCCATATTTTCGTTATTCAGGCGCTGCAAGTACAAGTAAAACTCTTACCTTCGTTCGTATCTTTATTTCTTTTCACTGTTTGCAGCGTGATTAGTTGCTGTCGGAAATTTTCGACGAATATTTTTCGAAAACCACAATCACCGTCACATAACCGCAAAACACACACAATCCGGCGCCACATAATTTTTGTATCCGTACGGTTATACGTACAAGTATGGTGGCTTGTTATTATTAGGTCAGGACTGCCCAAGCAGGAGGTTAAAAACCCTTGAGGAGAGGAAGGCGATTTTCACAATCCTCAGTCTCTGGCACCAACACGCTTCCAAAACTACCGTGTGATCTTTGTGCCGTGAAAACGACTTATATGCCATCTATGTATTGTCCAGGGATCAATGGTCTCAAAGTGAGTCCACTCGGGCACTTCCGCCAGCGCACAAAGAGAGAGGCGAAACGTTCGGCCAGCAGCCCAGGTCTTCAGGTGAACGCGAAAGGCAAGGGCGGCGGGCGTCGTGCCGGAAAATCGCAGCGCCCCGGAGGACAACCTTCTATGTAAGTCGAATACATGATCTGGTCCAAGATCAGGTCACATCGGCTTCACGTTTCCGATTTTTGCGTAGTTCTCAGCATCTACTTCCTTATCCAGGGAACAATTTATGCCACCAGTTGATCCAGACAATGAACAGTTTGTCATCTACGTCCGATCGAAGAAAGGTATGAGGGCATGGTATCCATTGAATGTGGTGACCGGTGGATCCACGGCCAACACTCTTGTGAAAGGTCTAGACAGCAACCTTTCCAGAGATATGGCAAAGAAGTCTCTTACAAATAACATCGGCCAAGCTATCTACAAAGATGCTGACCAACTTCAGGAAATGTGCCGCCGCATGCCGATGCTGAAGGCCGCACAGGAGCTTGAATACGGATTTATGATTCTGGACAAGAAGAACCCCTCAAGCATGTTCAAGCCCCCTGCTGATAAGGTTTTTATCATCCCACCTGAGGAGGAAACACAGATGCCTGCACAGAAGATGACTGAAGGTCTACAGAGTGCAGCTAACGCGGTTAAGAGTATCCTTGGAAATAACAGTCCTTCAGATTGAGGGCGATTGCGAGGAGCGCGACACGCGTGTTGATCAGGAGGAGTCGATGGCTCCATTTCGATGCGAAAAAGGTCCTCAGGTTTTGTTCTCCTCAGAGACTCGACAGTTGAATTGTTACTCAATAGGCCTAGCTGCCGGCAAGCTAGCTGTTTATTTGTAATCGGGAGGATAATTATTATGACATTCACAGGATGTTTTTAATGCTGTGAACGCAGCAAAACTGTAGGTCGCCTTGGGATGGGCTCGAAAACGTCATTTCAACAAGCACAAAGGCAAACAGCTTCCGGAAAACGTCTAAAAAGGATGTTCATTTTTCATACAGTGCGGAAGTCATTTATCTTGAACGGAAGCTCGCTCCACCAATTTGAGCATCGTGTCTCCACTTGTGTCATTTGTGTTTGTGATCTCTGGGACATCCCAGTGCACATAAACCACATAAATTGCACTCGCCTAGCGACTTGGGGTTACACTAAAAGTGTCGCACAAGTCAAGTATGCTTGTCAAATTTTGCTGAACAGGACATACAGTTGCCCACACTATTTAAAGCGGCACATGATATGGATAAGCATGCCGAACATACGAAACCACGATGTAGCATCTTCTTGTGACAGAAACAAAATGTATTGAAGTGCACACCGTGTTGCTTTCCAAGGTATAGGGACCCCCGACAGGATAGTGACCAAGCAGAAAAAGTCAAAAGATGTTGCCCAAGCTCCCCATCATGTTGCATCTTGCGGTGCAAACCTCTCGTTATGTTTGCAGCTTGCTCTAGAATATTAGAATCCTTACAACATAGAGAGTAAGAGTCGATGGGAACGAAAGCTTGCTGAGCTGCAAATATTACGTTCATCATTGGGATGTACTGACGTTGTGACACTGTTGATCTCTGTAGGCAGAATATGCGACGCGAATCCCCACTGCTTCCTAGACCGATCCGCTTAATGTGACAAAGAGCCATGGACAGCCCAGCTGCTAAGGGAGATTCAACTGAATCTGCATTACTGGGCCCACTATCTCTGGATGTAGTTTGAAGTGTGGACGAGGAAAGTTGCAAAATCTTTGACAAGATTTCTTTGCACACATCGCTCATGGGCGGTTGAACACCCGTCCTCATGTCCAAGTGTGGTGACTTGTAAAGATATCGACAATCACTGTTGTGCAAAGCAATGACAACTAGCTCATTCTGTTGATTGAGAGCAAGATAGCCCGCGATGAACGAAACGAGGTGCCGAAAAGTACGCGTGAGTCCGAGTCCTTTATTTGAGTCATTTTCTTGCTGTGAAGTGTCACGTGTTGAAGTCTCCACGAGGATGACCAGGACCGCGCGCGCACCTGAACGCGGCATGGGGATGTCATAATGCATGTACGCAGATTTAACTCTTATTCGGACTTTACGGATCAGAGTTTATGCCCAGAAAGAAGATTTACCTGAGCTCGGTTTACCTTCGACGTCCAACATAACAAATTCCGAAGCTGAGTGCTGGACTGAGCACTGGACATCCACGACTCGCCTGAAGTGGTCGCGAACCCGAGGTGCGCATCGAATCGAAAATCTTCGACAGTCCAGGCAGAGCTTTGGCCAGTGTTTTCCAGCAGGGACACCTAACTTAAGCAGCTGTATTAATAATTGTTTTTACACTTACTTATTACCTTGGTCATTTAATATACCTTCGTAATAAAGTGATTATTGTTCTTAATTATTAAGATAATTATTATGCAAGATAAATAAATAAGATTCTTAATAAGGTTTCGAAGGTAATCCCGAAATGATATATAGATAGATCATCTTCGATCTTGCAATAATGCATGACATCATTTCAAAAATCCAGGCGTTTATTTAACAAATTAGAAAATAAAAAAATTAAGTATATATTGCTAATAATGTAAGATCTTACACATTGCAATAATAATGACGAAAATAAAATTATTGCAATCAATAAAATATTAAATAACAAACTAAATAATACCTTCGAAGGTAAAATATTTGCATATTTATAGAAATTTATATAAAGAGTAGTTATTTCATCATTTTAAATAAAGCTGAGATTATGATGTATTATTAAGTGTTAGTGGAGAACATAAAAATATCATATGTATGTTTATTAAAAATACGAAAGTATCAGATATATTATGATATATTCGTATCTATTCCACAGAAATATCGTCGTATTTACAGTTAGCAAATCATTTAACGTAACTTCGAGATTTACGTATATCTTTAACAGGCAAAATGGTTAGGCGACGCTTCGGCTTCCATGTATGAGAGCAGTATGGTCTAATGAACCCTCGTTTTCTACGGGGGATTTAACTCGAACTTTTGGTGGTCTAATTATAATGGCGCACAGAGTAAACAGTCAGAGTCTCTACGTCATACCCTTCATACATATACTAGATGCATGTAATATATTATTATGATATCATAATAAAATATGATAAGATCTTATGATAAATATATATGATAATAAATCTTAATAATATTAATATTTAATAAATGATATAATGTCCGATAATATGATGGTTCTGCGAAAAGAAATCGCGAAGTCATCAAAGCTCCCCTCGTGAGGAGTGGTAGCGGAACACTTTGGATAGCTTCGAAGATATCGGTGAGCCATTCACCCAAACACTTTTCGAGTGGCCAGCTCCTTACTCAGTTAAACGTGATGACAGATGGTTTCATTGGCAACCTATTACCCGGCGACAAGCTGGAGGCGGCGTATCGTTATTCAGCCTCGGTTTCACCGCAGGAGTCGCAGTTCATTAGCGAGATCTAAGTCGAAGCGAATCCTACATATCAGCGCGGTGCGGATCACTTGCCAACGTCGACGCGATGGCTGTCGGAGATGCGCTATCGAAACAACGTTGACTTCTTCTTTTCGTTCGTAGGTGATTCCGAGTCTCCAGGGCGATGCATCAACCCAAGCACCTCCGGACCTTCCCTCATTCATTTTTAAAGAACGCATCGTTTACCTGGTTCGTAGCTCGCTCGCGCGATGATGCTTTCATGGTCGTTTTCGCACCTTACTTTGGTCATTAACAGGGAATGACGCTCGTCCCTTCTGTTACTGAACTCATCCTTGCTGAACTTCTGTATCTCCAATATGAAGACAAAAGCAAACCAATTTATCTTTACATAAACTCCACTGGAACATCAAAGGTGAGTTATTTCTGAGTTTCGAGAGAGTGTATCCAATGCTTTACGAAATTTCTATCGATGACACCCCCGGCCTTCTCTGCAGGAGGGGCAGAAATACGGCTACGATACTGAAGCATTTGCAATATATGATACCATGAAATATGTCAACCCGCCAGTTCACACCGTGGCTGTCGGCACAGCGTGGGGCGAAGCCGCGATGTTGCTCGCATCAGGGGAAAAGGTGGGCGGGAAACAGCTCCTCGGTGCAGAACTGACTGACTCAGAAAATCATCAATGCTTCCAGGGAAATCGGGCTGCACTTCCTTCTGCGAGCATCATGATAAAACAGCCCATTGATGCGTTCCGAGGACAGGTGCAACACGTTTTGAGGTTGAGTTTGACGCAGGTTTCTTCGCAGCTAACAGATGTATCGCACAGGCAACCGAGCTTGAAATTCAGCGAAAAGAGATGCGCAATACAAAAAAGCAGACGGTGTGCTGTTTTAACTCTTCATTCTACAAAATCAGATTAACTGTTTGCTGCTCAGCTTGAACTTTTATCCACGGGAATCAATAAACCGATCGAAGAGCTCGAGAATGATATCAATCGTCCGAAATATTTTAATCCCTGGGAAGCTGTTGACTACGGTTTAATTGACAAGGTATTTAGTTCGCAAATATTATCGTTGGATTACCATGCCCAAACTTCACACATATAGGTGTTGGATGGAAACCAGGATACCTTTTGATCGTTGCGGCTGCCTAGTGAATATCGTCGTCACTACACATCGGAAAGATTGATTTTTCAGTGTTCTCTACTTACGATGTTCATGAGGTACAGGCACGGCAAAGATGATGTTGGCCCTTCATGTTGGTCCTGAAGTGTCCCTGTCTCCACTGGAGGAAAACTTCGCGCAATTGAGATTCTCAACGGTGCTAGTTAAGTTTACATTGCAAATAAATGAACAATGCCGTCACAATCGATTTATCTCGAGCTATTAATCGATCATATTCCTCGTACTTAAAAAATGCCGCTATTCCCTCGTCTCAAACTACAAGCACGTGTTTATTGGGTTTCTGTTGTATCTGAAACATCTTGAGAGATCTTCTGTCTTTGTGACTACAGCGTACGAATGTATGGTTCGTAAATGTGAATGATGATAACTTTATTTTTCGAAAAGAGCATGTGTACGTCAATCCCCCTATATCGTTGACTTTTCGGTCGGCAAGGTTATCATACGACTGTAAATACTGACACGCGCTATGCGCCAAATATTTAGGGTCGCGCGTTTTTTTCCCCCATGGCGCCTAGTCAGGACGGCGAGCGCGCTGAGCCGCTTGCTAATATGCTATTCGGCATATATATTAAATTTGCCATCGATTTTTTTGTGTTGATATAAATAAGGTTTCGAACGAATGAAGAAATAAAGCAAGTAAGGTATTTATATATGGTATTGTTACGAAGGTACATATTTATTACACCATATTATTATTATTCGGCAAATATATCCGATCTTACGGGGATTTCCCGAAAAAAATCTATACATACATAATACAGATATCATAGACAAGTATTGTTGTTTTATTATTACCTTCGTTCGATATCTTTCATCAATTTCAAGCAGAAAGCCACGCCGAGTCGGGGTGCAAGTTTATCTAGGTGCCGTGAACAAACCTGAACGTCCTACACATACTTCCCTGCTAGTATTTATGTTCTCCTGGCTTAAGAAAAAGACGCCGGCAGAACTACTTAGGTGAGCGTGGCTCGATCCTGATCCGCTCCTTTCGACTTCAAACCGCGTTCACGTGCTCAATAATTCCCTTTGTTTTTGGGTTTGGATAAAAGATAACCGGTTTACAAGCATTTTCAAAACCGTCAGCTGACATCAGGGCACAATGCACTTTCACTAAATGTAGAGAAAATAAGAGGTTGCTCGACAAATCCATTCGTGAGCTTGACCGTGAACGCTCGAGCCTCTTTAGCCAAGAGAAAAAGCTCGTCGCTGAGATAAAAAAGCTAGCCAGGCTGAGTCAGTTGGGAGCGGTGAAACTGATGGCTAAGGACTTAGTACGCACCAGGCACTCTATCACGAAGTTATATGTCTTGAAATCTCAGCTTCAAGCAGTGAGCCTACGCATGCAAACTCTTAAGTCCACCCAAACTATGGCAGAAGCAATGCGAGGTGTGACGCAAGCCATGAAAGACACGAACAGTCAACTCAACGTGCCAAGCCTGAACAACATCATGCGAGATTTCGAGCGGCAGAACGGGCGTATGGAAAACACGACAGATATCGTGAGTGATACTATTGACGATGCCATGATCGCGGACGGAGAGGAAGAAGAGAGCGAAGAACTCGTCAGCCAGGTGCTCGATGAACTCGGTTGCAACATAGATGTGCAGCTCGTTGACGCCCCGAATAGTAGAGATGGTGTTCAGGTGCCAAAGGTGGCGGCACCACAGGCAGAGACCTTCGAATATGTTTTAGAGGGCGCCGACAGCACAACGGATGCACATGGCAATAGTATTGATGATGACCTCCAGACACGACTTGATAACCTTCGAAATACATAGACTAGACATTTCCGAATGAAATTTGTCACTCAATCTCAGCTACGATCCGCCCCTTCCTCGCTGGTCTGTATTCTTTAACGGAAGTATTTCCATCACCATGTGCGATCCTGTTAGCTTTCTTTGTTCGTTCAGCGCCTTCCATCACGCGCCGTAATTTCTGTGCTTTATGGATGGCCTTGGGAACGTGTTGGTGCCGCGTCATTCTTTTGATCTCTGGCATGTGCTTAAACCTATTCTTAAGCGCATCTCTGTACTGTTTCTTTCGTTTTTCCCTGGGCAAAAGCATGCCGAGCTGTGAGCCAGCTTCGGCTTTCCAAACTCTGACATTCATGTCGTCCGAGCCACTCAAGACGTATGTGCCATCCATACTGAAGCGAGTGCAAAACACTCGCTGCATCCGTTTTAAGTGGTAAACATCGCGAGAATGTCCACCGTTGTAGTCAAATATCCGCAACGTGCGATCGTACGACCCGGCCACAAACTCTCGCCCAGTAGGAGAGTAGTCCACGTCAAGCACAGCGCTAACAAAATCTTTGTGCACGCAGGTTGCGATGGTCAGCTTCCTCATGTCAAACGAGTACAGGTTTGTATCCTCGTTTGCAACAGTAAAATTAAAAGCCTCCATTGGATTCCATGCAAGTTTTGTGCACTTGTTTTGCATCACAAGTTTTCGTATCGGTGTTCTTGTTCGTACATCGTAGAGTGCGATAGACCTGTCGCTACCACAGGACGCAAACACATCTGGCTCAACAGGGTTAAAACGAATAGATAAGACCGTATCGGCGCCCCAGCTAAACTTTGTGGCTGGCTCAGTTCTACCCTCGCTCCAAAGCTCGACTGCATCGCCGGCTGTAGCAAATATATCTTTCCCCCAGTGGCAGTCTACATCCCTCAAAGCGCCGCCAGCTTTTGTATCAAATACAAACATAGCGTCTTGCCTTGGGATGAGCGAACCACCACTGCTAAACATCTCACCAAGAGAAGCCCTTGGTAGTTTCCAGACCCGGACCATGGCATCATCACCGCACGAGATGCATCTCCGGCCATCTTTTGTCACTGATAACCCTCGAACGGCCCCAGCGTGCCCGTGTAAGACACGCACAGAGCGTCTAGAAGTCATGTCCCAGAGGCGTATTTCTCCGTCGGCGGCGCCAGACAACACGACAGAGAGCTGGGTCGGGGACTTTGCAAGCGACACGACGCCGTCGCTGTGCCCTTCCATTGCGCCTAGAAATGGTTTCGCGAACACTTTATCCAACTTGACCGTATTCAGTGCACGTTTGTACTCCTTGGCCCTTTGAAGTGGGCGAAGCGCCGGGTCCAGGTTACGATGCACCTTTAGCAGGTCAGTCTTACACTCGCGCGTGTGATCCTCTTCAACGCGCGAGATTGCCTTGACTTTCATTGCTGCGGCAACTTTGATGAATGGTATTCTGCTGCTGGTCAAGAGACGTGAAGTTTGTTTTGCAGGTCCCCGCCCCCTGTTCACACTCTTCAGTGTCGGATGGATCCTGGTAAGGTTCTAGCATATATTTACGACGTATTTACTAGCTACATACCTTAGATCCTTCGAAGTAACGCTCTTATTATTAATAATAAGATTAATAATAAAGAACTTTATTTATTCATTTATATTACTTGATTGTACGAATGCGAAAGAAGGCAGCATATAATTCATTTTCATCAATCAATCAAGCAAGTAATCATATTATTATATATAAGATCTTACCCGCCCCCGTGTTATTATTCTCCGGCCATTTGTAATGTCATCAAACGATACCGAGCGAGGCCGTGGATGATATTCCTGCTCCTGGGTGGCTGTGTGCGCGGCGAAGCCGCGCCGGTTCCTCACTTCGCACCGCTGCGCCCAGGTGCTGGGTATATTGCATTGTCGCGACGTCGCGGGTCAGCCCTGTATACAGGTCATCCGCTCGGTCACCGCAGCGGCCGGCCTGTGTGTTTCCAGGCAGGGTCACTGAGGCGGTGGGGGCCGCCCACGTTTCTGTTCACCCCCCCGAATTTGAAAGAAGATGGGAAAAGCCCGCAGTCGTGACCTATATTATATATATTATATGATGACAACGGAAATGAAAGTACGTACACAGTTCAAAAACATTAAAGTGTTTTTCTAAGTGTTTTTCAAGTGTTTTTCAAGTGTTATTATCCGTGGTAGGTGCCTCCCTTGTGACTGTGAGAAAGAAATTGGGGTTGCGGGAGGCTATTTGGGACGAGTCCGAGATTTGGTTGATCGATGGACCTGCGGATTTGGCCTATGAAGCTTTGTCGAAAGAAAGGCGATATTTTAGGTTTGAAGCCGAATTTTCATCGATACATCGGTCAACTTCGACGTCCACTAGCGCGCCCCTGGAAGACGGCCTGCCGGCGCCTTTCCGTTTAACGGGAGCGTACATGACCGGGCGACGACTACGTGCACGCTTAGCGCAATGGCAAGGCCGTTCCGCTGAACAGCCGACGTCCGAAGAACGAAAAGGCGTCGCACATAGTTGTTAGTCAGAGATAAAGACTCACTCATCGACCGTACAGTGATCTAGTCTGCGACCTTTGAAAAAGGTCGAGCTCTCGACGAATCAGAAGGCGTATAAGTTTTACATTTTCAAATGATGGTCGGGTAGAATGTGTTGCTAAATGTGACTTCGTCAGTGAACTGACTCGTCCCAAATAAATAGTTTACTCGTGAACGATTGTTTAAATTCGACTTAACTAATAACACATTATTTTTTCGAAGGTTAAGATATAGAGAAAACCAAATTGTGGCTACGTATGTGAAATGGCGGTTGTGCTATAACCGACAGCTGCCTACGGCACAGCAAAACTATCCTGTCGCAAATTTGTTTTCCCTGGACTAAATGAAATGCTCGTCCCGTGCTGTCCTGTCCCACCACAACCTTCAACACTGCACCAGATGTTTTCAACTATTTGTACAAGCTCTTGTACACGTATTATTCACTTGCAGGACCCGGTTTTGTACTGATCGCCAGTGGCCGTTGTACAGTTTTGACATTTTGCGGAGGGGGTCCCGGAGGAAGAGGCGGAAGACCTTGCACGAGTGAACTTGTGGAGTTTTTGTTTCCCATTATCGACTTTTCGGTCACCAGCGCCACTTGGTAGCGCTGGACGAAAGAAGGTGCTCCATGCAGGTGACCAGGTGTCCCGATAAGTGCCGCCTCAACTGTTGGCATCGGCGGGGACTTCACTGAAGCATGCCGATATCTACATAACTTTCCGTGGATACAGAACCCAAGCTTGAACCTGAAAGGGATTGCATAGTTGTTTCAAGCTATGTGGATCTAAGAAGATTGTGCATTGACTCGTGACTCACATGTTGCAATCTTTTACGTCTTCAAGCGAATGCTTGAAAGGACAGTCCGGTTCCTTGCATTCGTTGTACTTCGCAAAAAAACGGCAAGTTGGCATTCGCTGCTTGTCAAACTGGTGAAGGAACCCGCAGCTATTTCCTTTCATGCAGAGCCCGCGCAGCCAGTGTCGGCAAACTGTCTACGTTTTATGCAGCGAGTTTGCGGTGAGAACAGCAAAGCGAGTCTTCGGAGTTGAGCAAGGAGTTTACGCTCAGGTTTGCAGCTTACCTGGCGGTAGTTTTTTCTTGCACTAGCCGGCATAGAAGACGGCGCTTCGGCCGGCTGACCCACATCGGTGTTGAGATCGTTCTCAAAATCGAACTCTACGTCTAAGTCGGCCATATTTCAAGTAAGTTGAATCGGAACTTGAAGACAACAACGCACCACGCGGTTGCAGTTTCGTTTATTTTATGAAATTCTTGTCAAGGTCTTATGACCGTGATATATTTTAGGCAAAAAACTTATGACTAATATATTTATTAAATGTATACCTACCTGCGCTGCGAACGAAACTCGACTTATTATCTATCTATGTATACTTTATTTATTACCTTCGTATGATATTAAGATTCTTAATAAGATCTTACACCACCGTGGGAGAGGCTTGCATGCTGCACACGGACGGGCACGTCGCATGGTCGCTTTGCCTCCGCCGCGTTGCATGACCGAGTTCCGTGCCTACATCGCTGCGCTGCAAACATATGCAGTGCCGGGCAGCGAGCAGCGAGCAGCGAGCACGCGTGCTTTTATATAGGAAAATATAGGAAAATATATATAGGAAAATATAGGAAAATATAGGAAAATATAGGAACCGTATAATATATGTATGGAAGGTATTTTGAAGAGAGTCTGACGGTTTACTCTGTGCGCCATTATAATTAGACCGCCAAAAGTTCGAGTTAAATCTCCCATAGAAATTGAGGATTTATTAGACCATACTGCTCTCATACATGGAAGCCGAAGCGTCGCCTAACCTTTTGCCTGTTAAAGTCATACGTAAGTCTGGAGGTTACGTTAGGTTAAATGCTCTGGTAGTAACCGTAAATACGACGATATTTCTGTAGAATAGATACGGATTAAAACTGATTCTTTCGTATTTTTAAACATATGATATTTTTATGTTCTCCCCTATGCCTGATAATTATAACATAATAATCTTATTAACATATTTTCAGCTGTATTTAAAATTACGTAAAATTATTAAAACCTTTGTATTTTTTTATATTTTTTTAATACATTCATCATCTTTGATTATTACATTATTATATATTATTATTAAAACTTATTATTTTATCTAATAATAAAAGATCTTAATATTAATGATATTTGTTTTGAAGTTTGGCGCGTGGCGCATGTCAGTATTTGCAACCGACCGGCGTTATAGATAGCGATAATGGTATAATATTATTATTAGTTTCGTCATATATCTAGCTTGCGGTCTTACACGTGAAGCTATCAGCAAAGTGACTAGTACTTTATATGTTACGAAGCTAATAATATATTATGATAAGTAATAAGGTAATATATTAATACGAAGATAATAAATAAATAAATAAAGATCGATTATTATATTATTACCTTCCAAATAAAGTATGACGCAGTATACAAATAATATGTAGCTGTCGGTCACTCTGAGATTTGTCACTCTGAGAAAAAGAAACTAGCCAGTAGGTAGCTGGTTGATATTGATGTTGTTTTACTCGAGTCGCCTTCGCGGCATGAAGTGCGGCCTAGTCATCGAATTAGCGTCCGCGTTCCCTTCTCAACTATTGTCATCTGTATCACTTGCTGGTACGACAAAGAGACAGTATGAAGCGATGGTTTGGCCGATATTGCGAAAGGCACGTTTCTACGAGCGATTTGAGATCCTCAAGCTTGCCTGTTCGACTGTATTAATCGGAGCTTACGGCTGGCTTGCAGCGTCTGAAAAGCGTTTTGACTCCCCGGGTTTTCAGAGAGACTCTGATGCTCACAACTGGCAGGTGGCGTCTGTAGCTGAAGTTGGCGGACTATCATCTGCCTTTCTTTCACCCGAGTATCGTCGTAACATATTTTTCATTTACGAAAAGCGTCTTCGCGTCCATAGCCCCCCGGAAAAAGTGTTTGAATACTTCTCATCGGTGAAGGATGCAAACGGAACTTTCATGACGTCTTTAGACTTGATGCGTGCTACTGTCCCTGTTTTTCAGCCCGCGCATTCGAACGGCATTCGCTGCGGTTCGCTCGGTGGTGAACGTGGAGATCCTGGGAGGGGACGGAACTTTTTTAGCTCGCTCGATTTGGATACAAAGCCAGACTTCTTCAAACTTTTTGACACAGATGGCGATGGACTCATTTCCTTCCCCGAATACATCTTCTTCATCACAATACTCTCACTGCCCGAAAGTGAAATCAAAGATACTTTCCAAAAGTTTGACGAAGATGGCAGTGGCCAACTCTGCCGCGACGAGTTTACGAAAATGATGAGAGTAATGAGGAAAACATCAAGCAGGGGAAATGCGACTGGGCTAAGAACAGGCCTCAAAGCGACAAACCTAGATAATATAAGTAATGGTTTGGTTCAGTTTTTGTTCGGGGAACCAGGCAAAGAACACAAATTGAGCCTTGAACAATTCAGAAGTTTCATATCGAAAATGCAGTACGAAATTGACCTCCTTGAATTCCGCCATTATGACTTTACCAACTCTGGATCCATCAGCACCCAAGACTTTGCATACAGTATCGTTGCCGGTGCAAACGTCCAGAAGATGCAATACTTCATATCTCGTGCGGCAAAGCTCGCGTCCAGCGAAGTAGGAATGACAAACGGACGAGTAAATGAAGAACAGTTCATGGCATTCTGCCGAATATTGAAGCGGGAGGGCACAGACTTTCAGTCAATGATCAAAAGGCACGTCAAGCTTGGGAAGAAACTGACCAAGCTAGCATTTCTGGATATAGCAAAGGAACTCAGAGCACCGCTAAGTGAAGCACAAGTCGATATCATCTACTTCATTTTTGATGTCGATGGCGACGGTGAATTGAGTCCAAACGAGCTGTTAAATGTTATCTGCAGATGGGATAGATAGTACTTTTGCTGCAACTCGTGTGACTTCGCAGTTGTTGCGGCCTTGTCTCACAAAGGGTGGCGTAACCATGTTTAACATTTCGCCTTATATATTTGCAAGGGTATCCTTGAGTCAAGCATGGCAGTCCAGCAAACTGTGGATATCAAAAGTAAATAAAGTTAATTTACGATCGGATATCACGATAAATGCCACCAGTCCCGGGCCCCATGACGCCTTCCATGAATGAATCACTTCCAGTCAAATCAATCGTACCGAGTCGATCAACGAAGAAAATTCCGACGGCAGTACTTTTCTTCATTGACTCGCGAAATCGGTCATATGCGTGTTTGTGAGTATTATTGAGTATTTTTTTTATTTGTATAACATCACCATCTGCAAAACTGATGTCTGAGAAAAACTCGAAAAATTTCGGCCAAATCCGCTGAAATTTAATTTCCGGGCAATTGTCGTAACTGTTTGCTCCATGAAAAAGTCCGGAGAATTCAGCGAATATCCGCTTTTCAAAATCCTCGAAAAAAAACTCGGCCTGGGTTCAGTCATCAGTTTTGCAAATGGTGATGACACATTTTCTTCATAAGATTTCGTATATTATTATAATTTATTATATATATCATAATAATAATATATAATAATAAGATCTTATTATTTATGTAATAATAATAATATATTATTATATAATAATATATATGATCTTCGATATAAGATCTTATGTAATATTATTAATTATTTATAATATTGTATCACCTAATAGATGTATTTAAGATCATATATCAAAAAATAAGATTCACCTTCGGTAAGTGATTTTTAACAAGCAAATAAATATTAACGTTTCCATTTGGCATTCATAAATACGTCATCCATGGTCCAAAATCCCACGTTTTCTAGAACGTTGCTCATACAAAAAACTTTGAAAACCGACAGCCTTCACTCTTTCGCTTCGTCATGGCCGAACGATAAAGCCAAGTATTCGCGGGAGACCTAAGGGTCCCCGTGCCACTTGTATCAAGTCAGATCTACATGGCAATGAGCGGCGCTGGAAGTGGAAGCGCAACAAGCTGCTCGTTCCCTTCAATACTGTTGTAGAGCAACGTTACAGAATATGTTTCTGGATCTCCCGAAACAACCGAGTTGCGCAAAACTTCAGACTCAACGGCATATGCATTCGTCACAGTGACGTATTCGTATTAAGGAGTATGTGGTTTTGCGATGTTTTGCGCAGCTTTATTTTTTCCTACTCGTATATAAATAATGGATTAAATCCTGCGGCAGGTTTTTGGCGATTTTTCTTCATTGACTCGCGAAACACACACGTAAAACTGGAATCACGCACGGTCAATGGCGACGAAAAATGTTCGCTCATTAGTCGGCGCGTTATTTACTGTTAATAAAAACCCTGATCCAGTCAGTCACTTCGCCCCATGGAATGTTTCATTTACACTTATTCTTATTTATTACGAAGGTACATGCTGTGAGCTACCGGTGACCCGAGGGAAAGAAAAAAAAGTACCTTCGAAGGTAACATGTATTAAAGTGTACACTTGAGAATATCTGGATGGTAAAAAAAAGTACTTCGCCGCAGCACTTTTTCCGCGACGACGTCTAGACAGCACAAGCCTTTGGACGGCAGTTAAAGCAAGGCTTGGATACCCAAACCGCGTGTGCTACATGCTCTCCAGTTGATAACTGTTTGGATATCTCAACGGAACGAAACGTTCAAGTTGCGGGAAGAGCAGCGCGGTCGAGGCGAACAGCCGTCGCAAGCCGAGCGTTCCTTCTGCGATGGAAAACACGATAGGGGATGCCCCGTCTGAGTGGTATCGAGAAGAAGAACATATAGGTTACGATGTAGATGGTCGTCGGATATTGAAGCGTCGATGGAATGACTCTATAGAAAACCTTCTCCACACGATAGACGATCCAAGCTATTGGAGAAAGGTTTTCGATGAAAAAGAAGACCGTGAAATAAGTTTGTCTCGTGCACATGTGAGTCTTTGCTATTTGATAGATTTGGAGTTTCCGTCGAGTTGACGTGTGTATGTGTTTGTGTGCGTGTGTGTGTACAATCTGCAGCTCGAGCTCATACAAAGACTCCGGAACGGTGCTTTTCCAAATAAGTCTTCCAATGGCGACATGAGACAAGAGGTATGAGCTGGCGTCCTCTTTCTTCAGGGGAGTGCGCCTCACCGTTCCTACGGAAAACTCATGTTTACAGCAAAACCACGAAGTTGCAGAAGTGGCATGGTCAACAAATCACGAACCAAAGCGTCGTTTTGTCCCGTCGAAATGGCGAGTGTCCAAGTTTCACATGCTTGGTTCAGAGCAAGTCATATTTTTTTCACAGGGAAGCAAAATTGGTGTTGCGTGTCATTCGCACACTCCGAGCCCACGCAACGTTGAATGCACCGCAATCTGTGCGTGAAGCTGCTTGTTTATTTTCCAAACAAGCTCTAAATTCAATAACTGTATTAAACAGAAAAATTTGGAACAAAAAATGATATGGGATGCAGAGAACACCTTTCAAAGTTCGACACCAGGTGGATATTTGGGCCTCTTGAGCTACATCAAACAGTTTCAGCTTAAAATCCAAACTTGTTTTCAGTTAACACATACCTGCCCGCCCAAAAAGCCAAAAAGCCAAATCATGTGGACTCATACAATCCTCCGTTCGAATATCAAGTCGGTGATGAGGGTGCCTCGGAAATGAATGGCCGGGACCACAATGCTACGCACGCGACTTACACTGCTTTACGCCGGGTACGAACTATTTTTCTTCCACGTGGCAGCCAAACTTACGAGACTTGATGATTAGGTTCCATCTTATTCACCGTTCGTAGTCGAGAGGTTCACTCCTGCATAAACGTACTGTGAAGTTTAGTTGCGCTTCAACGCACCGTTCTCAGGTTTCAAAGATGCCTTGATTTGTACCTATGCCCACGGATGGTAAAGCACCGCCTTGATGTTCGACCACAAGACATCCTGCCCTCTTTACCAACCCCAAAGGTAGTCTACACAGTTTTTCAGTTAAAACCCTGCCATGTGAGACTAAAACGGAAGAGAACGACAGGAACTAAAACCGTTTCCGAGCTCTGCTTGTTTGAAGTTCAACGGCCACGAGGTAAAGCAAAACTTTGGCAGTGCTTCCGGGCTGGATATTTTCACAAATTAGTCACAATTCTCGCCGTTCCATGACTTTAAATTCTGGAGAAAGTTCTATCCATCGCGATTGATCCTTCAGGGTGAGTTTGTCTGTCGGCGTCTGTTTCACGCACGTCATGTGTCGTTGCAAGTTGTTGTCAAGCCTTTTCCCCTCATCGCGGCAGGCAATGGTTACTTTCCGGCTCAGAAGACTGCACTGTGCGCAAATGGGAGGTATGCGCTGTCTTCGACGCTTAGATCCTCTGCTAAGAATTCCGTTCACAGGTATCATCAAGTCGGTGTATCTCTGTTTGGCACTTTCGTGATATCGTTAAGTCTGTGGCTTGGCAAGTTGATTCTTGAGATTTGTCTTCATATGCATTTTGGAGCTTATACGTTTCTTGAACAAAAGGTGTCCAAATGCGGTCACGAATACGTTTTCAGCGTGCATTGCATCTGTTATTTTGTTGCTTTCCTCAACACGAGGTTTGGATGTTTCACCAGTAAAAAGACATCTCTTGATCTTCTAAAATACTCTGCAATATTCTGTGGTCCACTCTAGTCTCAGGAAATGTTTCGTTCCCAAGTTTAGGATATTCCGTTCACTCTAAGGTAACTAGCTCACGCCACTTGTTGACAAAGATAAAAATAGTTGGATTCAATTTTGAGTAGGTCGAGAACTCAAGGATGCCTGAATGGAAAGAAGGGTAATTTGCAGCGCCATTTCGTCCCTTTTCCATCTTAAGAAAATGGTTTTGACATTCTAATCGCAATTCGAAACAGGGACAGCGGGGTGACTGTACACCTTGCCTCTGATGTGTCAAAGGTGCGATTGTCTCAAGAAAATGTTCCGAAAAAGTGTCTCATGATATGTGTCGCGTGTTTTCCAGGTGACCTGGCATAAAAAAGGGTACCCTTCCAAGCATGCAAACTTCGCTTCATGCACTTATCCTACACTTCACAGGGACTATTTTGCATCCTTGATAACCGGCGGGAGCAATGTCATGATCCATCGAATGTCGAGGTGAAGGATTGACCACAAATATGTCATGATCAATTTTCAATATTACGTGTCCAATAGGAGAACTTCTCAGCTGATCTTCCACGAGCAAAAGTAGGCCACTTATTTGAATATTTGAATATTTTGCATTTACCACTTTGCACAACTCATTGGAAACATTTTCCTTTTTCTCAGGTACTCGATACAGAGCGCAATGTTTCATCCACATCGTCCGTTTATGCTGGTTTGCACACGGTCATGTGTCTACCTGTATGATCTACATCAGCAGCGCCTTATCAAGAAATTGTCGAGCGGAACTCAAACTTTGAGCTGCATGGCTGTTCACCCCGGTGGTAATCGTTCGACGATATAAATAAATCTCACATTTGTGCTCTTCTTATATTTTCTGCTTGTAACGACAGGTGATAATCTCATCGTTGGAACTGATCTTGGTAAACTTTCCTGGTGAGAACTTTTCAACAAGTCACATGGATTAGCTTTTGCATAATCTGATTTGATGATCAGCGTCTGATTTTGCTTCTTTGTGTATTCAGGTTTGATCTAGATCTGGCAACTTCGCCGTATAAAGTTATGGCCACACATGCAAGCGCGGTTAAGGTAAAGACTATCTCTTTTGACTCCAGAGAGCAACTCAACACACGTTCTTCAAGGGTGTTGCTTTTCATTCCAAACTTCCGCTTTTCGCATCGGTGTCAGATGATGCTACAGCACAAGTATTTCACGCCATGGTCCACGCTGAGCTCGATCAGAATACACTGATAGTTCCCCTGAAAATCCTTCGGTTTAACTCGGCCAGCTTCCATGACGAAGTATTCGACTGCGTCTTCCATCCAACGCAGCCTTGGTTATTTACCGCTGGAGCTGGCGGATCAATAGTGTTGTTCTGTGATGAGAGCTGACATGTTGGCGAGGAAACTGTTTCTGTCTTGTGATGTTTTGAGAAAATACTCGCACTATCACAACGAGTGTTGAGAACGCTGTGGTCAACACAATTGGAAGATGGAAACAGGTGGCAGTGATCAAAATAGCATCGATCGAATGAGAAAATTCTACGTATTTCCAATCTTTAAAAAGTTATTAAGCTCGTTTATTATGCTAAAATGTACGGGGAATTTCCAGTGATACACAGCTTGCTGGCAATCGACCGAAAAGTCAGTGCTTCCACACTCAGACAGTGTATCTGTCTTTTGCACGACGCTCCAACCTGATAGCATCGTCATGGACCATGTAACCGATTTTCTCATTCTCAGCTAAGCCCAAGACGGTTTTAAAATGCCTCCCAATGGCCATTTGATCGACTTCATCAGAAGCCGTTTTGGTCCAAAGGGCAACCCTGTGCTGTTTTTGGCGAACACTTACTACAGCTCCGCAGATTTCACTAGGCTCACAAAACTGTTCTCCGATCATAGCCAGTAACAAATTAAGCCAGCAGTCATCAAGAGAGCCGGGCTCTTTGCTCTTGGGAAAAAAATAAGTCCACTTTCCACCTTTGGCACACTTTGCATCTTCCCACTTTGGTTCTATCCCCTCCTTGAACAGATGGAAGTCAGTGCCCATGATCAACCTGCTTGGAGTGAGGATATTGTTATAGAGACACCAAAAATCTTCGACTGTGTTGAAAGTATAGACGCTGCGCAACGTTTGTCCCCAGGTCGCTTGCTTTTGCCGCCTGAAATACGTCGTCGTTACTCAGGCCTTGTGAACAGTTGTGTGGACAAACTTAGGGGAACTGTTTCCTTTCAACTCACCCGTTAGGGTTATCAAACCAAAGGGACCAGGTGTGCTCCAAGGGATGCTTCTGGGCGAAATCTGGAGATTTTTTTGAGCTCATGATGTATCTACGTTCTGTGACCGACGTGGATTGGGTGTATAGCTGCGTGGAACTTGTGTCCGGGGCAGGGGGCTGAAAGTGGTTTGGCGGCGGTGTTTCCGACTGGAGCGTTCGAAACTATGAAAAATTAATTGACCTAAAAACTCAGCTCCCGATATCGTTGACTCACGGGTCGGACCCGATGTTGGTCGGTTGCAGAATATTTGGGGTCAGGAATGTAAAAAGAGAGTTTAATTTTAACTTTCTGAATTTTAGGAAGGTTAAACGCAGACGCAGCGAGAGGCTCCATCGAGTTAAAACCGATGAACCGCAATACGACTTTTTCATACTTGAAGGGCCCAGAGATGCTCGCACACATTCATTCGTTCGCTGAAGACGCAAGACGCAAGATCTCGGCTGAAATCCGAACCATGACAAACTTCCAAACCGACCAACATGCCGAGTAAAAATCGAGCGCAATCCTCCCAAATTTGGGCGAAAGGGGTGGAAAATGAGGCACAATGATGGGAAATAATAAAAATCTTCCAGTAGTGATTGAATGACTGATTTGTTCGCTCCAGGTGGGTCGGCTAGCCTCAGAGGGCGTGGTTAATTATATTATGATAGTTAATCACATGAATAATAACCATCTTAACAAAAATTAACAGTCGACGTATGAGCAAACACCAGTAGTCACCATTTATTGTACGTAGCGAATAGACCGTAAGTCCTGGTTGACGATACCAGGTCATGTTTACATTGTATGAAACGAATAAACCGTGGATTCTTGATTAACGTTACCAGGTGAGGGGACATTTTTTGCAAGTGTTTCCTGTCGAATCGGCTATGCCGAATACATATATTAAATATATTTAAATATCTTACAATATTATTAAATATTTAAATATTATTCGTTCGTTATTATCTACGAAGGTATTATCTATTATTATAATATCATATTATGAAACTAATAAATAAAGTAGAACCGGGCGCGGCTTCGCCGCGCACACAGCCACCCAGGGATTAGGAGTATCATCCACGTCCTCGCTCGGTATCGTTTGACACTACAAATGGCCGGAGCACAACACGGGGGCGGGTAAGAATACCAAAGGAGTGATGGGCCGAAATCGGAATAATAACTCACAACCATGAAACTAATAACGTATTATTCCAATAAATAATAAGTGTTTTACGAAACCTTACTTACGAAGGTATTAAAATTTAGGTTCAAGCAAGCAAGCTAAGGATAATTGTGGTGTTCAGGTAGCTAGGGCAAAGGATCGTTTAAGTGTAACACAGAAATAAGTGCTCGCTTCCAAAGTTCTCGTTGAACTGGACAAAAAGCTACGAAAGTAATAATAAAGGAACAATCCCCTTGCCGCCAGCGTATCCACAGAATGATTCAAGAATTCTCGAAAGAAGCAAAATCTAAGAAGTCATCTCGCTCTACCCCGAGGGCTGGACGAAAGGCGACACACTTTGTAGGCGTCTTGCCTCTTGAAATCTCGCGTATTCGAAACGATATCCGCCACGCTGTGAACTACCTTCGAAGGTAGAAAATACGCGAAGTTGACGACCATGCGCTATGACTCGGGGCGCGGCGTCTCACTCATAAGTGTGTCGCGAAGGGGTCGATGGGTGTCTGGCATGCCTGTCAAGTCTGGTCAAGCTCTTCTGGTGAGTCACTTTCCTGTCGCCGAGCCTTGCAGAAACTTCGAGCCATGTTTTCCAACGAGAAGTGTCCTGACTTTCCAGGCGGAAGACTCACATGCTTGGGGCCGCACCAGTACAGTTCAAAGTGACATCACGCACTCTGCATATGGCTTTCAACCACATCAAAACGATTGTACAACAAGCGAAACAAACCGAATGGGGACAACGCGGCACGTTCCATTAACCTGCAGGCGCATTTTTGAGCTAGTGTGGTCTGCAAGTTTGAGGGGAGCTATGTCCTCGATTTTGACGATATTTTTCGTCAAAGAAAGCTTTGGCATATGTATCTATGAAGACTTTAGGACAACCAAAGATGTCCTGCCAACACTTTTGATTACCTCTCTCCAAGTAGCACTCGGCAAACTGGCCTTAATCCATGCACGACCAGCTGACGGTTGGACTCGTCCTAGTTTTGACATTTTATGGCTGCAACACTCCATGTCGACACCAGCGTGCTTTCAGCATTCAGAGGTCACTAGAAGATTCCACATGCACATACAAGAAGATTCCACACGCGAGAATATCTACAATAGGCCCCACGGTCATCTGCATGTCGATGACTACAAGACGGATGCGATTCATTATTTCAACATTCTTCCAACGTCTCATGCACACCACGCAGTATGCTGGAAACAAATCAAAGCAACGTTCATGATGAAGAGGCATGCCCCAATCAATCGTCCTTCTCGCGGCATCCTTCATCAACAGCACAGCTTGCTTTCTTGTACAAGGTATTTCGAGGCTAAGGAGCATGGAGTCAGATTGAATGAACTCAAACGGGCGGTCAACCAGGTCAGCGGCGGGCCCCTGGCTGATTTCTCATCGAATTTTCTTATGCGAATCACACCCTGGTCGATACGCGTTTCAAACGTGCTGCTCGTAGATAACAATGGATATCAAATTACTTCTGCACAGGTCAATGTGTCACTGTCAGGAAAACTTATCCACCTTGTCAGACGATCGCAACAAGACGTGAGCAGTGCAGGAGTTGGAGTCATACGCTCGATAAGCACAGACCCTCAGGTTCTTTACATCCTAGCACCGCGTTCAATACAGTTTGAGTCAGTGGATTTGGTTATGGTCACCAGCGTGGTAGCTCCATTTCATCTGATGTGCACTACCAAACTAGTTTACGCTCATCCATTTTCCTGCAACAATGGTTTAGCAACCACAGGCACGGGCGCAAAAGTGATTGGCAGTCGGAAAAACCTGTTGCGAGGTGAGAAGCAAGTTCGATCCGGCAAGCCATGGTAAGTGCGATGCGTCATCGTATGTCGAGGAGATGTTATCTTCACTGCCCATCGAAACATACAAGTATGAGATGCGAACTGCGCAGGGGGGCACAGGTGGATGTCCAACAGCGAAGAACGCCGTGGTAGGTGCGGAACCATATCAGCACTGAATCAAATGAAATCGCCAATATCGATCCCACTTGGTCGCAATATAGCCTAGTCGCACGAAACCGCTGTGATCATTCTTCAAAGCGTTCTCCCTATCATAGTTACCTTCGCGAGAAACTGTTTTTGTCCACCTTCACGCGAAGCCATCTCGACCGTTTGCGTTGATGCCGGCCGGGGCAGCACATGGGCCATTCTGCAGCTGAAAAGTCATTCTTCCGGAGATTCTGCATTTACTACGTTTCGTTCATTTCGTAACGCATGTTACTCTGCTAAATGCTCTTAATCTTCTTATGCTCTTACTTATGATGCAAGGGAACGGCCGAGCACCACCCTGAAGTAGTTTGGGCCTCAGGAACGCGATCACAACATGCACTGCATCATCCGAGTAGCAGTGTTTGATACATCTGGGCAATGGCTTCAGATCTGGTTGCCGCAGCTTACGAGTAACAAGGTTAGGCTGCGTTTCACTCACTACATTGGAGTTAGTGGTCAACTTTGTCATCATTTGTTTAAAACCAGGAAGTATCATATTCAGAGTATCCAGTGACTGTTGTTTAAAAACACAAGATCTTACTTTCTAAAAATCTTTTGGATTATGGTTCAATAATAAATAAAGTAATTATTATCATCATTATTACGGGATGGGATGCAGTTTCGTGTGACCAGATAGCTAGAGAGAACACATATGTAATATATAATACCAAAATAAATATAAATATATCATCATATGAGCAAACACATGTCACCATTGTACAAAGCGAATAGACCATGATTCCTGATTAACGATACCAGGTGAGTGTGTGGCCTTTTTGCAAGCGAATAGACCGCGATTTCCAATTACCAGGTGAGTTGGACATTTTTGCAATGTTCCTGGAGAATCGGCTACCGAAGAAGGTATCACTTGCTTTTATTTTAACTGTGTCTCATTGGTAACTTGTGGTCTCTTGGTTGATAGGTAACTTAGATTTGATAGGATAGATCTCCTAAACCGCTCTCTTCGGCTCGCGGCGCTGGAAACGATCAGGATTTGATCGAGGAGGACATGATGGTCTTGATCGTGGACTTGAAAGTGAGATTCAGATGCTTG
>Ga0302114_10000237_pt1 | contig 40565 bp, 22 predicted proteins | sample AG5_Surface_MG_FD_203107 | JGI IMG/M metagenome (GOLD analysis project Ga0302114, IMG submission 203107) | Marine microbial communities from Western Arctic Ocean, Canada - AG5_Surface | ecosystem: Environmental > Aquatic > Marine > Oceanic | place: Canada: Western Arctic Ocean | collected...
AGGACGACGCGGAGGGCGACGTCGAGGTGGTGGAGCTCACCAAGCGCCAGAAGGGCATGGTGAGCGGCGGGGGAGTCGACGTGCTGGGACCAAAGTTCAAGCCACCGGAGGACCCGTCGTCCAAGACTGTCGCGTACGCGTGGATGGAGGACGCGGCGCAGACCGCATGGGACGACCTGATGCACGGCGAACCGTGCATCTACATCACCCCCGACGCCGTGTGGGTCGGGACCAGGCACAAGCGCGCCATGTGCAAGGCTGTCGGGTCACCCTTGAAGTCATTGAAGGACGTCGAGAAGTTAATCGCAGAGCTCAAGCCGGACGCGCCGCTACGATCCGTATCATTCCACGGCAACGAACCACCTGCCGTGAACGCGTACAACGTCTTCCTCGCCGGCTCGTTCAAGCTCGACGGCCCGCTGCCGTCCACGATCGGCGTCGTCAACACCACGTCCACGAACGAGATGTACGACTACTTCGCTCAGCGTAAAAACACGAGCAACGTGGAAGACGCCAACCGGTTAATCGCGACGATGCTGGCGGACGTGGGTAAAGGATTGACGCCGCTGATCTGCGCGAGCAGCACGAAGGAGGCGTCGGTGGCGTACAAGAGCGCGCTGATGAAAAAGATATACCTGCACGAGAGCATGAGAAAGTTCATTGCGAAGGCGAAGGAGGATGGGCAGGTTGAGGTTTGCGTCATCGAGGGGGACGACGAGGCCAAGATGGGGGCGTTCGCGCAGTACGGTAAGCTGGTGTTCGAGATGTTCTACAGGTGCGATCTCACGACGATGGGCGCGTGATGTATGTAGACGACGTAGATGCCTGTCATTTCTTTATAGTCTATGACATCTACTTGTAGTGTGTACTCGCATGGGTTTTTGGTCACAGCTCAGCCTGCAGTCACCGCACGTTTCATCGGAACGCACGAGAAACAGACCGTCACAACTCCGACACGCGTCGAGATGCGAACCATGACCGCCGCGCCCGCGCGCGTCCACGCCACTCCTCTCAACGTCGCTCGCCGCGTCGTCTCCAAGCCGGCCCCGCGTCGCGCGTCCGCGCCGTCCACGAGATCGTCCAAGAGCGCTCGAGCGAACGCGTCCGAGATGACGTCGACGACCGCATCACAGGATCTCGATATCGACGCGCCGGACCCGAGCGCCATCTACGACGTCGTGGACGAGGACGAGATGCTCTACGGCGCGTCCAACACCTTCCCGATCAAGCCCGACGAGCTCGTCGTGAAGTGCAAGTCCGCGCTCCGCGCCGGGTTCGCCAACATCGGCGACTCGCTCGCGGAAGATTTCGAGTTCATCGGGCCCGTCGTCGGACCTCTGCCGCGGGACGCGTTCGTCAACGCGGTCGGCGGTTTCGACCTCACCACCGGGTTCCCGGACATGAAGTCCAACTACCACCACTTCAGGGTGGACCCGTTCGAGACGAACAGGGTGTGGTTCCAGAACAGAACCACGGGGACGCACACGGGGAAACTCGCGGGCCGCTTCGAAGCAACCGGGACCGTCGTCGAGTGCCCGCCCCAGGCGCTCTCCATGACATTCAACGAGAGCGGCAAGATCGTGAAGATCACCGTCGGTGTCGTGATGGATCGCACGATGGGGAACACGGGCGGGCTGGGCGGCGTCTTCGGTTTGTTCAGCGCCATCGGATCGCCCCTCCCGTTTCCGGAGGCTAGGCCGTGGAAAATGTCCAAGCGGTACAGGTTCTTCCAGTGGCTCGGTCGTCTCTCGGCCAAGAAGGCGGAGGCCAAAAAGTGAGGAGGAGGTGGTGGCGTGCGTCACGAGAGCGCGGTCCTATTCTCTACTTGTAGTGTGCATAAAACGTTACGATGCGTCGCGTCTTTCGCTTTTCGTCGTCGCGCTCAAAGTTTTCTCGTCTTCATTTCATCTTCACCTGGTCCGCCTTCGGGGGGTACCACGCCGACTTCGCGAACCCCTCCTTCCCTTCCGGATACTTTTTGTACTCCCCGTAGTCCCTGTCGTGCGTGTACGACAGGCACTGAACGTCGGGCGGGCCGCTTTCCTCCGGCACGTCCCGCCACCTGTACGCCTTTGTGCTTCGGTAGAGGGTGCTCTGGTTCCATATTATCAGGTTGAGACGCTCGCCCGTGCTCAGGTCGTCCGCCCCGTGCCTATGCGCCCCGAGGTGCACGACGCACCTGCCCTTCACGTGCTGGTACACGAGGCTCCGTTTGCGGTGCGAGTCCCCGCCGAGGACGCCGCAGAACTGCAAGCCCGCGCCCGTGAACGCCTTGCCGAGGCAAACGTTGAAGGTCACGTCGCTGTCGTCCGTGTGCATGTCGAGGCCCAGGTCCGCGCCCTCCTGATACTGCACCAGAAAGCTGTGATGGCCGTCCAGTGCAACCCCGCCCTGTTCAGGAAACAGCGCCTCGGCGACCGGCGACAGCACCCGAGCGACGAGCGCGTCCATCGCTCTTTCCATCCCGATTTCGTTAACGATTAATCCGTAGTTGTTCATGCTGTTCGGCCGGGCGACGGGCAAGCCGCTAGCCTGGAAGTGCTCGGATTCCTCGATGAGCGCGTCGCAGTAGTCGTCGTTGAGCAGCGGGAAGGTGTAGATTCCCGGCGCGACCTCTTCGCACAGCTCTTTAGCCTCAGTCGGCGTGATGGTGCCCTTCTTCATCGTTTCGAGCAGCGCGGGGTGTAGCCACTCGTCCACTCGCTTCGGGTCGAATAAGTACGCGTGTTTCCGTCCCGTCACGCCGACGCCGTCGGCGTATGACGCGATCACTCGCTCGCGCTCCGCGTTGGCGTCCGCGGTCCTTCGCCACTCCGCGAGTAGGTGTTTTCGCCGGTTGTTTATCCGGTCGTCGTTCAAGGGTCCGGGGAGTTTACACGGAACCGAGAAGAAGCGTCGTGTCGCGTCCAGAATGCCTTCTAGACGGTACGTCACCCCCTTGACGATCGTCTCGCCGCTCGTTTCGTCGGTGACGCGCTCGACGGCGGTCGGCGGGAGGTTATCGGGGTGGAAGAAGATCCCTGCGACTTCCCTTTCTTCGTCGACTAGGAGGTGGTGCACCTTGGAGAGAACGTGCACGTCGGGCGGTGCGTGCGGGTAGTTCGAGTCGAAGGTGAAGCGGACGAGGTAGTCGGACCCCGAGGTATCGTACCCCGAGCCGTCGTTGCCGCGGATACGCGCGTGGACGTGCCACGGACCGCCGGCCGGGTCGGGGTTGAGGGCGAGCGCGCGACCCTCCGTGTCGTCGTCTTCCTCGAACGTCGAGACGTACCTCGCGGGCGTGGGGTCGGAGAGGCAGTCGACTCCCTTTGGAAGGGACGAGGCGGATCGAAGGGTGGATACCTCGTCGGAGAGGAGCGTCAGCGTAGGGGACGCGTCGTGGTCATCGGCGCGCTTCTCCACCGGCTCCGCGCTCATGTGAAACGCCCACGATGAGATCTGAGACGTGAGTCGCGGTGACCTTGGGGTCGATTGTATCGGAGAGGCGCCGGAGCGAGAGATGGGTCGGAGATGCGAGGTGGAGCCGAGAGATGGCAGAGATGGCGCGATACCGTGCGAACCCACCAGTCCGCGCGCTGCCCTGACGACCCTGTGCATGCAGGAGTGATGGTCGAGCGTTGTTATTTCAATGGCAGACTCGCTCATAATTCATTCACATGGGCGACGCAGACGCGGACGACGGTCCGAAGGAGGATCCCACGGGGGATCCCCCGCCCCCGCCCCCGCCCCCGCCCGGGCGCATGGGCGCTTGCGAGGTCTGCGAGGAGGCACCGCCGGCCAAGTACAGGTGCCCCGCGTGTTCCGTCGCGACGTGTTCGCTGGCGTGCTCCAGATCGCACAAGACGCGAGGCGGCGGCTGCACGGGCAAGCGAGACCGCGCCGCGTTCAAGCCCATCACGGAGTTCACCGACCGCGACGTCATCAACGACTACAGGTTCCTGGAGGAGGCGCTGCTGGAGAAGGACAGGGCGAAGCGATGGAAGCCGGGGTACACGGCCGGCACGGAGGCGGCGCAGCGATCGGAGCGACCGCCCGCGACCGCGAAGATCGTCGGCACGCTGACTCGCGAGGCAAAAACGCGCGGGGTCGAGCTCTTCTGCATGCCCGACGGCATGGCGCGCCGCGTCGCGAACACCACATTCTTCGACCGCAAACGGAACGTCATGCAGTGGAGGGTCGAGTGGACCTTCCACGCGTCGAGGGAGATCGTGAACACGGATGACGATGTTGACACAGCTGGCGATGAAACGATCGAACGTTCCTCCTCCGTGTCGCTTCGCGCGGAGGACCCAAAACTCGACGAGTCAACGACGCTGCTGGACGCCCTTCGCGTGCACCTCGCGCCGGGACCCGGACGCGCCGCGAGGCTGCATCAGCTCAGACGCTTCGCGGACGCGATGAAGGGAGCGACGGGGATGAACGCGGGTGAAGAGGGGACGACGAGTGCAAAAACGCCGGAGCTCGCGGTGTACCTGGAGAAGGAGGGATGTCCGGCGAACGATAAACGGTATCACAGGCTGGACGTGCGTAAGACGCTGCGGGAGTGTTTGGAGGGTAAGCGCGTGTTGGAGTTTCCCTCGATGCAGGTGACGGTGCTGCCGGAGGACGAGGGCAGGTTCAGGGAGCCGGACCAGTGACTGGTACAAAATTGAAAAAAATAACAATTCTAAAACATCAAGGAACAGCCACCACCTTGACCACGGACGTGGTCCCCACCTTCTGGATGACAACCACAAAGTCGCCCACGTTCAGCTGCCCGCTGCTCTTACCCCGATTGAACACCACCTGCAACAGCGCGTTCGGGTCCGAGTTGATCGGGTTCGCCAGCAGAGGCGTGAGACCCCGGTTCAACAAACCCTGCCTCGCCGCCCGTTCCCCGTCCAACACCCACCGGATGCTGTTCTGTAAGATGCGAGGGATCACCAGCGACATGATGGGCATGTTCGGCCGGTACTTACTCACCAGCTGCGCGGTGTGCCCGGTGCGCGTGAACACGACAATCATGGACGCGCCAACCTTCGAAGCCGCTCGCACCGCCGAACTCGCGAGCGCCTCCGCCTGCGAAAGCAAGCCGCTCTCCACCATCGCCGGCGGGAGCTGCATCTGGTAATGGTTCTCGTGGTCGAACACCGCCTCCGCCTGCCTGCAGATACGACGTACCGTAGCAACCGCGATGGGCGCAAACTGGCCGCGCAGGGTCTCCGCGCCGAGCATGATGGCGTCGGCTCCGTCCAGCACGGCGTTTGCCACGTCCGTCGCCTCCGCCCGCGTCGGCCTCGGGGTCTCCGTCATGGTATCGACGACGCGCGTGATGACCACGGGCTTACCCGCGTGGTTACACTTGTGCAGGACCATCTTCTGGGAGAGGAACACCTTCTCCGGGGGCATGTCTAAGCCGAGGTTACCGCGGCTTAAGATGACGCCGTCCGACGCCGCCACGATGTCGTCGATGTGCAGCAGCGCCGAGAGCCGCTCCACCTTGGCCACGATGCTCACGCCGCCGCCGCCGACGGACTTTGCGAAATCCCTGCACTCGTGCACCGCCCGCGCGTTGGGCGTGAAGGACAGCGAGATGAAATCGATCTCGTTCGGCACCGCCCAGTGCTCGATGACGTGCCTGTCCCATTCGGACAGCGTGGGTAAGTCGTCTCCTTTGTTACTCACCTGCACCGTGAGCAACACGCCGCCGAGCCGCGCGGTGTTCTTGCACGTGCAGTAGATGTGTCCAGCCTTGGCGTCCACCTCGTCAACCTTGAGGTACACGGAGGATGTCTCGCTGCCGGTGAACAGGTACTGACCGACGAACACGTCGTCGCCGGGCTCCACGAAGTGAACCAAGTCGGGGTTGTTGACCGGGAGATACTCGGATGATGCCGTGATGCTGAGGTCGGTGGTGAGCGTGACCCTGTTGCCTTGCTCGAGGGATACCTTGGTCTTGGGCGCCCTCGGGTCGAAGGATGAGACGTCCGGGGGTGCGAGCTGGACGCCAATCTCGGGCCCGCGCGTGTCCAGCATCGTGGCGCACAGGATCTTGGTCTGCTTCATCGCCTCCCGGAGATTGTTGAGCGTCACCGTGTGATACTCCATGCTGCCCCACGAGAAGTCGAAGCGGGCGGTGGTCATGCCCGCCTCGAGCAGGGCGACGAGCTCGGAGACCGTGCGTGACTTCACGCCGACGGTGCAGATCACCTTGGTGAGCGCGTTGGACGAAGACGGGTCGTCGGACTCCTGCGAAAGGACCGGGGGCGGATCCATCAGTAAAAAGCAACCTGGAATTGGCAATCGCGCGCGTAATTGGCGCTGGGTCACGCGGGGAGTGGGCGCACCTGGAGGATGGAGGACAGGCCCCGTAGCTCCTCATCCTGCCCGAGCTTCTTCTGCACGATGTTCGCGGACGAATCGTACCGCGTCAGGTCGACGTACGACATGGCGACCGCGCGCTCTTGGTCTGTGAGTGAGATCCGCCCTTGGCGCGCGATATTTCACGCGCTTCAGTTGCCCGGCCCGAGGCGAAAAGGCGCGAGCTGATCAATGGCTATTTCGACCATTCCGTATGCGCAAATAGAGTGAAATAGAACAAAATGTCCTCAATGCATTTGCCCCTTGGTGACTTGACGAGATGCCGGATTTCGCCGTTCAACAGGACTCAGCGACGCGAGCGCCGAGCGCGGCGGCAGACCTTCATCGGCCCGAGGCGCGCCACTGGCACGAGTATCAGACGCGCTCGCCGCGCCAGTGGTCGCACGTCTCGAGCCGTAGCGGACGGAACATTCCGAACACGCTCCACGGTTCCGCGACGGGAGAGCGCAAGCGGTGACGTCGTCAGGAAGCCCGGGGCTAGCACTACGTGGATACCATGAGCGTGCTCAAGGGGCTCCTGACGGCGCGCGAGGGGAGCTACTTCAAGACCGAGCAGGAGGATGAGCTCCAGGTGTACCGTCGCCGGCGCATAAAGGAGGGAGCCATCAAAGACGATCCGCGACTCCCGGGCGAGGGGCCCCGAGGCTTCGTTTCATCTGAAAAGCTGGCCGAGATTCACGCGCAGGAGGCGAGACTCTCAGCCCCGCCCGGGGTCTCGAGGCAACAGATGTCGTCGCTGCTGCCGAACACATCCACGAAGGGCGGGTACCGAACTCAACGGGGCATGGACACCGGCCTGTACAAGGTACCCTCACTGCGACAAAACCGATGGAGCGGGCTCAACTTGAAAGATTTGGGGGACCTGAAAGACTTGCCCGAAGAGACGCTGGCGTCGTCGAGGCACAAAGCCATGATGGACAAGTCGTTGGCGGTCGGCACGCGCGCGTTGCTGTACGGGACGCTGATCGCCGCGGGGGGTATAGTAGGGATCACGGCGCTCACGGCGTCGTACTGCGACGTACACTCCGCGGATGACCTGCGGGTATTCATGAACCGGCGCCTGGGGCCGTCGGTGGATCGGATGAAGGCGTCGCTGGTGCCGTGGAAAGCGTACTTCAAGACGCTGGACGTCCATAAATACGTTAGCAAGGATAGCATCAAATAGCGCCGCACACTAGTTTATTCAATCACGATTCATTCAGTAGCTGGACCGAAAGTAAGAACGTCTTTGATGTGCATTCACAGATATAATAGAGTCTTCAACCGAGCTGGCCGACGAAGAGGAACCACACTGCCGTGCTCAGCGCCAGCGTCGCCGACCCTTTCTCCAGGTTATCCGCCCATACGACCCCACTGTGCGGCATGGGCAGCCCCGTGATGGCTTCGCGCACGCCGTACATGCCGAACGCGTAGAACAAATAGACGAGGCAGAGCAGCACGAGGAAGATTCGCCCCGGGAGGTTCAAGTCCGGCTCGTGCTTTCTGTGAAACCCGGCGAAATCCGCGGCGAGGATCGCGTCGCAGCTCTTGTCGATCGCGGCGAGAGCCTTGATGGTTTTCTTCGCGCTCGGGTCCTCCGCACGTACCTTGCCCCGGATGTCCTGCGCGTACTTCTTGAACATGACGGCGACGTCGAACTTGTCCTCGCACCGCAGCATGATCCTCGCGCTGAGCCCGCGCCTGATCTTGACGACGCCCTCGAACACCTTGCCGTTGTCGTAGCACTCCGCCATGGTGGCGATGGCCATGACCTGGGGGATGCCGCAGAACCTGAACACGTCCACGTTCTTCAATCGGGTCAGGTACTCGATCGAATCCGTCGCGTGGGCGAGCCCGTTGGTGACGAGCTCGTTCATGCACGAAACAGCGGCGGCTCGATTCTCCGGCTTCGCAAACGCGTCGAGCGTCTTCCCGTGCTTGCTCCAGATGCACTTGGGCCAGAACATCCTCGGCGCGGGTTCCTCCATGATGTCCTCCAGGTAATCGCGGATGATGTTGGTCTTCTGGAGGAACAGGCCCATCGCGTTGGAGAGTTCCTCCGTGTCGGCGATTCGTTTATCTTCGAGCATGGAGTTGGCCCACAGGTTGGAGAGGCCGATGCCCACCAGCCCGGCGACGTAGTGGCAGTACTCGTCCCAGTCCTCCAGGGTGACCACCTCGCGCTTGATGAAATTGCTCATACCCTCGCCCATGCGCTTGGTGATGTCGGCGATGACTTCCTGATACTCCTTCTTCAGCGAGAGGAACACCGCGGTGACTTTGGGGTATTCGTCCATGAGAACCTTGTAGTGCTTCTCGCCGCACGGGTAGGTGTATTTGGGGTCGTAGATCTTCTTCCAGAAGATCTCCAGCTCCTTGCACTTTGGCGTGTCCGGGATGCTCATGTCGTCCTCCACGGTATCCAGCGCGCGGAGCACGAGGTAGAAGACGCACACCGCGTCCTGCAGCTCGTGCGGGAGCTGCTGGATGACGATCGCGAACGACCTCGAGACGAGGTTGAGCATGTGGTAGCAGAACCGGAGGTTGGGCTCCTTCGGCAGCTTCTTCGCCTGGTCCGCCATGCATTTGACCCGGTACAGGGGGATGATGTCCCCGGGATGCTTCAGGATGAGCGAGAGCGCGCCCATGGTGATGAACAATCAGTCGGCGCTCTTACACAAACGAAATGAACTGATCGGCCGCGGGTGGTGACCGGTCGACGATGAACGGAGCGATGGATGAACGATCGTCCGTGTGTCCAGTCGATGAACTGAGGACAAATCCGAAGGTGTCGGCCGCCGCGTGCGTGAGGACAAGTCGCGACTACGTGTGCCACAACTGTGCGGCTCGAAGGGTGGATCTCCGACGGTTGGTCCAGCTCTGTGCTATCTCTCCCGGCCGCTCGTCACTGGCTTTGTGGCTCGAGGGCGATGAAAAAATTCCTCGCAGCCTTTTTTTTCACAGCCGACCGCGAATCGTCGGTCGGCAAATTCTGATCCGCCCTCACACTGAAACTCCATACGGCTTCCTAAAACGCCATTGGGACACGTCGCCCGGTGGGTGAAAAACTCCAAACTCAAACTGACCTTCCGCCAATCAGATGACCGGGATTCGATTCTGTTGAGGGTCAAAAGTCTCGAGATTCGGCTTATTTTTTTCGTTTCCCTACGGCGGCTAGTCAGGAATTCTGAGCGCGAGATCTTAAATATCTCGCGCCCACCTGGCTCGCCTGATGGCCAGAAACAACCTCCAGTTTACCCCTCTCACCCGCATAGAAGTAGCCATTCTTGCCTCGCGCGTGCTCGTGCGTCGCAACAACCGCACACCACCCCAACATGGCTTCGGCCGCTGCCCTCGCGGGCGCTCTCAACCGCATCGCGGTCTCCGCCAAGCCCACGGCGAAGAAGACCAATGTCGTCGCGAAGAAGGTGCGTCGCGCGCGCCGAGACACAACAACCATTTCCCCGACGAAGGGGTATCCGCCGGATTTCTTCCACAGCGGATACGTCGCGTCGACGTCACCTTCGCCTATGCGATGGCTCGTTAAACGCGCGTCTCGCCGCCGCGGCCGATGCGCGCGGGCTTCGTCGATTCGTTTAACGGCCGAATGTCGATTTTCGGGGCGAGCCGCGATCGATCGACGCGCTCGAAACGTCGCGATCGCGCCCCACCCGCTCTCTCATCTCGTTGGTTGTTGGCGAATGCCCTGAAGGGTTGATCCTGACCCCTATCCTCCCCTCCCTCCTCCGATGTTCCAGGCTTTCAACGCCCGCGCGCTTCGCTCCGGCCCTCGTGATCTCACGGTACGTTTGCCATCCACCGCGCGCGCGATTCTCCCGTTCACGGCGCGTCACCGGGCGCCGATACCCCCCGGGTTGGGGGGCGCTTCCCCACACGCTGCCACTTGTCCCGTGACAAAACCAGAGCCGGGTGTTCGGGCGAAGATATCCCCCGGGATACGCTTTTGAGCCGCCGCGGTATGCGGGCGCGACGCGCGTGTTCGTCGACATCGCGGCTTCGCGACGCGCGGGACGGACGCGTCGACGCGTTCTCCCCGCGTTTTCGACGCGCGATCTCCGCCGACACCGCGCGCGGCGCCCCGAGCCCCGCGGCCTTCCGGGGCACCTCTCACCCCAACCCCGATACGCCTGAAAGTTCACTCTCGCGCACCAAGATTAAAAAAAGAAAATCGGCGAACCCCCGACTGACCTCCACCCCTCCCGACAATAAACCCACAGATCATGAACGTCGCGACCGGTCCCAAGGGTCCCGTGACCTCCTCCGAGGAGTCCGACGAGGACAAGCTCATGGCGGACCAGTCCAAGGGGGGCATGTTCACCAACGTGGATCCCTCGGTTCGCCGCATCGTGCCCGACGCCAAAGGCCGCACCGTGGTCAAGGTTGTCTACGTCGTGCTCGAGTCCCAGTACCAGTCCGCGCTCTCCTCGGCGGTCAACTCCCTCAACGCCAACAACGACAAGGTGTGCTTCGAGGTGTCCGGCTACCTCCTCGAGGAGCTCCGCGACGCCAAGAACCTCGCCATGCTGAAGGAGGATGTGGAGAGCGCCAACATCTTCATCGGATCGCTCATCTTCATCGAGGAGCTCGCCGAGAAGATCGTCGAGGTGGTCTCTCCCCTCCGTGACTCGCTCGACGCGTGCCTGATCTTCCCCTCCATGCCCGCGGTCATGAGGCTCAACAAGCTCGGCACCTTCTCCATGGCGCAGCTCGGCCAGTCCAAGTCCGCCATCGCGTCCTTCATGAAGAAGAAGAAGGAGTCCGGCGGCTTCGAGGAGGGCATGCTCAAGCTCGTGCGCACCCTCCCCAAGGTGCTCAAGTACCTCCCCTCCGACAAGGCCCAGGATGCCCGCAACTTCATGAACTCCCTCCAGTACTGGCTCGGCGGTTCCTCCGATAACCTCGAGAACTTCCTCCTCATGATCTCCAAGGCGTACGTCCCCGCCCTCAAGGATATGGAGATGGAGATTGCGGAGCCCGAGACGTTCCCCGACACCGGCATCTGGCACCCCACCGCGCCCACCATGTACGAGGACCTCAAGGAGTACCTCAACTGGTACGACACCCGCAAGGATATGACCTTTGCCAAGGATGCCCCCGTCGTCGGCCTCGTCCTCCAGCGCTCGCACCTCGTCACCGGCGACGAGGGCCACTACTCCGGCATGGTCATGGACCTCGAGGCCCGCGGCGCCAAGGTTGTCCCGATCTTCGCGGGCGGCCTCGACTTCTCCCTCCCCGTCGAGCGCTTCTTCTTCGACCCCATCACCAAGGGTCCCTACGTCGACACCGTGCTCTCCCTCACCGGCTTCGCCCTCGTCGGCGGCCCCGCGAGGCAGGACCACCCCAAGGCGATCGATTCCCTCAAGAAGCTCAACGTGCCTTACATGTGCACCGTGCCTTTGTCCTTCCAGACCACCGAGGAGTGGACCGACTCCACCCTCGGCCTCCACCCCGTGCAGGTTGCCCTCCAGGTTGCGCTCCCCGAGCTCGACGGAGCCCTCGAGCCCATCATCTTCTCCGGCCGCGACTCCAAGACTGGCAAGTCCCACTCTCTCCAGGACCGCGCGTCCCAGATCGCGAACCGCGCCCTGAAGTGGGCCAACCTCCGCAAGAAGAAGAACGTCGACAAGAAGCTCGCCATCACCGTCTTCTCCTTCCCCCCCGACAAGGGCAACGTCGGCACCGCCGCGTACCTCAACGTCTTCGGCTCCATCTACCGAGTGCTCGAGGGCCTCAAGAAGGAGGGCTACGACGTGGGCGACATGCCCAATAATGAGGAGGACCTCATCAACTCCGTCCTCAACGACAAGGAGGCTCAGTTCGCGTCCCCCGACATGAACATCGAGTACAAGATGTCCGTCAAGGAGTACGAGAAGCTCTGCATCTACCAGGAGGATCTCCACGAGAACTGGGGCCCTCCCCCCGGTCAGCTCAACACCGACGGCCAGAACCTCCTCGTCTACGGCAAGACGTTCGGCAACGTCTTCATCGGCGTCCAGCCCACCTTTGGCTACGAGGGTGACCCCATGAGGCTTCTCTTCTCCAAGTCTGCGTCTCCCCACCACGGATTCGCCGCGTACTACACCTACATCGAGGAGGTTTTCGGCGCCGACGCCGTGCTCCACTTTGGCACCCACGGCTCCCTCGAGTTCATGCCCGGTAAGCAGGTTGGCATGTCCGGGGACTGCTACCCCGATCACCTCATCGGCAGCACCCCCAACATCTACTACTACGCCGCCAACAACCCCTCCGAGGCGACCATCGCCAAGCGCCGCTCGTACGCCAACACCATCTCCTACCTGACCCCGCCCGCCGAGAACGCGGGCCTGTACAAGGGTCTCAAGGAGCTCAAGGAGCTCATCGCCTCCTACCAGGGCCTCAAGGACTCCGGCCGCGGCGCGTCCATCGTGAACTCCATCGCCGTCACGGCCACCACCTGCAACCTCGACAAGGATATCCCCGAGATTCCCGGGCCGGAGGAGGACGCCAAGGATTTCGACCAGGAGAAGAAGGACATGATCGTCGGTAAGGTTTACCAGAAGCTCATGGAGATTGAGTCCCGCCTCCTCCCATGCGGCCTCCACGTCGTCGGCTGCCCCCCCTCCGCGGAGGAGGCGGTCGCCACCCTCGTCAACATCGCCGGCATCGACCGCGAGGATGAGGAGATTCTCGCCCTCCCCCAGCTCCTCGCCCGCTCCGTCGGCGACGACATCGAGCGCATCTACCGCTCCAACGATACCGGCAATCTCAAGGATGTGCAGCTCCTCCAGGACATCACCGAGGCGTCCCGCCTGATGGTCAACACCTTTGTGAACAACGCGGCTGACCCCTCTGGCCGCCTCGCCGCCAACGCCCTAGGCGCCCTCGGCAACATGTTCGGAGGCGCCGCCGTCGCGGTTCCCTGGGGCGACGCCCTCAACGGGTCCAAGTTCAAGGAGATCGACGTCGTCGCGACCCGCAAGCTCTTCGGCTACCTCCGCTTCTGCCTCGAGCAGATTGTGAAGGACAACGAGCTCGGCGCGCTCGTCGAGGCTCTCGACGGCCAGTACGTGCTCCCCGGCCCCGGCGGTGACCCCATCCGCAACCCCAAGGTTCTCCCCACCGGCAAGAACATCCACGCGCTCGACCCCCAGGCGATCCCCACCTCCGCCGCCATTGCCTCGGCCAAGGTTGTCGTCGACCGCCTCATCGAGCGTCAGCGCGTGGAGAACAACGGCGCCTACCCCGAGTCCATCGCTCTGGTGCTCTGGGGCACCGACAACATCAAGACCTACGGCGAGTCCCTCGCGCAGGTGATGCTCATGGTCGGTGTGATCCCCATGCCCGACGCCCTCGGCCGCGTGAACAAGCTCGAGATCATCTCCCTCGAGGATCTCGGCCGCCCCCGCATCGACGTCGTCGTCAACTGCTCCGGCGTCTTCCGCGATCTCTTCGTCAACCAGATGAACCTCCTCGACCGCGCCGTCAAGCTCGCCGCCGAGCAGGATGAGCCCTACGAGATGAACTACGTGCGCAAGCACGCCGTCGAGCAGGCTGAGGAGCTCGGCCTCTCCATCCGCGACGCCGCCACCCGCATCTTCTCCAACGCGTCTGGTTCCTACTCGTCCAACGTGAACCTCGCCGTCGAGAACTCCTCTTGGAACGACGAGTCCCAGCTCCAGGACATGTACCTCAACCGCAAGTCCTTCGCGTTCAACTCCGACACCCCCGGTGCGGGCATGGAGACCAAGACTGAGATCTTCAAGAGCGCCCTCTCCAAGGTTGACGTCACCTTCCAGAACCTCGACTCGTCTGAGATTTCCCTCACCGACGTGTCGCATTATTTCGACTCTGATCCCACCAAACTCGTCGCCGGCGTGCGCAAGGATGGTAAGATGCCCTCCTCCTTCATCGCGGACACCACCACCGCGAACGCCCAGGTGCGCTCCCTCTCCGAGACTGTGCGCCTGGACTCCCGCACCAAGCTCCTCAACCCCAAGTGGTACGAGGGCATGCTCGCGTCGGGCTACGAGGGTACCCGCGAGATTCAAAAGCGCCTCAACAACACCCTCGGCTGGTCCGCCACCTCTGGTCAGGTGGACAACTGGGTGTACGAGGACGCCAACGACGTGTACATGAAGGATCCCGAGATGCAGAAGAGGCTTATGGAGACCAACCCCAACTCCTTCCGCAAGATGGTTGCCAACTTCCTGGAGGCGAACGGGCGCGGTTACTGGGAGACTTCGGATGAGAACATCGAGCGCCTTCGCAACCTCTACATGGAGGTCGAGGACCGCATCGAGGGTGTCGAGAACTAAATTGGTTCTCATCACCCCCCGGTTCTCACCGACCCGGTCACATTCTTCTTGCAGCTGCAGCGCGTAGCCAAATTGGACGTCACACATGAACTGCCAATATTTCAATACCCTCACGCTCCGAGCGACACTGCCAGGCGGGGGCGACTTTTTATTAGTCCGCAGCCGGCGTAGCGTGGGGAGGGTCTCTTGTGTGCTTGTGTACACTCCCTTCAAAAAACATGCAACTTTAATTTCAAACCAAAAACATTTACAAAAAGAGCACGCGTCTCTCGTACCATCTCGCGGCCATCGCGCGCCTCTCCCCCGCTGTAAGACTCTTAAGCTCTGCTGGCGCGACGATCTACAAATTCTGACATCAGGTTGTGAGAATATTCCGCTCGTGAGAAAAAAACGCATAACACTCAGCCCCAGCGCCCAATACAGAGCGCGCGTGTCGAGCGTCGAACGTCCCTCGCGCATCGTCCAGGAGGCTTCCAGAACTCTCACACGCGTGGATACTCCATTCGCGTCGCTGGATACGCCTCGAGGCTTCGCGAATCACTTCGGGCGAGCGCTTCCCCCTTCTCGGCGGAGAGGGGTAAGAAAGTAAATGGCCGGCACCGAGGCGGTCCTCAGGGATAGGACGCAGCTCGGAGCGTTCGACCGTATCCGCGCGATCAAGGAGGGCAAGGGTCGGCGAAGCGCGTTCCTCGAGGACTCCGCATCCGACGGACCCGACTCCCCGGATCCCCCGACCCCACGCGAGCCCGCCAAGCGCGTGGATCGCACGAGGAGCCTGTCGCTGAGCGAGTCCGACGGGAAGGAAAACGCGCAGCAGCGCGAGATGCTCGACTGCGACTCCGATGACGACGCCCCGGTGCGCCCGGCACGGCGTCGACTCGTCAAGAAATCCACGCTACACGAGTCCGACGAGTCCGAGTCCGAGTCAGACCGGCGCGTATCCGTCGGGAGCCCCATACGCGGCCAGCGACGCAAGATCGGCCGGGGACTCGTCGACTCCGAGTCAGATTCATCGTCATCATCATCTGACGACGACGAGGACGCCGCAGAGGACTCCGACGACGACGATGCGGGAGACTCCGATGACCTCTCCAACGCACTCAGCGGCGTCACCCTGGAAGCCAAGGCACCCGTCGCGTACCGCCCAAAGCCCGCGCCGTTCGCGCCGACGATGCCCGCCTCTACAAAGGCACCCGCGCGCGTCGCCGCGCCCGCTTCATCCGACCCCCCCCTCCAGGGCCGTCCCCGCTCCACGCTGAGCGTCTCCGACGTCATAGCCGCGCGGACCAAGGCGGCACCCGCGGCCAAGAAGCCCGCGCCGGCGCCCAAGAGGCGCGTCGCGCCCGCCCCGCCGGCCCCCGCGCCGATCGAGACGACGATTGAAGAGGAGACTCCGGTTGAAGATCACCCAGCGTCGATAACGCCGAGGACCTCCACCGGACCTCCCAGGGACGGACCACGGCCGATGCGGCTCAAGGGCCGTGCCGGTGGCCCGCGGTTCGAGCTCGCGGGCGACCTCGCCGCGCGACTCTACGACCACCAGCGCGACGGCGTGCGCTGGATGTGGAACCTCCAGCTGCAGAACCGGGGCGGGATCCTCGCGGACGACATGGGCCTCGGTAAGACGCTCCAAGTCGCCGCGTTCGCCTCCGGTTTACTCCGGAGCAAGGCGGCGAAACGGTTCCTGGTCCTCGCGCCCACCACGCTGCTGCCGCACTGGCACAAGGAGTTCATCGTGGCGGGCCTGACGGATGGCGTGAACCTGCACAAGTTCGCGGGTGGCGGGTCCAAAGCGGAGCGGGACCGAGCCCTGTCGCGGGTCGAAACACACGGCGGCGTGCTGCTCACCACCTACGGCATGGTGCTCCACAACGACACCGCGCTGGGCGCGCCGTCATCGGAAGATGACGCCGAGAGGGTGGCTGCCGCGAGCGGCCGCGGCGCCGCGGTGGCGGCGCAGGACATGCCGTCGTGCGGGAAGGGGCGCCACTGGGACTGGATCGTGTGCGACGAAGGGCACAAGCTCAAGAACCCACACGCGCAGCTCCCTCAGAAGGTTCGCACCTTGCCGTCCTCGCACAGGCTCATAATCACCGGCACGCCGATCCAGAACCACCTCGCGGAGCTGTGGGCGCTCTACGATCTCTGCTGCCCCGGGTTGCTCGGCGACGAGGTTGAGTTTCGCAGGGAATACTCCAAGAAAATAGCCGCCGGGCAGAGCAGGGACGCGACGCAGCGGCAACGGTCGGCCGGGGCGGTGGCCAGCGAGGAGCTCCGGAACAAGTGCAAGCCGTTCATGCTCCGCCGCGAGAAGTCGTCCGTGCTCGCAAAGGCGAAGGAGGAGGAGACAAAGGAGAAGAAGAATATCAAAGAGGATGACGCGCCCGAGCAGTCAGCTCCCGAGACGGATATCGGCCCGAGCACCTCCATCGAGGCGTCAACCACCGGATGGGCTGGGGTCAAACACGCCCCGCAGCAGCTCGGCACCAAGAACGACCTCATCGTCTGGCTCCCCCTGCGCCCCGCCCAGGAGCGCCTCTACCGCGCCTTTCTCAAGTCGAACACCGTCCGGTCCGTCTTAAACAAGACGGGATCGGCGTTGTCCGCCATCAACGTCCTGAAGAAGATCTGCGACCACCCGGCGCTCTGCCTCGCCATCACGGAGACATCCGCCGCGGCCGCCGCGGCGACGAGCCACGCGGCGGCGACGAGAACCTCCCCGTCAAGCAAGTCCCCGCCCCAAGATGCCGACGACGGCGATATCGACGAAGAAGAGGAGGATGGGGACAAGCGCGAAGCCAGGCGCGCCGCCGTCGCCGCCGCCGTCGCCCACGCGGGCCTCACCGAGTCCGACCTGCGCGGTGCCCCCGACGCCTCCGGTAAGTGCGCGTTCCTCATGTCCCTGCTCGGGCACCTCGCGTCGAACGGTCACAGGACGCTCGTGTTCAGCCAGTCGCGGGCTATGCTCGACGTTCTGGAACGCGCCGCGAACGCCGACGGCCACACGCTCGTTCGCATCGACGGTAAGGTTCCCGCGGACGAGCGGCACGCGCGCGTGGAGCGGTTCCAGTCCGATCCGTCCATCAAGCTCGCGCTGTTAACTTCACAGGTTGGCGGCTTGGGTCTCACGCTGACCGCCGCGGACAGGGTTGTGATATACGACCCCGCTTGGAACCCCGCGGCTGATTCGCAGAGCGTGGACCGCGCGTATCGCATCGGTCAGACGCGCGACGTCGTCGTGTACCGGCTGGTCACATGCGGCACGGTGGAGGAGAAGGTGTACCGCCGGCAGGTGTTCAAGGGTGGCCTGTCCCGCGCGGGGACCCAGGACGGCAACCACTTTAGGTACTTCAGCGCCGATGAAACCTCGCAGCTCTTCGAGGTGACGGAGAGCGGAATGCGTTCGTCGCGGACGCAGGCGGAGCTCGAACGGCTCCACGCGCACCAGCGCCGGTGGACCGAGGAACTGAAAAACGTCGAGGCGCCGATGCTCACGCGGCTCGGGTGCGCCGGGGTATCCGACCACGACCTGCTGTTCAGCAAGGAGGACAGCACCAAAGCGGGCGACGGCGCCAGCGTGCTCTCCGCGGGGGGCGGCGGCGGCGGCGGGAAAGGGGGTGCCGGGGGCAAGGCTGCGGGGGGCAAGGAGAAGCCCGGGAAGGCCGCGAGGGGCGGGTGGAAGGGTGTCGACGCGGGATGGGGCGGCGACGCGAGGCTCGCGGGTCTCGCGATCGCCGCCGGTTCCGCCGTCGCCGCGCCACCGACGTCGTTCGCCGCGCCGAAACCCGAAACTAAACCCCCGCCGACGACCCCGAAGACCTCCAGGAGCAAAGCCGCGGAGAAGCTGACGTCGTTGATGGCCCAACGCGATAAGCAGAAGATGCTGCTCTCCATGGATTCCATGGTGTCCAAGCTACCGGACAAAGGGAAGAGCATCGAGGCTCGCGTCGGCGTTCTCGACGGCGAGATTGCGAGCGCCAAGGCGGAGCTGCGGGCTAGGCACGGCGCGGGTGTGCCCGCGTCGGAGGCGAGCAAATCCGCGGCGATGGCGGCGCTTGACTCGCACATCGCTGAGACCGCGCCCGCGATCGCGAACAAATCCGCGGTGAAGGACTCGGCGAATTACAAGCCGGAGCTCGTGAAGGATGACGACGAGGCTGTCGAAGATTTAAACGCCGACGGTGTCGCCGAGGCCATGAGCGACGACGACGAGGGCGAGGATGAGGTTGTCGAGGAGGTGGACATCACCGCCGGTCCCGAGTCCATCGCGGGTACGGACGATGGGGATGGGGATGGGGACGAGGAACCGACGCGTTCCTCGCCCGCCCCCGCGGCCCCCGAAGGAGAGATGGCTGATTTGCATTTGCATTTGGATTTGGGTTTGGATTTGGCGAGGACCGATTCGAACGGCTCCAATGCGGACGACGCGTTCGAGACGGCTCCGAGCTCCCCGACCGATTCGAAGGAGGTGGACGACCTGTCGGCGATGCTCGGGGGTATGGGCGTGTGAGACGTGAGTGTTGTCTTGGGTGTGTTGTCGGTGTGTTGTATGAGTACGCTTGTAACGAGAGGTGATGAGAGGGAAGAAAAGCGTTACGCAGCGGCACAGCCAAATCCGCGGGCGAATCTCGGCGAATCAGCGACGAGGATCTCCCCGCAGTCGTAGCCATTGGCGATGTCGCTGTTGGCTTCGCCCGTGGCGGGCGCGTTCGCGACGCGCGGGACGCGAATCGCGTCCCGCGCGTCGAGGCCCACCATTCGCACCGATGGAGCCATCCTCGCGGTCCGGCCCGTCAATTCACGGCCGGCGATGTCGTCGACGCGCGCGTCGTCGTCGTCCTCCTCTTCGGCAGAGAACCGCCGAGTCGGAGGAGCGGACGAGCGCCAGCCAAAGGGTGCTCGCGCCAAGCGGTTCAGGCGCCGGCCGCCGCCCGTGAAGTGCGCGGAGCCCGGACAGGTGACCGCGGAGGCTGACGCCGAGACCCGAACGGCCGTCGCCACGCACATCTGCGCCGACTGCGGGTACCTGTACGTCCCAACAACGTCCACGGGAATCTTCGCGGACCTGAGGGACGACTTTACCTGCCCGCAGTGCGACGCTCCGAAGTCCCGGTTCGCGACGTACGACCCGGTGACCGGCAAGGCGAGCGGGAAGGCCTTAAAGGCGACGATTGCGGAGGAGACAGAGACGACGCAGGAGGACGGGGAGGAGGAGACAGAGGTGAAGAAGTCGAATGATGCATCGACTGACGGGCCGAGCGCGCGGGAGATTGGAACGGTGGCCTTCTTCATGGCTCTCCTCGGCGCCGCGGTGGGTGGTGCGGGTGGACCCGCGGGCGCCGCCTCCGAGGTCACGCGCGCCGCGAACCTCTTGGTGACGAACCACCTCCCCGGCGTCGGCGGCGTCGTGGAAGATTCTTTCCTCGGGCTGCTCACCGTGTGCACCGTCTACTGCCTCTGGCGTTCGTCCGTGATCCCTCGGCCGGTGGGTAACCCGATCACGCGACGGTCCCGGACCAACGCGTCGTGGGTGCACGTGCTATCAGGAGCCGGCGCGCTCGCCACCGGGCTCTACGGCGTGGTGTTGGAGAGGGTGTACCGCGAATCACCGGGCTGGACGTGGATGTGGGTTTCATCGGCGCTGTTCCTGACCAACGCGCTCACCTACGGCCCGCTGATGCAGATCTTCAAGGCGTCCAAAGAAGGTAAGTACGCCATGAAGCTCGGGTACTCTTTCGTGGCGTCGTTCCAGGGCGTGGTGTTCATCGCGTGGTCCGCGCAGCCGGACGCTCCGGACTGGATGTACTGGGCGGTTATGCCGTTTTGGTACTTTTCAATCGCGAAGCTATGGGAATCCACCGAGTTTGTCCTCGCGTTGGCCCCCGAGGCGGAATCCGGGTCGTTCATGGATACAGTCAGCGCCGGTAGTAAGCAGCGGCTGGGTTCGATGACCCCGGACGCCGCGACGCTGACGTACGTCTCCCTGAACGCCTTCGCGGCCATCTTCGATAACTGCTACATGGCGCTGTACACGGCGCTCGGGCCCGAGCAGTTCTGGCACACCAGCCAGGTGTTCAACGACGCGGACTTTCACTTACGGTTGGTGAAGGGTACCACCGGGTCCCTGACGGTGGCGCTGCTGATCTTCATCAGCACGCTGGGCTGGCGGCGGCAGATGTCGATGGATTTGGCAATCTGGCTCAACGTCATCTTGGGCAGCGTCGGGCCGTGGATCGTGCTGTTCTGGCACAAGCTGGAGGACCCGAGCGAGATGTGGTTCCCGCAGTTTGTGTTCGATCCGGCGTTCGACTACCACCCGCTGTGGCAGACGGCCAGCCAGATCCTGCCGGGCAACTAGAGACATATTAGCCTCACTTGTCATCAATCATTCAGAAAATAGTCCACTGAAGGTAACTTTTAGCCAAATCTGGATGAAGGCATCTACCATTCGGTGGGCGCACGTCGGGGCGGATGGCGGAAGGGGCGGGAGGCGCCCCGGTAGTGGAGGCGACCACGCGTAAGACGCTGTGGATCCGCAGGAGCGTCTGGATATTGGCCATCTTCGGCCTCATCGGCGTGGTGATCCTCGGGGACTTCCAGGCGATCGCGGGCGCGAGCTCCATCTCTCAGGTGGCGATCCCGTGGAGGTCGTCGAGACAACGCTCAACGGACGTGGTCGTGCGGGTGGACATGTCGAAGCCGGGGAACCCGGAGGAGTTTAGAAAGGCGCGGGACGGGAAGGAGAAGGCAGGAGAGAAGGCCATGAACGGGAAGGGCGACGGCGGCGACGGAGGCGCGAAGAAGGGCGATCAGGGGGATCCGAGAGAGGATGACGACGAGGGTCCGCTGACGAACGCGCCGGATCTAGCGACGACGGGGTGGGTGGCGTGGCCTCCGCCCAATCCACCTCCATCGAGACGTGACGACGACGGCGGGAGTGGGAACGGCGTGGATGCGACGGCGGCGGCGTCCGATCTGAGGGACGAACAGACCGCCTACCGGGAGGCGTCCAAGAAAGTCGACGGGTCCAACCCAGATGACGACGGCGAGTCCGAGTCGAAAACGCCGGCGGCTGACGTGGACGAGGTGCCGCCCGCGGCGGAGAAAACCGCGGACGACGCGGCGCCGCGTGCACCCGCGACGCTGGAGAAGTACGGATGGGTCGCTTGGCCGCCGCCCAACCCACCCCCGGCGGCGTAAGCGTACTAAGTGTTAGAAAAAGCTGAAAATAGATTAGATTAAAAGACGCCCCGCTCGCTCATCGTCGACCGCGCGGCCCCCTTTCAGTGCCTTCCCTTCTTCCGGTGCTTCGGGAACCCGTTCGATCGGTGCCCGTGTTCGTGTCCGTTATGCCCGTTCGCGTGCGCGTTCATCTGTTTCATCGCCGCGGCGTTCCTCATCACCGCTCGCGCCAGCATCGTCTGCGCAATCTGTATGATCACCAACAAGACGGCGCCCGTGCCGAAGATGTAATTCCACGGCGGCGCCTTGTCCTTGCGGATCTCCCGCTTGAGTTTCTTCAGCAGCTGGTCCGCGACGTGGAAGTCGGGCTGGATCCGTAGGGTCGATTCGAACGCCCGCGCGGCGTCCTCCTTGCGCCCCATGCCTTGCAGCGCGTTACCTAAGGAGTACTGAAGCAACACGTGCCGGGGATTGAGCTGGAGGCCCATGGTGAACAGCCGCACCGCCTCCTCCGTCTCTCCCAGCACGAACCGCACGCCGCCGAGGTTGAGGTAAAAGTCCGGGTGCGGTCGCAGTCGAATGGCCGTCTCGAACGCGTTGATGGCCAGGTCCGTTTCCCCCTTGATCCGGTACGCGTTGCCGAGATCCGACCACATCACCGGATCCTTGCCATCCTCCGCGGTCGCCTTGACGAGGACGAGCAGGGCGTTGTCCACGCCGCCGTAGCGCTCGAAGAGGACGGTGAGCGCGGGCTCGGGGTTGTACCGCCGTCCGTCGCGCCATCCAGGCCTGTCGGGCTCCCTCGGCGATGATGACCGATGCTCCAGCGAGCCTGAAGACGCGGACGGGGTCGGAGGGTTCGCCGCCTGCGCCGCCTCGGTCATGTTCGGCCTCGCGGCTTTGTATTCGTCGTCGAGGATCGGCCCGATCGCCGTCCAGCTGTGCCACTGCCCGGGCATCAGCGTCTTCTCCTTTGGCACAGGGATCGGCCTTCCGGGATGCTTGACGGGTGTAATCACCTTGGGCAGCGCGCCCTCCTCGATGTCCTCCTCGCCCAGCCTTGTGATCGATCCGGTGTCGGGGTCGAAGCGAAGGCACGACGCCGCGTGCGCCACGCGCGAGGGCCACATCACCCACGAGGCCATCGCGAGGCCCCTGGACGCCGCCCTGGCCATCATCGGATTCGCGATTCCGGCGCTCGGGTGAAAATGCCAGCCGTCGCGCGGCGCGACGGGCGCCGCCTCGGCCATGCACGGGACCCAACCGCCGTCGCCGACGGGATATCCCCCGAGGGTCGCGCTCAGCAGCGCGACCAGGACCACCGCCGCCGAGGTCCTCATCCTCAGCCCACCCAGCAGCCGCCTCTCTTCCCGCTGTGAGGCCGCCGAGAACGAGGCAACCGGGAAAATAAAATAAAGCTTGTTGATTTCCCCAGCAGCCCGAACTTTGCACGGATAAGTGTTTATCTAATGGTGTTTGTGAAGATACGTTAACATGCATATCGTGTAGATTTTCTCTCGATTTTCTTAATTTCCCGGTCTCGAGCCCTTTCTGCAAGAATACCCATACTCGCCCCGAAAATTGCCAAAGATTCGCCCCGCCAGCTGTGACTCACGCCCAAACAAATCCCAATAACTAACGCCGCCGGCGGCCAGAGCGTCGGGCGCGGGGGCCGGGCTCTGAGTGCGGGTTTAGGCGTCATGGTGAACGTGGATTTGCGCAGCGTGGCGCTGTGCACGTGGGTCGCCGCGTTCGCGCACGTCCTCGTCCTCGTCCAAGGGGTGGAGTCCTGGACCGTCGGCAGCGTGGTTCAGGTGGCGTCGTGCCTCTTCGGGGCGCTTCCAGCCATCTGGGGCGCCTCCGTGCTGCTCTTCGCGCCGGGCGACGCGAACGCCGCGCTCGACGTCCTCCTCGGCCGGACGCACGCGGCGAGCCCGACGCCGGCGCGGGGCAAGGAACGCCCCGCGGACGCCTCCCCCGAGGCGTCATCCCACCGACCCGGGTTGCCAACCCCGGTGCAACTCAATCAAAGCGGGGATCCGGGGCGACTCGAAGACGATTCCGAGGAGGCTGCCGTCGCGCGCGCGCTGGACGGCGTGGCGTCCGCGCGCAGGATCTCGGACGATCTGCCAGGCACGCCGACGCACACACCACCCGCGAGCCAGGAGCGCGAGCCCGCATCGCCCGTGTACGCGCAGTCGTCCCTCTTCACCCAGCACGTCTCGACGTCGTCCAGGAAATCGTCGCGGGAATTGCCCGGGGTCGAGCGCGTCCTGACCCGCGACGCGTTGGAACGCCAACACGACGACGGCACAACGCGGGTCGAGCGCAAGAGTGGAAACACTCAGAGCGGCAGGGACAGCATCACCCGATTGTCCAGCGGACGCTCCGGATCGTTCCAGTCCAACCCGAGGTCGTCCGAGAACGCCGCGGGTCGATTGTCGAGGGGCATGAGCATGGACGTGCGACGTTCGGACATGAGCTGGGACGCCCGCAACGTCGTCAACTCGCAACGCCGCCGACTCAGCCTCGACACCGTGCGCGCGTGCGACGTGTTCGGGTCGTCGTCCGAGGATGACGACGGCGAGGGCACCGAGGAGGGATGGCAGGATGCCATCACCGGCATCCGCGGGATGGCGCAGGCGCTGTGCGACGCGAACAATTCAGTCGCCACGGTGTCCCTCAACGCGGACCTCACCGTGTCGCTGTCCAACCTGATGCTCAACACCCTGAAGCTGTTCGACCCGACGGGGGAGAAGGGCGGCGCCGCCGGGACGGACGCCCGAGTTTCGCATCTCGAAGACGCGCACGCCATCGTGAAGCGGGTGTGCACGCTGGCGGAACCGCTGTTCGACACCGGCTGCCCGCTGGTGCTGTACAACAGGTTCACCCCCGGGGAGCTGAGCTTCGTACCCAGGGACACGTTCGAGTGCTGCCTCTTCGCGCTGGTGTACCGCGCGGGGACGCGGGCGTTGGACGGCGACTGCGTCATGACGACGGATAAGATCTCAGTCGACGACAGAGACGCCAAGGGACAAGACGCGACTTATGGGTCAGCTCAAGATACTTCATCTCGAGACTTCACGAAAGGCCGACCGAGCCTGGACTCCGTCGCGAGCGCCGCGAGGAACCAGGGGGGGCAAAAGAAGGCCAACGCGCTTCGCGTCGTGGTCGAGTACCGAACCGCTTCGCGACTGATGAGCAACCAGGTCGGACACGGCATCAACGCCACCGAGCTTCGGTTCTGGAAGCGAAGGCTCAAGCGCATCGGCGGCGCGCTCAAGTTTGAGCAGGTGAACGTGGGGATCATCGGCGCGCACACCGAGCGAATCATCATGACGGTACCCACAGCGGGGTCCAACACCTTCTTATCGGAGGGGGACGACAAGGATCCAATCGCGGGCGCCCAGTTCGCGGATTCGCCGAAGAATCAATCGATGCGAAGTTCGCGACAATCGAGCGCTCGGCAGGGTATATCCCTCCGCTCGCCGGGCGGGAGCCACCGCGGTGGGTTGGGGATGCCCTGGGGATGCCCCGGGGAAATGGGAGGGTCCGGGCCGGGGAGCAGGCAGAGCCTGGACTTGCGCGAGGGATCGCCCGCGCCGTCACTCGGCGACCAGACGATTGAAACGCTGTCGAACACCGATGAGCTGATCCAAGGGGAGCTCATGGACGTCTTCGACGACGATGACGATGTCGCGGGTCCCCGCGGGTCGGCCAGGCGGCTTAAGAACCCGCTGCACAGCCTCGTCGAGGGTTCGGATCGCGACTCTGGGTCGTCGTTGGACTTTCTGGACGATCTCTACATGCTCACCGGCGGGCAGCTCGACTTCAAGGTTCTGTACATCGAGGACGAGCGCGTGCAGGCGTACTTCTTCATCAACAAGTGCAGGCGCGTGTTCGGCGACAGGTGCGTCGTCGTCCACGAGACGGACGGCATCGCGGCGCTCGAGCGGCTCAAGGGTGGCGAGCAGTACACCGTCATAGTCTCCGACGTGTTCATGTCGGGGATGGACGGCGTGTCCTTCTTCCACACCTTGTTCAGCACCAACCTCAACACCGGGAACCTCGTACCCGAGGGTTTATCCGACCGCGAGCTACGCATGAACATCATCCTCACGGGCGCCGACGGGGTGGACCTCGGCGGCGACCTCGAGCAGCTGCAGCAGTTGTACGGCGTGTTGGTGTACAACAAGACGTCGAGCGTGGACGTCGTCGGCGACGTCATCAAGCCCCACATCTCCTTCGTGGAGAGCAGGCTGCGGGACGCGATTTACCCCGACGGCGGGGGTGGCCGACGATCGAGTCAATCCAGTCAATCGATATCCTCAAGATCGCAGTCCGCGGTTGACCTCCTCGCGTCCGCCGGCCTCGGGGGTGAGTTTCTCCGCGCCAGGCGGTCCGGCCGCGCGAGCGGTCGGTCGCAGGACGACTCCTTCTCCCTCGCGTCCCTCGGCGGGGACTCGTTCTCGCGTGACATTTCGCCGCTGCACGCGCAGAGGTACTCGTCTTCGAGTTTGGGCGCGAACGTCTCGGGTCGGAGCTTCTCGGGTCGGAGCTTCCAAAGCGATATGAGGCACCCGACGGGTGTGACGGGTATGGCCGATAGGGACCCGGTGGACCACGGGGATCACTGGGAGGGTGCCGGCACGGCGTATAACCTCATATCGAGGTCGAACACGAGCCTGGGTACGAAAGAGAAGCCCTTCCCGGACACCACCAACATTCGAAGAGCCTTCGGGGCCGAGTGATGTATTTTTTAACCTTCGTACAAGATGTATGTACCCAACAGAAAGACCGTTGGGAAGTGACTAGACTATTATATTGTGATATTACGCGTTGACGCTGTTTACCTACACGACATACACGATCACCCGAGCGCCCTCTCCGCGACCAATCGCTCCCTCGCCACCCCCGATTCCTCCCTCTCGTCCACGCGCCGAAGCTGCTTAGCGACGTCCTCCGCCGTCGACGGATCCGACTCAACGCACTTGTTCAAATCCGCTCGAGCCGCGGCGTACTCGTGCGTCGCGAGGAGCGACACCGACCGCCGCCACAGCGCCTTGGCGTCGTCTTCGTCCTCGCCCAGCAGCTTCTCCAGCGACTTGATGGCGCCCGCGTGTTCCCCGAGTCTCTGCAACGCGGCGGCGAGGTTTAAAAGAGTTTTTCGCTTCACGTCGCGAACCGCGTCGTGTTCGTCGTCGTCCAGACCCCTCAGACTTTCCAAGTTTCGAACCGTCTTTTCGTACTTTACACGCGCCAGCGTGAGCTTACCCGCCGCGAGTAGATCGTTCCCCTCGTTCTTGAGCTTCGTCGCCTCCCGAAGCATGTCGTGAAGCGGAGCGTTGTGCCAGTTGACGGGCCGATCGAAACCCACGAGCTCGGCGGTGAACTCGAGACCGACCTTCTCCTCGTTCGTTCCGATTGCGTCGAGCACGGCGCGTGCGCCGGGCTGATCCGTTCCCACGTACCCGTGCTTGGGATGAAGTGCGTCGTTCAGGGTCACGCGGGATACCTCGCCGGGCACCGCGAGCCTGAAGGAAGTTTCCAGAGCCTCTGGAAGGATTCCGCATCCGAGCTGAAACTCAAAAGGCTCGCCCCGAGTTTCACCCTCGGCGCACCGCGTGTCGTACACTCGTTCCCCTTCGTCGCCATTCATCAATCCGACGGAGAAGTGCACGCGGCACGTGCAGTCGTGCACGGGGCAGTCCGCCGGGAACTCGCCGTGTCCCTCCGTCGTCCTGCGCTTGAAAACGGCGCCGTCCCCGAAGACGTCCCGGGCGTGAACCATGGACTCGAGGACGCATTCAAACTCGACGCCCCCGTTGTTATTACCCCCGGGCACCTTCACGCCGCACACGGTGGCGTTCGCGAGGTACCTCCCGGGCTCGCACCACACACGCGCGCGCTCCCCGACCCTCATGGTGTCCACCGCGGCGGAGAGGCCGGGTGGAAGCGTCCCGTCGCCGCTCACGCACCGCACCGTTCGCGTCGACAAAAAGCTTCTCTCTTTCCCGGTGTCCGGAGTGTTTCCGGTGAGCTCCAGTTGAACCTCGAACGGCGGCCGCGGGCTCTCCCACCCGTCACCCTCCGACACAACAACCTTGTGCGTGGCTCCGTGGGTAGTACCGCACGTGCCCGGTGACTCACCGACCGGTGACTCACCGTCCGGTGCCGTCCGGATTCGTATCGCGTCCCGAACTAAAAGCGACTCGACGTCCAGCCACAGTTCGTCCTCGACGTCCACCCCGCGCGGGGGTTCACGCGTGGCGTTCGGGTGGAGGTAGGCGTACGCCGGCTGGACCCTCACCAACGCGCGCTCGCCGACGGCGATGGACGAGAGGGCGAGCGTGAGGCCCCGGACGCAGACGTCGCCCGGGAAGATCGTTTCATTCGATCCCGGGGTGGACGATGATGAGGCGACGCGGGAGGCGCGGGGTCGTCGGGTCGTGTCTCCCGACGCGTCCGTCGTTCCGGTGCCCGACGCCGCGTCTGATCCGTCGTCGAGGATGAGCCTGTGCGGCGAGCCGCATCCCCCGGCGACGTCCGCGCGGGTCGAGAGGAGGAGGCGCGCGCCGCTCGGCACCCCGTCGTGTAATTCGCCGTCGTCGCTCCCATCGTCCCTCGGCGCGTCGACCGCCTCGGGTCTCACCGCGTACGCCACCAGGTGGAACGTCACCTCCTGCCCGTGACCGGGCGCGATGGCGGCCGTATCGTCGACCGGCGGCGGCGCGTGGGTCACGCGCTTGCGCACGGCGCCGCCCGCGAGGTGAAGCTCCCTCGCGCGCGCGACGTCCTTTCCAACCTTTTCGTGGTTCCACAGCTGTGGCGTCGGAGGCGCCTCGCGTCGGTCTCGGGACTCCACGCGATCGCACCAGCGGAGGAGATCCGCGCGCGCGGTCGCCGCGGACGCGGATGCCATCGCGCCGTCGCTCCCCGACCCCCACACGTCCCGGCGCCGGGCTCTCTGGCCTGTCGACTATCAATCGAGATTTTAGCGGACCTCGCCGGACTGTCGCCGGACTCCAAAATATTTCAAACCGAGGATCCTTACCCTATCCTCACTGTCAGGCCGCGCACGGAGCCGTTCGAGCGCGTACTCTCACCACGATGGCGATGAGCGTGCTATCCACGCCCAGCCTCGCGCTCCCCACGCGCATCGGCGCGCCCAGACGCGGCCGTCGCGTCGTCGGGGTCGTCTGCCAGCAGGGCCCCGATAATAATAAATCCACGCTGGCCAAGGGCCAAGGCAGGCGCCTCGAGGCCTCCGCGGCGAGCGGTGCCTCCTCGGCGGACGGCGTCTCCATCGACGGCGCCGATTTCGCGAGGATAGCTGCCGCCGTCAGGCTCGCCGCGGCGGTGTCCCCCGCGCTCTCGGCCCGCGCCAAGCGCTTCCCGCCTCGGCGAGATCCCTCGACCAAGGCGAAAGACGCCTCCGACGACGTCTTCGGCCCGAGCCACGCGAGGATCATCGAGGCGCTCGGGCCCAAGAAGCCCGGGCGCGATGCGAAGAGGATGACGACCGCGCGCGCGGCGTACCCCGGGGGTTGGTGGGGCGAGGGCACCTACACGGACTCGCTCGGCAACGATGGTGGTTTTAAACACGAGTCAAACAAGAGGGGCGGATCGATGAGGACCGCCGCGGCTGCCGCCGCCGCGGACGGCGCGGTGCCCGGCGGCGACGACGGCGCGGGTGGTGAGGACGACAACGACAACGACGGCGGATCCGCGATCAAGTCGGTGTTCTCGCTGATCTGGGCGCAGACCATCAAGCCCCTTCGCGATTTCGGTTTCGGCCGAACCAACGTCTGGGAGGGCGGCGTCGGCCTCTTCATCCTCGGCGGCATCGCCATGACCGGCTTCGTGATCCAGTGGATCCTCGGCATCAACTTCAACAAGCTGCGATCGTACCAGGCGTTCGTGGAGTTTCCCTTCGCGTGCGGCATCCAGGTTGGCACCACGGTGCGGGTCCGCGGCGTCAAGGTGGGCAACGTGCTGTCCGTTCGGCCGAGCCTGGAGAAGGTGGAGGTGCTGATCGAGATGGACGACGACGGCATCGTCATCCCGCGGAACTCGCTGGTGGAGGCGAACCAGAGCGGGTTGATCGCGGAGACGATCATCGACATCACCCCGGAGCTGCCCATACCCAACGCGCAGTGGGGGCCGCTGGATTCGGGATGCGAGGGCGAGGGCCTGGTCGTGTGCGACCGCGGTAAGATCCAGGGCATCCCGGGCGTGAGCATGGACGACTTGGTCGGTTTATGTACCAAGCTGGCGAGGGAGATGGACCAGCAGAAGGGTCTGCAGAAGATGTTCGCGGCGACGACGGCGGCGGAGGATCTGATGAAGAACCTGGAGCCGCTGTTGTTGGAGGCGGCGAAGATCGCGAAGGATCTCCGGCCGATGTTGCAGAACGTGCAGGAGCAGGGCACGCTGGACACCATCGAGCTGCTCGCGGGTCACGCGACCAAGGCGGTGACTGACATTCGGGAGCTCAAGCAGACCATCCTGACGGACGAGAACCAGGAGGCGCTGCGGCAGTCCATCACGATCATGACCAAGACGCTGCAGCACATGGAGAAGGTGAGCGGGGACATCGCCAGCGTGAGCGGCGATCCGGCGACCAGGCAGAACCTCAGGCACCTCATCCAGTGCCTCAGCAGGCTGGTCGACAAGTGATCATCTTGGGGGTCGGCGGCGGCTAGGTTGACGTGTGAAAACATCGTATCAAAATCGTATCTCTAATTACGTCGTCGCGTCGCTATCTGAGTTCCACGTCGCGGAGCTCGAACCCCGCGGCCTCGATCTCGTCCCTGGCGCCCCGCATCTTCCCCGCGAACGTCCCGTCCGTGTGGGTCTCGCCTCGGGCCCGTTTCGGCGGCGTCTTGCCACCCTCGTCGAGGTCGGATGCTTTAGACGGCTCCGGTTCATCCGCCTGGCTCCTCGTGGGCGTCCCCGGGTCCCCGTCGTTGAGCTCGGTCCGCATGACCCTCGCGTGGTCCGCCTTCGCCTCACGCACCGCATCCACCGGCTTCATCCGCGAGATCATACCCGCCGCGCCCACCACGGCTTCTGTCCACCCGCCGGAGCCCGGCGTCTGCCCCGCGAAGATGCCCACGCTCACCGCCGCGCCTCGGACCTGCCCGTACGCCATGCCCGCGGACGCGCCCTCCCTGAACCCTACGTTGAACCCTTCCTGGACCGTGGCCTTCTTACCCTCTTCGATGCCCTCGCGGTACCCCTCGCTCCAGAACTGCGGGGAGGATCGGGATTGGGACGCGTCAACCATCGGGTCTCGACGGCGGCGGTTTCATGGGAAATGCTTTTGGTTTCGGGGTTCGTGTGGGGGGTTCGGGGGGCGGTCGCCGGCTCACCTGCTCGCGTCTGCTCCGCGACTCGCGTTCGAGGTCTTCGTCTCGACCCGAGTGGGTCGCCTCCTCGTTCTCGTCCTCCCACGGGTCCACTGCCATGGTGCCAGAGGGTGTGAGACGGGCGCTAGTCGTCTCGGCCCTTCCAACCTCGGCCATAACCTGAAGCCGCCGTTGACTTTTTAAACTTCGGGGCCAACAGGTCGGCCCAGGGCGCCCTCGCGCACAAGCAACAGCGCTGACGACCATGTCGACGATGTCTGTCAGGTGAGACCATCCCTCCCACATCCCGATAGAGGCCGATACTCGCATCGGTACCGGCGCGGTCCGCGATATCCCGCCCATCGTTCGAGGGATATCGCGGACAAATTCAAAATCGAGTTCACAACCGCAAATGCACCCGACGCGCTCCCCGCTAACCCACACCGACCGACCCCACGTTCCCCACCCGCGCGCAGGCTGTCGTCCGAAGGCCTGGCGCCGATGCACGACAATCCGTCGTCCGCCGGCAAGAAGAAGAACAAGATGCCCCGCGGCGACCGCGCGTCCCTCGCCGGCGCGTCGCTCGCGGACGATGCGGGGATGCGCGTCTCGGTCACCTGGGAGCAGGTGAACCCCGACGCGCAGCGCGCGCCCATGACCGATATCGACAACCTGAACCTCCCAAAGGTCACCCCGCCGTCGCCATCCAAGCTCCCGCCGCTACGCGACGCTCCGCACCCGCCCCCGCCGGTGGTGACCGAGCGCTCATCATCATCCACCGCGATGGACCTCGACGACGTCCCCGTCACCGGCGCGCCGCACAAGGACTTCGAGACCCTGCTCCAGGAGCAGCTCGCGAAGGAAGGCGGCGGCGGCGGCATGGGCGGCGGTGCGGTACCCGCAAAGAACGCGAAGACCCCGCCGGGCGCCACCCCGCGGTCCGCATCCGCGCGCAAGTTTCTTCGCAAGGGCGCGAGGAACGAACGAACCACGCTCACGCCCCCCGGGATCAAAGCGTCCCACCCCACGCTCAAACCCTCCAAAACGGCCGGCTCCAAGGCGACTGCGTCTCATACATCGAAGACGATCGACTACGGCTTCGACGACTCGGAACCCATCGAGGATGTTAAACCCAAGGCTGTGAAACCCAAAGGCGGCCGGGGTCGAGTCCCGTCGCCGGGCGCGACCAAACGGCAAGACGCCCGACTCGCCCGCGAGAACGACGAGGCTGCCGAGCTCGCGGAGTTCGAGGCGCTTGAGCGCGAGCTCGCGGTCGTGGACCCGAGCTCCGAGCAGAGGACCGCGCCTGGGCCGTCGTTCAAGCCCGCGGCGAAGAAGTCGGCGCAGGCGGCGGCGTTGAGAGCCGCGGCGACGAGGGCGCTCGAGGATGAAAACGGCGAATCGGATTCATCCGACGGCGACGACGCGTTCGCGGTGGAGGACCACTTTGGCGGTGCGTTACGTAGCGCGTCTCACGTGAAAGGTCCCTCTGTTCCCGTCGCCTTTGACGACGACGAGGAGTTCAGCGAGGACGAAGCCGCCGACGCCGCCGCGTACGACAACTACCCGCAAAACGACCACTTCCGCAGAGCCGAACCGTCCTCGATGGGAGTGAACTCGAACTCGGTGGATACGAACCGTCGTGCGATCGAGTCCGTCTCCGGCGCGGCGGCGTCGGTGCATGACGACGCACCCGGTGACGGGGCACCCGCGCTGATCCAGTCGCTCTTTTATAACGGGAACGAAGGACGGAAAGGAAGCAGGGTCGGGAGCCGCGTCGTCAACGCCGGGTACGAGCCCGACGCGGGTGCCAAACGACTCCCCAATTCGGGTTCTCTTTCCACAAAGGCTAATTCCGATGCCGCGATGGCCAAGGCGCAGGCTGCGGCCGCGTCCGCCGCCGAGGTCAAGGCTGCGGCGGACGACGCGAGCGCCAGGGTGAAGCGCGAGCGGGACAGGCTCGAGCGTGAGAAGTCCGCGTTTGCCCAGGAGAAACGCGCCGCCGCCCGCGAACGGCAGACGTGGGAGAAGCAGCGCAAGGATGCCACCGCGTCCATCGCGTCGGAGCGCGAGGAGATCAAGGCGGACGCCGACAGGCTCAGGCGGGACAGGCAGAGGCTGGAGCGCGACTCCAAGCGCGTCCTCTCGGCGCTGCCCACCAAGAAGGAGCGCACCGAGATGGACGACTTACGGGAAAAACTCGCGCGAGCGCAAGAGGACCAACGCGCGAAGGACACCAAGCAGCGGCACACCGTGGACAGGCTCCGTGCGCAGATCGCCGACCTGCAGACGGAGTGCGCAGAGCTCAAGGGGGAGAAGCGCCGGCTCGAGCAGCAAATCCTGGACGGCGGCGCCCAAGGGGCACCCAAGAGGTACGAAATGGACGACGACGCTGAAGAAGAGCGGCGCGCCGACGAACTCCGCGAGCGCGAGGCTGAGGAAGAGGAACGCGCCGCGCGCCGCCGCGAGCGGGAACAGAGGGACCGCGAGGACCGCGAGCGCGAGCTGGAGCTCGAGCGTGAGCGCGAGCTGCGCGAGCGCCGCCGCCGCGAGGTTGAGCGCTCGGCGGCGGCGGAGAAAGCCGCCGCCGCCGAGAGAGCCAAGGCTGACAAGGCGCGGAAGGCTGAGAAAACCTTGGCCGCCGCCGCCGCCGGATCCAGCGGCGGGGTCACCGCCGCGGAAGCTGCCGCCGCGCATAAGCTCCCGTCTGTGCACGACCCACCCCCGAGGGTCGGTCCCCCGCCGTCGCCCGAGTCCTCCGAAGTAACCTCCGCGGAGACCATCACCCACGACGACGGCCGCGTGGAGCGCGTGTTGCCCCGCGGCCGAAGAGTGGTTCACTTCGCCAACGGGACCCTCAAGGACATCGTTCCGTCCACGGAGGGGCCCATCTCCACGGTGTACTTCACCAACGGGGACGTCAAGCGGACGCACCCGGGGGGCCGGGTGGAGTACTTTTACAGGGAAGTCGACACCTGGCACACGACGCATCCGGGCGGGGTGGAGGTGTACCACTTTCCGTCGGGGCAAACGGAGGCGCACGGACCGGACGGGTATAAAGAGATCCTGTTCCCGGACGGGCTGCTGAGGAAGGTACACGCGGACGGGCGGGAGGAGGATACGGTGGTGAACTGAGTCGGCGGGGGCGCTTTTTGTTATCCAAAAACTATTTAGGAGGGTGTGAATTCACTCATTGGTCTCGTCGTCACGTCCTCCGTCACTGTCGACTTCGCCCGATTGACGCGAGGGCGGGCGCGTCGATGTCGATCGCCGTCGTATCGATCCTTCCCGGCGCGTCTCCGCGTCTCGGCCCGAACGCCGTCGCACGTCGACGCGTCTCGCGCGGCGGTCGCCAAAGTTCCGCCGCCCCGATTGTGCTACGCGCGATGGCGGCACCGGCGGGCGCCCACGTCTCGGGCGCCCCCGCGGATCTCAGCGACGATGCCGTGCGTTCGATGCGCGACGAGGCGGTATCCTGGGCGGCGCAACACGGCCTGCTCGTGGGCCTGGAGTCGGACGAGTCCGGGCGGGCGATGTGCGCGTCGTTCACGCACGCGCCGATGTCCCTCCTGCCCACGCCGTTCCCCCGCGACGTCTTCGAGCTGGCGCTGCGGGTCTCGCCGTCCTTCGCCGCGCTCAGCGACGCGGTGAGCAGGGACGACGAGTTCCTCCGCACCACCCTCGCGGGCGTCGTCAAGACGGACGACTTCACGCGCCGCATCTGGGACATCTACGAGCGGTGCGGCGGGCAGGAGGGGCGGCACCCCATGGAGCTCGGCATCCTGCGATCCGACTACATGCTCGACGAGCCGTCCGGCCTGCCGCTGCAGGTGGAGGTCAACACGGTGTCCACGTCCTTCATGGCGCTCTCCACAAAGGTGGGCGAGATGCACAGGCACACGATATCACACGCCGGGCTCGTCCGCCACTACGCCGACGAAGACGAAGATTTAGAAAAAGATGAAGATGCCAATCTCGACGACGAGGCTAAGCTGCAGCGCGTCCTGCCTCTGAACCGCGCGCTGGAATGCGCCGCGGACACCCTCGCCGCGGGATGGCGCGCCATGAACGATGACGACGCCAAGATCCTCTTCGTGGTTCAGCCCAACGAACGCAACGTCTTTGACCAGCGCATCATCGCGCAGAGGCTCTGGACGAAGCACGGCATCGCGTCGATTCGCGCCACCCTCCGCGAGATCGACGCAAACGCAGCCGTGGATCAAACCACCAAGCGGCTGACGTACGGCGCGAGCGACGGCAGGCGCGACGCCATCTCCGTGGTGTACTACCGCGCCGGGTACGCGCCCACGGACTACCCGGGCGAGGAGGAATGGCGCGCCCGGGAGTTACTGGAGAAAAGTTCCGCGGTTAAGTCGCCCAGCGCGGCGATGCATCTGGCGGGTTGCAAGAAGATTCAGCAGGCGTTGGCGCAGCCCGGGGTTTTGGAGCGGTTCGTGGACGACGTTGGGGAGTGCGCGGAGATGCGTAAGGTGTTTGCGGGACTGTACGCGATGGACGGTGAGGAGGCGATGGAAGCGGTGAAGTTGGGTCTGGAGAATCCTGGCGCGTACGTGCTCAAGCCTCAGCGTGAGGGCGGCGGGAACAACCTCTACGGCGACGAGCTCGTCGCGGCGCTGAAGACGTACGACCCAGCGGCGTCACCCGGCGAGCCAGGGGACCTCAGCGCGTACATCCTGATGCAGCGCATATTCCCTCCGTCGCACTCGACGCTGTGTTTGCGTGGTGGCGAGCTGGTGCGGTTGGAGACTCTGTCCGAGTTGGGGGTGTACGGCGGGTACCTGCGGGTGGGGGATGCGGTGGTGATGAACGAGGTGGGCGGGCATTTGCTGCGAACGAAGGCGGCGACGAGCGACGAGGGTGGCGTGGCGGCCGGCTACGCGGTCCTCGACTCTCCTTTGCTTTATTAGCGGTTGTGTGTGATTTATTTCATGTGAAGGCTGCAGACAAGTGACGAAAGCACTTTTTAGCCCGTAGAAAGCGGGCCCCACGTGAAAAAGTGCGATCGACCAATCAGAAACCGGCCAAAGACGTGGCATAACAACCCGTGAAACCGCCAACCCCGGGTTCCCAGTCTAAAATATCCCGAGTTCCCGCTCTGAAACAAAATCACCACGAACCTATGCTGTTATGTCCTCAACTGTTGCGGCTTCGACATGGGAGCTCCGGCGGCCACAGAACAGACGAGCGCCGCAGACGAGCGGGTCGTCGAGTAAGATGACTTCGTTGATGTCGGCCTCGTGCGCGAGCCGCGCCGCCGCGTCCCTCGGGGCGTCGAGCGCGTCGCGCGCGCGCGGAACCGGCGCGTCGACGTCCGGCAAATCCCAGAAGACTGGCGGCGATTCCCGAGTTGGACGGAGCCTGTCGAGGTGCGCGCCCGAACCCTCGATGCGACCCCGGCACACGGCCGGGACGCGCTCCAACGTTTCACACGACGCGTGACGCGAGTCAACGCGTCGTGCACTCGCCCGTGTACCGCCCGTCGCGCCCGCTAACCCCCGCCTTTCGGCGCTCACCGACCGTCCGCTGAACAAAGGATTCCTTATCCGCCCTCTGATTCCTCCACAGGCGTGCCACCGGCGTGCGATGCAGGGCGGTGCGGAGCTCGCGCTCCCCTTCCCCGGCCTGGGAGAAGCCGCAGCTGAGCTCCAACAAGGACGGACGCGGGCAGAACGTGGCCGCTAACGCCATCTCCCCTCCCAACGCCGACGCCGGTGCGTCCCGGACCCCACCGCACCCCCACGTTTCGCCAGAGTTCACTCGTGTCACCGATATATCTCGCGGGCGTGTTTTTCCGCCGCCGCCGCAGCGGGCTTCCCCCGCCCGCGCGCGCGATCGGCTTCCCCGACGGGCCTCGCGCGTCGACGTAACGCGGTTTCCGCGCCACGTCAACCGGCGGCGCGCGCGTCCCGACCGCCAAACCCGCGAACACCACCCGATCAGACCCCCCAAAACCCACGTGCTGACCAGTCACCAACCACCAAACCAAAAATATCCTGCAGACACCACGGGCGGCTCCATCGACGAATCCCTCGTCGAATTCGCCGCGCACATGGAGGACATGGAGGTGCACGACTTCGACGAGCTCAGCGCCAAGGTGGCGCAGCTCCAGGCGGCGCTCGCGGAGGTTGACAACGTCGGAGCCGCCGGACGGGCCGAGCTGGAGGAGGCGTACAAGATCCCATCATTCGCGGAGAACGCTGAGGAGGGCGAGAAGGGTGCCGAGGGTGCCGAGGCGGGCGATACGATCGAGGCTGCCGTCAAGACCACGAAGCCCAAGGCTACGAAGCCCAAGGCTAAGGCCAAGGCTAAGCCCAAGGCTAAGGTTAAGAAGGCGACTGCGGCGGCTTCGACCAACTCGAGGATCAGTCGCCAGGCGACGGCGCGGGTGAACGCGAAGGCGCAGCTCACCGGGATCGTCGCGGAGCCCGGGTCGTTGCAGGAGTCCAACGAGGCGTCCGCGGCGGAGTCCAGGCGCAACAGGCGCATCGCACGGAAGAGCGCGGACACCAGGAAGCAGACGGATTCGATGAAGACGTACCTGAAGGATATCGGAACTGTGAGTTTGCTCACCGGCGCCGAGGAGGTTGAGCTCGCCAAACGGATCCAGGACCTCATGTACCTCAACAGCGTGCACGAGCGACTGTTCGATGAGCAGGGCAAGGAGCCCAGCAGCTTCGACTGGGCGATCGAGTGTAACATCACGGAGCAGGACTTGGAGCGGCGGCTGGAGGAGGGGAAACGAGCGAAGAACGCCATGATCCAGGCGAACCTTCGTTTGGTGGTTTCAATCGCCAAACGATACGCGAACAAGAGCATGAGCTTCCAGGATCTCATCCAGGAGGGATGCGTGGGTTTGATTCGCGGCGCGGAGAAGTTTGACTTTAAGCGCGGCTACAAGTTCAGCACCTACGCGCACTGGTGGATCAGGCAGGCGGTGACGAGGTCAATCTCGGACCAGTCGCGAACCATCCGCCTCCCCGTGCACCTCTTCGAGATCATCTCCCGGATGTCCAAGGTTGAACGCCAGATGGTGCTCAAGCTGGGACGCGATCCCACGCACGAGGAGCTCGCGGAGTCGATGGAGATGACGGTGGAGAAGATCAAGCAGATCAAGAAGGCGTCCCTCGTGCCAATCTCGCTGTCCCAGTCGGTGAACAACGGCAGCACCGAGGACAAACGGACCGTGGAGGATACACTCATCGACGACTACACCGAGCACCCCGAGGGCGAGACTGGCAAGGTGCTGCTCAAGGAGGACCTCGAGAATGTCCTCAACACCCTGAACCCACGCGAGAGGGACGTGCTGCGGCTGCGGTACGGCTTGGACGACGGGCGCGTGAAGACGCTGGAGGAGATTGGAAACGTCTTCTCGGTGACCCGGGAGCGCATCCGGCAGATCGAGGCCAAGGCGCTGAGGAAGCTGAGGCAGCCGAGCAGGAACGGTATCCTCCGCGAGTACCTCCCTTCCGACCACGAATCCGTGATTGATACCGCGTAAGGTGTCTTTGATCACGGGGGGGGGATGGGAACTCCGTCGGGGGAACGGCTAAAGGCTTCGACTCGGACCGCCCCACCTATTACCGGGGTGGCGAGCCGGCCAGCTACGAGTTACCTTATTATATTCGCGCTGCCGCCGCGTATTAATTGCAAATCGATTCTTTAATTACTTCCGTCCCGCGTCTATCTCGCCCACGTGGTCACCGCAGGAACTGGAGCCCCGCCTGGAACAGCCCGATGAACCCGACGATTGAAAGCACCACCAGTCCCCCGACTCTCTTCGCTATGTCGCCAACCTCCGCGCTCGTGTCGTTTAGGTCCAGGTTCATCAGGTCCATGTCGCCCATGCGCTGCGGCTTCTGCCCCTGCCCCCCCGCGGGCGTGTATCCCTCCGCCTCGCGCTGCCTCTCGAAGATCTCCCGCTGCACGGTGCCCTGGGACTTGAGCTCGCCGGCGGCGAACTTCTTGAGCTGGTTCTTCATCTGCGCGCCGGCTTCCATGGGCATGTACTCGTCCTTGAGTAAGGCCACGTCGAAGGGCATGCCCGCGAGGTTCATGTCCCTCATGTGCTGCTTCGCGGTCTCGACGTCGCCGAACGCGGCGCAGCAGCACATGCAGCAGTAGAGGAGCTCCTGTCGGGTCTCGAGTCCGATGTCGTCCGCGCGCAGAGCCTTCTCGAACTGTTTGTAGCCCTGCATGCGCTCGCCCTCCAAGTACTTGGCCTTACCCTCGGCGAGGAGGAGCTCGGGGTTAGGGGGCGGGCCGAAGAGCGCGTTGACCCTCACGGTCGATCCCCGCCCGCCCGACGCGTGTGACCGCCTCGCCTTGACGATCGCCTCATGGAGCGCGGAGCTTCCTCGAAGCGCCGTCGATCGGCTCGCGCTGACGTGCGCCGCGGCCATCGGGGCACGGCCGCCGGGGCGCAAGGACCGGCTCGCCGACGAAGTGGGCGCCATCAGCGACGCGTGCGTGGCGGCGAACATGTCGATCGCACCACCCTCCCTGCGTGTCGCGTGTCGCGAAGTGCCGATGCCTTCGGATAAGAGGTAATATCAGTTGAACCAGGTTTAAGAGTTTGGTGATTTCGCCCCCGACGCTCGCGTAGAGGTCTAAACTCGTGTCTCGTACAACAAGGGGTGAGCATCTCTAACCGCATCTCTAACCGCATCCCCCACACTCCGTCCCCGTCCCTCCCATCAACGGCCCGGGCTTCAGAACCGCCGCGAGCTCCTCCCGCCGCCGACCCCCATGGCTCCGCCGCCGCCGCCGCCCCCGTGGCTCCCGTCGAGCCCCGCGGCGTCGAACCTAGACTGCATCGTGTCCATCTCCGCCATCCCCTTCGTCATCGTCGCCAAATACGCGGTGAGAAGGCAGTCGTTGTACTCCCGCAGCATGTCCGCGCGAAGCCGCGCGTCGCCCCCGCCCTTGGGCAGCGACTTGACCAGCGCAGCCGCGGCTCTCATGGTCGCTCTGTCCGGAACAGCTTCTCCCGCGTCCACCGCCTTTAGGTAATCCAAGATGGCCTCCACCCGCGCGTTGAGCTGCTCCGTCGCGTTGCCGAACGTGCGGCAGTGCGACACGAACTGCCCAGTCAGTGAAGCCTCGGAGTCCTCCGCCCTGGCCACGCTGTCCGTCGCGATGCGTTCGATCTCCGTCGTCTCGATGGCGTACTTGGCCGGTTGGAACGACGCCATCGGTGATCCGTCTTCGCCGATGCAGACGACGGCTTCGACTAGGTCGATGGGGAGCTTGGCGCCGCGTATCTTGGTCCGGCGGCCGGCGCTGATGCCGTCCTCGTCGCCTGCGCCGTCCATCGCGATCCTGAACGGGTCGAATATCAGGTACACGGGCGCCTCGCTCA
>Ga0302114_10000239_pt1 | contig 40453 bp, 24 predicted proteins | sample AG5_Surface_MG_FD_203107 | JGI IMG/M metagenome (GOLD analysis project Ga0302114, IMG submission 203107) | Marine microbial communities from Western Arctic Ocean, Canada - AG5_Surface | ecosystem: Environmental > Aquatic > Marine > Oceanic | place: Canada: Western Arctic Ocean | collected...
GACCTCGCGGCGTGGAATGCCTCGGGTGTCATGACGGGATCGGACCTCGACGAGGCCGACGGGTTCCTCCACAGCAGCAACGGGGCTATGGTCAAGAATGTAGCCCGTATGTTTTTCGGCGATCGCGGCGACTGTCTGCTCCTTAAGATGGTCCCCGGGTCGTGGGATCGCACCGTCACGTGGGTCTCCGAGGAACCCGAGGGTAAGAAACCGCCCACCGACGGCGGTGTGGTCATCCACTACCTCAACGACGGGTGCTCGCACGTGTTCTCGACCGAGCCCCTGCCCATGTCCTTGGTGGTCGAGGCGCTCCCCATGCCGCTGGGCGAGGACGGCGCGCACGTGTTCCCGGAGGGCGTGTGAATCGAGCCCGTGAGGCTGTCCCTTAGTCCTTAGATCCTTAGCAGTTGTGAAACCAGCACGAGAACACCCTCGGGTACGGGACCGATTACCAACACTGTGTTCGACGCTCGACGAGACTGAACTCTCACATGGAATTAAAACTTAAAACTTCTCGCAGTCTGTCCGGTTGCTTATTCATTCGATCCGATCGATTACTCGTACACGGAACGAGGTCCTCGTCGTGATCACGCGCCGACGAGGACGACGGCGAAGATGGCGGCGAGGGAGAGCGCCCTCTAATGCGAGTAGCTCCAGCTAAATATCAATGTCTAAAAAGTTAAAAGTGCACGATCTGTCATCCAATCTGCTATCAGCAAATCAGCGGCCAGAATTAGCGGGGAAATGGGGCGTTGTGCTATGGGCAATTAGATAGAGCCGTTAATCCAAAACTGTAAAGTCCGCGTCTTTTCGCAAACGCCAAGTGTCGCGGTGGACACATCCATCGCGTTCCACTGTGAACTGCAGCCGATACGATCGCCATGGTGGCGATGGGCCGATGGAAACGCGCTCACGTGCCCGACGTGTCCCTCGCGTGCGCGCTCGCGTTCCACGCGCTGTTCGGCGCCGTACACGAGGCTTCGCATCTGGCGGCAGCGTGGTGGACGGGCCGACTTCCGGACGTTGCCAACTTAACCGACAGCGCGAACGTCGTGGCCAAGGCGATGCTCGGCAGACACGTCGTCGTCGCCGCCAACGTTTCTGACGGCCATGTCGCCTTCGATATCGACCTGGTGCTGCACGCGGGGTGGGTGGCGAGCGCCGTGGTCGCCATCACAGTCGCGATTGCATCGTGCCGATATCGCGACTCGTCCCAGATTGGAAAATGCAAGCCACGTTCAAATGCAGCAGTCGAGCCCAGGTGGTCGATGTCGGCCGCGGCGACCATCGCCGCGGTGGTGACCGCGCTTGAAGCCGTATCCACGGACCTGCTCGGCATCGGCGTCCCGTCCTTGGCCGCGAGCGGCGCTGACCCCCTCGGAGCCGCGGCGTCGTCCATCACGCTGCTGTGCGGCAACTTCGGCGTCATCCTCATCAACGCCGCTTGGGCCGGCAAGAAAGAGGCGCTGGACATCCTGGAGAAGATGGTCGAGATCACCATGATGCGCGGCGCGCAGTCCGGGGGCGTGGTGACCTACGCGTCGGGTCCCGGCGCCGGCAAATCCCCGGAGGGTGTCAACGCGCCGCCGCAGTTGAAAGGGATCCGCACCCGGGTAGTCAACGGGAAGCGCACGACGTTATCCGAGCTGACCCGTAAGAAGTGCGAGGCGCACGACGGCGCATCGCGCCCAAACAAGGAGTTCGTGCGCGCGTACAGCGGCCACACGCGATTCGCGACCACCAGCAAGGCGTCCTTCGAAGGCACGCACCCGCACCAGTGGTGCCCGCCGCAACCCAGGCGGGTATATTTCGTGCACTCGCAGCTGAACCCCGGCGCGACCAAACGAAACGTGGAGCACTTCATCACGCACAACGGCGACCTGGACTTCTTCCGCGTCGCGGGGCAGTGGCACGAGCTGGGCAAGGTTCAGACGTGGCTGGAGAAGGTGCTGGAGTATCCCATGCCCGCGACGGTGGATTCCGCGTGCATAGCGGGTCTGGTGGACTTGCACCGGGCCGCCGGGTGCTGGGGCCTGGCGGTGCGGTACGCGTACCAGTGCGGGCTGAGCACCGCGAAGGGTCCCGATGACGCCGATTCGCAGCCCACGTACAAGCAGTACGAGCGGTGTGGGATGCAGTTTGAGCGCGCGCTCGATGGAATCTTGGAGGAGGATGATAGTTTGACGGTGCGCAAGGTGGGCAGCGAGAAGAAGTGGAGGAGGGAACTGACCAAACTGGCGCTGGACAACCTGCAGCGCGCGGGACCCGACTCGTACATGAACATGCCCAACGACGTCGAGGCGAACGCGCTCAAGGAGCTGGTCGCCGCCGCGATCGCAGCCTTCTTCGACAACGACCTGATGAACACCACGAAGCTGGTGCTCGGCAACAGCAAGGGTTCCTTCGGGTTGTGCATCACGAGCAGCATGGATGCCCACCGGCAGCTGTGCGTCGCCGCCCGCGGCCAGACCATGTCCGTGGCGTTCTACCCGGAGAGCGGTCTGATTCTGTACGGATCCGAGCAGGCGGCGGTCAAGGCTGCGCTGGGCAAGGATGCGCCGGAAGGGGGCAGCTTCTTCGGTCTCACCCGCCAGTCTTCATCCAGAGGCGGGTCCAAGCGCGGCGGGTTGAAATACCTCGGTGATAACTCCGGGTCCACCTCCTCGCTGGAAGGGAGCAACCGTCAGACATCAGACGGCGGCTCGCGCAAGACGCTGGTTAAACGGATGAACACGGAGAAGCGCATGGAGTTGAAGGGCAAGGTTGAGGCGGAGAAGAAGCTCGCGATTCGACTGGACTTGGACGACCTGGGCGGAGAGATTGTCCTGCTCGACTGGGGCGAGGGTGGAAAGGACACCGTGGAGATATCCGCCCCTCTGGAACATCTGCACCGGCACGAGATGATGAACGGCAAGGTGACCGTCATCGTGCACGAGGAGTCCCTGGCGCAGAGCGACGCGCCCCTGACCAAGCGATGCGTGAAACTCGAAGATAACGAGTTTGTGCTCCAGCTGCCTCCAACCTCGAAGGACCCTGTCGCGGTGGACCTGTCCGAGATACCCAAGGTGATCAAGGCCATGAACGACGACTGGCACAACAACCCCAAGGGTACCATCTCTTTGAACCGTTTCACCGCGTGGAACTTGGTGAAGGAGTTGAAACGCCGGTTGCGGAAACGCGAGGATGGCGCGGTGGAATACAACTCTGTTGACGTCATGGTCACCGGCTGTGAGGTTTCTCTTTGGCTGGGAGAGCAGTTCGCTTCCGATTTACAGTCCGCCTTTCCCAAGATGAACATCAAGGCGGTGTCCAGCAACAAGGTCTTGGGCCTCTTCGGCCAGGACTTCCCGATCCCGCTCGTCGGTCACCCCACCATGGAAAACGTTTGGGACCTGACCGATACCATCGTGATCATCGTGTCGCACTCGGGCGGTACGTTCGCACCCCTGGCGTGCTCCAACCTGATGAAAGCCAAGACGGACAAGATCTTCGTGGTTGCGTCCGAGTGGGACACGCAGATTGGTAAGCAGCTGCGCAAGCTGAGCGCAGGCGTCGGCAAGTTTGACTCGAGGATCTTTTCCACCGATTGCGGTGTGAGACCCGCGGAGCCGTGCACCATCAGCGTGGTAGCCACGCAAAACCTACTCACGCTCATCTTCGAGCACATTTGCCTCGTGATCCTGTCCGATAAGCAGCTCCGGCACGTCACCGGCGCGACCATCAAGGACAGCGATCTGAGCCAGCTCGAGCGATGCAACCAGGACAACCTCAGAGCGCTCGAGGGCCTCGTCGGGTTCAACGCCGCGGGCAAGGCGCTCAACCCCAAGGGCCGCGGCGCCAAGCACGCGGAGCTGCGTGCGGTTGGCGTGTACTGGTCCAAGCATGTGCTCGAGGGTGTGTACGCGTGGGTGTTGTCCGCGATTTACATCGTCGGTACAGTCACGGCTGGGTACCCCTTGGTGACCGGCGTGGCCACCGTCGCCGGTCTCAGCGTCTGGTGGGCATTCTACCTCACCAGGTTCGCCGACGCGTTGCTCTACCTGTTCCTTCCCCAGATCTGCATCACGATGCAGAGGCTGTGGCAGGGCCGGCCGCTGCTGCACCGCATGACTGCGCGCACGGTTGTCATCGGGGACTGCCCGTGGGTGGCGCAGTCGGCGGAGGCGTTACTGTCCAAGCTTTTCGCGTGTTCCTACTCGGCGGCTGGCATCGGGGTCATCTCCGGGAACCCCGCGGATCACCTGGTGCACCGACACACGCACAGGGTGGTGCGAGGCGCGTTGATGGTGTGCGGTCGACCCGATGGCAGGTTGAGCGCGCTCACCTCTCTCGAAGCCACCGTGTGCCTCTCCGTCAATCAGGCGTCTTCCATTCAATCAATCGGCAGCACGCTGGAGAGTATCACCATCGGTCACAACCCATCCACCATGCCGCTGACCGCCAAGAACATCTTCCTCGACCGCAACCGGCCGTTGTTTCTGTGCGAGAAGCTGCTCACCGAGAAGGAAGGGGTACACCCGGAGGAGCTCAAGATGAGCAGCGGGGCGTTGCTGGGCGCGTACTCAAATTTGCGCCTGGATTCCGAGGAGAAGCAGGAGGAAGGGCTGGATGAGGACGTCTTTGCGCTGATGGCCAAATTTGGCTTTTCCAGCAAGGACGATGAGAGCGAGATGCAAAAGTTTCGGGAGGTGTTCGACTCCATCGACGAGGACGGCGGCGGGTCGCTGGACATCGAGGAGTTCACCTTGGGTTTCCAAAAGGTCAACCCGGACATGACCGACGAGCAGTGCAGAAAGATCTTCGACGAAGCCGACGTGGACGGATCCGGGGATGTGGACTTCGAGGAGTTCGTCGAAATCTGCCGCATGGGCGCGGGGGATATGCTCAAGATGCTCGGCGCGCAGAACCGCGACGCGTCCGGCGTGCTCAAGGTTCCCGTGAGCAACGAAGAGTACTTTGGCAAGAGCATGCGCGCAGAGGCGCCAAAGTCGCTCAAACCCTTCAGCCTGGTGGACTCGCAGAACATGGCCATGCAGTTATACGAGAGCCGCATCGCGTCCACTCAACGGTTCGTCGCCATGGCGGTCATGTTCCATGAGCTCGCGACCAGGGTACAGACGTTCTGGCCAACTTGGACCTTCGGCTACCTCGGCTATCGGATCGATCGCACGCACTCCATCATGCGCATCGCCACGACGGCGTCGCCCGTCTCCGGCGCTGAGGTTCGCGACAGGATCAACTACCTCACCATCCGCACCGAGCTGTCCAAGGCGTTGCAGCTCATTCGCCAGTTCACCACGACGTGGACGCAGAGCAAGTGGATGAAGCGGATCATGAAAGCGGAGCACCGCGGTTTGAAAGGGGTGGAGGGCAGCGGCATGGCCAAGTTTGTGGATTCGGGGCGCATTCGGCGCGGATCCATCACGGATATTTCCGACGGCGACATGGGAATCACCAAGCCGCTACTCCCGAAGGAGGCGAATGGAAGCGCGCAGCCGTCGCCGAGGACGTTGGCTGAGAACCCCGCTGACCTGGCGAGGCTCTCCGGTCAGCTCTCGGAACGGGGCAGGGACAGGAACCCGCAGGGGCGGTTGCAGCCGGTGACGGGTGCGTCGCCCGCGATCTCCCCCAGGGTAACCTTCGATGGCAACACGAACGGGAGCGAATCGCCCAGGTACGGGCGGCGCGCGATGGGCTAACTTGATGAATAAATAATTTACTGTGTTCGACGCTCGACGAGACTGAACTCTCACATGGAATTAAAACTTAAAACTTCTCGCAGCCTGTCCGGTTGCTTATTCATTCGATCCGATCGATTACTCGTACATTGAACGGGGTCCTCGTCGTGATCACGCGCCGACGAGGACGACGGCGAAGATGGCGGCGACGATGGCGGCGAGGGAGAGCGCCCTCTGCGCCGCGGCGCCAGAGTGCGCCGGGCACGTGCCGTCGTCCAGGGTGAACGCCTCGGTCACCGAGTTGCAGAACTGATCCTCGCAGCTCTCCTCGTACGCGTGGAGGGTTTTCTCGATCGCGGAGGGGAGTTCGTCCTCCTCGCACGAATCGTGCGCCATGAGCACTTTTTGGAAGTAGAGCTTGCAGGTGGCGGAGGAGCAAGTCGTGTTGCAGTTGTTTGTCTGCATGTCGTCGGTGACGGTCGCGAGGTCGACCTTCGCGGTGGAGCAGTCGACCGTGGGGCATTTGAGAAGGTCAGCGTCGAATTGACGCGCGACCTCGCAGTCATCGTAGAAGTTCTCGTAATCGTGGAGGGTCGTCTCGAGGGATGCCGGGACCTGCTCGTGCGTGCAGTGGTCGTGGTGGGACTGGACGATGTGGTAGTTCGTGCAACACGTCGGGCTGGCGTCCTTCTTCTTGCAGTCGTTCGCGGCGGTCGTGAGGTAGGTCTGCGCGGTCGTAATGGGGGTGGTGGTGTCGCAGTCGATCTTCCAGCCCTCCTCTTTCGCGACGCACTCGCACCGCTCGTGCTCGTCGTGGTCGTGTGCAACCTCGAAGAGAGATCGGCGAGCGGTGACGGGAGTGGCGAGGAGGAGCGCGCCGAGGAAGGCGGCGAGGAGCGTGGCGCGGGACATGCGCGCGAGGGACATCTTGTTCGTGTGCTGTGGGGGTTTGTCGGTGGTTTCGTGGCTTGGTGCGGGCGACGCGCGGCGTTGTGAGGGATGAATCTCGGGCGGTGGTACGTTTATTTAGGTATCCGTGCAAGGTGATATGGGGAAATTAACTCAACAATGACGAGTCCCGCCCCCTGTGCGATCTTGGAACGTTCGATTTTGGCGGCGCCTCGGCAACCCAAAGGACCTTTATCCGTGCAAAGCCCTAAATTATCCGTGCAATATTCCGCATCAACTCGTAATTGGCGGTTTAATGTTCCCGTATGATAAATATCTCAATCTGAACGCGCTGATCTCCCCGATTTTGCACGGATACCGTAATAAACGGACGTGGGGAAAAGAAAAGAGAGGGACATTTTTCCGTCATTCGACACGCGCCTCGCCGCACGCCGACCGAGATGCGAGGTGCGTCGCTCCGCCGTCCCCTCTGGCTTTCCGCCCACCCCCGTCAACCCCCGCCAGTATCTCGTCCACTCCGATCGCGCGTTCCGTGAAGAAACCCGGCCGAACGGGACTGACTTTTTTCCCGCCCGCCGCCGACTCCCGCAGGTCTCAAGATCCGCCTCTTCGCGGTGCTGCTCGCCGCGCTGCTCTCCGCGACGAACGCGGCGATCACGACGGACTCCGGCACATACGACACCGCGAATGATCTATCCGCATCACAGGCCGTCTCCACGAAGGTCAAGGAGATCGTCAGCCTCCTCGACGGCACCCAGGCCGGCATCAACAGCGCAAAGGCCAAGTACCTCGACGGGTACGGCGTCGACGCGGGGAACCTGAAGACCTTAGCGGAGGACGTGTGCAGCACATGCACTGGGGTCACCACGTGCGCTAGCATGAAGGCCGTCTACCCCTCAGTTTCGTGCTTCCTCACCGATTACATCGAAGGCGCGTCCTCGATCATCGATGACACGTCGCTCAACGTGGAGGCCCGATCGCAATGGTTCCGCGTCGCCATCCAGGACGGCATCCCCGTTCAGCTGGCCATCTCCTACATGGAGAAGGCCGACGCAACGGCCGACGCAACGGACTGGGACAACGCCGCGGCCGTGCTCCTGGGCACGGACGCCGACCGCAGCTACGCCGTGTACGGCCGCGCGGACGGACTCGCGAGGGACTACGGCACACTCGACGGCGCCGACTCTGAACACAACAACGCGCTCCACTCGAAAGCAAACGAAAAGATCTTAGAAGCGCTCGAAGCCGGTCGCGACACAGGCGCGTACGCGACGCAGACTGCGAACGTCATCGCGCAGCTGAAGGTGATATACGCGCAGGCCACGCTCAGGTCCACGTGGGGTGTCGAGGAAAACCTCGTCGCCGGTACCTCCCACGACAAGAACCAGGCTCGAGGTCTCGCGTACTTTGGCTTTGTGCTGGTGCCGTACGTGAAGGAACTCGACACGGTCCACGAGAAACACGCCGACATGATCTCCGATTTCTTCGACATCGGCTTCTCCCCCGAGTCCTTCGACCGCAAAGAGTACTGCAGGGTCCTGGACGCCATGGAGGACACGCTCAACGAACACTCGGCGAATCTTTACGCGGATTTCGGCGCGCTCACCGCCGCCGCCGCCGTGACGTGCCCCGCGACGCACATACCCGGCCGGCTCAACCTCGTGACCGACGCCGGGTCCTATTGGCCGCTGAGCGACGTCGCGGGCTCATTGTCCTACTCCACGGCGATGAAGGACATCGAAGCGATGACGGACGAGGCGGCGATCGAGTCGCAGTACGCGGCGATCAAGACTGAGTACCAAAAGAAGGGTCTTCGAGCCGAGGCTACCAAGGACCGCGCCGGCGAGCCCGTGTGGGACATGTTCAAAACGCAGACGGGCTCCGGAACGTGGATCACCGACTTCATGGACAGCGCGCTCGACGGCACGATCCCCGGTGTGAGGTCCAACGACGCCAGGCGCGAGCTGGTCGAGAAGACGGCGAAGGACGCCGCGTCCGTCCAAGCGGTCATCTCAGACCTCTACAAAGCCACGACGGCGACCCCGGGCACGGACGCGTCCGTGGACAGGTACTGGGACCACGGCGCGGCCAAGTACGTCGGGAACACGCTGGACAGGGGCTCCACCATCTACGGCAGAGCCGACAAGCGCGGCAAGAACTTTGAAGCCGTGGACGGAAGCGACGTCGCCTTCACGAACATCGTGGTCCTCCGCGCCCTCGAAGTCGGCCGCGACGCGACGACGACGCAAGAACGCGAGGCGCAGTACGACATCATCGTGAAGCAGATTCAGGTCATTTACGCGCAGTGCGCGCTGCGTTACGCGCGTCTCATCGACGAAGCCCTGCTGTACGACTCCAAGCTCGAGGATCTGCCAAAGTACCGAGCGGAGGGACGCGCGTTTTGGAACATCATATCCCCGTGGCTCCGGGCGAAGGCGGGGAGCCTCACCGACTCGGTGCAGACCAAGGTTTGGGACCTCAACGTCGACCTCGAGAAGGACGTCCACGCGTTCTGCCGCGTCTACGAGCTGATCGGGATGTTGGAACTGCCCGAGTGGGAGATGGGCACGCTCGTCGCCGCCGCGGGCGTGACGTGCGTCGGGGATCGGCAGACCGCGGATACCAAGCCGCCGACCGTGCCGTTGCCCGGCGGCGGCGGCGGCGGCGGGAACAGCAAGCGACACGATGAGCTCGTCGGCGGCCTCGTCGGCTTCTTCATCGGCATGTTCTTCGCGTGCGCGTTTGGCTTCTGGGCCTGCTGGAGGGTGCGCCAGGAGAAGCAGGGTATGGTCAAGCTCATACAGAGCGCGGGCGGGGGACGGACGGAGATGGCGGTGGAGATGGCCGGCGAGCCCAAGCCCTCTCCGAACAACGTCTAAACGCCGCTTGCTTATTAATCCATCATCTGTGCGTGTGTCTATGAGTAGTTCGCGCTCTGCCGCCTCGCCACCTGACCGTCCCCCGATTCGAACCCTCCGCCGCTCAGCCGAGTCTCTCTCTCTCGGCCTTGCCTCGCCTTGCCGTTGGTTTCGTTCGTCTCGACCCGAGCGTACCCCCGGCCGCTCCTGACGGGCGCCGCCTCCACGTACCTGAACAGCACGGCCACGGCCGCCGCAAGCATCAGGCACGCGACGAGTATCAGCGACGTCTCGGTGGACGCGGCGTCAGCGATGGCCGCCATGGGCATACCCATCGCGTAACCAAAGTCGCGCCAGAACCGAACGGTGCCGATTGACCCCGCAATCCCGCTCTTCGGCGAATGATCCGCCGCGGCCGCCGCCAACACCGGATACATGAGACCGGTGAAGAACCCGAGGAGCACGCCGGAGAGCACGAGGTACCCGAACTGGAGCTGCCGGAGCTCGTCGGGTGAGACGCCGACGCCGATGGAAGCGCGGCCGTGCCAGCCGGCGCCGACGGCGGCGACGAGCAGCGCCGCCGAGCCGCCCAGCAAACCGAGGCACATCGGCGTCTTCCTCCCGACCCTGTCCGAGACCATCCCCGCCAGGAGCTGCGACAGGCCCTTGACGAAGGAGTAGCACGCGGTGAAGAAGTCCCGCTCGCGCCCGCCGAGCCCCATCACGTCCCGCGCCCACGTCGCCATGAGTCCCCACGCGAGGCCGGTTTCAAAATTCGCGCAAAAACCCGCGAGGCACACCACCGACAGACTCCTGTCCGCGAAGCTCGTGCGCACGAACGCCGCCCACATGGTCTCCTCCCCCGTCAGCGTCGTCGGGTCCGCGGGTGCGTCGACGTCGTCGTCGGCGCCTCCGTCCTCCGCCGCGTTCGTATCCGCCGCGTATCCATCCGGGTCCCCTTCCGGGTCCCCTTCTAGAGCCGCGCCGTTTCCGCGCCGCGCAGCCGCGTCGTCGTCGTCGTCGAACAAGGGCACGCCCCTGCGCGCGCCGCTCAGGTCCGACATCGCGATCCCGCTGATCAGACCCTTATCACCCCCCCCACCCCCACCGTCGGCGACCCGCTCGGCGAACAGGCTCTCCTTCAACAACCCCGCGCAGACCGCGAGGCCGATGAGCATCAACGAGATTTGCAGATGGAACGGCTCGCGGGTGTACCCTTGGCACACGCACTCGCCGAGGCACTGCGTTTTCCAGTCGTCGGCGACGGCACACTTCCCGAGGCTCTTCGCGAGGCACTCGGATCCCGGCGCCGGTCCGCTTCCGTTGGACCACTGGCACGTCACGGCGTCGCGCTCGATGGAACCGTACACCGAGGCGAAGATGGCGATGGCGGTGTACCCCACCGTCTCGGAGAGCCCCGAGGCGAATCCCCTGGCGCTCGCGCCGCAGAGGTCCATCATCGTGAGGATCATCGCGGTCCACACGAGTCCTTGGTTCGCGCCGAGGAAGAGCGAGGAGAAGACCACCGCGGACCACCCGGACTCGCCTCGCGTCGGCGCGCCGAGCACGGTGATTGGGGCGAGGATGCCCACGCTCCAGCCCGCGATGGCGACGCGTTTCCGCCCGAACCTGTCCGCCAAGCCGCCCACGAGAAGGTTACATACCGCCTTGGCCAGGGCGAAGGGCACGAGGAACGCGCTCTTGTCGGCGTAGGACTCGCGCGCGTACTGACGCCCCGCGCTGTCCAGCACCGCTAGCTTCTGCAGCTGCAGCGTCGCGCCGATTAGCGCGGTCACGAGCGACGCGACGATGAGCTGCGGGAGATGTCGGCGCCATTGCGGCTGAGCCTCCCGCGATCGTCGTCGCCCACGGGGATTCCCGCGCCAGATCCCGCTCATCCCGACCCGCGCCCCCGCGAATGGCGTGCACCCCTTGGGGGCGGAAAAGGAATAACAATTTTCAGCGGTTCAGCGCAGGCGACAGTTCAAAATCGATCGCACAACGCATCGACGATGCCGCCGGTGTTCAAGGGCATCGATGACAAGGGAAACCCCATCGGGACGAACGTGACGTTCTGGAAGGCGGTCAAGGCTGGCGCCAAGGCTCCGGACGGCAAGCCCCTGTGGTACAAGAAGGGCATCCAGTACTGGGACGGCGTGGACGCCACCGACGACGGCGTGCTGGGAGGGTACGGGCACGTCAGCTCGCTGGACGCGCAGGAGAACGCGGAGTTCCTGAATGACGTCATGGGCGAGCACCTGGAGGACGCGGAGAGCGAAGGGGAGAAGCTGGTGTCGCTGGACTGCGGCGCGGGCATCGGGCGGGTCACCGGCAGCTTCCTCATCGACCACTTCGACGAGTGCGACCTCGTGGAGCCCGTGGCGCACTTCATCGGCAAGGCTGAGGAGACCTTGGGCGGCGAATCCAAGCGACCCGACGGCCACAGGTGCGTCAACTTCTTCGCCGAGCCCCTGGAGAGCTTCACGCCGGAGCCCGGGAGGTACGACGCGGTGTGGATCCAGTGGTGCGTGGGGCACCTCACGGATGAGGATTTCGTATCGTTCTTCAGGCGATGCGCCGATGGGCTCAAACCCGGCGGCGTGGTCTTCATGAAGGAGAACAACGCCAAGGATGGGTTCGTGCTGGACACCGACGATAGCAGCTTGACCAGGTCGCACAAGTACTTCATGCATCTCTTCGAAGATCAGCTCGGGTGGGAGGTGGTGAAGCACCGGCTGCAGCAGAATTTCCCGAAGGAGCTCTTCGGCGTTCGAATGTACGCGCTCCGGCCAAAGTGAAAAACGACACGTGCTCGCGACTCGTGTTACACAAATCCATAGCCAATTAGCTAAGCGTTTCATTGCTACTGCTCGTACAAACCCCCGACTCGGCGACTCTCTCGCCAATCGACAACCTTGGTCAAAACGGCGAAGGGTCCATGCCGTCGCCGTCCCAGTTGCCATCCTGCATCCCTTCCTCCTCCTCCATGCTGAGCCGGATGTACTCCTGCCTGGCGAACCTGTCCCACTCCGTTAAGTGCGGCTCCTCGCGCTCCTGCCGGATCAGGAACGGGTCCCTGGTCTCGAACGCGATGAACTTGTTCAGGTTGAAGAGCACGTTGAAAAAGTTCCCCGCGAGCTTGCACCGGCGCAAGTCCCGCAGCGTGATCCGTCCCGGCGTCTCCGGGTGGAGCATGTCCGACATCTGGCACAAAATGTCCTCGAACAGCACCGGCTCCTGGCTCAGGCACTCCATCCGCTGCAGCTGCTCCTCGTAGAAGAAGGAGCACTCGCTCGGATCGAGCACGCCGTCGCCGTCTAAGTCGACGCACCGCATCCAGTACTCGAGCGCCAGCGGGTTACCTTTGTCCTCCTCGGAGAGGATGAACCAGCAAAAGTCCTCGTACCCCATCTTGCCGTCGACGCCGCTGACAAACTTGCGAGGCGCCTGCGAGAAGACCCTGTCCACGGCCCTGTACGTCAGGGCGTGGTTACCGTACCGCAGTAAGTCTTCTTTGTCGATGAGAAAGTCGTGATCGGTGTCGAGCTCCCAAAACTTGCAGTAGACGACGTAAAAGTGCTCGTAGGAGAAGTACTTTAACACCTTGTTGATGTCCTCCTCCTCGTCCACCAGCGTCATCGCCTCCACCAAGTTGGACCTGCGCAGCTCCCGCAGCGTCATCCGACCGTTCCACGCCACGTTCACCTGGTAGAATATCCTGTACGTCACAGTCTCCAAGTACCGGTCCTGAAACTCGGGCGAATCCTTGAGAAACTCCAGCCCCGGGTGCGTGTCCAACACGCACCGCAGGACGCTTCTAAAGTCCGCGTGCGTCAGGTGCGGGATGTTCAGCCCAACGCCGTTCGCCCCGTCCGCGCTCTTGGCACCCCGGAGCACCTCGAACACCCGCGCGTTGGGTTCCTGAAACTTGCGCAAGGTGGAGTTCCAGTACTCTGTGAATTTGGTCCACGTCACGGGCGTCGGCGCGGCGGCCGGGGCGGTGAGCGCGCCGGGCGCCGCGGATGCGTCCGCTCCCGTGGGATCCTCCGCGATGGGATCCGTGCCGTTGATGCGGTGCATCAGCAAGGGCGCGAAGTACCCCGGGATCTCGCACACCTCGCGGGCCACCTGCGTCATGCCATCCGCGTCGAGCTCGCCGCCGTTGAAGAGCAGCGCCGCCTCCGCCAGCTTCACCGCGCTCTGCTCATCGCTCCACGCGAGCTGCTCGCCGCCAAAGTAGAACCGCGGGATGACGTCCGCGGCCCTTCGCTTGGCCCCCGCCGCCCCGGTCTGCGCGGTCTGGCTCTCCCTGGCCGCCTGGGAGAGGCGCCTGGCGGGGGAGACTGGGGAACCCGGCACGGGCGAGTGCGCGCCCTTCTGCGGCGACAGCGGCGGCGTGGCCAGCGACGGCGTCGCGGAGAAGAGCGCGTTGGTGGAGGATGGCGAGAGCGGTGACTGGCCGGTGGGTGTCTGTGGGAGCGTGGGCGCCTGCAGGGGTCGGCCAGCCTTGGCATCGTCGAGCAGGTTGAGCACCTGGGAGAGGGGGGAGAGGGGGAGAGGGGTTTAGGAGAAATGTTATTTTTGGTCGTCGTTTCCGTCGGATCTCGTTTGAAGCGCGGGGTCGGGGCGCACCAGCTTCTGCGACTCGGGCGATGAGAGCCAGTTGAGGAAGAACTCATCGAGCTTGAGCTTGGATGAGGGAAACCTGTTGTTGTTGTTCATCTCGTTGCCTGCGCACGAATAACGGGATGGGGCCGCGGTCAGCGCACGCCGTCGGGTCGTTGTCGAGAAAACGAAACGCAAAATCGGAGGTCGACAGCTGTGGCGTCGGTCCGAGGACGGGCGATGCGAGGGTCGGCGCGGGCGGGTATCTCGGGTCTCGAGCGGGCTTCGCCGACGTGATGGGAGGATGATGGTGGTGTGAACGCACCGGAGACGTCCATGAGAGGCATCCTCGCGTCGCCCTTGACGTTGACGTGCAGCGCCTGGGACATATCCGGCCGTTGCCACGGGGGGGACGGGGGATCGGCCCGGTTAGCTCTTTGGGCCCGAGATGAGGGTCCTCGGGGCGGCGAGGGATAGGTCTGCCTTGACCGCGAGGTGCACCAGATCCTGGAGGTCTCGCCGGGCTGTCTCTTCACCCGGACGACGTGACCCTCCGTCGACTCTGGCGGCGCGTAACCGGTCGTCGTTTGGTTTGGGCAAATGTTGACAAACGAAGTGACGGTATTTTTAAAATGATATGTATGGAAAAGCAGTCACAGGGCGTGGCGTAATTGGACAAATAGAAAATAATCAACAGACGGCACTGCGCTTTTGGTAAGATTTCAAACACGATATTATTTCACTTACGGCCCTTCTTGGCTGGGGCAGCCTTCTTCGCCGGCTCCGGCGCGGCCGCGCCCTCGGTGCCGACCTCGAACGACCTGGCGCACGCCTTGAGCGCGTCGCCCATCTCGGACTCGAACCTTCCCTTGTCCTCCTCCGCGGTGAGCGTGTACAGCGTCCCGTCCGCCACGACCAAGGTGCTCACGATGACCCTCTCCACCGTGGCTACCGTTTTGGTGTACTCCGCGGTGTAGTAGACCAAGCCGCCGGGGCCCGTCCGTTCGTACGCGTCCCTCACCTTCTCCCGCACGTTCTCCAGCGCCTTCTCCGGGCTCACCTTGTTGAACGGGTTGCTCGCCTTGCGCGTCTCCTCGGCGGCTACGAGTTTCTCCGCCGTTTCCCGAGCGGTGCCGATGTCGCGGACGCTCTTGATGCCGCCCTCGGGGATCGTCTGCTTGGACAGCTGGATGGTGTTACCCGCCTGCGCGGGCCTGGTGTCCTTGAGGAGGAGGACCGTGGGGGACGCGACGCCGTTCGCGGGGTTGGCCAGCGGGACGTTGACCTCGTCGTACACCGCCGGCGCTGTGAGTTTGTACGTCTTGAAGTCCCACTCGCGCGTGCCGATCGTCTCGGCGGCATCCTCGGCGAAGGCGGGGGACGTCGTCGCGATGTTCAACGGAGATGCGGGAGATGCGAACGCGGCGAGCCCGAGCGCGAGCGCGGAGCGACGCGGCAGCTCGACGGCCTCAACTGGGGCGGCGTCCCGGGAGGAGGCGAAGACGCGCGTCACGGGATAGCGACGTGATCGGGCAATCTTTCCCGCGGTGCCCACAGCTGTGTTGCAGAGGGCGGCGGAGGAGGCGAGGGAGGCGGACATGTTCGTGTATTCGGAGATGGTGCGGTTGGCGGTTGGTACTTGAACGATGCGTGGATCGAACGGACGCACGTGAGGATCGCTTCGATGCGCGTCGCGCGTCGGAGGAGTGTCGCTTTATCCTCGGAGATGGATGTGGATATCACAGTGAGGACGTGGCACTGTCGCGCTTTTTGTCTTCGTAGGTTAACGTTTCGGCGCCCCGTCACTCTCACATGGCGCTCGTGGCACCCCTGCGGCTGCCCGCGCGCGCCCTGCGCGCGGGTGTGTCCTACCGCGGCGGCGCGAGCGCTCGTTGCGCGCGCCAGCCGTGGTCCGCCGCGCAGCGGACTCGCCACCGAGGATTCGCCACCGCCGACGGCTCCGCGGTCGTCCCCGGCGACGATGCCACCGCGACCGCCGACGACGCCGCGCCTCCCAAGCCGAAGGCGCCGCACGTCGACGGCAGGCGCTCCTACGCCGACGTCCCAAACGGCCTCGAGGACTCCCCCGCGCAGCGACTCGTCACCGAGGAACAGCTCGCGTCCTTCCGCGCGAGCATCAAAAACGAGCTCTTCTTAGCCCCGCTGACCAAGGGCGGTAACCTACCTTTCCGCCGCCTCTGCGTGGACTTCGGATGCAACGTCACCGTGTCCGAGATGGTCTTCGCCAGGTTCTTGCTCCGACGCAACCCGGTGGAGAAGGCGAGGCTACGCAGGCACCCGTCGGAGAAGCTCTTCGGAGTTCAACTCGCGACGAACCAAATCGTGGAAGGAGTCAACGCCGGCAGGCTCGCCGCGGAAGCCGGCGCTGACTTCATCGACCTCAACTGCGGCTGCCCCATCCACGAGACGTGGAAGCGCGGCCTCGGCGCGGCGCTGCTGAAGAAGCCCAAGAAACTGGAGCGGCTCGTGCGCGGCATCGCGGAAGGCGTGCCGCTCCCGCTGACGGTGAAGATTCGGCTCGGCGCGGGGAGCTCGGAGGCGCCCGTGCACCAACTCGCGGAGGCGGTGGAGCGCGCGGGCGCCGCCGCGGTCGTCATCCACGGCAGGACCAAGGAGCAGAGGTACACGCGCGCCGCGAACTGGGACCTCATCGGGGAGATACAGCGCGAGAGGGGCATACCCGTGGTCGGCAACGGTGACATCCTGACCCATTACGAACATCGCGATCGTCTGCAGAGGTCGGGGGCTTACGCCGCGATGACCGGCCGAGGCGCGCTCATCAAGCCGTGGATCTTCAAGGAGGTCGCCGACGGCGCGGAATGGGCGCCCACTCCCGAGGAGCGCGTGGAGGTTTACCTGCGTCTGTGCGGGTACTTTAAAGACCACTTCTACGCGGATGACTTGGGGCGCAAGCGAACGATGGAGTTTTTACCGTGGCACTTTGGGTTCTTCTGCCGGTATCGACCGCTCCCAGAGGATACCTACGGGGCGATGGCGTCGGAGCATCCGCTGCTGCAGACCAGGCTCGGGATCGTGGCCGCGGCGGAGGAGAAATCGGGCGCGGACCTGCCGAAGATCGAGAGGCTGCTCCGGTGCGAGAGCGAGGAGGCTCACCTCCGGCTGAGCGAGGCGCTCTGGGACGCGGACGGTTCGTTGGAGAAGGCGATGGAGCTGTTCGAGTCCATCGCGCACGACGGTTCGCTGGAGAGGTGGGAGGCTGAGGCGGCGGCGTCGGACCGGGATAACGGCATGGGCGGCGGGGACACCATGCAGGGTTGACGAGCGTCGCAAGAGTAGAGTAACGAGGCTGCTGCCTTTTGTTATTGGTGTTATTGCTTTGCTTCTAAGCTGCTAGGGGTTCCAATCGTCGCATCGACGACCGCGGCTCCCCGTTCGATGTAATAATATCCCTCCTCTCTCTCTCTCTATTTACTTCACCCCTTCGCGGACGGCGGCACGAACGCGGGAGCGCTCGCGTTGAGCCCGCTCTTCAGCGAGAGAGTAGACGCCTTCTCCGTCACGCCGTTTACGAGCCGCTTCACCGGCGACCCGAGTTCCTCCTCGCTGAAACTCCCGTTCATAGCCCCGTTCTCGTCGATCCTACCCAGCGCGACGTCGCCGTCCGATAAGTCATCCTCGCTGTCCTCGTCCTCGGCGATGAGTTTGTCCATCTCCTCGCGTTTCTTGGCGACATCCGCCGCCGCCGCGAGCGCGGCTTCCGCGTCCACCATCAGCGACGGGGACGTGAACGAAAATCCGAGAAATGCGTCGTTCTCGTTGGACCCTGGGGTGCCGCTGGCGCTGTCCACGGCGGGTTTCTGTGTCCACATGTCGTCGAAGCACGCGGTGCACATCTCGCCTTCGACGGTGGGCCGGAATGGCGGGGTGACGTCCCTGACCTCAACCTTGGACCAGTTCACCCCTTTGAAAAACTTGTGGTTCTTGACGTTCTCCGTGCCGTTGGGTCCGCTGCCCATGCGTACGTCCTGCCGCCTGTCCAGCAGCGTCTTGATCAACACACTCGCCTCGCCCGGTAGGAAGGTCGGGATCTTGAGCTTCGCCGAGCAGATCGCCTTCTGCACCGCGGGCTTGTTCTTGCCCCTGAACGGCAGCTGGCCGGTCAACATCTCGTACATCAAGACGCCCACGCTCCACCAGTCCGCCGTCTTCCCGTGCCCTTTCGCCTCCACAATCTCCGGCGCCATGTAGTCGATGGACCCCACGAGCGAGTTCGTTCGCTTCTCCGAGTTCGGGTCCTGGATCTTCGCGAGGCCAAAGTCCGTCAGCTTCACGTGGCCGTCGTTGTCGAGCAGGATGTTCTCGGGCTTGAGGTCGCGGTGCATGATGTTGAGCGAGTGCAGGTGCCCGATGGCGCAGACAATCTCCGCGATGTAAAACCTCGTGAGCGCGGTGTCGAAGAGACCCTGGCGGTACAGCCAGAAGAACAGGTGCCCGCCGTTGACGAAGTCCATGATGAGGTACAGCTTCTGCGTGGTCTGGAACGAGTATCGCAGCGTGACGATGAAAGGGTGGTGGATGACGGTGAGGATGTCTCGCTCCGCTTTCATGTAGTCCGTCTGCTCGCGCTCGATGATGACCTCCTTCTTCATCACTTTCATGGCGTACACGGACCCGGTGTCCTTCTTGCGCACCTGGAACACCTTGCCGAACGCACCTTGTCCCACGAGGCAGAGCATCTCGAAATCATCCGGCGTGAGCCTTTTCCTCGGCGCGGTGGGCCTGTTCGGGTCGGTGCGCGCGGTGTTGAGCAGCAGCCCGGAGTCGATTCTGCGAAGCGAGCCCCCGGCTTGGTCGGATGTGAGGCTGGACGTGAGCAGCGACTTGGTCAGCGCGGACGCCGGCGCCTGGGACCCGGCGGGAGGCGCCGGGCTGGTGTTCGGTGCCCGCGACGGGGAATCTCCCGGCGCGTCGCCGCCGCCCGCGATCTTCGCCCACACGTCCGACGCGCTCTGCGCCCCGCCGGGCTTCTCCGAGGACGTGGGAGCGTCGAAGCCGCTCGTGGTGCGTACCACGTCGGTGTCGCGCGTCGGTGTCCTCGGCGGCTTCCCCGCCGCCGCGTGGAGCTTCGTCGCGGTCGTCTGCGCTCCCGTCGCGTTGACGTCCTTGCTCGGGCCCAGCAGCGAGCGCCTCGCCTGCGACCCTTCCGGCTGTCGCGCCTCCTTCAGTCCGGCCGCCTCCTCCCCAGCCTTCGTCGGGGTGTCGCCGTTGTGGAAGAGCTCGTCGAAGTTCATGTCCTCGCCGCCGTCGTTGGACTCCTCCGGCTCCACCACATCGTACTTGGTCCTGACGTTCTGCATCTTCATCCGAGCGTCGGAACGTTATCTGGCCCTCACCTCGTCTCGCACCTCCTCCTCTCCGCCGCTGCGCTCCACCCGCACTGCCCAGACCCCAGGGACTACTCGCCACTCGCTGCGAATGTCCTGTCTTCAGGCGGTTGCGGCGGTGCGCACGACGGTGTGGGCCCCCTGTCCCTGTCCCTGTCCCTCTCACTTTCCCGCGTACATTTGTTGCGCCGCCGCTCAGCCACGAAAAGTCGATTTGGAATCTGATTCGTCGGACAATATTCATTCCACTGTTTCTTCACACAAAAAGCGATGTTGGTGGCGCTATTTGCGGTTAAGATTGCTATTTTTTTTATTTCGAATTTGGTGCTAGTCGTCTACGCCTACCGTGCTACTACTTGGGCCGGTACTCGAAGAACCACAGGTCTTCTTTGTCCTCCTCGTCCACCCCCGCCACGGTCCGCTGGACTGGATCCTCGAACAGCAAATCGCACTCCTCGAAGAACGCCAGGTCGTGCATCAGCTTCTCGCGGCTGAAGTACGCGACGAGGCAGATTCCGTCGTCCCTGACCAACCCTCGCATGGTCCGTGCCAGCGCCCTGGCCACGTCCGCGTGGTGGCCGTATAAAACATCCGAGCACACCACCACGTCCCGTTTACCCACCGCCGACATCTGCGCCTCGTCGCCCCACGTACACGCCGCGACGTCGACGCGTCCGGATGATGAACCTTCGTCGGCTTCGTCTTCTTCACCGAAGCCGTTGAAGGATGCGTTGGTCCTGAGGAGCTCGAGCTCGGACGGGAGGTCCGTGAGCGTCACGCGCGACGCGCCGAGCTTCGCGGCGACCAGCCCGGGGAGCCCCGGCCCGGCTCCCAGCTCCACCACGTCTCGGCCTCGCACAGTGTCCTCGGCGTGTTCGCACAGAAACTGTGCCATCGGGAACGCGGCGTCCCAGCACAGCCGCGCGGTGGCGTCCCTGCCCTCGCCCCTGAACTCGAGGTCCTGCCGCACCGTGACCTCGCCGATGGAAGGGTGCTCGAACCTGATGGAGTCCACGGTGTGGTCCACCTTGACCGCCGCGGTGCCAGTGCAGGCACCCGTCATGGTGCCCTCCGTTCTGGGCGGCGCCTCGTTGACAGCCGTGTTTTCGACCGTGTTTTCGACTGATTCTTAACAATGAATCCACATATTTCTGACTCACATTACATATAGTCGTGCCCGGGTAAGTGTTTTTAATTACCAAAGCCCTCGCTGCGTCGTATGCCAATCATACAGAAATCGCGTAAACCCCGAAGCAGCGATGTGGTTGCCGAGTGGAGGATAACGTGTCTCGAGGCGGCGCTGTACGATCGTCCCGACCCACTCGCCCCGCGCGCCCCTCGTACATCGTCGCGTGTGAGCATCGTACACAGCGTCAGATCCCTCGCAGGTCTCGTCGCCCACGAACATGTCGAGCGTCTGCGCGACCGCGTCCTCGACGTCCGCCGCGGCAGCCGCCGCGAGGCCCGCCGCTCTGACCAGGAGGGTCGCCTCGTCGGTGCGAGGCGCTAACGCGAGGCGCGCGCCACGGACCGCGACCGGCGCGGTGGCCAGCGCGGACGCCTCCGTGGACGTCACCAAGGTGGAGGACAAGTGGATCGCGGGATCCCTGGAGAGGTGCGGCGCCGGCGCCGGCCTCGACGCCCTCCGCCCCGACGCAATCGTCTCCCTCGCGCAGGCTCGCGTGCCCAACAGCCGCGTCGAGGACTACAGGTTCACCGACCTCGCCGCGCTCGTCACCACCAAGCCCGTCGCCGCGGACGCCGCCGCGGGCGACGCCGTCGACGCAGCCGCGTGGACCCTCTCAGCCGCCGACGCCACCCGCGTCGTCCTCGTCGACGGCGTGTACAAGCCCGATAAATCCAACGTCTCGGGCGCGACCGACGGCGTGACCGTCTCCACGATCTCGCGAGGTGCGTCCTCGGAGGTCATCGGCGCGGTCGCATCCATGCGCGGGGGGGTCTTCGCGAACATCAACGCCGCCACCGCCTCCGACGCCGTGGTCATCAACGTCCCCGCGGGCGCGGCGGTTGGGACGCCGATCCACGTCGTCCAGCTGTCCACGTCGGCGGCGTCGAAGGATGGGGAGATGTCGTCGTCCGCGCCTCGCGTCGCGGTGCACGTCGGCGCGGGGGCGTCCGTGTCCATCGTCGAGGAGTTCGCCGCGGCGGGAGGGTCGGAGGATGGGGCGTACTGGGCCAACGGCGTGTGCGAGGTGTCGCTTGAGAAGGGCGCGAAGGTGACGCACACGATGGTGCAGGCGCAGACCAGGGCGGCGGTGCACACCCGCGCCACGCACGTGACGCAGGCGGAGGATTCCGAGTACAAGCTCGCGGAGATCAACGTCGGGGGTAAGCTCGGGAGGCACGACCTGGGCGTGACGCAGCTGGGCCCGAGGACGAACACCGAGCTGGCGTGTTTCAACCTGGCGGGGTCGGGCCAGTGCATGGACCTCCACTCCAAGGTGACCCTGGACCACGAGGAGGGTACCACGGACCAGGTGCACAAATGCATCGTCAGCTCCGCGTCCGGCCGCGGGGTGTTCGACGGGAACGTGCAGGTGAACCGGCTGGCGCAGCGAACGGACGCGGGGCAGATCTCCCGCAACCTGCTCCTCGTGCCCAAGGCGACGGTGAACGTCAAGCCCAACCTGCAGATCGTCGCCGACGACGTGGTGTGCACGCACGGATGTACCGTGTCGGACCTCGAGGAGGAGGGCCTGTTCTACCTGCAGTCGCGGGGATTGAGCCCCGCCATCGCGCGCTCGCTCCTCGTCGCGGGGTTCGGCCTAGAGATTGTGTCCAAGGTTGAGCACGACGACCTCAAGGCTCGCGTCAGGGACCTGGTGCGCTCGTCGCTGGACAGAGACGACGTGGTGCTCGTCGCGTAAACTACTATATTACACTCTGGAATCAAGGAGAATATCATCATCAACACTCTTACTACAACAACAGTTCCCAAAATGTGTGTCTCCACGTCTCGTCTCGAGTTCCGACCAAAAAAAAAGATGGGACCGACCAAAAACGCAGTCTGCGTTTGAAAGTGCTCCGAGATCTGAGCGACGGGCCACTCTGCAAAGCGCCGGCGGATTCGCAGCGCACCTAGAAACCTTAGACACCGAAACAAAAGACAGGTGAGCATCCCGCCGTCGTCACCTCGTCCATGAATCCGCGGCACTGCCCGCCTTCGACCCCCAGGATGCGCGAGGCGAGATTTTGAAAATATGAGCACCCCTTCTTTTATCACCCCGCAGGATGGACACCTCCGCCCCCTCCCCTCGCGTGAACGGCGAGCTCATGGGCCGCTTCGTCGGCAAGAAGGTTCTCCTCGTGGGTAAGAACGAGGGCTCCGACGGCTCCACCATGACCGTCCGCACCCCCGACGAGAAGACCGTCACCGTGCAGCTCGCGCCGGGCTCCCCAGCCCCCGCGACCGCCTTCGTGGAGTTCGAGGGCATCGTCGACGCCGCCGCGGCCATGACCGAGACTTCCCACGTCGACTTTGGCGATAACTTCGACATGTACACCTACAACGAGCTCACCAAGGAGGCTAACGGGCGAAGCCAGGCGCTGTTCATGTAAACGCAGCGCGCATAGTACGGAGTCGAACGATGTGATGGAAAATGATTCTTCGTGAAAGTGTCGTGTCGTATCGGCGCCTGTGCACTCGTTCGTTCCCGTCTCTCGTTCGTGTCCCTTCTCGTATCCCCCCCCCCTCCCCCTCCTCCTCGCGCGTTCACGGCGCATCCCGCGGCGTCGTCGACGGCAGCGCCGGCAGGTCGATGCGACGCATCCGCCTCTTGGCCCGGATCGTGCTCGTCAACGCGCCGGCCAGCGTGACCAGCAAAGTCGCCAGCGCGACAGCCGCCAGGGTGATGCCGAATATCTCAACCCCGGAGTATCGCCCGCCGCCTTTGCCTTTCTGGAGCGCGCCGAGGTCATCGTCGATGAGACCTGCGTCCACCGCCTTGGCGTTCGCCCCGGACGAGGTCGTCCCGCTGAAGGTTCCGTTCGCGGCGGCGCTCGATATGAGCCCGGCCCACGTTTTGAAAGTGCCGTTAACGCCGTCCTCCCCATCCTCCGTCTCAGGCTCGATCTCGCACGCGTCGCCGCTGAACCCCGGATCACACGTGCACGCGAACGCGCGTTCGTTCACGGGATCCACGTCGCACGTCCCGCGGTTGTTGCAGACGGTCGATCTTGAGTCGTCCACCCCGGGGCACGCGGCGGATGTGCAGTTATCCTCCGGGAACCCAAACCCGGGCGCGCACGCCACACAGTGACCCGCGGGCTCACACGCGTAGCTGTGCAGCTTCACCGTGACCGCTGTGGACGTGTCCATCTCCCGCAGCAGTTGGTTACCCTGGACAGCCCCGTAGGACACGGTGGGTATGAGAATACCCGCGGGGTCGTGCGAAGTGACCCAGTTATCGGCGGCGCCTTCGTCCATCGCGTCGTTGACGATGATCGCGGCGACGGCGCCCGCGCGCTGGCACGCGAGGGTCTTCGAGCTGAAGAAGCACGAGCCGCGGGTGACGACGCAGATCTTACCGCGGACCTCCTCGGGGTTGAGCAGCTCGCCGCAAGCTTCGAGGTCGTAATTCCCGGGGTCGTCGGCGATACCCTGAAACATCAACGCGTCCAGCGACGAGCCCTGTGAACAAACACGACGTCATTCAAATTGCCAATACGGAAATGAAAAGAACTCACCTCGGACGTCGAGGCGGACGGTGCGCTCGCGATTGAACGGTTAAGGAACCGACCGCGGAACTTCCTCACGTCCCCTTTCAGGTAGTAGTAGTCCTCGTCGTCGCGCGTCGGGTGGCTCTTACCCAGGACGACCGTGGCCTCCACCGCCCCGTGGCCTCGGGCCTGCGGGAGATCGAGCACCCTCCCGGATGAGTGCGCGTCTCCGAGGTAGCACGACCTCCCGATCCTCGCGTCTTCGTCCGTGTCCGCCGTGTCCTCTTCTCCCTCTTCTCGTGCTTCACCGTCGAGTCCCGCCGCGAGTGCCTCCTCCTCCGCGGTGCGAACGACGCGAGCCCGGCCGTCGGCGGAGACATCAGCGTCGTCCCGGGTGCCGCAGTGTCCGTAAGCGGGTTCGTATATGTCCGCGGTGCCTGTAAACAAAACACGACATCATTCTTAATCGCCCGTATGAGAGTTAAAAAAAATAAACTTACCGAGCGCGGTTGGGTAGGCGTCTGCGCCCGTCACCGGCCCCAGCCTCGTGTACGTGAAGTTCACCCCTGCCGCGTCCGTCACGGTGACGTCCATGAGCAGTTGGTCGTCCGCGTGCTCGCACCGGTTCCACGGGTTGGGTACCCGTGACCCTTCGAGCGTGAGCGCGAGCGTGAACCGGTGAAGCGGTTCGCCCGCGGAGACGTGAACGCCCGCGTAGTAGACGCCGGGGAAGACGTTCCCGAGCCGCATCCACGCGTCGGGCTCGTCGGCGAATGAGACCACGCCGTCGATGTACCCGCCGTCGTCGATCGTCGGCGGGGTTCCGTACTGAACCGCGAGTTCAACCTCGGAGCCGACGCCGAGACGCGTGACGTTCGTATCGGTCGCGTTGCCGTGCTTCTCGAGGGTGAGTATCGCGTCCTGCGCGACGCAGTTGACGGTCCAGCGGAATAGCGCCATGTCGCCCACCGCGAGGGGTGCGTCGAGGTGGACGAAAGGGTTCGGGGCGTTCGGCTGCAGCGGATACAGGCTGGACGAGCAGTTCACGCCCGCGAGACTGGGCGGGCAGAGACGCGTGGAGAAAAGCGACGAGACTGCGCCCAAGTCGTCGGGGCCCGTGGGCGACGCCTCGACGGTCGCCGGCGTCAGGGCACCGACGCGCGCGAGGAGAGACGCGAGCAACGCGACGGCCGCGGCGCGATACATCTCACGCGGCATCGTCCGTTTGTGTGTCTCGCCTTGAGCTCTGAAGGGGGCGTGCGAACACGTAGGTGTCGTGTTCACCACTCGTCTGAAACGCGTGAAGACTTTTCCGAGGTTCGTCAGGTCCCACAGAAGTTTGTCGCGCAGCCTCGTGGGAAGGTGCGGGCGAGATGGGGGGTTCCATCTTCTGGGGCACCTCCTTTTTCATCGCCCTGGAGGTTTGCTTCTACTTCTTCGTCAACACGAACTGGAAGGCGGGCGATAGACAGTGAGTGACCCTCCCGCGCGGCGCGCCTAGGGTTCGTTTTCAATCGCTTCCAATCTCAGAACACTGACCCGTCGCCTCTCCCTTCTTCTCCATCGCCAGGCTTCAGCACCTCCTGTTCGCCACGTCCGTGTTCTGCTGCTGGATGATGTGGGCCATCATCTACATGGCGCAGATGAACCCGTTGGTGGTGCCGGTCCTGTCCGGACCGGAGTAGCAGTGGGCACGAAGTTCCCCCATCCGAGGGAAAAGAATGTCAGCATTTCGTAGATGACGACGAAACGCGTAGAACGTAGATGTAACAACGATAGACGATTTAGATCAACGCCGTCCTCCTCTAATTTACGCTAGCTAGCACGCGCACGTCGACACCGGGGGCGCGGGAGCGGTCAGTTTCACGTCCACGAGCCGATCCTCCGCCGGTTTAGCCGCCGGCGCGGGCGCCTCCATGCCCGGCAGCGCGGCGGCGATCTTTCGGAAAAGCGCCTTGACGTTGAACCCAGCCTTGGCGGACGTCTCGATGAACATGACGCCAGCCTCCCTCGCCCGCGCGTCCCCTTCCTCCACGCTGACCTCCCTCTTGTCCGTCAGGTCGGTCTTGTTACCGACCAGCACGATGATCACGTCGCTCCCTCTCTCGGTCCGTACCTCGTCGATCCATCTGCTCGTGTTGGCGAACGAGCTCCTGCTGGACACGTCGTACACCACGACAGCCACGGAGGAGTCCCTGATGTAGCTCGGGATGAGCGATCGGAACCGTTCCTGCCCCGCGGTGTCCCACAGCTGTAACCGAACCGTGCGGTCCTCCAGGTACATCGTCTTGGACAGAAAGTCGATGCCGATGGTAGCCTGGTAGCTGTTATCGAACTTGTCGTACATGAACCGTGAGATGACGGACGTCTTGCCCACGCTCTGATCCTGTCGTGGGGGAAGGCGGGGGGTGGTGGAATGCGGGAAAAGAGGTCAGCGGAGGATGCAGGGTGGGCACCGGGGGAAGCCGCGGGTGGCGGATTTTTAGAAGACGAGACCGTGGCGGGCCGATCTGGGCGGCGCCGACGCGCGTGTGGCGCGATGGTCCGGGTTAACGAGAGGGATGACTCACTCCGAGGAATACCAACTTGTACTTCGCCATGGGTGTGACCGTCGACATCGCGCCCGGTCTCCGCTGACGACCCCGCGCACGCCGCGCCTATTCGTTTTGAAACGAGTCCAGTTGGCAACGACTCTTGGCTGTCAGCGCCGGAACGTGATTTCATCGGGTTTGATCGTCAAATCATTTTTTCATCGACATCGCGTTGACCCGTGTCGTTTTCAACTCGCTTTCAAAAATCAAGAGATTTTTGCGCCGCTGAAAAAGGACTTGTCGGCGCCAGGATTTATTAGCCGCCGCCCATTCGCCCGCCGGCGACACTCCGCACGCCGCGCACACCGCTCGAGTATCCCGAGCGAACCGCGCGTGAACGTCGAGTAACAGGTCGAAAGGACCCGGACGAACGCGAGCCTCGCCCGCAACGCACGCCCCGCGAGAGCCAGGGCGAGTTTTAGAGAGTCGGCGCCGGCGCACAGAATCACATTTTGCAACCAAGATGCCGAAGGTGACGAAGAAAACGGAAGGGAAGGGGGACGCCATGGTGAACACGGAGACCGGGGAGGAGACCGAGATGGCGGATGACCCGCTTCGGCCGGTGTTCGCCCCTCTCGGGGTGCAGGAGATGAGCGGCAAGAAGTGCGAGTACCGCAAGGTGAACGTCCCCCAGCACAGGTTCACGCCCCTCAAGGAGCACTGGCTGGCGCTCTACGAGCCCGTGACGAAGCAGATGAAGATCGACATGCGCATGAACCTCAAGACGAAGAAGGTGGAGCTCAAGACGACCCAGGCGACGGAGGACGAGGGCGCGTTGCAGAAGAGCGCGGACTTCATCCAGGCGTTCCTGCTCGGATTCGAGGTCCAAGACGCCGTCGCGCTCCTCCGCCTGGACGACCTCTACCTCGAGTGCTTCGAGATCAAGGACGTGAAGCAGACGCTGCGTGGCGAGCACATGAGTCGCGGTATCGGACGTCTGGCGGGTAAGAGCGGTAAGACCAAGTTTACCATCGAGAACGCGACGAGGACCCGCATCGTCATCGCGGATCAGCACATTCGCATCCTGGGTTCCTTCCAAAACATCAAGATCGCGAGGGACGCGCTGTGCAACCTCATCCTCGGGTCACCGCCGGGTAAGGTGTACTCCAGGCTCAGGTCCATCACCGCCAGGCTCTCGGAGCGATTCTGATTCACGTGTACTCTCTAGACTTCGCATAGCAGCTGAAAAAATCGTTATTCATTGATCGTCGGCTCCGTCGTTCTAACGCTCGTCCTGACTGCTTCGCGCCCGTTTCCTCATGGGCGTGAGCTGTAGCTCCTGCTTGTACATCCGCCTCTGGTAGTTCTCGAAAGCCTTGGCCACCGCCTCGACGTACACCGGGTCCCTGTTCTTGCTGAACACCCGCACCTTTCGCTCGATGAAGGAGTTGGGGAGCAACAGACTGACCTTGCTCTTATCGATGTGAAAGCTGCGCTCATCCCCGTAGTCCTGGAAGAACTTGACACTGTCCACCGGGTTCTCGCTCTTCATCGCGTAGTCGATCTTCACGTTCTGCACGCAGATATCGTCCGGCCGAAGTCCCCCGGGGACGCCGTTATCCCCTTGACACGACGTCACGTCAACCTCCGTCACGGGCTTGAACCCGACAATGTCCTCCTCGGGAACCGCGAAATCGTTGACGTACTGGTACAGCTCCCTCCTTCGAATCTTCCGCACCAGATCGCGCCCTTTCTGCAGCTTCGCCTCCTTGCTCCACTCGATCCGCTTTAAGATGGTGTCGTCGAGGCGGATGAACTCGTTGACGTCCCAGATCGCCTTGCTGATCTCAGAGTCCCACGCGATGTCCGCCTCGACGAGCGCGTCCACGATCATGTACTCGATACCCTTGGCCTTCTTGTGCGTGTAGACCTTCTGGTGCATGTTCGCCCTGGTGTGGAAGAGGTCGTAGACGTTGTACACCTCGGAAGCCTTGAAGCAGATCTGATCGTCGACGACCTTCATGAAGCTCATCAGCCGCCCGACGTCGACGTTGCCCTTGACCCCGGTGCCGTGCTGGTCCCGTAGCAGGTACTCGAACTTGTCCACGTCGATCGAGTTCCGTTTGTTCGCGACGATGTCCCACAGGAACCTGGTACCGGGCGTGGCGCTCTCCACGTTGGCGCTGGTGATCAAGTCGCACACCTTGTCTATGATCCCTTTTTCCAGGTCCATGCCGTTGTCGTCCACCATCCACCGGAACATGTCCGCACCCATCGCCTCATGGTTCCACGGCGGCTCGTCACCCGCGTGCCACCCGGCGACGCGCCTCGGCAGGAACTCGTTGTCGAACACGTGCGAGAACGGCCCGTGGCCCAGGTCGTGGCACAGACCCGCCAACTGAACCGCGACTCGGTCCTCACCGGTCAGCGCCTCCCTCGCCTCCAAAGGCGCGCGCATCCGTAGCGCGTCGAACATGTTCGTCGCGAGGTGCGAGGTTCCCAACGAGTGCTCGAACCTGTTGTGCGACGCTCCGGGGAAGACGTAGTAGGACGTGCCGAGTTGCTTGAGCTCGCGCAGTCGCTGCACCTGCGGCGTGTCGATGGCGTCGACGACGATGCCCGGGAAGTACATGTGTCCGTGCACCGGGTCGTTGATGACCTTGCCCCGCCTCTTCGAGCTCCACGGCACGTGCGTGTCTCCGTCTAAAGCCTCCGCGGGGAACATTGGCTGCTGGTGCTGGAGCTGTGACATGGTCACGAGCGCGTCCATGTCGTGGTCGAGATCGCCATCGTCTCGCCTCTGATGCCACGCCGCTCGTTTGATGTCGCGACCGGATTTCCCGGCGCCGGCACCTCCGCGATGCGCGCGCGTGGTGTCGTTGCGGTGGGTGCCGTTCACGGGTGGGGTGTTCATGCCGTCGTGGGGTGTGTCGTCGTCGGAGTTGCCCGGTCCGTCGTCCGCCAACCCGGGCACGTTTTTTAAAGGGGACATGGCGTTCACGTTGCTCACCTTGGAGTGGGAGCTCTCGGACATGCACTCGAGGTACTCGTTCTTGTGCATCTTGAGGTGGCTCAGGAGGTTGGTGGTGCCCATCTTGGAGCCCTGCCACGTGAGTAGCCGGCCGCACGGGCGCGTCACGCCGTCCTCGCCGGTCACCTCGCAGATGCACTCCACGTTCTTCCCCTCCTTGCTCGCGGGGGCGAAGCGCTTGAGGTACTTCCACACGTTCGACGGCTTGGTGCCCTTCTTGTAGTCCGGCGGGTCGAGATACTCCCTCGCGGGTGTCTCGCTGCCCTCCGCCGGGTTCATCGCCTCGTCCCCCATCGTTGGAAGTGTGGGGGGTGATGGTTGGGCAAACGTTAACTTGAGTCGTGGTTCGGATAGGCCAACGGTCTATGATAGTACGCGAATTACATGGAGTTAACCGTATTTAGAGTTTAAAATCCATACTTTTTACATGCTGTATGTATCGCTCGATTGGCGAATTTTTATTTATTTTTCCATTGCCCTGCGACCGAATTCCTATTTTGGCGCTCGAACATCACGGTTGTCAACTCCAGTACCTCTCGCCGCTATGCTGTCGGTGGAGGTCCCGGTCGACTCAGCCGGGTTCACCCGCGCCGACGACAGCTCCATGTCGACCTCCGCGGCCAGCGAGGACCCGGGCAACCCGCTCGTGGCCACCCCAACGCACGAGCGCCGGCTCGTCAGGTCCGATTCCGCAAAGGTACCGATAGAATTGGAGGATGCGCTCAGGCTGCAGAACTTGGGCCGGCTGATGCACAGGCTGCACCACAAGGACGTCGCGAACTCACCTCGCAGACGCGCGATGGTGGAGCAGTACCGACGGGACACCGTCATGGGAACCGGCGTCGCCGAGCGAAAGGTGCTCGGGATGGCGTCCAAAGACAAGATCGACGAAATCATCGCATCCGGCCGGTACTACGAAGAGGCGTTCGGGCGGGACTCCAAGCACTACCCAGCCACGGGCCTGAGGCGAACGGCGACTTACGGCAAGGTGGGCGCGTTAGGCCTCGGCTCGAGCGACAGGGCCAACGGCATCGGCGTCGACTACACCGACGGCGCGCTCGCGTTCAAGGCCAAGGACCACAGGCCGATCGCCAAGCTGGGCGTGACGACGAAAACCAAACCCGCGGAGCACTCGCGGCTGTGCGAGCTCGTGGCCCCCGAGGCGCCGCCGCTGCCCCAGGACCGCGGCTGGTCCATCATGGGGAAGAAAGGCGGGCGCGGGGGTGGGACCATGGGTGGGTTCGGGGACGGCGTGACGGCGCTGCCTAGGCCGGAGCCGTCTCCGTCGAGTGACACGCCGGGGATTGACACCCGGATACGGCCCGATGACAGGCGCGACTCCGCGTACCTACGCTCGGAGACCGTCACGCCGACTTCTAACCCGGGTCCTTCGTTCAGCCCGAGCGGTGTTAAAGGGGATAGGGACGGGGACGGGGACGGGGATGAAAACTCGGCACCCGCGGGGACGCCGCCGGGGACGGAGCCCGGGTCGGTGTTGGCGACGCTGTACGGCGCCGGGGAGTCGGTGCGGGGGCTGAGTTTGGCGGAGCGTAAGGCGCTGTTCGAGGTTGGGGTGCAGGAGCACGTGTCCGCGCTGACGGAGTTGCTGTTCCCGGAGGAGGATGGGGTGAGCCCGACGGTTAACATCGACGTCTCAGTGTAGCGCCCGGCGGCTTTGTGTAAACGATCACGAGTTGTCAAGTTGTCAAATCAAATCATCACCTAACATCGCCAGTTCGTTGGACGCGCCGATGCCCGCGGCACGCGCCTCGTCGCGGGGAACTTCCCGGGCGGGCGCCGCCCTGGAAAAGGCGCTGGACGACAGGCTCGCCGACGCCGCGCTTCGATGGGGGTCGTGCTGCGATAAGGGCGCGTGGCGGGACCACGTAGCTGAGCACGGCGACACCGCCAGGCAGCTCGAGATCCTGGCCGAGCGTTCCGTGGAGGTGGTGTCCAGGAAAGGACACCCCGCGCGGGGCGGACCCGCGAGGGCGAGGTTAAAGAGCGCGTTGGCCAATTCCCAGTCCGCGCAGGCGACCGCCTGCCTCGTGGGATCGTCCAATAAGGCTGCCGCCTCCGTCGCGTGCCACTCGCTAAATCGTATCACCGCCCTCTTGAGCGCATCGGAGAACAGCACGATACTGAGGGCGTGCGCTTCAGATCTCATCGTACCCCTGATATGGAAGGCGTGCAAGGACTACCGCGATGATACCAAGGCGGCACTCGCGGCGGCCACGGCGCTCTGGCGCCTCCTGGGCACACCCACGTTCTCCCAACCCACCCCGTCCCCGACAGTCGTAACAACGAAAACCGCGGCGGAGAGGGAGACCTTCGAGCTCGTCGCCAAGACCCTGGACGCGACGACAGCGAACGACGTCACCTTCAGCTCCTCCGACCACGTGGCGATGTTTCCCGAACTTCTCAGGAGCATGGTGTGCGATCGTTTGATCAACAACGCGAAGCGGGGAGAGCGCAAGGGGGCGTCCAACGCCCCGCTAGCCATCGTCGCCGCGGCGTTGGCGCCCCACTCGCGGCTGTGGATAGAAGCGTTCAAGGATACGAGACGTCACTCGGGCACCTGCCAGAAATTCGCGCAGCGGCTCATGGAAGTCGCGACGATCGATGAGGGCGCGATGACGACCCTCGGCTCGGAGGCGGCGCTCGAAGCCGCGGCGATGCTCACGCGCGACGTGCCCGCCTTTCGTGAACAGCTGCTCGATTTTCGTAACAATATCGACGCGGCCCTCGGGGCGCACCTTTGCGGAAACAGGGAAAGGCCGGCTGAAGTCGCCGCGCTCCATCTACTGACGGCGATGGCGACGACGTTATCGCCACAGGTGCTTGAATCGTCTACGTCTGACTCTGACTCTGACTCTTCGTTACAAGTACAGCGTTACATGTACGACTCCGACTCCGACTCTGACGTGGAGAGGATTCCCGTGATCAGCTTCGAGTGGTCGGCGATTTTTAAAGCCGTGGTGAAGCGTGCCGATGAGTTCCCGTCGGTGATCCAATCGAGGCTTGAAAACAAGTCCGACGAGGCGAAGGAGGCTGTGCCCGCCGCGGCGATCACCGTCGTCGCCGAGCTTTTGACCGTCGCACCCTGGAAATTGGGGGAGCAGGGGGGAGCAGGTTCATTTACATCTTTTGGCGTATCTTCTGGATGGGGCGAAGCGTTGATGGGATTGAACATCGATAAGACACTCGAGGCGTGCTTGATGACACTCTCAAAAGGTGTGCAGAGCGCCACAGGTAGCGGCAGGGCAATGAGCAGCGTGTTCAGGCGAGGAGAAGCAGTCACGGCGTCGGTGATTGATTGTATCCGCGCCACTGAACGACTGGTGATGCATCTAAAGGCTGACATGTTTGATGAGATCCTTCGTCGGGATTCAACTTTTGGGAAACGAAAGCCACCCTTGCGATCGCCTAATAAATTGCACTGGGATGAGTTGCTGGAATATGCCATGAACATACTCATGATCGCTGGACCGAAATACAACGGGGTTGTCAAAGTTGTTGACGGCATTGACGGTATTGTTGACTACATCAACATCTCTGCTCTTCCCGGTCCGCCTTACGTTGGTCCAGATTGGCAGCGTGTCGTGGATCAGTTTGGCGAGTTTGATAATATATTTCAGGACCCAGAATTGATCGCGACGGCTGGAAAAGGACTTGGCGATTGGATGGCTGAAAGTATGGCGACGGCGGCGGGGAATTTGCTGTGCACCGCGTTTTTTCAGAACATTTCGAGGTTGAGCTTTGAGACACCAACATCAGGCTTGATCGATTGGAATGGTCGCCTGTTTGGCGGAACGAACATGGAACGTGGTTTGCACTATGCGCTATCCATGGACTGGCCGTGGGGGTATCTCAAGCGAAATAGACTCCGGCAGGACGCGTTTCTTGAATTTAAGCTGGTTAACATTCCGGCAGCGCTTCTTGCCACTCTCGTCAGTCCGTTCATCGTGAACGAGAAATACAATGGCAAGGATTTTATACCCCAGCTGCATGATGAAAAGCTGTTGCATGCAGAACAGATCTTGAATTTCACGATTCCTCAGATGGTGAAAACAAGGATGAATAAATTGCCGGACACTGAAGTTGACTGTATATATATATACCCAGCGAACGACAAAGACATCGACGCACCGCTAATTCCATGGTCTCTGTACGGGTCGGAACTCATGGTTGCGACGCTTCGTACCTTCGTGATGCTGTTCAGCGTGTATCGAGAAGCTCCCAAGGTCAATGATCCTGTGGAGACTCGATCTCTCAGAGAAGCCCTTGATATGTTGGCATCAGAAGACGGAGGCCTTGGCGACGAGGGCAGATGTTGGGCCATCAAGGCGTTGAATATACACGTCAACAGGTACGGTGAGAAGGATATCGCGCCCGTCACTGACAAGGAATACGTTAAAGGTCCGAGGACTCGCATCGCCGACGCACTTTTCGCGGCGCTCCCTGAACCTTTCCGGCAACCCAACGGCGGCGACAACCTAAGCTTCGACCTTGACGCCGCGATGACATCCTCGCCCGTCGCTCCCCCGGACGTGTGCTTCTGCCTGGCCGACGGCTGGAGGCAGTGCGCGCACTCGGTGATTCTCTCGGCGAGGTGCCCAGTGCTCAAGCGGAAAATTGAGGATGCGATTCCGGACGAGCGCGATTCCACCGGCGTCCACGCGATCAAGATGGGCGCGCAGGTGACCGTCGAGGGTTTCCGCCGCGCCCTGGCGTGGATCTACTCCTCACGGGTCACCGGACCGGTCCCTAAGGAGCTCGTGAGCAAGCTAGAACTGCCCGAGCTTCGAGCGCGGGCGTTTCCGGGAATTGGATGCGTCGCGAGCTCGCTCGTCGACGACTTGGAACCGGTGATGAAGAAAGCTCCATGGACCACGGACCTCAAGATCTGTGCCAGTGCCAGTGTTGACGACGACGGGTCCGACGCACCACCCGCGTGGGTCGATGCGCACAGGGTGATATTATGCGCCAGGTCGGAGTACTGCCGAGCGGCGCTGTCGGTGCGGCACGGTTTCGTCGAATCCGGGGAGCGGAGGGCGTCGCTTACCCTCCCCGTCACCACTGCACAGGCGCTCGATATGCTTCTGCGTGTGCTGTACATCGGTGAGATCCCAGCGGTGCCCGAACCGGTTCCCCAGGGCGTGGAGGACAAGGGTCACAAGGGTCACAAGGGCGCGGAGGACAAGGGTTGGGCTCACGCTTTGGTCGAACTCGGCTCGTGCCTCAATTACATTGGCTTGCCGGAGGAGGCTTCGCGGTGCACCCCGCGGCTCATACGCGCGCTCGCGGACTGGGACGTCTCGGGGGAGCCAGGCGGTACGGGAGATGAGGCGAGGATGCGATCGGTGTCGGCGGATGGCGCGATCAAGGCGCTCGCCGCCGCCGCCGAGCTGCGGCGATGGGACGACGTAGACGCGCTCGCCGGGACGCTCTCCGGGGCGTACGCGGAGGTCAGCGGCAAGGCGGAGTTCGAGGCTTTACACCCGGAACTGAAGGAGGCGATGCGACGGGCGCACGTGGACGCGCGTCACGCGGGTGTGGTCTATAGAGGGTGATAGGAGTAGCACTAGCGCGTTGTTGATTATTTCATCAGAGATTGGGAAAGTTGAGCTGAGCTGAGTGACCGCTGGGCGCATTGGGCCATCACGCGCGAGAGATGGTGTCGGCGAGGCGTCTGGCGTCGTTCGCCGCGCGTAGGGCGTTCGCGTCCGCCCCTAGGGTCCCCGGACCGGGCACGCCCCCTCCCCCCGGCGGGTTCAAGCAGCCCCCGGTCCCGGAGAGCCTGCGTGGCGTCCAGCGGATCATCGCGGTCGCGTCGGGCAAGGGCGGCGTCGGTAAGTCCACCACCGCGGTGAACCTCGCGTGCGCCACCGCGCGCGCGCTGAATCTGCGCGTGGGTTTACTGGACGCCGACGTCTTCGGTCCGTCGGTGCCGATCCTGATGAACCTGGCGGACGCCGGCATGCCCGCGATCGACGAGCGGAAGAGGATGCTCCCGCTGGAGAACTACGGCGTGAAGTGCATGTCGATGGGGTTCCTCATCCCGGAGGAACGTGCGGCGGTGTGGCGCGGGCCGATGGTGATGGGCGCGCTCGGGAAGATGGTGCGGGACACCGCGTGGGCGCCCCTGGACGTCCTCTTCGTGGACATGCCCCCGGGCACGGGCGACGCGCAGATCAGCATCTCGCAACAGATCCCCCTCACCGGCGCAGTCATCGTCTCCACGCCGCAGGAGATCGCGCTCGCGGACGTGCGCAGGGGGGTGAACATGTACACCAAGGTGGCCGCGCCGATCCTCGGGTTCGTGGAGAACATGGCGCACTTTGTGGACGCCAACGGCGAGAAGGTGTACGTCTTCGGCGAGGGCGGCGTGAGACGGACGGCGGCGGAGCAAGGGGTGGAGCTGCTCGGGGAGGTGCCGCTCGATCCGAGCATAGGGACCAGCTCGGACGCGGGACGGCCCGTCGCGGTGTCGCAACCCGACGGGATCGCGGGGAAGCTGTACGAGGCGATGGCGCGGCGGCTCATCGAGAAGACACAGCCCTTCCCCGAGCCGTCGTAACCAAACAAACGGGGTGTAAAAAAGAATAGTTCACAAGAGGCGCATCTCATCGTCGACTCGTCTACAGTTCGTCCGCGTCGAAATCCCCGAGGGGCTCGAAGTACCCCGCGGGTGCCGCCGACCGTCTCCCCATGAGCTCGTTGATCTTGTCCCAGACGCCGTTGACGCACTGCTTCACCTCCATGGGCACGTACTGTCCGAGGTCGTACTGGTTATACGCCCAGTAGCCCGCGCCTCCGATGGCGACGATGAAGAACGTCCACAGGAAAAAGGCGAGCACCCCGTGCCCACGGCGTTTCCCCTTCCCGTCGTCTGTGCCGTCCACGCGGTACCTGTCGCGGCCCAGCGCGCCGGTCTCGTCCACGCAGGAGCTTCCGGCGATGATTCGCATGTTCGTCGCGGAAATCTCGCGGCCCTCCATCGCGGGGCACTCCCTGACGAAATCGACCGTCTTCATGCGCTCGCACACCGCGAGCGGATTCGGCCTCTCCCAGCCGAACTCGCACTCGGTGTCGTACTGCTCGCTGCACTCGCACGCCTTCGTCACCGGCTCCGGCCTGACGTAATCCGCCCTGTTGAGGCAGGCGCTGGTCGGGTCGCGCATCCGCCGGGTGAACGTGGCGTTTCGGCCTAAGATGCACTTGTCGGGGTTTGGTGACGTCGCCGCCCACTGCTCGTAGTCCTTGGGCTCGCACCTCGGCGGGGACCACGCGTACGTGGCCGCACCGTTCGCGTCCTTCTGCAGGAGGCTGTTGAAGTCGATGGTGAACATGACGCCGTCGGCGTCGCCGTCGGCGGTGCCGTCGTCGACGGACCCGCGAACGATGAAGACGTCCCCTTTGCCGCCCGGATCGGATCGTATGTTGTGAATGGAGATTGTCTGGGAGAGCTCGAGGTCCTCCCAGCACCGGCCGAGGTCGCGGCTGAACTGGATCTTGTTCGTGGTGCCCAGCGAGGACATCTTTCCGATGACGATGAGCCCGCCGTTGTTGCCAAACTCGTAGATGTGCGGTCCCTTGACGATCTCCTCCCAGGTGACGCCCGCGTCGCGGGAGAGGTAGGTGTTCACGGAGGTGGGATCGAAGGCTAGGGACTTGCCGACGTTGCCGGTGGCCAGGATCACGCCCGGTGCGCTCTCGTGCGTGTACACCGAGCCCAGTCGGGTCTTCCACGAGCCTCGCATCCAGTGCGTCTCGCCGTGGAGGTGGAGCTCGCACGAGTCGGGGCCCTCCTGGCAGTTGATCCTCTTGCCGTCGGCGCCGAGCAGCGGCGGCGTGATGCCCTGCCACATGCCCCCCGCGTTGTAGGTGATGCGGGTCTTGACCGAGTCCATGGTCATGGCGTGGCCGATGACCTGGTTGGCGAGGTAGACGCCGGGGATAGCCGCGACGTTGGTGAAATCCGCGGAGCCGCCGATGCGGATGTTGTCCCTCATGTTGAGCGAGAAGAACTGCATGTTGACATCCGCGCTGTACAGGTTACCGAGGAACCCGACGTTTCGGGCGGGTGAGATCTCGGTGTGATCGACGGAGAGAAAGTCGGGCCCGGGCTCCGACTTGTTCCAGTCGTAAACCGTGTACCCCTGCTGACCGAGCGAGGAGGGCACGCAAGCCTGCGTGAACGTCTTCCCGGCGTCGGTACTGATCTGGAGCACGATGTCGGTGTCCTCTTCCATCTCCGCCCGCGCCTCCGCGTCGCTGGTGGCGTGGTACACGAGGCAATCGCGAAGCTGCGCGACGTACACGTCGCCGTTCAAAACCTCAAACGAGTTCCCGCACATCACCCTGCGCTGGTGCGCCGTCTTGAACAGGTCGGTGCTGTACACGAAGTGGACGTTGTAGTCCCACGGCGAGTAGTACCCGTCCTTCATGTCGTCCTCGCTCTCGTACACCGTGGCCATGATCCCGGGCATGCCGTCGTCCATGTCCCCGGGGACGGGCGGCGCGAAATCAAAATCGACGAAACCCCACACGCGATCCCCCGCCGTCTCGGTCAGGTTCTGCCAGCTCTTGCCAAAGTCCGCGGAGTACATCAGGTCGAGGGCGAGGTACTCGGAGTCCGGTTCGAGGTCTCGCTCCACGAGCACCAGGAGGTGATCCGGGAGCTTGGGGTGCATCTTGAAGAGCGAGTAGACGAAGCCGACGCCGTTGGTGGGATCGGCGAAGCAGTTCGCGGGGTCCGCGCCCACGACGCCGCATGGCTGGATCCAGTTGGCGCCGAGGTCTTTGGACCCCCAGTGCTCGCCTTCGAAGCCCTGTACGATGACGTTCGCGTGCGGGTCGTCCTCGCTGGAGGTGACTAGCGTGAGGACCTTGTCGGAGGATTTGGGTGTCTTGGACATGAGATTCGGCGTCTCGTCGAGCCACGACTTGCCGTTGTTCTTGCTCGAGTAGAGCTTGCCACCCTCGGTCGTGGCGAAGAGCATGGACTGTTCGCTCGTCACGATCCAGTCGAGGCTGTCCTGAATGGTCGGCATGGTTTGCTGGATCGGGAGGGCGGGAGGAGGATCGACGTCAGCGACAAGAATTTTGCCAGGAAAAACCAAAAGAATAATGCTCGGGGAGAGGTTCGGGCGACGCACCGCCGGGGTCACGGGCGCGAGGCCGACGGGGGCGGGGCATGCCGGCTGCGCGGCGACTGCATAGATCGCCGCCGTGAGGAGAGCGACGCGCGCGGCGAGCGCGACCTTCATGATCGCGGGCGCCGGTGTCCGATGGAGTGTCTCCTCGAAAGGGCGGGAGACGCGTCTCTCGTGGATCGCGAGATTATTTTCTTTTTTGAACGTCGAGGGCTGGTCAAACGGCGCCACAAGAGAGGGAAGAGAGGCACGACGACACCAGGCGAGATGGCGGCCAACGAGCAGTCCGAGGCTATGAAGCAGTTCAAGGAACTTCAGGTGAGGCCCCGAACCACGCGTTCGCGCCGGTTTTTCCCAAACCCGCGCAGATCCCCGGGCACTTCCCCGCCCCGTCCCTTGCTTGATGAGCCCCCGAGATCTCGTTTTCCCATCGGCGCCGCTTCCCCGACCGTCCCCGCTGACCACCACCGTATCCCGTTCAAAAACCCGCAGTCGAAGTTCGTGGAGACCACCCAGAGGTCCAAGGGGCTCGCGCAGAACGTGCTGCAGCGCAAGAAGGACATCCACATGGCCGCGCTCACGGGCGCCGAGCTCTCCTCGCTGCCCGACGACATCCCGTGCTACAAGCCGGTGGGTCGATCGTTCGTGCGCGAGCCCAAGCCGACGATCATGAGCGCGCTCGAGGAGCAGGTCAAGACGGCGAGCGAGGAGATCGAGAAGACGGAGGGGCAGAAGGAGCACATGCAGAAGGTTCTGAACGAGACGGAGACCAACATCAAGGAACTGCTCCAGGGCAACGAGGCGCTCTCCAGGGAACTCCTCAAGGCTGGGTACATGCAGTGAGCGGGAGCGTCGGGGGTTACGGTCCGGGGTCGCGCGTGCTAGACGCGCGAGGAGGGATCGGCGTAGCCATAGGTCATGTGAATCGTAGTTTCATAACAAGCGCACACTCATCGGCCGTCGGGTGGAATCATTCATCAGGAGAACAGCAAAATTCCGATCGCGCAATTTTCTGTTGGCAAACTTTTTGAAAGTTACAGAATGGGAATTTTTCAAAGCCTGCACACGTGGATTGCAATCTTTTTTGCATGAAGTCTAGTCAGCGTAAAAGCTATCAGAATTCGGCACATTCCCGCCTGCTGCTGCACGTGTTTCCCAGTAAAAAACCAACGGAGGAGTTCGTGGAGGATGAGTCCGGCTTGGAACACTGGGCACACTGGGCACACCTTGGACCCCGGTCGGTCGACAATCGCGTTAAAAAAGATGAGTACCAGACGATGTGGACGACGCGGTGATCATTAATATGAGTGTATTGAAGTGACTTGCTAGCTAAAGCGCCGCACACAGACTGATGGTATATTATCGTCAACTTCATTCCCTTCCCAAACCCGAGAACTCGCATCTATCAACTTGATAGATTTAAGCGGAGGGCTGGTAGACGTAGCCAGGGTCGGTCTCCACCTGCTCGTCGAGGGCGTTGAGCTCCTCCTGGGTGAACCAGCCAGCCTTGCCCGCGACCATGCGGACGGGGCCGAGAGCGGCGATGAGGATGGGGAAGAGCATGGCCGCGGGGGATCCCTTAATCCACCACATCACCGCGAGGCAGGCAATCTGCATGATGGTGAACTTCTTGAGGG
>Ga0302114_10000240_pt1 | contig 40443 bp, 41 predicted proteins | sample AG5_Surface_MG_FD_203107 | JGI IMG/M metagenome (GOLD analysis project Ga0302114, IMG submission 203107) | Marine microbial communities from Western Arctic Ocean, Canada - AG5_Surface | ecosystem: Environmental > Aquatic > Marine > Oceanic | place: Canada: Western Arctic Ocean | collected...
ATCAAATGATAAATGGTTCATCGATTAGTACTCCTTCTAAAACTTGGTTCTTGCTCAAAAATTGCCCTTGGGTCGTCTAAAAAGACTTGCTCTAATGGGTCTATTTCAGTGATGGGGTTCTTCTTCATTTCCACATATATCTCACGAATACTTGTAGAGTTTGATTGCCGGTGTCCACGGCAGTCGCTGCAGATCTTTGGTTCTGTTCTAAGGTGCCTAACCTTCTTAAGAGCATCGCCACATTCATAACAATTCTCATAGGCATTACGTTGCAAAACGTCTTGCATACTTTTCTCCTTTATGTATTTAGAATATTTCTGATTGGGGTAGTAATCGGCCTGTGTCTCTGTTGTATGAGACACCACCGGCATGGCCTGTTTCACCAGTGAATCTGTTTTTCAAGACATGGATAAACCTACTGTCACCGTCACTGTCTTCAGGATCCACTTGTAAGCTCAGGCATATGTCAGATAGTTGAGCTATGGCATGTGATCCTCTAAGCTGACCAAGTCTAACCTTAGCTCCATCCTCATGGCCTTTGTCACCTTCAGGTCGTCTCAGGTGAGACACAAGTATAAGACCTATGTCTAACTCCTGAACTAATGTCCTGAGCTTAGTCATGGCACGGTCAATCATCTTACGTTCATCACCACCATCCATTCCTGAGATCATGATTGATATGTGGTCGAGGATAACCCACTTGATGTCTAAAGCCTTAGACATGTACTGGATCCTTGAACAAATGAGTTCAACGTCTGAGGAACCAAAGTGGTCATATAGAAACACCTCGGCCTTATCCTTAACCATAGATTCATAGGCATCGTTAACCTCTTCTTGGTTAGCCATGGATCTATCAACAGTTATGTTCTTGGACATATGGATACCGACTAAACCAAGCATGGTTCTTCGGTTGCTTTCCTCAAGCATAATCATGCCAATCTTCTCACCACTTTGGTGAAGGCTATAGGCAATCTCACGAACTAAAGTTGACTTACCGATACCACTACCTGCACAGACCGTGACAAGCTCAGAAGTCCTAAGACCCTTAGTTATGTCGTTAAGCCGAGGGTAGGGGTAGCTAACCAAGGACTGCTCATCTTCTTTAAGCATCTCTGACTTCAGGTCATGAGAACCTATGATACCATCAGGCCTGAATGAACGAGCCTGAAAGATAGCTGTAATGATCTCATTGGCCTTACCCTTCATAAGGCATTCGTTGGCATCCTTATAGGGTAAGTTGGCTATCTTAGCTCTACCAACCGGTAACAACTCAGCTACGATGTGAACTGCTTTTTGACCTGCATCATCCATATCGAACATAAGGATTATCTCGTCAAAGCCGAGTATATAATCCCAGTTCTTTTTGATGCTATTGGCTGCCGAGGCTGCACCGGTTGGTAAACTGACAGTTGCCCACTTATGACCTTGAACCTGAGAGATAGTCATTGCATCTATTTCGCCTTCAGCAATAACCAACTTCTTTCCGGTAGACCATAAGTGAGAACCATATAACGTCATCTTAGATGCATCACCTATGATGGTAAAATTCTTATCCTTGTCTCTAACCTTTTGAGCTACAGCTTTACCGTTCTTATCCCTATAGACGGCAAGCTCTAAGTCTTTATGTATTAGATAACCAAACTTTCTGCAGGTCTCCTCATTTAATCCTCTATGTTTGAGGCTTTTAATTTCACCCTTGAGTAATTCTTTTTTGAAGGTATTACTTTTTGGCTGTATTGTTTTGAGGTCAACCTTTTTGAGTGTGGGTTGGGTGGTTTTATTACACGAGTAACAGTGTGTGTGTCCGTCATCGTAAACTCCTAAGGCATCGGAGGAACCACAGTCTTCACATGGTTCCTTCCTCAGCTCTATTGATTTATGTGCCTCCAATATTATCTCCTTTAGATTAAGTCACCATGCATTCCCATCTGAGGTGGGTAGCCTTCCTTAAGCCACTCCTCAGGGATGGAACGATGGGCAAACATAAAGCCATTGGCTCTACAAAAGTCTGCATATGAAGTTTTTGAACCTTTGTAGATCTTTGAGTTTGCATTGCTGAAAACAAACCTGATGTCTAACTCAGGGTGCTGTTGTTTAATCAATAGATGTTTCTGTCTATCGGCAGTAACAAAGCGACCCTTCGTTTCGACATAAAAAAAGCCACCAATCTTAGGCAGCTTAAAGTCAGGAGTGTATGTACTTGTACGAGGTGGGTGGGTGTATTTGATCTTGTCAGTTTCATAGTAAACCTTTAACTCGGCCTTACTAATCTGTTCGCTAACCTTATCTTCTAACCCTGACCTATAACCTCTGATTAAAGCACCTCTAGAAATTATACGAGTTGGCACCAGTCTCAGGCTCCTCATCAGTTGATCCAAAGTCTTGATCTTCTTCAGCCACAAAGCCATCTTCCTCGGCCTCAAAGCCATCCATTCCTGCACCTACTTGACTTACTGGTTCAATGATTTGAACTTTAGTCAGTCTCAGTGAAATGCCATTGTTCCCAGTCACTGTGTAAGGACTGATAACACCACCTATCTTAATAATAGATCCACCATAAAGAGGAGGAGGGTTAGTAACTACCTGACCTTTACTATCGAAGAACTTAGGTTGAAACTTAGACTTACTGATGATTGACATCATTCCAGTTTCCTCATCAATCTTAAAGGGCATCCTAGCTCCAGTGGCCTTAGCACCAAACTCATCCTTAGCTATTTGAGTGAGTTGATCTACTAAACTTTTAGCTTGGTCTTTAGGAACTAATAGATTTGTTTTAAACACACCGTCAGAATCAAACTGGGTGTCTGCTTTATTTAACCATGGGTATTGAGCAGTTCCCTTATGTGTTACGAAGTTTTGTCTTTTGTCTGCCATTTGCAGTCTCCTTGTTGTTGGTTGTTGTTATTTGAAATTCAGAAACATCTATACCGAGTTGCTCTGCCTCTTTTAAAACGTGCTTGGGTATCTCTTGGCCTTTTTCATGGCAAAGATAAGCGATCCCAAGCACCCTTTCTCGTGGGTGCATGAGTTAACCTTTCTTAATTTTGGTTTAGTAGTTTCTCAATGGGTGGACATAAGTACCTAACAAAAGCAATATCGACTGTCTTTTATGTCAGTTAAAACAAGTTTGCCCTTCTTGGGAATTGAGGGCAGGTCTACCTTAGAGGCATCCTCAAACTGTTTTATGTTGTGGTTTAAAACCGTCTGATAAAGACAAAAGTTATCATAAATCTCAATGAAGGAACTTCTGATGATTTCATACAGCTTTTGAGTGTCTGCAGCAGTGGTTGCAAAACTGTCATGGATCAGGAAATAACTCTGAATGTTCTTCTGTAATCCATTTAAAACAGTTAGCAGTAAGTGAGCTGCATCCATTGAGTGGATCACATTGGGTGATACTGCTGAGGCTGACTTAGCTTTGTCTACAGTCCTAAGTGGTTTATCTCGTAGTGATATTTGACTACGGATATTCTTAAACAAGGTTCTATCGTATAGGTAAACCTTGATCTCCTTAGTGGTGAACTTTGTGTAACTTTGTACAACAGGAAAACCAACAGGTGTTGTCCACTTCATGTGCTTGTTTTCATGAGCCAATAGTCTAGCTAAAGTCTTAAAGAACTTCATACCTTCAGAGGCACCAGTAATCACTTGATTGACTGCCTTCCAATTAGCCTTAGCTAGGAAGTTAGCTGCAGTAAATCCTTGATCGTCACCGAATGGGTGTTGGTCGTATTTACCTGCAAGTACATCGTCAGCTAAAGGTCTCATAGTGTCTTCTATGATTTGATCTTTAAATCCATAGACCTCACTAGAGTAACCAAAAGTCATGACATTACGTTTGACTAACTTACGGTTAATACCAAACTTTAGCCATTCTCTTGCCATCGTGTCATCACTAGCTGCAAACTCTTTAACTACAGCATCGGCAACTTCTTGGTAAACATCTTGAGGTATAGAGTTAGGAACTAGGTTAACTAGTGATCCATCCTTTTCTTGAAGTGATGCTGCTGAGTAATGTTGAATGCCTGAGTTACTACCGTCTAAAGATATTGGCAGTCCACTTGTGGATCCTTCACCTTCAATTAGATACTTAAAGTAAGCCTGACATGCAGCTAGAAAACAAAAGGGTTTATCTGCTTTAGACCAATAGTCATATGTAGACTTGTAATCCTGAGCTACCTCAATAATCTTTTCAGCATTCTCTGTAACCCACTTGATTCTATCAATCATGGGTTTCTTAGATACTTTATCAAAGTCACCAGTGTTGGCTACTTGTACGGCTATCCAATAGAAGGCCTGTTCATCAACCTTCTTTTCATTAGCAAACTCAAACATAGCTTTTATGTGTTCGTCACGGTGGTGTGAAAAGTGAGGTATCGGATAGATACGTCCACGGTGACAGAAGTTATGGGGTAGATAGAATTGCTCATACTCCATAAGCTCCTTAGCAACTCTTAAGTCTTGAACCATGACAGACCTTTGACCGTCAATCTGTCTGTTTTTAACGACAATATTCTTATTCTTGATCCTGATCCCTTTTTTCTCTACGTCAGTCAGGCTATTAAAGTCGTCAACCTTATCAGGTGTTTCGATATAAGCTCTAGTCGGAAACTTACCCATTGATTTATCATTAGACCAACACCACTCCACTGCCTCAACTATAGTTTTATTGAGTTTCATAGGAGTCCTCTGCACGGCATTAAGTGCATCAATACTAGGTTGTATCGAACCGTCCTCAAACCCTTGCTCTATGGCTCTTATATGGGCATTAGGAACGTATCCTTTGACTAGTTTTACCTGCTGAGAAAGTGCCTCATCTAGATAGCAACCAGTGTCAAAAGAAGTCCAGTCTTTAGGTCTAATTGTCATAGGTGCAAACAACGGACTTGACCAACTTTCATCGAAGTCTAGCTCAGACAATCTTAAGGATGCATCAGGTAATAAACCTATCTTCTTCAGTGTCCTGTTTTTAATGGTTGTTTGCCATACGTCAAAGATACCTGAGATCCTGAGTATCGAATTGAGAATAGGTGTACCGACAATAACCCTTCTCTTGTCATCCCACTTTTCATACTCAAAACCTGCTTTAGCAGCTATAGACTTAGCAGCTTTTATCCTATGACGTTCACTTGAGTGATCTTGAGTGACTTTAGTTTCAATTCTATTAGCTAACTTCTTGTTGAACTGTTTTAACTTTATGTTGAAGACCTCCATCTCAATCTTTTGACCTATGGTTGAGACTGCTCTAGTAAGTGTTTGATTACGACCTACTGCATCAAACATCGACACAAGACCGACATAACTAACTATATCGACATCAACATCCTTAAGGTCTTCAACCCACTTCATAGGTCTATTACCTATACCCTTTTGACTATCTATAGTTTTCTTAAGATCCTTAGCTACTAAAGATTGAACTTCAGATATAAGTTTCTGAGGATTATTTTGTATTGAAGTGGTTGTTATCTTCTCTGATCTTTTGACATGGCGATCACGGCCTTCAGTGATCATCTGTCTTTCTCTTTGTAATTCTCTTATTGTACTCAAGTTATTCTCCTTTTCACCCAAAGTTCTCTAATGGGTGGACATAAGTCATTTTACTAGTGATTTACTTAAGACCGTGGGTAGTCCAAACCGGTGCCTGACCGGTCATTTGGTTCATCCGTTGTTGTATTCCTAAAGGCCTATATCTCTGAATAGTCATTATGATCTCCTACGATTTTATCAGTTTCACCATAACTCATGTCAGGGATGGTCATACCTGCTTTCTTTAAAACACTTTCTAATTGATCAAGTGACTTATAGTAGTCACCTATTATTGACTTGTTAATACGTTTCTTCCAATGCACATACTTCATCATGGAATCATGAAGTTCTTTGGTAGCCATACACCAAGCCTTGTTTTTATCCCTTAAGACACTAATCCAACCTCCTTTTTCACATTCATCCACCATTAAACTTACACTACTTCTGTTAGCATCGAGCAATTCACATATGTAAGTTATAGTCACCGGCTCTTGTAGTTGGTAGGCCTTAGACATAATCCTAGCAAAGGTATTCCTGTTCTGAGATGAGTTGAAGTATTGTTGTAACTTACCTGACATCCTCACTGACCTAGCCTTGTGTAATTGGATCTCAACTTCCATAACGGCTAGAGCATATTCTTTGTATTGCTTTTCATATAATTCTAGTATTTTCTCCATTTATGTCTCCTTTTAATAGTAAAACCTTAGCAACAAGTTAATATGTGAATCAATACCCTTCAACTACACATTAATCTTGTTTTTAAACTCATTATTAACAGACATTCTGATTAACTGAGCCATGGATATCTGCTGACCGGTAAGACGGCTTAAGTTATTAGCCTCCCTACCTAGAAACTCCCATATACTAGTCTCCAAGAATACTTTTTTACTTATGAAATTAGTGCTTTTTTTAGGTCGTCCTTTTAATATAGTAGTCATCTGCTCTCTCCTTAGGTTATCTTAGGTTTATCTAGACATTTGTTTAGCAATGTCCTGTTGAGCAGATGCATTCACATGCACATACTTTTGAGTAGTAACTATCGACCTGTGACCCATCATAGATGCTATGACCAAAGTATTTATTTTTAGGTCGTTAGCTAAGGTGGATGCATAGGTATGTCGTAAAACGTGGAATACAAAGTATTTGTCGTTCTTAGCAACCCTATACCTGCATTCCTTCCATAGATCATAGAAGATCCTGTGTCTGAACCAGTGTGCAACAACACCAACTTTTTCAATTAGCTCTATGGTTTTAGGGGTCATGGCAACATCTCTATCGTCACCATTCTTAGTGTCAACCAACCTCAACCACTTCTTATCAGGAGTTAGGAAGGCCGTAGTTCCAATGAGAACCAGTTCACCAAGTCTCATACCGGTAAACATGGAGAGCTGAACTAAATGTTTAATCTTTGGCTCTCTAGATTTACCGAAGAAGTCTTGGATCTTTACCAGTTCATCCTCGCTGAATGAACGAGGTCGTCCACCTGATTCCTTAGACATTTTGATTCGTGGTGATGAAGTTATAAGCTCTAGATCCATAGCATGTCTAAACACGGCTTTAATGGCTGCTCTATAGCGATTTAAGGTCGCCTCAGAGATGTTTCTAGCTACTTTGATAAAAGATAGGAACTCTCTAATTTCAATGACTGTAAAGGAGTCTAAAGGCTTTGACCCATACCTCTTAAAATTAGAGAACATCATGCATTTATTGAAGGCTTGCTCCTTGTGAATGCCATGCCATAAGTCGTCAGCCTCAGCTACAAAGAATTGTCTAAATGTCTGCATTAGTTTGCCTCCTCAGGTAAGTTGACGTCCATACGATCCCATACGGATCTTCTGACTTTAAATTTTATGTCGTGAATAGGTATGCAGATCCTGACCCATTTAGAACCAGTGACTGCCCATGCATATCTAAGGCCACACACCGGTAGCCTAAGATCCTTGAAGTAGACGTTGAAGAGCTTGGCAGTAGACCAAGACTTAGATGTAGGTTTAGTTTTAGTCATTAGTTTGCCTCCCATGTAACACCGAGGTTAACTAGCAGTGCCTTACGGTCAGTAGTCCAAGCAAAGTTAGCAGGGTCTAAAGTTCTACCCTGAACTGATCTTGACAGACTAGCCTTGGTAACATTAACCCATGTATTTGACTGAGGTGAGCCTACATATACTTTAGTGGCTTTCTTGATCATTTGTCTTGCTGTAGTCATTTTGTTCTCCTTAAGTTACTTTTTAACTTGCGAGAACTACGGAAATCTTTTAAGACCTCTTGAATAACACCGTTAACACTTTTTGCCCGGGTAGCTCAGTTGGTAGAGCAGAGGACTGAAAATCCTCGTGTCGGTGTTAGTAGCAGTTCACATTGTTAACCTAATCGATCTTTCGTAAATAATCAAGACCCCCCATGCACTTTTTCTGTATAAGGGTGGACAGTATTAGAAAAAACACCGATCAAACCTAAGCCTGACCAGTGTTACAGCCATGTTTTACTTTTTCATACGATATACAATATTTATACCGGTATTTACGAATACACCCACCACTGTGAGTGTCTGAAGAAACAAACTAAGAATCTCTAAATCCATCATTTACCTTTAAAGTTAGCTATTGATTTTAATCCAAATGATGCAGCTATAGAACCTAATATTCCATACTTTAGGAAGTCAGGAGCCTCATCAAGGAATACAAAACCATTCTTCATTGCAGGTTGTAAGGGTTCTATGAAACTGGCAAGAATGATACCTACAAACAATATGGTATAAAGTTCATCCTTAAAGCTATTAGCCATTCCATCTACGGCTTTCTCATCCCAGTTACCATCCTGCTCAAATCTTTTAGCCTGAGCCTCTATCTTGGTTATAGCTAGTTTTTGTTTAGCCTTGGACTTCTCCTGACGGCCTTCTAGCCATGTTCCGGCTAAGGATCCTACTATTGATAATATTGGTAACATCAGTCATTTGCTCCATCTCTAATCATGTTTGCTACATCTACAGCTCTTTGACCTACTTGATTTGCATACCTGCTATCTAAAAGTTCGTCTGCTGCTTTGCTGTACATTCCCTCCCTGAGGAAACCGAATGTCTTCTTGAAGGCCATCAAACGACTAATACCCATGTTAAAACACAGGTTAATAAGTCCTTCTTTTACTCGTGAGGGGAGGTTGTTCCAATAACTTACTGTCTGTTGTAACTCGTTAATACATATGTCGATATCCTCATCTAACATCTGCATTGCAGTTTCATGGGATATACCACGGTCTTCTATGTTACGACCCACACCTATTGTTAGCTTATCACTGGTACAACGGTATGGTTTTAGCTCTATAGATTCATGTTTAATTAATTGTTGACGTAGTCGTTGTATGTTCATTTAGAACTCTCCTTTAAGATACATTGCGAAGTAATAGATAAATGCTAGGCCTATGAGTATAACGGTAGAAACAGTGGTTATCAGCTTGTTCCTGTAGTCTATCTTGGCTTGTTCTTTAAGTTGTCTTCTGTGTTCTGCTTTGGCCTGAGCTATGGTAGCTGCTAGACGTTCCCATTGACCTGCAGACCCATAAAGCTGAACCATGGATCTCAGCTCGGCATGCATTCTATCACGTTCTTCTTGTTTAAAATGTTGTTCTATTGCATTACCGACCACATTACCGAATATAGACTTCTTCTTCTTTTCTTTAGCTACACTAAGAGCTGCCTCACCCTGAGCAAATTTAGCTATGGCATTCCCCATTTGTGAGAAATCCTTACCCATTTTTATTGCACTAACGAGGGATCCGTGTGCCGTTTTTATGAGAGCGAAGGCACTAATCGGATCTATCATATTTGCATTTTACCTTTTTGTGTTGTATAAATTATTAGTTAAATGAGTTATGAATTACCTCCATGTACTTAAATGTTTCTTGGTATTCATAGGAAGTGAAGATGGTCTAGTATATAACTCATTAACTTACTTCATGATTACAGCTACGACAGCAGCAACTACTGCAAAGGTGCTACACATAGACATAGCCTCCATTCTCCATAGTCGCTTGTCTAAGGCACTCAGCTTGTCATTTACAGCTTGGTATCTAACTGCACATTCTTTTTCGTGGGCATCTAGCTCTAACTGTACTTGGAGTTCAGGCTTTAACTCCATCTTCATTACCACGATACTCCAGTTGCTGTTGTTGGATTAGCTTGTGCATCTATCATACTAGCTATACTCTCTTCTATTGCTGTGACTTGCTCATCTCCAAGAGCATCTTTAGCCCAACCAATAGCATCAGCTTCAGTTATATCTGCATATGCCTTTGGTGTGCCTACAAGTGTCACTCCTACTGAACCATAAGATGACCCATTGTTTCCATCTGCATCAGCATCACTTGCTGTCCAGTGTATTGTTGTTACAATGTTATCGTTTGAGCCTTGAGTTAAGTCTCTATCAAGTGTGTTTATTTTCCATGTTATAGCCATTTTAGTTTCCTTCTAAGGTTTTGGGTGTGATGCTTTTATTGCATTAATCGCATCTACCCATGTTGTTGTATTATTCACTTGATCATCAAATCTCATCTCGTCTTGATTTAGTTTGTCGTATTCTTCTTTTCTATCTCTTGAGTATTGAGTTGCAGTATGTTCATCTGCCAATCTTTTTACTTCGTCTGTATCGATTGGTATTAGACTGCCCTTAATCGCCACACCATCTTTGTGTGAATACGAATATAATGGATCATAAGTTTCTTCTTGTGGTACATTAGCAATTACATATTTATCTTCATCTTTATATATTTCACTTGGTAATGTGTTTGCTGACATCAAGAATGTGTCATTTGTTTTGTCAAATATTAATATCATTTTTTATTCCTATTAACCTATATATGTAGTTACTTTTACCCAGTAATAACCACCACCAGCATAAGTACCAGCGTTTTTAGTTATTCTAATTGTACCACTAGTAGGAGTGCTATAAGTCCAAGAGCCACCGTTACCTGTAGATATATTTTGTATGTCATGAGTAGAAATTATACCACCACCATATAACCCAAGATTTGATCTACGAGCAGCACCATATTGGTTTATTGAGTAATGGTTAAATGTAGCTTCTACTAACATAACACCTGCATTACTGTGATTTAGAATATCAATAGTTACGACAACAGTGCTATTAGGTAAACTTCCACTGTAGTAAAGTTCACGAACACCATGAGTAATTGTCTGAGGTTTAGTGCCATCAATACGCATACGTTCTGAGCCACCACCAAGAAATTTGATAGAATTTGTATTACCAGTAGCACCACCAATGTTTATATTATCAGGGGAATACATCCAAATTTCACCAGGAGATGCTCCATGTGCATTATAACCAGTGCCTAGCAAAGATATGTCCATGGTTGCTCCACCATTGGCGTTATCAAGTGCTATACCATCGCTACTAGCAGCGTTCATAGCTACAGTTAATTTAGCTCTTGCACTACTAGTTCCAATCCCTAATCGCCCTGATGAGTCTATTCTCATACGTTCTGTAGCACCATCAGACTTAAATATAATATTACTGCTAGATGCACTATTTCCGTGATCGGCAGATAAAACTATGCTTCCACTATTTTCAAACTGTAATAAAGAAAATGCTGAAGTATCAGTTGAGGTGTATCTTGTTGTAACTGTTCCACTAGCACCAACACTAAATGTATTTGAAGGAGAAATACCAATACCCACATTGCCTGAGTTAGTAATATCTACTAAAGCACCCAAATTATTGGCTGTTCTAAATTGAACACCACCAGTACCACCATAAAGGTATGTCTTGGCTGCATCTACTTGAATAACATTATGCCCACCACCTGTAATATAAGAGTTTACATTAGGTAAGTTTACATTCCCAGTAACAGTTACACCAGTTGAAGTCGTGGCTATCTTAGCAGCATTGTTGTGGTAAAGTGTTGCCGCACCATCTTTGACACCATCAATCATCGCTTCGCCAGTTGTAGTTCCTAACCTAATAAAGTTTCCATTTGTGCTTATTAAAAACTCTCCAGTTCCATTATCTACAATGGCAGAATTAGAACCATCATGATACAGCTCTAAATCATTGCCAGTTCCTAGTCTTATTTTTTTATTGTCTGCAAGATCAAGATTAGTACCATCATAAGTTAAAGAGGATTCACCCTCTAATGTATTGGCTGTGCCACTACCAGTAATAATTCTGTTGTCTGCATTGTTGTTTATGGTTGTGCCAACAACAGTCGCAAAAGATAGTGTGCCACTGCCGTCTGTCTTCATAAACTGATTGGCACTGCCGTCTGAAGTTGGGTATGTAAGACCACTGAAAACTGGTGCAGTGATTACTTTTGATATGTCTTTTGCTCTTGTCATTTTATGCTGACTCCAACGCTGTTATTCTTGCTTCTAATTCTTGTATGGTTTTCACGAGTAAAGGTACTAGCTTTGAGTGGTCTATGCCTTGCATAACTGCATTACCATCTGCATCTACTGCATCTTTAGTTCCACTAACTGCTTCAGGTACTACACTTGATACTTCATGTGCTAAGAAACCATCTACTGTAGTGTCAGCATCTATAATAAAGTTAAAACGAGAAGGTTTGAGTTGCTTTAGTCTTGTTGTTGCATCCCATTCTGTTACTACGTTTTCTTTCATTCTATAATCTGAAGATGTAACGTATGAAGTTGAACTTCCAGTAACTTCAATTTCGCCAACATTAGTATTATTTCTACGCCAACGAACTAAATTTCCTGCACCTGTACCTGATTTTGTGCTATTAACCAAAAGAGGTACCATAGTACCACTATCAGCGTGTATTCCAACTCGTGCATCATTTGCAGTTGAACCAAAAGCAGTAGTCCCATTGCCATGAATACGCAGATTTGCTGTACCACCAGTTCCAATATTTAAATAGTCACCACTATGTGCATACTCTAAAAACCCTTTATATCTATCACCTCCACTTGAACCATCTGCAAAATATATATTACTAGTGCCATTCGTAGCAGAATATATTGTTATACCTTCATTACCACTACCACTACCAACTACTAGATTATTACCATCTGTTGACATGGAACTCATAACAGTATTACCAATACCCAAACTACCTAGTGAGTCTATTCTCATACGTTCTGTGGCAGTAGTTCCTGTAGTTGCCCCAAACACTAAAGCTGCAGCACTGGTACTTTCAGAAAGAGATTCTATGTAAGGCGAAGTGTTGTAAGAGAAAGTGTATCTTGGTGATAAAGATATCCTTGCACTAGCAGCAAGGTATGAGTCGTTATGTATAAACAGACCATAACCTATGCCATTTTGTGCAGTAGCAGCAAGAAGTAATCTTTGGTTAGCAATAGATGATGTTCCCTCTTGCCCACCAATAGCCACATTGCCTGAAGAGTCAATACGCATACGTTCTGCGTTGTTTGTTTGAAACTGTAGGCTGTTAGATGAATTATCCGCCTTTATTCTTTGGATATTATAATCATCCGCATCACCCATATTAATGACAGAAGCGTGGCTTGTTCCCGATAAAATATTAAATTCGTTTGCCGCACCATCTTTACGCACAGTAACCGTAGAGTCGGCAGTCGGTATAGTTGAAGTGCCAATACCTACTCTGCCTGAGGAATCAATACGCATACGTTCCGTGCCACCATTAGTATTAAATCTCATATAATTACTATCGTGGTAGTATCTTATTCCTCCTGCAGTTTTTGTTGCATCTGAACCAGTACCATCAGAAAATTCTATGCTACTTCTGCTAGAAGTTCCACTAAGAATGGTCATGCCAGTATGTCCTGAACCACCACCAATTACTAAGTTATCAGCACCAGTGAATGATGAATTAGGAGAATTATTATTTATCCCTACATGGTCACTTCCACCTTGAACAAACAAAGCATGAGTATCATTATTACCTTCAACTCTAAAATCTACATTTGCACTAGCTTCGTTGAATACTGCACCACCATTGGCTGTGAGAGTACCAGTTAAAGTACCAACACTAGTAATCCCAGTGTAAGCACCTGATACCCTTGCACTTGGGATTGTGCCACTATTTAAGTTACTGGCACTTAGTGCAGTTAAGTCCACTGGTAAGTTAGTTAGGTTTGCTCCACTGATTGCAGGGAGTGTCGCAGGGAACCTTGCATCAGGTATTGTGCCACTATTTAAGTTACTGGCATTTAACTGAGAAATTACGAAAGTTCCGTATGCCACAATATCTACTTCATCTGAGGCACTAAGTGCTTCTGCGAAGACAACGGCATTCCCTGAAGTAGTTGTAATGTCTGCTGTACTCATACGAACACCGTTTACATAGACATCCAAAAATCCTGCATCGTATGCAAGTGTATTACCTGCTGCATCTGCTCCACTGACTGAAGTAGGTGTGCCTGTTATGTCATAGTGGAAACGTGCCGAGGTTCCGTTTACTGTGGATCCTGCTGCTGCCCAACCACTCGACTTGTATACCTTGAGTTCTCCTTGGGTGGTGTCGAAATAAAGGTCACCTTCGTCTAAGGCTGAACCATCAGGATCTTGTGAGGGTGCTGAACTTAATGCACCTAAGTATATGTTGTTAAAACTAGTTGATAAGGTCTGAGCTGTTGATGCTGAACTTGATGCAGCAGTCGCAGAGTTACCTGCAGCCGTAGCTGAGTTAGCCGAGGCAGTCGCTGAGTTACCTGCATTTGTAGCCTGAGTACTTGCTGTTGATGCTGAAGTAGATGCATTAGTAGCTGACGTACTAGCCTCCGAGGCTTTGGTTGTTGCTGTACTAGCTGAGGTGGATGCATTTGTAGCTGAGGTACTTGCCTCACTCGCTTTTGTAGTTGCTGTGGATGCTGAAGAGGCTGCATTAGTCGCAGAAGTACTTGCATTACTAGCCTGTGTTGATGCTGTAGTTACATGTCCTGAGGCTGTAGATGCAGAACTAGCTGCATTAGTAGCTGAGGTACTGGCCTCACTTGCCTTGGTTGTTGCTGTAGTAGCCGAGTTACTTGCATTAGTTGCAGAAGTCGAGGCATTAGAGGCTTGAGTTGAGGCTGTCGATGCTGAGTTACCGGAATTAGTTGCTGCTGTTTCGGCTGAGTTTTTAGCCACAACCGAGGCATCTCTAGCTGTTTCTGAGGCACCTTGAGCCGACTGAGCTGAGGACAATGAACTCGCAGAGTTAGTTGCAGAGGTGCTTGAGTTATTTGCTGAGGTTGACGATAAACTAGCTGAAGTCGAGGCATTAGTTGCTGCAGTCTGTGCTGCAATTTTAGCTGCTTCAGCATCAGTTATAAGTGTGTCTATTGTATTTTGAATAGTTACAGAAGTACCTGAACTTTTAAAGAATGATGACATTTATTACCTCTATGATTGTGAGCTACTTGAGTAGGTGTCTTGGTAGTCAGTGAATGTGTAGGTAGGTTGTATTGACTGGACACCACCATTAGTCTCTTGATCATTAGCTTGCTCTTGAACTTCTAATAGAAACTGGTTGAACTTTGTTTCAAAGACATCTGACCTTGTGTCCAAGTAATAGTCTGCAGCATAAGTAAGAGCTGCATAAATAAGTAAATCAGGAGCTACCTTAGCAAGTGTGTTTTCATCACTATCTGCTGACATTGAGGCAAACTCGTTGTAATAATACAGGGTAACATTACCTGAGCTTGGCTGTGGAAATAGGAATATCTTTTCCTGTTGTCTTGTAAAGTTAGTAGGGTTACCTGCATAGTTATTTGCATTTAACGACCTGTACTTACTCATAGGAACTCTACTTAACTCAGTGTTTAAATAGTAAAGACTTACGATCTCTATGAAGTCATTAGGTAGTGTAATGTATTCAGTTATCCCTGAAAGTGTGTAAGTGGTTACAGCTTCTTGCATAGGTGTTCTTAACTGTCTCTGCACACGAGCTGTACCCTGATCGATAAAGGTAGTTGTTAAAGCTGTGGTGATATCTGAACGGTTAAGTACGTTATTAAAATGGGTCTTTAAATCACCATAGTTCATATCTTATCCTTTTTTAGTTGTCTTTTTAGTCTTAGGAAAACCGGACTTCATGTTGGCATAGGCTTTGGGTGATATCGTTGACTTTGACTTAGGCCTAGACGACTTACTAGCTTTTCGTTTATTCATATTTTCATAAAGTGACATTTATAAACTCTTCTCTGTTGTTAAGAATGCATCTAAGTTTTCACTCTTAAGTTTGTTGACTATTTGTTTCGCTGTAATGTTTTTGTCAGTCATGACGTTAAAACCTTCTCGCATCCACTTCTCGATAACTGCTGTAGGTATTGAGGCAACCTTCATCATTTCACCTTCTCTTTGTTGGCTACTGACGTTACGTTGGTCTTTAAGGTTATCTAAATGCCACTGGGGTATATCTTGTGTATGCTTTCTAGCATCTTCACCGACATTGTTAAAAAACTCAGTGTTAACATTTATAATGTTGTTACCCTGACGGTCTTTATCGTAAATCATATTATCTCCTTATAGAAAAGTGATGCAAAAGGGGGTAGTAGCCAAGGAGAGCAAAACTACCATTCCCCTTTTGCAATTAGTTATTAGGACAAGCCAGTGATCATATGACTATCGCCAAAGTTCATATGCTTTAATCCTACTTCCATGACAACAGCATGTTTGTCGCTGTCACCTGTTTTAGCAAGTAAAGTTCTGCTAACAGGACGTAGTACAGTCTGTCTAAACATTGCAGGGTCTAATAAGAATGCATGTGTAGTTAACTGGTGTCTGTTAAGAACCATCTTGTACTCACCAAATGGAGAAACATATAAATCAACCACGTTAACTAATGTCTTAGTTCCATCGTTGAAGTTTCTGTATCTTCCTGAGGCTCCTGTGAAACCGGAAATTATGGTCGCATCTGCCGGCTTTATCATGAATACGTTCGGCTCTGAACCTGTTGTATAAGCAGCTTCGGCACCAACTAAGAACTTAGCCTCAGTTAATGCATCAGTAGAGTTTGTACCTGCATCTGTTGAGTTCGTAATCAAAGCAGAGGCTGAGGCCATTTCTCTAGCTGCAGAACTTGAACCTGCTGCTGCTGCATTATGATGTCCAACATATGCAAACTCTTGATGCTTCTTGAGCAATTTCAAGGTTTTTCCTAACTGGTAGGCCGTTTCTTTGGCTCTGCCATATGTCTTAATGGCATCTGCTGTGGCACTGACCTGAAAGGCAAGTCCAAGGATCTGAGTAGTACCAGTCCTTAACGTAGTTGCAGCCTGAGTACCGATTGTAAAATCAGCTCCCTCGACAAGTTTATTATCGGCTCCTGAACCAATAGTATCTTCCTGATAGTCGTATGTTCTAGCAGAGACTTTCTCTGTTTTGATCATAGTTGTAAAAGGAGTATCAGTAGGTGAGATGTTTGAGATAATATCTGAAACGTCCTCTGCCTTACCGACTTGGTCGTAAGTAGTATATATTGCCATTTTTGATTTTCCTTATATTAGCAATTAAGATTTACGTTTCCCAACGTGACATAATCACTGACGAAATATCATCTAAGTCAACACCCTTATTAGCTAAAGCAATCGTTGAATCTTTTAATTTAGATGCTTTTCTGCTTGTCGCTGTAGGAGGTGCCTTTTTGGATCGAAGGATCTTTGTTGAAGTTACATTCTTCTTTTTAGTAGTTGCTACCTTCTTACCTTGGTCATACAAACGAGCCTTATTGATAAGTTGGATCACCTTAGGATCGACATATCTATTTACCTCGTTTTCAGGTAGACCAATGGAAATAGCATATCCACGGATATCGTTATAAAGTTGGTTGCTCCAGTTTGGAACTTCGTCCTGTAAAACCTTTACACACTCAGAAGCTGCAGACTTCAGTTGAGCTTGTTGTTGGTTTTGTAGGTCTTTATAATAGACATCAGCTTCTTCACTTAAGAACTTATATTCTTCTTCAACGTCCTTATACTCTTTACGAAGTTGAGCAAAATCTTCTGTAGACATTGTCTTACTTGCGACCAACATGTCCACATCTTGATAAGGCTTAAACTTTGCTTGAGCTTTCTCCAACATCTTTTGGAGAACGACACTAGACTTAGAAAGACTATCTTCAGCTTGTTTACGTTGCTGAGAAACTTCCTGAGACTTTCTTGTGAGAGCAGCTTCTTGACCATAGAGCCGTTTAAGATCTTTAACAGATGCCTTAACTGTTTCACCATCAACTTGAATTTCAACTTGAGCATCGTCACTAAGAACAGGGTTCTCGTCTTCAACATCATCGTCTTCATCCTCATCTTCAGTTTCAGTTTCTTCAGGGTCTGTCTCTTCATCTTCATCGACCTCGTCTTCTTCTGTCTCTTCCTGTAAATCGTTATTAGTCTCTTCTTCTTCGATAACAGGTTCATCCTCGGTCTCAGGTTCTGATAGGTTTTCACCGTCTTCCCATCGTGCAAGAATGGCATCGTCAACATCAGACGGATCTAATGCTGTTGAATCTTTTTCATTTATTGGGGTTTGTACGTCACTCATGATAATACTATTCCTCTTGACTGTTGTTGTCTTTCTCGTTCTTTGATGTAATTTCATCTCGCACCTGAATGTCATGTTTCAGGGTGTTAATGATATCAACCAAAGCTCGGTAATGGTCATAGGTTTTGTTTCGTGCTTCTGTTTCTTCAGGCTTTGAATTAACAAATGCTTGGAAAGTTCCTTCGACCATTCTGTTTATTGTTTTGTTAAAAACTTCCATCTTAAGAAGTTGTTCAGCATCGTCTCCGATACTTATAAGTAGTTCTTCGTTAGCCATATTTGTCTCCTTATTAGCTATTAAAGTTGATTTAAGCCTCTTTGAGGGGTGTTAAAATGTAGTGTTATGATATTACCCTGTAGGAGAGGCTATTCCTCTCACATCTTCGGCTGTCTTAAGTACTTCTAATTCAGCTTCATCTATGTACTTCTTGTGAGCAAATTGCTCCTCTTTTAGATCTTGATTGTCGGAGGATAGAGCATGTGAACTCTCGGCCTTCATCTTATCAAGCTCCAATTTCATTTGGTTCATTTGACCATCCATCTGAGCTTTCATCTCAGCTAATTGCTGTTGACGTTCCTGTAACTCAAGTTGTTTCTGAGCCATTTGAGTTTGCATTTCTTGCATTGGATCAGGTTGTGGTTCAGGTAATTGATCAGGTGGTGTTAAGAACTCTTCGACATTTAAAATGCCTTGTTTCTGCAATGCCTCTTTCATCATGTTGAATCTATTTGGCATTTGATACATTGGTTGTAAGTTTGGATCCTGTGAGAATAGTTGATGTAGCTGCATAAACTTCTGAGCATCTTTTTCTTGTTCACCGTAACCGAGCTTAAGCTCAACCATTACGTCTCTTTTTTCTTTCCAGTCTGTTGGGTCAATCTCGACAAAACTACCGGCTATATCGACAACCTTTTCATACTGTTCATTCTCTACAACAAGCTTATAAACTTCGTGGAATAAAGGCTTGAGGAATTGATTTGCAAAGTTACGAGCTATTATCTTTTGTCTTTGCTGAGACATTGTCGCTAACTGCTCAACCATTGCTGCTGAGTTTTGTTTACTAATGGCATCTTTATTGAGGCCTTGGGATAATTTTGAAACTCCTGTGGTGTCTTCATTTTGCTCTTCAAGCATTTGAAGTGTCTGAAATATAAATGGGTTTAGAGGTGCCTGAGGCATAGGAGATATAGCATCCGGCCTTGATACGTTTACCAAACCACCAACACGGTTATCTATAAGTTCTCTTGGGTTAGTTAGGCCACCCTTAACAACCATGTATCTAGGGTTATTAGTTATAACTGCATGGTCTAAAATAGACCTAGTTAATATAGTTCTAGCATTCTGTGTTGCTATAACTTTTGATGCAAAGTTAGAACCGTAAAAGGCATGGGGTATGGGTAGGGGTGTGAATACGATAAAAGGCTTTCTATCGACTTCTACACACTCGAGTATAACATTACCGGCTTTACAAATTTTATACAGGTAGGCAATACCAGTGCCTTCTTTGTCTAACATCATATAACATTCGTAAACCATGATATCACGGACTTGATCTTGGTAGCCTTTAGTATCAAAACCACGACTAGCACCGATGCTTTCAAATCTAGCTAATATCTCAGGGTCTGTCTCTACTTCGACATCCTCATGGTCTGATCCTATATCTTTAAGTACTTCTTCAGAATAACCCATTTCCCTTAACTCAGTTAAAGTCTTACGAGTTCTATGAGCTACAAAGTTTACGTCATCTAATGACTTTGCCTGTGGCTCAATTAAGAACTCTTCAGGAGCCAGTGACTGGATAACAACCTGTGATGCATCTCTTGCTTTTAATATAGTTCCTGAGATTAAACCTACTTCATTTGTTTCATTATCACCTAACTCAATACCTTCTTGAGCTATAAGCATGTCTAATTCATCTTGGTTCAGGTCGTTAAACTCTTCCTCAATGATTTCTTCTTTCTCATCCCAAAATACTTTAGAAACACCAACTCTAGCTGTTAGTCCATCATGGATAGCTGAGTTCATAACTTCAAAGGCATCATTCTGTCTGAACATTACATAGTCTGTGTATTTAGAACAAACTTCTGCCTGTTCAACATCATCAGCATTCTGAGGTGCAAACTTAACTATGTTGTTACCTGCAGCAAAGGTCTCTAATAGAGCTGCCTTTAATGATTCAACACTGTCGTAAACATCCTGTGATACAAACTTAGAATTACCATCGTGAGCAGGTCGTGGGAGTGTGGCATTGTAATACTCAGTGACTTTCTTACGTTCTTTAGAAATTTCACTGTCATAATAGCCAACAGAAGTCTTAATGTTGTTTTCGACCATTACGACAATGTCACTGTCTTCTAGTTTTGAATATTCTTCAATTTTAGCCATGTTTATACCATTTCCATATAAAATTCATTCCCACTTTCGACAGGATCCCAAGCTCCTTCATGCACATAGTTTGCAAGAGCAAGTGACATAACACAGTCGTCAAAACATCCATGCTCGGCCTCCATTGCACCATTTTCGGTTACTATGTAAGTAAGCATTTCTCTGATTGTGACTTTGTCATTAAGTTCCAACTCTTTCTCTCGCATTGAGGCTCTGAGTTGATCGATGATTAAGGGTTTAGTTTTAACAGTGGTTGTAAAACCAAGTTTCACAGTTTCTCTGTCAGTTAGTTTATCGTGTTGTATTTCAGTGTAAAAGTTTGGATAGGCTAAGTCTTTACCTAACCTAGTACAGGTCAATATACCGTGTGAGTTGTTCTCTACACAGATAAATCCATCGTTGTAATAGGTTCCCAAGTGAAACAATACTGTTGCGAAGTAGTCAGGGTGGACATGGCCTCGCCACGTTGCAACCTGTCTTTTTTTACTATCGAGTACAATAGCCACGGAGTAGTCTCCGTTCCGTATTCCCATAGATACATCTGCACCAATGACATACTGTTCTCCACTATCATGTTTGATAAAAGTAGTTAGTTCACCACGACTATGATTCACCCACTCATCAGTTTCTAAGGCTAGTCTTTCTTCGACATCCTTAGTCTCAGGTATTAACTTCTGAAGTTGTTCAGGGTTAAACACTGGACGACCAGTAGTAAGAAAGGCCTCATCAGGGAATGAAGGGTACTCTTGTTTGAATAACTCTATTCCGTTTTGAGCAATCTTACGTCTACGAAACATAAGCTGTTCATTGTCTAACTTATACTTTTTAGCTAGATCCTTTTCATCAGGGGTTCGCTTAAAGTTTTTAGGTACTTCTTCACGATAATCAGGGTCAGTGAACCATGGAATAAAAACCGGCACATAGCCGTTCTTACCTTCGATAGCACCTTTCCATAAATTGTAGAATATACCGGATATACCATTTGCCGTACTTTCAATAAAGATTGCTGTGTTAGGGGTATTAGGAACTGCTTGAGCAAGACCATTCCAAATGTCTTCAGCAGACGACTTAGGCCAAAAAGCAAGTTCCGAGGCATGACAATGAGTAATTGTCTCCCCCCTGCCAACGCTGTCTCCACCTGCTGTGGCGACCACGAAAGAACTGTCAAGGATATCAAAGCTTAACTCCCTTCTTGATGAGTATTTAGTATGAGGCTTGAGTATCTCCGGACAGTTCTCATGATATCTTTTAGTCATATCAAATAATGCTCTAGTACTATCGGCATGGTGAGTAATAACCATACCCTTACGAGCTTTATTCTGAGACACTGAGAAGTAAAGGTAGCCACCGGTATAGGTCGATAGACCCTGTTGTCTAGCCTTTAGGATGATAACCCTAATCTTACCTTCTGTTTTTTGTTGTTTATCGACTGCCTTCTGTAGAATTAACTGGGCAGGGTTCAAAGCAAGTGGAGCAATATCACCTGACTTTGTTCGTATCTTTAATGCAGATTTTGAGTAAAAAGGAAACTCATTAAGAAGTCGTTTTCTAATCTTCTTTAGTTGTGGATCCATCGTTTTCTTCAGTAACGAGAGATGCTAGAAAGTCTTCAGCTTTAGTCAAAGCTACTTCATTCTTAGATGCAGGTTTCTGCTTGGTAAAATCTAATACCAGTCTTGCTGCAGCTAGTCTCTCTCTTGTTTCTCCAACCACGTTCATTACCTCGACTGCTGTCTGTAATGCCTGTTTAGAGTATTCGTCTTCTATGTTAAACTTATCAGCCATAATATTAACTAACCTCTCTGCTTCCTTTTTCGCTTCTGCTCTAATGGGTTCTATTTGCTCTTTTCTATAGCCGTCAGGAACCCCTCGTGGACGACCACCGTTTATCTTCTTCTTGTTAGACCAAGACTTTCGTAATGCTCTACCTTCTTCAGTTTCCATCAATGTTGAAAAGTAGTTATTCTTAGGAGCCTTCTGAGGATATACAGTTTTTGATGGTGACTTGGCTCTAGACTTTTTTAAATCAGGCACTCAATGCACCTTGACCTAAATCTAAAGCTCCTGCACTCATCTGAGGCTGTTGTTCTTCTTCACGGTCATCCATTGCAAAAGCCGACATAATAATGGCTAATATAGTTCCTAATGGTGATGCATAGAATTTAACAAACTTAGATGATGGTTTGTTGTTTAAGTTGTCTCTAATAAACTTAGCTGTGTTAGGTGCTACAGATTTAAACTGTTGAGGTGACATTAAATAAGCACCTACGGCATCAGCTATTAACTCAGGGATAGATTCAGTATATGCACTTCTTTTAATCTTGAAGTTATTATAGCTTTTGACAAGGTTGCTTAATTGACGTTTCTCACCTTGTAATTTACGTTGAATTGGTGCTTGTTCTTCATCAATCATACGTTGTGTTTCATTGATATCATCTTTTTGTCTTTTTATTGTAAGAATGTACTTTTGTTCCATTCTATTAAATGCTGATCTAGGTATTTTTGTGCCTTTTGTATTACCTAAAGCATTCTCTCTTAAAGACATAAGGGGTGTATTACTTTGTATACTCATTATTTCTTTTATGATTTTACCTGATACACCTTCATCTGTACCGACATATTGTGAATCTGTTAATGCTTTTATAACTTCACCTAAGTCTTGTTCAAGAGTACCTAAATATGCCTCTCGATCCTTACCATAGTTAATCCCTTGATAGTTTTTTCTGTAATTACCTAGACCATCATCCATGCCTCGTTGGTTTGTAGACTGAGATAAACCATGAGCAACCTCATGTGAAAGGATCCACAACTCGTCTAATTCACTTACTTTTTGATCAGGATTGTTAGGGTTCTTATAACCTTGTTGCATAGAGACTATTTGAATACGGTCATTGTTTTGGTTTCTTCGTGTTGAGTGAAACCCTCCTGTTAAACCTGTAGTTTCCTTACCATATCTTTTAGCCATTTCAGCTTTGTTTTTAACAAATACCATTGCATAACCAAGTGCATTAGCTACACTCAATATCTCTTCACGAGATAATCCTGTCTCTTGAGGTGATCCCTTTTTACCGACTTCTAATACTTTTTTAATAGTAGGTAGGTAGGAATTAATCTCAGTGTTAGTAGGGAATATTCTTGAAGGGTTTTTTAATTCTTCAGAATTGGTGGTGTTGGGGGTTCGTAGAGAACGTCCTTCCGAGAGGATTCCTCCTCCATCGTCTTCAAACGATTCTTCTCGGCTAATTTCTTCTCGCCCAAGGCCATCATTCTCTGAACGAAGTCCTGCATTTTGTCCGATGGTACCTGATCCAACATCGAACTCTCCTCGTTCTGTTGTGGGGAGTGTTTCTTTGATTTGGTCATTTGTTAATCCTTCTGCCTGTGCAAGTAATATTGCTGCATCTAAATAATCGTTATCTTCACCACGACCCTGCTGTATACCTAGCTTTCTAGCTAACTGTTTTTCAGGGAACCACATAAGTGCCTGATAATCGGCTGTCTTAATGTTATAACCTTTTTCTCTCATTAACTCAATAGCTCTAGCAGTTACTGACCTCATGTAACTACGTTCTTTAGCATCGAATGGTGTTGCCATAAGACCTTCATTAATGTTTTTTACATGAGTTCCAACGGTTTTAAAGAAGGCAGGTTTAGGTGGGTTCTTTTTATTATTAGTCTTTTGATAGTTTTTATAGTAGCTGTTCCAATTTTTGTGAAGCTGTGTAATAAAAGCATCAAATCTTTTAGTATCTTTATATAAACCTGATCTTTTAAGACCCAAATCCTTTAAACTTTTCTTAATGATCTGTTTCTCTAAAGCTGAGGCCTTAGGGTCTTTCATCCTACGTTCAACTTTATTTCTTGCTTTTTTAAGATTAGCTTCAGTTGTAGGTTCTTTAAATGGTCTTCCAACCATACGGTTCCACATCCTCATCCACCATATATCCATAGTAAGAGGATCATAATTACCTCTTAGGTTTTGATAAAAACCTTGGCCTATTTTAGCTCCTAGAATATAACTACCTTTAACAACCTCATCTAGGCCTTCTTGAGCTGATAATGTAAACTCAGTGTTATTTGCTTTATTAAAATCATTAAGTTCTTGTTGTAACTCTCTTCTTGTAAAATTTAAATCTAACCAAACTTCGAGAGGCATGTTACCTCTACCACCATATTGATTATTCCATGCATTAAAGAACTTAAAAGCATTTTGCATTGCCTGTGTTCTTTCACCACCTTTATTAAAGTTTTCAGGCATTTTTCCTGTATCTAAAAACTCTCTAAATACTTCCATAGCATAGTTAAAGTTATCAGCTACTGCTATACCATTTGATGTTACGGCTAAAACATAATCAAATGCTGCCTCATTACCTTGATACCTTGGCTCTATTGAACTTATAATAGCTTTGGCTGCTTTTAGCTTTCTGTCATACCATCCAATAGCATTACCATCTAAACCTATGTTTTTAATACCTTCATGAGCCATAGCAGTAGCTATAATTTCAACATTCTCAGGTGTGTTTTCAAATGGTGTTGTTCTTCCTGTGGCTTGTTCCCATAACTTTTGTATCCCACCATAAGCCTCAACTAATGACTGTTTCTTTTCAGGTTTAAATGTACCGTCTTTCATTTGCTGTAATTCAAGATCAGTAGGTCTTATACCATCACTAGTAATACCAATCATATCACCTAAACCAAATGGATCTAACTCAGCACCTAAAATAGGGTCACCTTCGTCAAACTCAGGTTCAACCATTTCATCTATTTGAGATTCTTCTTCAGGTTGTACAGGTTGTTGTTGCTGTTGATTAGGCTGTTGTTGTGTAACCCTTTGTAAGTAGGGAACGACATATTGCTGTATGGCCTCAGGGTTCTTAAGTCTAGCTCCTAAATCCTCAATGATCTTAGTACCTGTTTCAATAGGGTTAGATCCTAAGTTCTTTTTAAGATTCAATAGTGCCTGAGTTAATATAGGTTTATCGACAACACTCAGAGTTGTGTCATTGTTAACGGCCTCTATAAGCTCATCTGCAAAGGCTTTATTGTCGTCTATACCTCGTTGGTAATTAGGGTTGTTTTGGTAACTAGGAGTTCCACCACCTTGCTGCATAGGTTGCATTAAACTTTGGTTTTGTGGATTAGTTCTTTCGATACCGTTTGAATCTATAGCTGAATTAACGGCTCTCATTAAGTCGGATAAGTTAGAAACTTTACCACCAATACGAACTGAGTTCCTGTAATCGTCTATAGATTTTTTAAGGGTAGGGTTTATGTTAGGATTTTGTTCTATTAATGAAAATACATCTTCAACCTGTTCTTTTGTTAAACCTGTACCATCTTCCATTGTAAATTGTGGTGAATTTGGAGTAGGGGGTGCATTTTCTTGATCTAACTGCATACGAAGGTTTTCTAAGTCTTGTTTCTCCTGTGCAGCCTGTCGTTCTGCTAGTATTGCCTCTTGTTCAGCTTGATTAGCTTTGTCTATGGCATTCTGTCTAAGACTTTGGTTATTACCAAGGTCAATACCGTCACCGTCTTTATTATCTTCAATGTATTGATCGACAACACTCTTATTAACACCTCTTAACTTGTCTATAGCTCGTCCACCTGCAACAATACCAAGTTGTCCAAGTAAAGATGCTCCACCAGTAGTTATAGCTGCTCCACCTGAGGCTATAGGACGTAATACCTTCTCAGTATTAATAGCACCTTTGTCATAACCAATGCCTCCACCAATAGGGGAGAAGTTGTCTGTTATTTTGGATAGGCCTTGTTGATATCCACCGTTATGTAACTCAGTTAGTTCATTCATCTGCCTCATAAGAGACAGCATTTTCTGACCTTCTAGTGTGTCACCAGTTAATCTTTCAATAGCTTCAAATTCTTGCTGACCAACAGTGTTTTTAGTCTTGTTTCTAGCCTCTCTTTGACCGGCCTGAGCTAATACTTTGTCAATAACAACAGATAGCTCGTCAGTAGTTGATATCTGAAGTCTTTCTTTAAGGTCTTTACCTAATTGCTTTAGCTCTTCAGTAACTTGAACGTGTGCCTTATCAACAGTTTCTCTTGCACCCTTAGTAGACATCTTATCGAGGTCTTGAAGGTTGTAGTCGTTAGCTGTTGCTATTGTATTAAGCCTGTTTGCTAACTCTGTAGCACCTTCAGGGTCTGAGGCCTCGTTTGTCTTTTTGTCAAATATAGATGTAACACCGTCTTTTACTTTTCTAGCTGTGTTTACACCACTAGTGACTGCATCAGTACCGACAGATACACCACCACCCATTGACGTACCAATAACGGCACTGTCTATAAGTCTGTCTTTAACTTCTTTGGCTGTATAGTCTCCACCTGAGGCTGCTGAGGCTCCCATAGACAGACTTTCTTGTCCGGCTTCAGTAATTCCTTCATAACCACCTTTTTTAAGTGTTCTCTTTATGAGTTCTTTAGATGCTTGTTTGTAACCTGACTTATGTAACTTGGTTGCCATCTGTTTAACAGTCATTTTGGCTAGTTGATCCTTAGGTATAACCTTAGATGCACCAAACTTGTCTAAGAAACCGATAATAGCTCCAACTCCAACGGCTACTTTAGGGTCATAACTACCGGTTTTGTCTTCAATCTCTCCGGCAACTTCACCTGTACCTAAAATAGCACTACCAACAAGGGTACCAACACCTAAAACTGCAGCTACAGGAGTTGATAATAGAGCTGCAACGGCTGTAGCACCGGCACCGACTAATGATGCACCTGTAGTGACTGAGTTCTCAGCTACTTTTTCACCTATCCACTCAAATGCAGCTCCTACACCTTTTTCATCGAAGGTATCTGAGAATGATTTGTTGTACTTAGGCTTGTAACCACCTGCAGTAATGTCTTTTTCCTGTTGTTTAACTACACCTGTACCGTAATCCTCAACACCTTTAAAACCTGTAAGCCTACCAATGGCCTCTATGCCTTTACCACCGAGTTTCTGAGCTTGGTCAACACTAAATTCAAAGGCATTGTCAGTACCTTGCTGTTGATTAGTATCTTGCTGCTGATTGTTACCTTGGTTAGCCATACCTAGTGTAATTTGGTTAATTATATCGGTAACAGTCGCTTGAGGTGTGCCATCAGGGATTTCGTAGACATTATTGCCTATTTGATACTGTGCCATATTATTTAATCTGCTTTACTATTATACCATTTGAAGTAAAAGAATTGACTTGGTTCTGTGAGGCCTGTTGGTTAGGAACAACCTGCATGTTACCTGTAAGTCTTGCTTTGATTCTTTGAAGAGCTACTTTTCTTTCGTTAATCCATCTTTCCCATATTTCTTCTTGATCAAAACCTACTGAGGGAGCAGGTGACATAAATAAATCCATCTCCTTGTTAGAGATTGCACCCTTTGTCTGAGCAATACGAAGTAGTGTGTCGTCAACTTTAAGTTTTTTAAGAAGTAGTCTTGTTGTGGCTTTAGGGTCACCTGTCATTGAATCTATAAAAGAACCTACAGTTCCATCCCATAAACCTGTGACACCAGTAAATGTATTACCTTTAACAGATTTAAGACCTGCTAAGGCTTTGTCCATATCAGCAAGTGACTGGTCTATATTACCTAAGTAGTCTTGATCAGCTCTTGCCTGTTTAGCTGTCTTCTTGGCATTAGCCATATCAGTCTTATACTTAGCTAAGGCCTGACCTCTGTTGTAATCCATGATGTTGCCATACATAGATGTAGCATCTGCAATCTGTCTGTTACCACCTAACTGAGCATTAGCCTGACCTGCACCACCAATACGGATAAGCATTTCATTCAGACCTATGTCTTCAGGGTATCTGACACCTTTAGATAGGTCTTGTCTGTCTCTACGTTTCTCAGTAGCTGCAGCACCTGATAGAAAGTTGGAGTTCAATACACCGTTAGTGTTGTTTGTATTAGTGCCATTATTTACTGTATTAGCTTGAGCCGGAAACAAACCACCATTAGCTGAATTTGCTTGAAACATCATGTCATTGTCATTTCTTGTAACGACATTATTATTAGCTAAAACACCATTTACCTCAGGTGACACAAAGTTATTGTTATTTGGGTTACCGACAATATGTTGATTATTAGCTAGTATAGGATCAGCCGGTGACATACCATAATTTCCAAAGCCTTCACTATATGGGTCTTCGACTAAACTTCTATTTCCTTCACCTGTGATAAAGTTCTGTGCCTGAAGCTGCCTGTAGTAATTAGGGGTGAACATATTCATACCATTAGTTCCTTCTTGATTGTCATCACTGACTTCTGCAATTTCTTGATTGATCTTTTCTAGGCTGTACTGGTCAGGGTTGTTTTGTATGTAACCCATAGCTCTTTTTAGATAAGCCTTAGTTTCATTAGGTAGGTCTTCTAACTTCCTACCCTTTTTTATCCAGTCACTCGTTGCCTTGGCACCCATGTTGTAACCGATCAATGTGTCAGCTACGTTTTTAAAACCATAGTGATTGGAGTAACCTGTAATTAACTTACCGGCTATATCTCTAGACTTTTTAGGGTCTAAGGCATCCGACTGTATATAGGGTTTCATTCCATAGCCGTAGTCATGGAGTAAGTTAGGCATTAACTGGTAACCACCAATCGCCCCCTTAGATGATTTTGATTTACGAGGGTCGAACCTGTCTTGAGCATTAAGGTGACCTGTTTCATTTTGCATGACCAAGTCTAAGAGAGATGGAGTTACGGCATTACTGTAGTTTGATAGGTAGCCATATGGGTCTATCATTATTAACCAAATCCATAAGTAGGATTCCCTGTTCCCATCGCACCATAAGGATCAGTTTTATAATTTGTTATGTCACCTGCAGTAAAATTATTACCACCACCTCGGTTATTAAAGGCATCCTGTATTTTACCACCCATGCCAAATCCCTGCATGGCACCCATAAGTCCTGACATTTGAGGGTTATATAAGTTAGGTGTAATCTGTCCTGTGGTCATAGGTGCCTTACCCATAATACCTGACATATACTTATTGTACTGGTTTAACTGAAAGTCTCTGTCGTCTTCAAACTGTGCCTTGTCGGTATTCATTTGGTTTTGTGCATCTGCTTGGAATGCCCCACCTGCACCGGTCATCATTCCTGAAATCTGATTACCCATGCCAAATCCTTGGTTATACACACCACCTAGCTGCTGATTGGCATTCATCTGATTAGCAAATTGATTTTGGTTCTGATTTAAATATTGATTGGATAAGTTATTTTGAATATTTGAGGTGGTATCTGCCATACGGTCATCATAAGACCTACGAGCAATAGCATCAGCAACTCCTGCTCTAGAGGAGTTAACATTACCACTACTTGTCGCAGCCATGTTAATAGCCGGTAAAGTCTGTTCATTAAGTTGTCTTGTACTGTCTCGCATAGCCGAATTAATGAGACCCTGAGAGTTGTTAACAGCATAAGCATTTGCAGCACCTAAGTTATCCTGACCTGCTTTATTGTAGAGATCATTAAAGTTGTTACCGTAGTTAGCACCTTGGTTCATAAAGTTTTGAGCATTACCCTGCTGACCCATACCAAAGTTATTCATATAGTTATAACCGGCATTGGACATGTTATTCATGTTGGCATAGGTGTCACCTGAATAGGCACCTTTGTCTAAGGAGTAGTTAAGTCCTTCTTGACCACCTTTGTAACCTGCCTCGATATATGGTTTAGCTAGGTTAAACCCTGCCATCTGTTGGTCTGTTGCATATCTAGATGCTGCAGCAGATTTCTTTGCTGCTTTGTTTGACATAACTCCACCGATGACGGCTCCTGCGACTGCACCCCATGCCATGATATTATTCCTTTCTTAAGATATTATTGTTAAACAGATCTATGTCAGGTTCTTCCATTCCTAGTTCTGAGTAACTTTCAGCGATTACTTCCTTTTCAATATCAGGAAGGTTTTTTTCATATGGTGTTCTAGTCATATGTACGTTTGTTAATAAGGCATCTTCTAAAGCAAAGAATGCTCTTTTAGACCCTGCAGGTGAGGCAAAAGTATAAGGTGCCTCCATAGTGATCCTGTCAGTAAACTCAGAGATAACTATTATCTTACCTTTAAGTAAGAACGATAAATGTGAGTACCTATGGATCTTACCAACGACAGTTACACCCTTAGGAATAAACATCTCTCTTGCATAGACACCTGCATCGTACTCTTTTAAATATTCAGCAAAGTGATGCTGTAAAGTACATTGATCCATAACGTCTGTTACTTCACCTTTATCAATAGCATTTTCTAACTTTTGCTGATAAGCCGTAACCGAGGCCTTTAGCATTACTGGGTTGTTTAATGTCATACTGCCACCCATGCTGATCCGTTATAAACGACTAAACCACTAAACCCATTTGATAAGGGGTTCCATGGTGACACGGCATATCTAACCATGCCTCTTATTTTATTCTCAGGTTCAACGTCAGCTACAACGATTGCTGCTACCTGTAGTTGTCTGATTGCATTTTCTATTCTCTGTAACTCTTCTTGGAGGTAACGTCTCATACCCTCTTCAAAGACAGGGTATTGAGATCTACTATAACCCTGAACTGTTACATTTGTTTTACTGTCTACTGCCATTATCTTGAACCAGTAGCTGATATGTCGATGTCAAAACCTGAGACCTCAAAGTCTTTATTATCTGAGACTTCTATTTTATAGCTAAGGTATCTACCGGCTGATCGACTATCAATCTTATAGTCAGTTCCTGTGTTAAAGGTTGTTGCACTTCCATAGGTTGGTTCTGAGTTAGGTACATCAGAAGCACCAAAAGTAAAAACAATACTCTTGTTAGAGTTAGTCGTTGTAGCCTGAGGGTAAATGGCATTGATAACTTTGTAACCACTTAAGGGTACTTTAGTCTCATCTAAGTCAATACCAACTCTTTCGACACTGGCAGGTTTAATAGCCTCAGTGTCTAATTGAAATGCTACTCTACCTATATCGGATAAGTCTAAGGCATAAAGCTTGTCTGAGGTTATACCATCAGCAGAGTTATCCTCACCCACCATTAACGTGTGACGGTCAAATGAATCTTCCTGACCATAGTAGGTGCCACCAGTTAGGGCATAGGTTAAAGCAGTTGCTGTTGCATAGGTTACAATGGAGTTTACGTTAGCCACGGTTCCTGAAGATACGTTAGGTAAATCCATGAATGACCATGTGTTGTTTCTGTAGTTATAAACTGCAGCTCTGTTACACCTAGTAGCATTAGTAAAACTTACTAAGCTATCACCTGACAGGTAACAGAAGTATATCTCATTAAGTGTTGGGTTATGCTGAACAAAGAACCTTTCTTTCGCTGTGTTGTTTAAACCAGTATAGATAAAGGTTCTTACTCTTTCGTCACATATAGACTGCTTTGATGTTCCATCATGCATATAGATGTCAAAGGCACCAAAGCAATAATGTTTACCATCAACTTCGACAACACAGTTTTGATTAATAAGACCTGAATCTGTAAATAACTTTCTAAAGTTAAATATGAAGGTACCACCAACAAACTCCATTAGCCAAATTTGGTCACTGGAGTAAATAATAAAGTTAGAGCCGAGAGGCATACCATCGATAATACCTGTCTGCATTTCACCTAAGTCGTTAAACCCTGCAGACTTAGTTAAGTCAGTTTCATCCCAACTATCAGGAACGGCATCTGCTGTAGCAATGTTCGACCACCTTACACGAGTAGGGAAGTTACTTGATCCCTCGGTTGTGTTTAAGGCAAGTAAAAAGTCATTGTAAGACCTTAGGGATGCACAACGGTAGGACGTAGGCCAGTTTGTTAGGTCAGCAAAGTTAGTACCTGCTGAAGTCCTAAAAATAGGTACACGGTCTTTTCTATTGATATATGTAACTGAAGACAGAGAGGTTCCTGTAAAAGGTCGTGGATCTGAACTGCCACTGATTGAACCACTTCTGTCTGAGACTGTGCCGGAGTTATACTCTTTGATAACATAGGCATCAGAAATCATAACCACACTATCGTAGCCTGTGGAAGGAACGACACCATAACTGAAACGAGGGGTAAATCCCAGTGATCCTTTTACTGTTCTGAAGATTGGTGACCTACGGACTTTCCCCTCGTCAAACCTTACATTCAAAGCCTCGCTAAAAGCATTAACTGGTATGTTGTATGAACTTAAATCAGATATAACTCCAACAGAACCTAAGTCTCTTATTGGAAAGTTAGTAGCCATATCATTTACTTTCTTTAATCGGTATTTCTTTGCTCCTAAGCTCAAAGTAAAGAACACTGTTTTTCTTCTTTATCTCTGACATGAAGTCTTCATATCTTTTATCTAATATCTTTTGTTCGTCTTCACTCATGTGAACCTGCCTTCTTTTATCTTTGAGCATTTCCAAGTGACAGCTCTATAACCAGTCATATACTCAGGAACCTCACTACCTATTTCTAAGGCACGAGACTTACAGGCCTCAAATGTTTCATAGACAACTGGGTACTGGATGTTTTCGATAAACATGCATTGCTTGGGATTAGCGACCATACAGGCCACGACTAATACCTTAAACATTTAACCACCACCTACACTACCTAGAGCAAGTTCATTAGTCGTTGAGTAAAAGTCTTGTAGGTCTATAGCACCTGAGGTAGGAACACTGGCATTTACACCCACAGTTATTATACGAGTATTACTGTTGTTACCACCAAACTGAAATGTATTACTAGACCATCCATTAGATGAACCTGAGAACGAACCAGTAATAGTGTCACCTGCAGTAGCTGCACAACTTCCGTAGTATGCATTCGTACTGTCGTTAGAGGATAAACCTTGGTTAAGTGTATTAGTTCCATTCTTAGCTAAAACGATTGTAGCTGTTGAGGTATTACCTGATCCACCGTAGTAGTAACCAAAGTAATAGTTATATGTACCAGTGACATCTACAGTAAAAGACCATGACTGAACATTAACTGCTCCGTTGTCTGACCATAGTGAATACCTAAATAGACTACTACTGTTAAAAGAAAAACCTTGGTCTACACCACCACGACCTGAGTTATTACTGGTTGCTGAAGTAGAACCTGCAAAAGCCAGTCCTTCTAATGTCGAGGGAACGATACTACCACCACGATAGCACTGGCTTAAGGCAATGGAACCGGTGTCACCAAACTCAGTACGGATGTTATCCATGGATATGGTACCACTAGACTGGATAGCCATTGCACTCACATCCCTTCTTATGATCGTCTAATTCTTTCTTAAGCTCCTTAATGGCCTCGATAAGTAACGGTGCTAGTTTCTCATAGTGAACCGTCATATACTCAGGGTCGATAGGAGCCTCAGCTATTATCTCAGGCATGATAGCTTGAACGTCCTGAGCAGAGACCCCTACCTCCACCTTATCTTCATAACCGTAATCTTGAGCTATCTCATTCGGTCTGAAGTAAAACCCATTGAGTGTCATAACCTTGGATAAGGCTCCGTCAATGGGTTGAATGTCGGTCTTAAGTCTCATGTCTGAATAGTAGGCTGTGACGTTACCTGTGGATCTAACTTCACCAAACTGAACTGTGGAGTTAGTCGCCACGGCTTGGCCTATAGATATTGTAGGGGTTGCACCTTCGGATCCGGAGCCTGATACGGTAACACCAGTACCGGCAGTTATACCGGCTACATAGTTACCTGCTGTATGGGTACCCAAAGTCAGGCCTGATCCACTAAGGACTATGTTACCTGAGATCGCAAGGTTACCGGTTACACTGGCACCTGTAGTACTGGCAGCCACACGAGTGGCACCATTAGAATCTAACAGGGAAGTTGGGTCTTGGTTTAACTGGGTGTGGGTCGCAGTGACAGCACCGGTGATGTTAGGGAACGTAGCTTTAATGGTAGTCTTGATTAAACGAAGGTGATCGTCTGCCTGTGCGAGGGCATCAGTGGACGTTGGGTTAGTAGTCACTAAACCATTAATATAGGTTGCACTTTCTAAGGCCATGGGATTTCCTTCTCTGCTTCTAAAGGTCGGACAACAATAACAACAACAAGAAGGCTTTAACGACTTTTTGAAATTGATTGTATTATTAAGGGTATGGGGGTCTAAAATCTGAGGTATGGTACCAAAATTGAACGACAATACATGCTAAGTACTTGATAACTATAGATAACTTATGTCAAAGGACTATATATCTCTTGATGCTATAGTACCTATGTATCTTAAGACATTAGACATTAAGTGAAACTTATCCGTAAGGGGTATATTTAAGGTCGTTGAAAATAGGGAACTTACTCACTCAATCCCTATAGTTCTATCTCTAGTTAACCCATGTATCACCATTGATACACACATACATCACTCATTTACTCCTAGTCTCTCCTAAGGGTGGACATAAGTACCCCTATAGTTAACTAAGGGATCAATTAGTGTCTAGTGACAGGACATTAGTGACCCCTTGATAACCTATTACAATAGTATACATTAGTACTTGTGAACTGTTAGAGATAGCCTGTGTTAGCCTTGATGCTACAACCTATAGTTGGCATTCTGACAGTTCACACCTTTACTCATGTATCCAATAGCCTAGCCTCATGTGCCATACGTCTCTTAGGTATGACACATTGCATGTAGGCTATCTGTTCCTGTTCACTCATGGATGACCACTGCTTTATCTCATGCATAGTCCTGTGACATCCACTGCACATACCTATGTCAGTGTCTATCTTACATACATGAAGACAAGGTGTAGCCATTAGACTATCTCACAGGATGTTCCGGTACAGGCTAGTTCCTGAGATCCGATAGTGTTATCCTGTTCCTCATAGTCTTTAAGCTTAGACCAGTCCACTGATGTAGGCATAGCCTGAGCCATGAGATCGTACTCAGACTGATCGCAGTCTTGGTAAGGAGCTTGAGCATAGCTGTGATCATCGAATGGTAAGAACGACACACCACTCATCCAGTCGAAGTTCTTATAGACCCAAGCACCAACCTCCAACCACTCACTCTCTTTAACTGAGATAGTTACTGAAGGCTTATGTTCACACCAGTACTTCTGATATGTGAGCCATAACTCTAGCTGTTCTATGGCTGTCTTATCTGTCCTGAAGACTGCATCCTTAGGTGCCTCCATTGGAAAGCTAAAGATTGTAGTGTTGTCAGGGTTCATCACATCGTCTTCAGCAGGGAATCCGAGGTCAACCATAAGCTTAGTCATTGGGTCTTTCTTATCACCTCGTACTGTTCTGATGTAGTAGGGGTTGTGTCGTGCATGAATGCCTGAGGCTGCATCGACTAACTGACTGACAGTGCCTGATGGTTTAACACATGTGATAGCAACAGACTGAGGTATACCTAGTTCTTTAGCATACTCTTCATTAGTCTTAACTGCCTCATCCTTCAGCTCCTGAAGTAAGACATTGAGATTGATGTCTGATCCGTTAGTCAATGGGTTATCCATGATACCGGTTAACGACACACCGAGTAGTCGTTCCTCTGCACAGTTCTTCTTCCACTCACTGGAGACATACCTGAAGTTAGTCAGGGTTGACTGTATTGTACCTATGATGGTTGCCAGTCTTACCTTCTCAAGGAGTGTCTCTTTAGTATCTGTTGGACGTACAACTACCTCAGATAAGTTACAGAACTCACGGTCTCTTAATATGATCTCTGAGCATGGGTTAGTACCAAACTCATAGCCTTCGACATTCCTACGACCTGAGGCATCAGCCATGTTATTAGCTGACTGTCTGTTGAAGATACCACGTTCACCTGACTTAGATTCATATAGAGACTTCCACTCATCCATAAATATTCCTATGTCAGGTGTTTCAGTGTAGACTGCTGAGTTATTAGCTAAGGCTCTTTGCTTATTAGCATTCCACCATTCACCTGACTTGGCATGTCTCATCCTGTCATCTGATAGGTTAGATAGGCTAATTAAAGCTGACCTTCTGACACCACCAACAACCACCACCTCGGCTATCTTACACACAATGTCATGACACTCGACTGAGTTTAGCTTACGACCTGCAGCATTCTTGATAACCTGTACGGTAAAGTTAAACAGGTTCTCAAGTGGAATAGCTCCTGAGGCTCGACCACCAAATGTCTTCAATGGTGAACCGGCAGGTCTAACTAAGCTTGTATCCCACTCAGGTATTTGACCTATGTATAACAATCCGATTAGCTCCTTGTAGGCCTTTGCCCATCCAAGTTTACTATCCTTAACTGTAATGACTGTATCACTGTTGTAGAAGGCCTCAGCAATCACTGGTAGCTTGTTTACATTCTGTCTTTCGACACTGAATCCGACACCAGTACCATTCATTAATACATATAGTATTTCATCGAATGCACCCAGTCTGTTTACTGATACATAGCTGCAGTTATAACCTGCTATGTTTTCTTTCTTCAGTGCCTCACCGGCTGTCATGAGACACCTCATTGAAGGCATAACCCTCAGTTCTAATACGGCCTCACGGAGCTTATGTGCAATTACAGGAGGAAGGGGATAATTACACTGCTCCATGAGGTGTTCTTCAAAGAAGTTAAAGTATCGATCTACAGTCTCACCCCAGTTCTCACGTCTTCCTTCTTCAGGTAGCCACCGTGAGTATCGTGATAGATGTATAAACTGCTGATATAATGATGGTAAATAGTTATCTAATTGCATTTGGTTCTTTTCCTTCTAATTGATTAATCCTCATTTCGCAGTATCTGACTGCCTTCTGAAGATCTGTTATTTCTGATTGAATTTCGTCTTGATTGTCGTAGGTCTTTAGACCTGCTCTCATGACGTATTTGATGATGTTACCCTTCCAAAAGGACAGGCCGTTCTTCATGATGAAGGACACTGGCTCTATCTTGAAGACCTCGTAATGAGGTGGTTTGGTAATGATCTTTTCCTGTTTAGCCATAGCTTTCATGAACTCCATATGTCTCATAGCCGTCTCTTGCCATCACGTTGCTGTTTGCGATGAAGTCTCCGGCAGTATTTGTTGTAAAAGTAGGTTGATATTCTGTTGAAGAACTTGAATACAATGAGGTAGATATTGAGAATTAAGGTGTCCATAGTTTGACCTCCTCTTTCTCATGATCCCAGTCTTGTCTCCTTAAGATCCTAGCTAGTCTAGCCTGAGTTAAAGCCTCTTCTTTAGTGTAACCTGCCTTAACATATGCATCCTCAACAGCACCCCAGTGAGGCCTAGATCCTAAGATGGCCTGAGCCTTCTTTTCACCAACACCTGACAGTCCTTTATATCCGTCAGTTGAATCACCTGTTAGAGCCTGAGTTAAGAAGTTCTTGTCGGCCTCTTGTTGACTGACGTTTAGAAACTCATTCGACATAGGACGATATATCTTCGTGGGTATTGTCTTCATATCCTTGTCGTCACTAATAATAATAGTTGTCGAAGTAGACTTGATACCCATGACATCGTCAGCCTCTAGCTTAGGCATGGTGACTGTCTTGTAAGTCTTTTTGCACCAGTCCATCATGTAGGCATAGCCAACCGGCTTACGGATCTTTTTACGAGCTGCTTTATAATCAGGGTGTAATGACTTTCTAAAGTTCTCCTTGTCAGAAAAACATAGGATAAACCAGTCTACACCACAGTCCTCAGCATATCGTTTCATAAGCTTATCAAAGCTCTTTTTAGCAGATCCTATGTCTGACGTTAACGACCATACATCGTCACCCCAGTCAGTCTCATCCTCAGTAGCTGCCAAGGTTCTATACAGATATAAATCTGCATCAATCAGTGCCATCATAATATTCATTCTCCTCTAAGTAATCCAAGCCTTCATCCGTGGCTAACCAGTGTCTGCCCCAACTAATGCTGTCTATTTTCATTGTGATTAATCCTTCACTGGCACATATTCCAACCAGTTCAGGGTAAGTCCTTGCTATCTTGCCTCTTGTCGTGAAAGGCAGTGTCCAAGCACTCCATATAATAAAACAGAGGCCACTTACGGCCTCTGCTGTCTTCTTATCTAGTTCTCTCTCGGCTTTAGTGAGTTTCTGCCCAGTTACTTCCGATTGTGTATTCAGATGCAATAGGGATTTTGAACTTGAAGTAGTCACCTGCTTCTTTCGCCATTCTTCCAGTGATATCACCGACATCGTCTTCTATTCCTTTCTTGCATTTGATTTGAACTTCATCATGAACCCAAGCTATAATCTTGGCATCGAGGCCTTGTTTCCTGAGTTCTTGATCTATGAGGATGACCCACTTCTTACTAATGGTGGATCCGGTGTTTTGAAGTAACGTGTTTAGAGCTGCATGAGCTGAACGGATCTTTACTTGTTCACCTGTCAGTCCAATTAAGTAACCACGTTCTGCAGCATCTTGTACCTGTCTTTTAAGCTGAGTGAACGAAGGCATAGCTTTAAAGAACTTCTCTTTAGTTGCCTTACCTTCCTTAGCTCCTTTACCTAAGACCTGACCAACTTTAAGGTCACCTCCACCATATAATAAAGTGTAGATAAACTTCTTGGCTTGGTCTCTTGTATCAAGTCCTGCAGCCTTTTGATTTGTAGTGTGGATGTCACCGTTCAGGATCTCCTGAGCATAGTCACCTTTGTCAGTGTATGCTAAGAAGTGAGCTAAACACCTTAGCTCAAGTCCTGACAGGTCTGACCCTACAAGTGAGTAATCAGCAGGTACTGTAAATAACTCACGGCACTCTTTACCAAACTCAGAGCCAACACTTGGAACCTGAGCTAAGTTAGGGTACCTGTGAGCTGCTCTCAATGTCACAGTACCTGCTGAAATTATGTTGTGACGAATAAGACCACCATCACATAGTTTTAACCATGCTTGGGATCCCTCAGCTAGTTGGCCTATACGTTTTTGGAGGAGGAACATATAGGCCAACTTTTTGGCCTCAGGGAAAGGGAGGTTGGCCAAAATACTTTCGTCAATCTGAGCTTCACCGGAAGGAGTAAACTTCTTCGGTTTCCACTTATACTTTTGCTGTAAGCAGAACTGTATATGTCGTCTGCTATTTGGGTTGAAGTCGATAACCTTTACTTTCGTAAATGGTTCCCCTTTGGTATACCCCAGTTTCTTGTTGTTGACCTTTGGGATAAACTCAGTATGAATCTCCCAAGGCTCAAACAATGTCTGAAGTTCGACTTCAAGATCAGCTCTCTTTTGAGCCAGTTTAGAATAAAGATCACCTGCCTTTCGTTCGTTGAATGTCCATCCTTCAGCTCCTATTCTATTGCAAACTTCAGCTATCTGATGTTCAAAGGTTATGCTCTCCTGTGACCACTTCTCCGGAGCTAGATGCTTCCAAAGTGAGTGGGTGACTTCTACGTCCTGTAAACAATAACTCTGCATTTCTTCTGACCACCTAGACCAGTCAGTAGTTTCTCCATAGTCTCCCTTCAGAATGCCAAGACGAATACCCCAAGCCTTTAGGCCATGAGATCCGTTTAACTTCCGAGGGAGAACCATAGAGGAGAAATCTGTGTTGGTTTGGTCAGCTTTAATAACCCTGCTTAAGACAAGTGTGTCTAATACCTTGGCCTCAGTTTCAAATGAAGGATGAACCTTTTGAATAGCAGGTATATCAAAGTTAATAATGTTATGACCAATGATGGTGTCTGCTTTGTACAACATGTCCAATCCCTGCTCTACGTCAGCAGGTGGAAAGCTAAAGACTTCATTAGTGTCGATGTCTTTAAGTACAATACAGTGAATTTGAGTTAGTGTGTCTAGAAGTCCGTCAGTCTCGATATCAAAGACTAACCTCATCTATTATCACCTGATCCTTTTAACTTGGATCTGTTTCTTCTAGAGATGAGTTTATCTAAATTACCCTCAGCTATCTCTGACAGGTCGAAATCTAGAATGTCAGCAATTATTGCGATGTACCAAAGACAGTCACCAAGTTCTTTTGATACCTCTAATTTAGTTTCAGCAGATAAAGACCTTAAAGGAATGTTAGTGTCTCTCATGATCTTCTTGATCTTATCAGCAACTTCACCACTTTCAGATACTAACCCAAGTACAGGGTAAATCACGTTGTTGTCGTCACTGAGGTTCTCTTTAAATATGGCAAACTTCTTTGCCTGATTCTGATAGA
>Ga0302114_10000241_pt1 | contig 40422 bp, 19 predicted proteins | sample AG5_Surface_MG_FD_203107 | JGI IMG/M metagenome (GOLD analysis project Ga0302114, IMG submission 203107) | Marine microbial communities from Western Arctic Ocean, Canada - AG5_Surface | ecosystem: Environmental > Aquatic > Marine > Oceanic | place: Canada: Western Arctic Ocean | collected...
TCGTGGTCGGACGGGGGCGATGACCGCCTCAGGTAGTTCGCCGAGCCCGGTCGCGCACGATCCGGCGTGACGGAGCGCGGCGGGGTCTGCTCGAACGAGACGCGCTCGCCCTTACGCCGCCCGTGACGCTCCTGAAACTTTCGCATCCGCTCCGCCGTCGGGGACTTCGTCGACGCCCCCGAACGGGGTTGCGGGGTTTCGTCGAAGAAATGCGCCTGGCGGAGGGGCGGCGCGGTCGCCGGTGGTGGCGCGGCGGTCGGCGGCCGGTACACGCTCGCGATGGGGGAACGGTGGGACGTCGCGGATCGGCGCGGCGGCGGCGGCGAGGGCGGCTCCTGCGACGCCGTGTACCACCTCCTCCCCGGCGCCGGTTCCTCACCCTCGCGCCGCTTGCCCGCGCTGGACGCGCGCGCCGCCGTCGCGGATGTGAACCCCGCGTTCACCGCGGTCTTGTTCGCGGCGAGGATCCTTCGTTTGGTCGCCGCAGCCTTCTCGGCGACGGATTTTCTGGGCGTGCTCGGCCGCTCGGGTCGTCGTGCGTCGTTGTTGTAGTGCTCCGCGACTGACTCCGCCGCCGCCGCAGCAGACTCTGCCGCCAGGTTCCTCTCAACCTCCGGGACGCTCACCCTGCGCCGCGGGAAGCTCGAAGCCTCCCATGTGTTATCCCTGGGAACCTCGCCGATGCGCGTGGGTTTGAACGGGACGGTCGGGTGCAATCCGCCGGCGCCCGGCCGGTCCATGTCCTCCGCGAGCTTCTCCTGCCACCCGGATAAAGCCTCCGCGGCGGCTGCTCTGACCGCGGCTTCCGCCTTTTCCTCGGCGGACTTGGCCATGATGCTCGCGCCGAGGCGCACGGGTCGTTCGGGACGAGGCGGGGTCTTCGTGGGGTCGGCGGCGTCGTCGTCGTCCACCGGCGCGGGCTTCGGGTGGTATCCCCACCCGTTGCTCGGCTCCTCCTCGGGATCCTCAAAGTCGTCCCGCGAGACTTCGCCGTTCTCGAGGTGCCCGAACCGTTCCAGGACCCTGTGCGGGGAGGCGTCCGGCGGTGGCGGGGGAGGTAGCGGTGGCGCGGGGCGTCCCATGCCAATCTCGGGCATGTACGGCGTCTCGGGGTCCCAGTACTGCTGCGACGTTCGCGGCGGATGCCCGTCGTAAAAGACCCTCACGTCCTCGAGCAAACCGAGCACCACTCCGGGCACGCCCGCGGCGACGTCGTCGTGGTTGAACAGGAACCTCTTGGACATGAACCTGTGCCTCGCGAGCCGTTCACACGCCCTGCGCACGTTCGCGATCTTGGTCCCGTGACTCTTCGGCGGGCGGAACACGCCGATGACCGGCACGCCCTCAATCGCGGCGACCAAATCGCAGAGCAGTATCCCGGTGGACATCTCCGGGCACAGCGCGGCGAACGCGCACCGGAGCCGCTCGGCGTCCAGGAGTTTCATCTCGTGGAGCCATCGGGTGATGCTCGACTCCAGCCGCTCGATGGAGGCGTCGGAGTACGCGAGGGCTTCGTACCCGTTGAGCGCGCGGCCGCGTTCGTCCGTCTTGTTGAACCCCTTCGACGCGGTTCCGTTTTTTGGAAACTTCTGGACGCTCTTTGGCGCGCCCACGGCTGGCACGGGGACGAACTGGTACTTGCTCGACGTGCGCGTCGGGTCCGACCCGAGCTTCGCGTCGTGCGCGGGTGATCCCTTGACCACGCCGACGACCGGTGACCCGCCCGTGACGGCGACTTCGTCCCCGCGGGGCGACGAATCTCGGTCATCGGTTCCTTCCACCGCGGCGGACTCGAACCTAAGCCTCTGCACCGAGGGTGGATCCGCGGGGTTACGGGCCTTCCAGTCCGCGGGCGCGGCGCCCCTCGAGTAGCTCCGCTGCTCCGGGATCGCGTGTTTCACGTACCAGAGCAGGCCGAAGATGTTCTCGCGCATGCCCTTGAGCATGCCCTCGGTGGACCAGGTGAGGTTCGGGGGTATGGGCCCGGGCATCGTGCGCAGGGGAACGAGAGCGCGCTCCACGTTCGCGCGCGCCACCGCGAGCGTCCGCGGGCACCGATCGCGTCGGCCCAGCGGCGGCGCACCCACGAGGACGGTCATGAGATCCGAGAGTAACACTCCGTTGCGCAGCGGGTTGTTCAGTAAATCCGCGGCTTCCTCCCGCGCCAACACGCCGAGCCGGAGGGACCGGAGCCACTCCCGCACCTCGTCGTCGCGCTGCCTGGCGGGAGGCATCGGAGGCGGAGGTCCCTCGCGGTACTCGAAAACCACCGGCACGTTCCCAGCCTTGGCTGCGGCCCTCGCGGCCTTCTCCGCGAGGGTGTCCACTTTCGTCCGCCGGCGAATCGGGGATTTCGCAGGCCTCGCGCGGTTTGGGGACTTGAAGTGTCGAGCAGACGCCGGGCCGCCCGCCGCCGCCCGCGGCGAGTACGCGCGGTAGTCCGGCGCGGGCGGGTCCTCACCGGGCCGCGGGGCGGCGCGCGCGGGGCGGGGCGAGACGCTCCTTGCGCGCGTCGAGTGTGGGGAATTGTTAGAGTGGATCCCGTGCGGCGATCCCATCATCGGCGCGGGTGACTTGTCGCGGAACCGAGGCGCCGACGTGGCGCGCCTCCTCGCGTCGCCGCCCTCGTTCGGCGACACGTACCCCGAGTTGGTGAAGGCCGGGCGCTTCTTGAGGTCATCCTCGCTCCGACGCGGGTGCTTGAGCCTCGACTTGTCCACGTTCGGTGACCGGTCGCCCATAGGCGACCGCCGCGCCGTTCGACTGAGCGGGCGCGCGGGACCATTCGAGAAGGAAAAGCCGCGCCTAGTCGCCGATACCCTCTGCGCCGCGTCCGCGAGCGGTGACGGGACGCCGCGGTCCTTGAGGGTGGTCCCCGGCCGTGCCCTGCGCCAGTCGTGGCCGCTGACGTCGGTGTCGAAGCTGAGCTCCGCGGCGGGCGCGGACGATCTGCTCTTCGTCGATCTGCTCTTCGTCCCCGTCTTTGTCCCCGAGCGGAGCGAACCGCCATCCGCCGTCGGGCTCTTGTTCCCCGCCAACCGCGTATCGACCCTTCGCGAAACCACGCACCGCTCGCGCCTCGCCGGGAACCCTTTATACGCGAGCTTGATGTCGTGAAGGAGCCCCCACACCACCTCGGCGTCGCCCTTGGCGATCTCGGCGGCGGACCACAGGTACCTGGCGTTGGTCACGCCACCCCGCCGCAGCGCCGCGAGCGCCTTGTTTATGTTGTGCATGCACTCCTCCTTGACCTTCGGCCGTTGGATCAACCCCCCCATGAACGCACCCTCCAGCAGGCACACCAGATCGCCCAATAAGATACCCTTGGCCGCCTCTGCCTGCACGTGCGCCGCCTTTGGCAGCCGCGTGATTTCGCACCCGCCGTGCTTACCCTCCACCACGTCGGCGCCCGTGACGTCCAAACCGAGGGACACGAGCCACACCACGAGGCTCTGCTGGTTCGGGTTGAGGTCCACGATGGACATCTTGCCGCTCCAAGCCTGCGCCGCCTCGCCGGAAGTCGGATAACCCGCGGCGTACGCAGCCACCGGGGAGCCGCCGTGACCCTCAAACGCATAGCCGTAAGCGTTTCTCTCCAGCGCACCCTTGTTTTTGGTTTCAGGCGGCGCCGTCTCCGTCTCCACGTCCGCGTCCGCGACGTTTATCTTCTCCGCCGCGCTCCTCGCAGCCTCCCTGACGGCGTCCTCGTCGCGCGGATGGGACCTTTCCGCGGTGTCCGGGTAGGACCTATCCGCGGCGTGTTGTCCCACCCTAGGCTGTTGTCCCACCCTAGGCTGTTGTCCCTTGGGCGTATCCGCGGCCCACTCGCTCAGCGACCCCTCCGGCGACCCCGTCGTTCCCTGCCTAAAAGACCGTGGTGGCGACGCCGGGAACTCGGGGCGCGTCTTGGACGGCGATAGGTTCGAGTTCCGCGCGAACCTGGAGAGGACGTTGGACGCTGGATGCGGGCCGCTCGCCACGGGGCTCGCGGGTATGGATCGGGAGAGAGCCTCGAGGGCGCGGGTGCCCTTCGCGCTGGGCGCCGGCGAGGGTTCGTGAGGGACCCCACGGGATTCGCCCCCGAGGGCGTCGCGCATGAAGTCAAGGACGCGCACCGTGGCGGGCAGGTCGCCCCTCGCGATCCTCGCCGCCGTCGCGCTCACCGCGACGAGCATCTCGGTCCTGTCCACGCGTCGCCTCGGTCCTCCGGGTGAAGTCGCAGTGCTAGCGGTGCCCCGGTCCTTGTTGCCACCCAGGGGAAGGTCCGCGTGCTTGGCGAGCGCCTCCAGCGCGAGCTCGAGCCGTTCGGCGTCGGCGTATTCGTCCGAGACGCCCGTGCCGACGCGGTCTCCCGGCTGGGGGACGGACTGCGGTCCGAGCAGCATGGCCGCGAGCTCGCAGATCACCTCGCCGTCGCGCAGGTCCTCGGGCTTGCTCGCGAGCAAACATCTGCGACCGGGGAGGGTGTTGACCCAGTACACCAGCCGCTGAGCCTGGGATTGGGGAAAGACGCGGGGGCACTCGCGGGGGTCAGGCTCGGGGAGGAGGAGGCTCGACGCAATTTTCGGGCTGGTTAGATTAACATCGCGAGCGGGATCGGGCCCGGTTCGGCGCCCCCGGCTCGCGCGGGCGTGGACGCGCGATGATTCGAACGGTGCCGGTGGGTTCAGTCGGCGCGTGAGACGTACCTCTTGCTCGAGGGCCTCCTTTGATTCGCCGCGTGTGTCTTGGCGCGACATGACGGCGTCACAGACCCGCCCTGCAGCCGGCAGGTGGCGCCCGGCAGATTGTAATCAACACGTGCTCCAACGGGCTTTGGGGCGTCCACGCGGGCGGGTTTCGGGGCGCCTGCGCTAGGGTTCGGACGCACGCCACGCGCCACGCGTATGCAGGCCCGGCTCCACTCCACGAACCGGCACGCGCGAGCGTCAGTGCCGCTATGGGCGGGTCTTCGAGCCGGCGAGAGCCGATTTTCAACATCAAGAATTCGTTTTGGTTATGGGCACTGGCAGACTTTTGGAGCTTCACTTGTATAACAGGACATCGTGTATAACAGGACAAACGACGACGACGATAACACGAAGTACGCCTCCTACGCCGCCGCCGCGGGTTCGAACTTCCGCCCGTCTTCGCCGAAGATGTACCGAATGTACTTGTTCACCCAGTTGAGTTTCGCCGCTTCGCCGTCGGTTTTCCTGTCCTCAATCGCGCAGCTCGGCTTGCCGCTCTCGGGATCCTTGACGCACTGGGTGTAATCGGGCGCGACGAGGACCCCAGCGCCCGCGCCGCACTCCGCGATGCACGCGCCGAGCCTGCTGTGCTCGTACCCCTCGGTCTTTAAGATATCGTGCGCGACCATCTCGCCCATCTGCCACGCGAACTCGCCAGCCTTGGGATGCGGCTTGCCCCCAACCGCAATGCCGCAGCAGTCGCCCACGCAGTACACCCCATCCTTGCCCTCCACGCCGTTCGTCGCGATGTCCACCGGGACAAACCCGCGAGTGTTGCACGTTCCGGTAGCCTTCACGAAATCGGGCGCGCGCTGCGGGTAGACGGACCAGATCTTAGAGCAGGTCATCGAGTCACCGTCTGCGAATTTTGCGACGGCGCCGTCCTCGACGGACGCGATCGCCTTCTCGGGGATGAACCGCACGTTCTTCTCCTCGAACAGTCGCGTGAACACTGCCCTCGCGGGGTCCGGTAAAGGCCACGCGACTGGGGCGGTGACGACGATGTCCACCTTGTCCCTGACGCCCGCGCGGCGAAGGACGTCGTCCGCGATGAACGCAGCCTCAAACGGCGCCACGGGGCACTTGTAGGGAACCGCGCCGATGGCGACGAGGAGGGTCTGGGTTTCGCCCGCGCGGGCCTTGGCGACGATGTCATGAACGTCGGATCGCTGGCGTTCGATGCTGTCGTGCGAGTACATGTCGAGCGTGTCCGCCATGCCCGGGACGGAGGACGGATCGCCCACGACTCCGGGGGAGAGGACGAGGTGGTCGTACCCGAGGGCGGTGCCGTCGCCGAGGACGACCTTCTTGCCCTCCATGTCGAGCGACGCCACGTCGGTGTCTAGCAGCATAGACACGCCCGGGAACTGCGCCCCGCACTTGCTCAGATCCCACGTGGTCTTCTCGGTGTCAACCCGCCCGGCCCACGCGTACTGCCACGTTCCGCCGATCGTAAAATACGACTTGGCGTCAACGACGGTGACGTCGAAGCCCGAGTCCTTCGCGTCCGCGAAGGCCTTGGCGCATCCGAGGCCGCCGAAGCCGGCGCCGATGATGATTATTTTTTTGGGCATAGCGTTGCAGAGAGGGAGGACGTCGGCGCAAGCCTGCGCTTGGAGTGTCTTTTGGTTTATTACTGTGTGCCCATTTTGGTTGTGCCGGGGAGTCGTTGTTAACATTTATCGTGAACGAGTGACAAATAGACAGAGATCTTAATCATAATTGTAAAAGCATTCGAACTGAAAGCGCGTACTCGTAATAGCCTCGCTGTGATTTTAACGCCGCGCTCAGGCTGCAGCAGCTACTCCACTCGAAGGCCGACCTCCACGTCAAGAAATGGGACATCCTCATCGCGTTTCGTCGTTCACAGCCTCCCCACAGCTTTGTAGTGCGCCACGCTGCTGTTGCAGATCTGCACGAACTTGTCGGCGTCCAGGGACGCGCCTCCCACGAGAAACCCGTCGATGTCGCTGTACTTGGCCAGGTCTTCGCAGTTGCCGTCGTTCACGGACCCTCCGTACTGGATCCGCGTCGCCTTGGACACCTCCTCCGACACGTTATCCACCAGCCACTGGCGAATGGCGGCGTGTACCTCCTGCGCTTGCTCCGGCGTCGCCACCTTACCCGTGCCTATCGCCCAGATGGGTTCGTACGCGATGACAACCTGGGAACCCCACGACGAGTGCTCCCTGTCGTCGATCTCGTCCGCCACCGCGCGGAGCTGCGCGAAGATGACCTCCAGCGTCTTCCCGCCTTCCCGCTCCTCCAGCGACTCGCCGACGCACACGATCACGTTGAGGCCGTGATACCTGGCGTGCGCCACCTTTTTGCCCACCGTGGAGTTATCCTCGCCCAGCAAAGTCCTGCGCTCCGAGTGGCCTATGATGACCCACGGGACGTCCAAATCCTCCAGCATCTCGGCGCTAACCTCGCCGGTGAACGCACCCGTGTCCGAATCGTAGTGATGAGTCGGGTCCTGGAGGTTGTATTCCACCCAGGCGTTCTGTGCCGCCACCTTGAACCTCTTCGCGTCCAGCGCCTCGACAGCCTGGTCGATGTACAAAAACGGTGGTGCCACGACGATATCCACGTTGTCCGCGATCTCACCCGCGTTCAGCCCCTTGCACAGCTCCGCTATACTCTCCCGATTTCCGTTGCACTTCCAATTTCCTCCCACGATAAATCGGCCGGTTCCCTCGTTCCTCACGACGAGCGACGTGCGTGCGAACGCGCGTGGGGTCTTCGAGGCGCATCGCGTGCGGAAACCCGCGTGAGACCCGCCGAGGCGGAACGCGGAATGTGTCAGGGAGGACGTCATCGCTCCAGACGGGGTGCGTGCGGGAGTGTTGCTTACTCCGTGACACACCGATCGTGCTATCCTGTCACGCGAGATGATGACACATCAGGGATCCTTGAGCAAATACAGTATAATTATGACGTTTCAATGGGTTTCAGTCAGAAATGGCGCATAAAACTCTAAATCCCACGAGCTATAACGAACTGTGTACTGTAGTGCTGTTGGAATCAGAGAAAGAAAAGATGAGTTTGGATATTAAAAAGTATGACCACTCGCCAGTCGTTTAATATATACACGTCGCCGCTCGAGTTCCCGAGAACCTAAACAGCACTGATGGACTCCTGACCCGCTCGACGCGACGTGAGCAGACTCCGGGCCATCAACCCGAGTTTCACGAGGCAGCAGAACGAGACGAAAACACCTACGAAGGTGAAGCCGCCGAACATCGCGGGCATGTCATCCGACGTGACGTAATCAGACCCCTTGGCCTGACCTGGTGTACCCTCGCTGGACGGGTCGTTGGTGTAGTTCGGATCCCGTTCGAGGGCCTTGGAGAAGTCCTGCCACGACTCGCCGATCTGAGCCTCCCAAGAGGCGCCGAATCCGACGGATCCAGAGCCCTTCCAGATGTTCAGGATTTCGGCGATTGTCGTCGCCGGGCGCCTGTCCAACAAAAACTTGATCACGAGCTCGCCGATGCAGTTGTTCCTGCAGTCGTCGTACCCGGCGTCCTGCATCTCGCGAATCATTTTGTTGTCCACGGAGTCCTCCCCCATGTCACCAATCTTGAACGCGGCGTTCCCGGGCAGGCCGCAACGTTCTTTGCACTGCGTGTTCTTCTGCGTCCACTCGTTAGGACCGTTGTAAGGCGTGGTCCAGCCGGTGACGGCGGGCATGATCGTGTTCATGGCGTAGTACTCCGCGTCGCCCTCGCCGAAGCCGTTCAGGTTAAACCCGGCGCCGCGCATGGGATCCATCCCGGGGCACCCCGCGCCGTAAACCTTTTCCTCGATCTCAGCCTGCGTGTACTCGTACCCGTTGCCGCACGCGTAGAAGACGACGACTTTTTTTACGAGCCGGAACTCGGCGGGTAAATCGGCGAACGCCGCGATGGTTTTGGACGCGTACACGTCATCGATTCCGCACTTGTTCTCCACGGTGACGTCGATGGTGTCGAAACGAACGGCCGGGTCGACGTCGCCGGAGACGAGGCCTTGTTGGAGACAGTGGATGTACTCGTGCATGACGACCTTGACGCCGAACGAATTGCTGTCGGATTCGACGAGGTGGTTTTCGTCGTCGGGATCGAACGGCCTGAGGTAGATGGTGCAGATGCCGGTGCCCCACATCAGGTCCGCGCCGCCGTCGGGGTTGGGCTTGGACATCTTGTCGTTGATGTTCTCCATCTGGGACATCATCGGGACGGCTGGGCAGAACCCAGGGCCACCCCACATCCACGACACGATTAACAACGGGCCAATTATGCCAAGCAGCAGAATAACGGCGAGCACGCCGGATTTCCACGTCATCGCGGGGATGGCGCCGGTGCCTTTAGACATGTTCGCGTCGCTGGTCGTTGAGCGAGGGGACATAAAGGGGACTAGCCTGCGCATTATGATATGCCGGACAAGTGTGCGCTGACTCAGAACCACGCCAAAATCTGAAAAACGTGGAAAAACGTGCAAATTTTAGACGACACAATTGAAACGCTCTCCGAATTCAGATTGAACATGTGATTAACAGTTAGGAAATATATGTCAGTTAGCAAATACAGAGTTGACTTGTCCAAGGTATTATGATAGTGTTACATGGGAATTCAGTTACTCTTATATTTTCAACCTCAATTTGCGGCAAATACGGTTGAAACTCGGGAGTTGGCTGCTTGGGCCGTTGACAACGTCAGATTCAGATTAGCACCAAGATGCCGGGCCGCACGCCCCCGCGGAAGGCTTCGAGGAACTCTGGATCCGGCTTTGGAAAGCGCTTCAAGGTCGCCAAGATGCCGTTCAGCCCCGAGCCCGCGGAGAAGAAGAAGAAGGACGGCAAGGGCGCGTCAGCGGGTTCGCGCGACCGCGATGGGTCCGCCGGGAGATCAAGGAAGGCCACGGGGAAGGGCCGGGGAAGGAACGGGAAGGCGAACGTCGACGAACCGGTGAATAAGGTGCGCCGAACATCTCGCGTTTTCAAGGATAGATACATCGCGGCGCTACGAACGCGTCGCCCCCGCCCCCGATCCTCGCACTCCACCCGAACGGACGCGACATCTGAGCGGACATATCGGGTGACAACGACACATCTAACCTCCGCCGTCCCTCCGTCTCCGCCTTCGCAGTACGGCGTGTGCAAGACCAGGATTAGCACGCAGCTGTCCACCATTCGAAGAGAGCAGCACCACATCGACGCGTACGAGATGGACGGATGGAAGGGAGCGAGGTGCGCGCCGCGTCCCTCGAACCACGACCCTGACTCTCCCGTCATGATGACCCACCCACCCAACCCTGACATTCAAATCCACCCATCCGCGTCACCACCCGCAGCCGCGAGAAGCTCCGCCCCGCGGACGAGATACGCAAGTCGCAGGTCAAGATCTTCAACTGCAAGATCAAGGTCCGCGAGCTGTTCCGCGGCATCGACATGGACACCGGCGAGCTCAGCTTCAAGGGCCACATCGAGGAGGACACCGGCGAGGTGGATGTCGAGGACGTGGTGTGCGCGACGTGCCGCGACGGCGACGCCGACGACGACAACGACATCCTCATCTGCGACGGGTACTGCGACCGCGCGTTCCACCAACACTGCGTGGTACCCAAGGTGCGAACCGAGGATATCCCCGACGAGTGGCTCTGCCCGCTGTGCGACGCGCGGGTGGATGCTTTTTACACCCTCAACGCGGACTTTGACCTCGAGCTGGACGCGGCGGATGCCACCTGGCGCGACGTCTTCCCCGAGGAGGCCGACCTCGACTCGCGAAAGGAGGGACCCGGGCAGGCGAACGAGCCGAGGGACGGTCCGCCGAAGAATGGCCTGTTGGACGAAAACTGGGGCAGCGACGAGGAGTCCGACGAGGACTTCGCAGCGGGCGCGGACGGCGACGACGGGCGCGACGACGAGGACGAGCCGCTCTCAGGGTCGGCGCACTCGGACTCGGACGGCGACGACGACGGGGACTCGGGCGAGCGGCGGAGGATGCGCGACGCCATGAACACCGACGCTGAAGTGTGCGTCGGTAAGCGCCGGAGGCATGTGGTGGATTACCGCAAGCTGAACGACGAGATGTTCGGCGACGACGAGGCTTTCGAGGGGGAGGCGGAGGATGAGCGGAAAGGCGGCTGGGGTCCGTCGAGCCCGCGGGGTAAGGCGAAGGGCGGCGTCGCGATCGATCGAGGGGGCGAGGGGCGCGCTCGTAAGAGGGCGAAGCGGGTCAGCGCGGGCGGGATCGGGCTGTCGGGCGGCGGTAAGCGCGCCGCCCCGACCCCCGCGTCCCAACGAAGCCCGAGGGCGACCTCGAGGGCCAAGGCTGGCGACGAGAAGACGCCGAAGAAGAAATTCCCCGACGGCGTTCGCGCCGCGCTGGAGGCTTCGTTCCACGCCAACAGGTTCCCCTCGCACGACGAGATGGTATCCGTCGGGAACTCTATCGGGTTGACCGACCACCAGGTGAAGGTGTGGTTCCAGAACCGTCGGCGACCGAAGAAGCCCCGGGGGGACAAGGAGAATAAAACCCCGGCGCCGACGTCTCCGTGAATCGCGACTTCAACGAAACGTCAAAACGCACGCACGACGGCTAGATTTATCCCTCATTATGGTTACATATCCACGATGGCGAACGTACAAGTACTTCGCGCGCTAGCTAATCATGCCTCCTCGGCCGGCGCCTCCTGCGGTTTCTCCTCAGTCTCGCCCTCGTCCGCGGCGGCGACTGCCTCCTCCTCGTCCGCAACCGCCTCCTCCTCGTCGTGGTCGCTCTCGCCCGGCGCGGCGTACCCGCCTCCGAAGAGCCCAGCCTTCTGCGACTTGAGGTTATCGATCTCATCCTGCATCTCCCGCCGCTGGTCCAGCAGTGACCAGATCATGTTATCCTTGACCTCCAGCAGCCGCGCGAGGGCGTCGCGCTCCTTCACGGCGGCTGTGTATAACCGAGCCTCACGCTCAAAGTCCGACGCGTCCACGTCCGCCGGCTCCGGCAGGGGACGACGCGCGAGTCTGTCGCACGCATCGTACATGGCCTGCACGTTTCGAAAGGATCGATCGAGGAGGGTGGACACGGGCCGCGGTCAGCGGGAAGAGTGATGACGGGAAGAGGCGTATCCGAAAAGGAGAGGGGGTAGCAAACGGCATTTGGCGATGTTACGGGGCCTCGTTCGTCGAGGGGCGCGCTTTTACTCACCCTGTATCTTCCGAGGAACTCCGCGGTGTGCGCATCCGGTGCGGACGTGACCGCGTCCACTTCCGACGCCAGCGTGTTAATGGCGTCCGCGTGCCTCGCCAGCTCGTCCACCTCGCGTTGGATGCGCATCATCTTCAGCGACTCCGAGCTCTCCAACCGCTGCGTCGCCTCCAGCGCCTCGCTCTGAATCTCCCTCTCCATCACGCCCTTGACGTGCGAAACCTCCAGCATCCTCGCGCGCAGGCGGCCGATCTGGTGCTGGATGTGGTCGCGCTTCGCCAGCAGCGTGCCGTTCACGGCGTAGTGCAGCGTCCGTCGGCAATTAGCGGCGTACGCAGCCATGTGCTCGGGGCTGACGAGCACCTCTGGCGGGGGACCGCCGAGCGGCATGCCGGGCATGGGCGGGGGACCGCCGGGGAGGTACTTGCCTCCGAAGCTGGCATCGGGGGCGATGGGTACGCCTTGGACACCCATGTTGGGGGACACGTCGACGGTGTGCCCTCGGGTCAATGGGTGTCGAACGTTCCGATGTTTTTGGTTTTTGGGTCGCGGGCACCAACGGCTCGTAAAGAAAATAAACGCCCATCATACTTCATTGGACTCTGCGCTTAAGGGCCATGGTGGTCGGCGGGCGCCCGCGATGCGTCGTTTGCCTTAAGCTCGAGGTCAGGGATCGCACCATTCCTCCGCACATCCGATGCCACAGGTGCGACGGGCCGTTCTACTGCGGACGCGAGTGCCAGCAGAAACACTGGCATCACGGCGGGCACCGAGAGAAGTGCCGGCTGACTCGGCTCGAGATGGGATGGTTCCAGGGAGACGGGCAGAACTCCCTGCCGCTTCCGCCGAGGGATTCAGCTCACGATCTCGTGCACGCGAAGAAAGGGTGGGCGCCGCCGGGTGGCTGGCAGCAGCCCGACGGCAGAAGGGAGCTCGCGCTGGAGGAGCCGACGCAGGGAGGAGAGGCTGAGGCGTTTGATGCCAATCACCGTTTCGGCGGAGGCGGGGAGGGCGTCGGCGCCGTGGTGTTCGGCCAACACGATGCGCGTGAAAACCGGCTCAACAAGGCCATGCGGAACGGGGCGAAGACGGGGTAGGTACGTGCCAGCGGGCGGGGGATGGGGCCAGGCGACGCTGATAAACCCGAGGGGAAGAGGTAGCCGAGAAGAAGCGGCGAGGAGGTGAAACAAGTCGTAGCTAGTCCGTCACTCCGCCACGCCGTACAGCGCCGAGTACTTTTTGTTCAGGTGCTCGACGTAGATGCCCGGGTCCAGGGGCGCGCCGGTCACCGCCTCGCACAGCTCATCCGCCGAAGGATAGAGCGAACCGACGTTGTGAATCTTCTCCCGGAGCCAGTCCCTGATTGGCGTGAACTTACCCGCGGCGACGAGGTCGTCGAAGCCGTCGATTTCCTCCTTCGCCTTGGCGTAGAACTGGCACGCGTACATGGCACCGAGGGTATAGGACGGGAAGTATCCGAAGCTGCCGTCGGACCAGTGCACGTCCTGGAGCACCCCGAGGGTGTCAGTCTCGGGGACCACGCCGAGTAGTTCCTCCATCTTCTCGTTCCACAGCGCCGGCAGATCCGCCACCGTCGCCTTGCCGCCGAACAGCGCGCGCTCCAGCTCGAACCTCAGCACCACGTGCATGCTGTACGTGAGCTCATCGGCGTCCACGCGGATGAAACCCGCCTTGGCCTTGTTGATGAATCGATACAGGTCATCCGCGGCGACGTCTTTCGTCTCGGGAAAGTTTTCGTGAAACTTGGGCGCCATCGCGGTCCAAAACTCCGGGGACTGGCCGACGTATCGCTCCCAGAACAGCGACTGCGACTCGTGGATGCCCATGGAGAGCGCGCGCTGCACCGGAAGCCCATCCTGCTCTTTGTTCAAACCCTGCTCGTAAAGAGCGTGGCCCACCTCGTGCACGGTGCCCATGACCGCGTCCATGAAGACAGCTTCGTCGTATCTGGTCGTAATTCTCACGTCGTGAGGGCCGGCGCCGCCCGTGAAGGGGTGCACGGACCTGTCGAGTCGCCCGGTCTCGAAGTCAAAGCCCATCGACGCCGAAACGTGCTTGCAGAAGGCTTCCTGCGCGTCCTCCGCGAACGTACCGGACTCCAACGCCGGGGGATGCGCGAGGGGCTTCGCGGCGAGGATCTTGGCAATGACGGGCACGAGCTTCGTCCTGAGCTCGCCGAAGATCTCCGTGAGCCTCTCCTCGGTCATGCCCCGCTCGAACTTGTCCAGGAGGTAATCGTACGGGCTGACACCGGGGTCGGCGCACTGTGACGCCATCTCCTTCCTTAAATCGACGAGCTCCTCGAGCACGGGCGCGAACGAGGACCAGTCATCGTTGGCCCTGGCCTTCACCCACGCGGCGTACCCTTTGGCGCCGAGCTCTGCCTCCTTCGCCTTGAGCTCGGCGGGGAGCCTGACGGCGTCGTTGTAGTCCCTCTTCGCGTCGCGGATCACGGCGGCGCGCCACGGGCAGCCCTCAGCGGCGCCTGCGGACTCCGCCGCGGAGATCGCTTCGCCCATCTTATCGGAGGTTGCCTCGTTGTGCACGAGCTCGGCGAGCGCGGCTTTCTGCGCGCCCCTGGCCTCGCTGGCGCCCTCGGGCATCATGACTAGCTCGTCCCACGTGATGATACCCTCGATGTCGCCGAGGGCGGAGAGCTTCTTCAGCCTCGCGGTGAGCGCATCGTACGACACGAGCGCCTCGCCCTCGAGAGGGACGCTGGCAGCAATGGCTCGCATCTTCGCCGATGCAGAGCGGGTAGTGGAGTGGACGCGCCTGGTGGAGGATGCGAGCGGGTTCGACCGCTTCGACGCCGAGAGGACGACGCGTCGGAGTGCAGACGATGCGATTGACTGCATGTGGGGGCGTGGGAAGCCCTGCGTGACGCGCGAAAGTGTCGCCGACGACGTCGATCGAGGTCGACGTGTACAATCGCCTTCGTAGATAGCGATCAGCCGATCAGCCGTATTCTATTTGTCACGATCCAGTGTTGAATCCCTGTAGTGCTAGCCGCCTCCCGGACCTCACACTAAGGCGCGTCACGCCAACTGTTCGCCAGTGACTCCGGACCAACCTCCGAGCACTTACCCGACGAACGGGACGAGCGAGGGAACCCCGCTTCGAGTCCAACACACGGCGCGAAGCACTCGAACGCTCGGTACGTTTTTGGAATCAGAAACGAACGGATTCTGACGACCTTCCGGCTCACGAGAGATGGCTGCGAGGACGGGGAACTGGATCAAGCGCCTCGAGCTGGTGGACAGGGCGTGGGGGGTGCTCGACAAGTACAATGACGGCAGCGTCACGATGGAAGACCTGATGGAGGTGTACGACGTGAGCCTGCACCCCGACGTGTGGGCGGGCAAGATCACCGAGGAGGAGGCGATCACAGAATTCGCGGTGCAGTGGGACCACGACAAGAGCGGCAACATCACGCAGAGCGAGTTCATCGACTACTACCGCGGCGTCAGCGCCTCAATCAAGGATGACGAACACTTCGAGGAGCTCATCAAGTCCGCGTGGAAGCTCCAGGACAGCGACGAGCCCGACGACGGCATGTACGGAGCGGCCCGACACAGGCCGGTGACGGAGCCCCCGCCGCGGATCACGGTAGACCAGGAGGCGGACAACCTCCAGACGATGCTTCGAAAGCGCCTGGAGGTCCTCACCGGGTTTGCGGATGAGCCCACGCAGGCGCACAAGGTGAAGATGTTCTTCAAGAAGTACGACGAGGACGGCAGCGGCGACTTGCAGTTTCCCGAGTTTGACAAGGCCATTGTCGACATCCTGATCATCGACGAGGACTCCAAGGCGACGATGAAGGCGGGGCGCCGCGCGCTATTCGACCGCTACGACAGGGACACCACCGAGGACCTCTCCTACGAGGAGCTCGCGGACGGACTTTTCCACCTCAAGCCGCACCCGCTGGCGGACGTGGAGTCCCGGCGCCTCATGGACAAGATTCGGAACGGGATCATCACCGTGGAGGGCATCAACGGCCTCCGGTACTTTGGCTCCAACCTCCGGACCATGGACGACAGCCAACTCGGGTACGTGTCCATCGACGAGCTTTGCCTCTGCATGAAGGACGTCAAGGTGCACCTCGCGGACAACGAGAAGAAGCTGTTGCTCAAGTTCTTCGAACTGCCCTCTCACCCAAAGGACACCATCGACATCACCGAGTTCATGCGGGGCATCCGAGGCAAGATGCCGAAGAGTCGCATCGAGCTCCTGGAGCGCGTGTGGAGGGAGAAGATCAACCGCCGGGGTGCCGCAAAGGTGCCGGTGGCGGAGGTCCTCGGGCTCATCGACTTCACGCACGACCCCGACGTCTTCACGGGCCGCCTCTCCAGGGAGCAGGCCGTCAGGGACTTCCCCGAGCTCTGGGACAAGAACCACGACGGGTTCATCAACTGGAACGAGTTTGTCGACTTTTACCGCGACATCTCCGCCGGGTTGGAAGAGGACGCGCACTTCGAGATGACTCTGAAGAACGCGTGGAACTTTACCTTTGTGACGCGCCAGGTAGTCAAGGTGGAGGGGCGCAGGGTGCTCGTGACGCACAAGAACGGGCGCACGCAGTACGTGGACTTCGAGGTGCCGGAGGGTGAGTACTTCGCGCCGGATGACCTAGCCTTCATGAAGAAGAAACTGTTCTTGAAGGGCGTCAAGGATCTCCTGCACGTGCGGGATGCCGGCTTGACGCCGGAGAAGCCCAAGCACGGCGCCACCTCGAGGGGCATCGTGAGCGAGCAAGCCATGGGCTACGGATCCATGAGAGCCGGGTAGGAGAGGCGGCGTGGTGGGAATCTCGACGGGTGCCGTCGATGGCGCGTGAAGCGATGAGGTGCGAAGGATGCAGAGGCGTCGATTTTGTCATGAGACTGAAATATTCGCGTAAACGAGGACATTGCGGCTGGCCCGTCCGGTGGTGCGTCGCGTCAGATGTTCGTGAACGTAGAAGAGTGTATTAAAAGGTTCTCGCGTTATCCACAGCCCGCGTCAAATTGTAATATCATCACGCCTGGAGCACGGGCTCCTCGCCGGGTAGCAGCTGGAAGGAAGGGGTGGACTTGGCAATCTCGAGCTCCTCCTCGTTCATGTCCGCGGCGATGGACTCGTACAGGGGGGTGGACATGTATCGCTCGGAGGTATCGGGGAGCATGGTGAGGATGACGCTGCCCTTGGGCGCCTTCGCGGCAACCTTGAGCGCGCCGGCCATGGACGCGCCGCCGGAGATGCCGGTGAAGATACCCTGCGTGGACGCCAGCTTCTGTGCAGTCTCGATCGCCTCAGGGCCGGAGATTGGGACGAGCTCGTCGTAAAGGTCCATCGCCTGCGCATCCTCGAGAACCTTGGGGATGAAGTCGGGGGTCCAGCCCTGGATAGGGTGAGCGGCGAACGCGGGGTGAGATCCCTTGGGTGCGCCGGTGTCCTTCCTTTCAGTCTTGGTGCCGGAGGCGATGAGCGAAGCAGCCTCGGGCTCGAGGAGCACGATCTTGGTGTCGGACCTCGCCGCCTTGAGGACGCGGCCGACACCCTGGAAGGTGCCTCCGGTGCCGTAGCCGGTGACGAAGTAGTCGAGCCTCTTGCCCGCGAAATCCGTGAGGATCTCGGGACCGGTGGTGCTGGCGTGGAACGCGGGGTTGGCGTCGTTCTCGAACTGCCTGCAGAGGAACCATCCGTGCTTCTCGCAGAGCTCTTCCGCCTTGGCGACCATACCGGTGCCCTTGCCAGCCTTGGGCGTGACGATCACCTTGGCGCCGAGCATCCTCATGATCTTACGGCGCTCCACGGAGAAGGGCTCCGCCATGCAGATTACACAGTCGTAACCCCTCTGCGCGCAAACCATGGCCACCGCGATGCCGGTATTGCCGGAGGTGGCCTCGACGACAGTGTCGCCGGGCTTGAGCAGACCCTTCTGCTCGGCGTCGGTGATGACGGCGAGCGCGAGGCTGTTTGGATGGAGAGTATAGGAGGGAGACGGTTGTCAGGTCGACGACTCCAGGGGAACAAAAATATCTGGGCGGCGCCGATTGTTGTTACCCGCGATCGGGCGGGCAGGTTTCGGAACGAAGGAGGGGCAGATGCCGGTTTCGAGGCGCCGGATCGGAAACGCCGTGATGTTTAACAACACTCACCGATCCTTCACGGAGCTGCAAGGGTTCATGAACTCAGCCTTGGCGTAGACCTCGACACCCTTTGGCGCGAGCCTGTCGCTGATTTTCACGATTGGCGTGTTCCCTGTAAACAAAACATGGCATCAGTCTAATTGCCCATACGACGGTTAAAATAAACTCACCTATGGTTTCGAGGATGTTGTCGTAGAGCTTGGCGCGGACGGGAGTAATGGAAGTGAATCTGCGTACGGCAGCCTTCTGGCGGTTCAACCTGACGGCCCTGCCGCCGATGGCGGCCTTCTGGGTAAGGGCGGCGTTGGTGATTGCGTGCATCGTTCCAATGAATCGTCACCCCAAAAAAAAGGGGGTCCACGTCAGAAGTTACAAGTAAGTTTCATCAGAAAAAGCAGAGGACACGTCGACGACCGGCAGACAGAACACATCCTCGCGCGCGCAGCCCGCGAAGGACACCGAACCTCCCGCCCTCTCCCTCCATATCGCACGGAGGACGGTCCACGCGAAGGGCGTCACCCAGGGTCGTCGCGGCGCGGCGAACCAAAGGCGGTGTTCGGCCATTTGAACTCTCTCCCTATCTGGTCTCTCAGATCTTTCGCTTAGGTCAGCGACGAACCGAGTCGTGCCGCCGTCCTGAGCTGCGTCGCGTCCCGTCGCCGACATGTTCGCCGTCACCGCGAAGAGGGCTCTGGCCAATGCCGCTCGCAACGCGACCGTCCCGGCCGCGGGACCCGCCCACGGATGGCTCGCCGCGGACCTCGGGGCGGTCGCGTCGACCGCCTCGCGTGGCGCGGGGGTGAGCACGTGGGCGGCGGCGCGCGCGGCGCTCGCCGCCTCGCGCCGCGGGCTTCTCGTCAATAGCGCCGCCCCGCGCTCGAGCGCGGCAGACGCTGTGCGCAAGGAGTTGCTCGCCATGAGGCGCGCCTTCTGCGCGGAGGCGCCGAAGAAGCCCAACTCTGGGTGGGAGAATTTCCAGCCCAAGGGGGGCAAGCCCGCTAAGCCTTCCAAGCCGGGCGACCCCGAGGCGGCGGGCGCGGGCAAGGCCGCCCAAGAGGCTGCTAAAGAAGCGTCCAAGGGATCTGGATCCTCCTCCTCCTCCGGCTCATCCTCCGGCGGCGGCGGGTGGGGCGGGTGGGGCGGGGATCCCAAGGGCGACGGCGGTCCCAAGACCATCGGCGACCTGCTCTCGTCCCCGATGTTCACCAACATGGCCGCCACGGGCCTGGCGCTCCTCGCCGCGGGTTTCATGTTCCGCCCGATGTACTCCAACGAGTGGGACGTCAAGGAGATCTCTTTCCAGGAGTTCAAGACTGCCCTACTGGAGCGAGGGCTGGTGGACAGGGTGGAGGTGAGCAACAAGACGCAGGCCAAGGTTTACGTCACCCAGGCGCCCAGAGCGCCGGGTTCCGCGCCTAAACCCTCGGGTTCCTTCGCCAGGGAGGCCGGTACCGGCGCGCAGCTCAGGTACTACTTCAACATCGGCTCGCTGGACTCGTTCGAGCGCAAGATGGAGGAGGCGCAGGACTCCATGGGGATCGACCCGCACGAGTTCGTCCCGGTGACCTACCTCAACGAGGTGGCGTGGGGCACCGAGCTCATGAGACTGGCGCCCACCCTGCTGCTACTCGCTGGGTTCGTGTTCCTCAACCGAAGGATGGGGGGCATGCCCGGGATGGGCGGCGGCGGCGGCGGCGGCCCGGGGGGCGGCATCTTCAACGTCGGGAAGGCCACCGTCTCCACCTTGGACAAGAACGCCAAGAAGATCATGTTCAAGGACGTCGCGGGATGCGACGAGGCCAAGATGGAGATCATGGAGTTTGTCGATTTCCTCAAGAGGCCGAAAAAGTACGAGGACCTCGGGGCGAAGATTCCGCGCGGCGCCCTGCTCGTCGGCCCGCCGGGGACTGGCAAGACCTTGCTCGCCAAGGCCACCGCCGGGGAATCCGGGGTTCCGTTCCTGTCCATATCGGGCTCCGATTTCATGGAAATGTTCGTCGGCGTCGGTCCCAGCCGCGTTCGCGACCTGTTCGCCCAGGCCAGGAGCCAGTCACCGAGCATCATCTTCATAGACGAGATTGACGCCATCGGTCGCCAGCGCGGCCGCGGCGGCATGATGGGCGGCAACGACGAGCGCGAGAACACGCTGAACCAGCTCCTCGTGGAGATGGACGGGTTCGGGAGCAAGGAGGGCGTGGTGGTACTGGCCGGAACCAACCGTCCGGACATCCTGGACCGCGCGCTGCTCCGCCCGGGTCGATTCGACAGGCAGATCAACGTAGACCGCCCCGACATCAAGGGCCGCGATCAAATCTTCCAGGTGCACCTGCAGAAGATCAAGCTCGACGCGCCGATCAGCCATTTCAGCGAGAGGCTCGCCGCGCTCACCCCGGGGTTCAGCGGCGCGGACATCGCCAACGTCGTCAACGAGGCGGCGCTCGTCGCGGCGAGGACGAATGACAAGTCGGTGACCCTCACGCACTTTGAATCCGCCGCCGATCGCGTCATCGCCGGCCTCGAGAAGAAGAACAAGGTCGTCAACAAGGTTGAACGAAACACCGTGGCGTACCACGAGGCCGGGCACGCCGTCGTCGGGTGGTTCCTCGAGCACGCGGAACCCCTGCTCAAGGTGTCCATCGTCCCTCGCGGCTCCGCGGCGCTCGGCTTTGCGCAGTACCTTCCCAACGAAAATCTCCTCGCCACGACGCAGCAGCTGACGGACATGATGTGCATGACCTTGGGTGGCAGGGCCGCGGAGGAGGTGATGCTCGGTAAGATCAGCACCGGCGCGCAGAACGACCTGGAGAAGGTGACCAAGATGGCGTACAACCGCGTCGCCGTCTACGGCATGAACGAGAAGGTTGGCTTGCTCTCCTTCCCGTCTGACGACCAGCAGTTCCAAAAGCCGTACTCGCAGGACACCGCGCGGATGATCGACGAGGAGGTTCGCGATCTCGTGGACCAGGCGTACAAGCGCACGGTGGCACTCGTGCGGGAGAAGAAACCGGTGGTCGAGGCGCTCGCGCAGGGCTTGCTCGAGCGCGAGGTGTTGCAGAGGCACGACTTGGTGAAGATTCTCGGAGTCAGGCCGTTCAAGTACGAGGGGCAGCAGAACATCGACATCCTCAACGAGGGCTTCAAGATGCCGGAGCTGACGAAGAATAAGTCCGACGAGGACGCCAAGGATGACATCGCGGCAGATGGAGGCGCAGACGGGGATGCCGGCAAGAAGGTCGACGATGTCCCCGCGGGAGCCATCCCAGTCGCCTCGTAAATCAAAAGTGTCCTCCACCGACGACTTTCTCTGAGACACTTGTCGTCTGTAATTTACAACAATCGTGATTCGTTTATATTCAATCGTTCGACCCATCTCGTGCAGCGTCGGGCGCCCCGCCGCTCGCCTCACCGCCCGTAGCCGGCGAAGGGGCCTCCGGCGCGATCAGCGAACCGAGCCAGCCGAGGAGACCCCGCGGCGGGGGATCCTCCCCCCTCGCCCGCGCCGCCTCCTCCTCGAGCTCCATCCTCCGCAGCCTCTGCCTCTCCCGCCTCGCGTCCTTCGCGCGCCAGTCCGTGAGTTGCGCCATCGGCTCCGGCTCTTGCCGGACGCGCCTCTGCTCCTGGACGATGTCGCGTGATCCCCCCCCGCTCGATCGAAAGTCCCGCCGCGGTCCGAGGCTGTGCACTGCGTCGCTCACGAACCTGTCCACCGCCGCGTCGACGCCGTCGTTCTGGTCCTCGGCGCTTTGATTCGGGGCACCCGGGTTGGGGTTGAACGTGAACTCACTCTCTGTGTCGACACCCCGGTTGGACGCCGCGCCGTTGGACCGCTGCCGCAGCGCCGGCGAGTCCGACTGAGCATCCATCGACGACGCTGAAATCGTCGAGTTCGACCTGCGCTTGGGGACCTGCATGGAGAGCTTGGTGGTGACCACGAGCTCGTCGAACCCGGTGTCCTCGTCGTGCTCTCGGGAGAAGACCTGGTTGACGCACTCGCCGATAACGATCTCCGCCGTGGTGAACACCTCGCAGCCCTCAAGCACGTGCCCACCGACCACGTTGCCCTGGTGATCGGCCAGGGCCATGTGCAGGTGGCACCCGTGCCGCGATATCGTGCCCGTCAGCGAGACGATCTCGAAGCGCTCCTGCAGGCTCACAGTCTCATTCTTGTTCGTGGCGGTCGCGTTGGCCAGGCGAAGACAAATCTGCGGTTTGCGCGCGGTGGAGATGGGATCGGGGTCAGCGGGCACAGCGGTCTGAAAAACCTCCTCGGCAGTGGGAAAAGATCCGGGTCGCGCACCTTCTTCAGCGAGCCGACGCACGTGACGATGCACCCAGCCTCGAGCTTCTCGCCCTTAGCGTACGCCACGAGGCTCTTCTTCAGGTCCTGCCCGGGCGTGAGCCTGAACGCGTGAATCTCCATGACGCGCGCGATCAGTGTTGGCCTGGGTCAGAAATTATGATAGACGACTTGGAACAAAAATTCAGACTCTAACTTTTACGACGTGCGACACAGATAAATGACTGGTCGCCTCCAATCCCTTCCAAAAGTCTTCGCGCGCGTCGCGAGCGAGACGGCAGATGCGCCCCGGGGACGATCGAGCCGGGGAGATGCGGTGCTCTCGGCCCTACATGGTGATCGCAATACTCGTCGCGTGTTGCTCGCGCGTCCCGGGGTCTCTCGCCGCGCCGTTCGCTGACAAGGATGCGCTCAAGGCCGCGGTGAGAAATTGCCTCGGTAATGTGACCTCGGGGGCGAACTGCTGCTCGACGGACCCGAACTGCGCGGACCCGAGCTCGGCACGATGCGGCGCTGCCGGGTGCGACGACATGCCCAACTGGGACACAAACCTGGTGACGGACATGTCCAAGTTGTTCCTTGATTGCGATAATGGCTATTCGGGGTGCGGGGGCGTCGTCTTTGACTCGAGCTCATTCAACGAAGACATCGGCACCTGGGATACCTCCCAGGTCACGGCCATGTATAGCATGTTCAGTAACGCCGCCGCGTTCAACCAAGATATCGGCTCATGGGATACCTCGCAGGTCACGAGCATGTATAGCATGTTCGATGGCGCCGCCGCGTTCAATCAAGATATCGGCTCATGGAATACCTCGCAGGACACGGACATGGCTATGATGTTCGAGGCCGCCGCCGCGTTCAACCAAGCCATCGGCTCATGGGATACATCGCAGGTCACGGCACCCATGTTGGGCATGTTCCGGGGCGCCGCCGCGTTCAATCAAGATATCGGCTCATGGGATACCTCACAGGTCACGAGCATGATGTCCATGTTCGCTAACGCCGCCGCGTTCAACCAAGATATCGGCTCATGGGATACCTCGCAGGTCACGGACATGGCTATGATGTTCGAGGCCGCCGCCGCGTTCAACCAAGCCATCGGCTCATGGGATACATCGCAGGTCACGGCACCCATGTATGGCATGTTCCAATTCGCCGCCGCGTTCAACCAAGATATCGGCTCATGGGATACCTCACAGGTCACGAGCATGATTAACGGGTTCAATGGCGCCACCGCCTGGCAGGCGAGGTACACAAACTGTGGCGCCGGCAGCTCTCACTCCGCGTGCAGCGAGTTCACATCGTACGCAAGCTCGGCCGCCGCAGACCATGGTCCTATCGCCGCGTGGGTTCGCAAGGACAACGCGTGCGACGCCGCCGTGCCTCCGGCCAAAGGCGGCGCCGGCACCTGCACCGATACCCTGGCGAGCGGATCGAGCTGCACGCCGACGTGCGACACCGGGTACACAGTCTCGGGGGCATCGTCGTGTTTGGATCGGGTGCTGACGAGCGCTACGTGCGCCGCGAATCCGTGCGATGCGTCTGGTGCCATCGCCAACGGCAACCTCAACGACTGCACCTCCTCCCTGGCGAGCGGCGCGTCGTGCACCCCCACCTGCGACTCCGGCTACACCCTGACCGGCACTAGGTCTTGCAGCTCCGGCACGCTCATGGACACAGTAGTGTGCACGGCGAACTCGCCGCAGGCTACCCCTTCTTCACCGGCGAACTCGTCCGTGTCTTCAATTCCGCCGCCTCCATCGCCATCATCACCGCAACCTCCGCAGCTCATCAAAGACGACGACGACGCGGCTCACGTGACGAACAACCTCCTTGGCACACTGATACTGGCGTGCATGACCCTTCTGTTGTAGTACTACTAGCTAGCTGATAGCAACGATGATTTCGGCACAAACGTGATGTGATAATTTATGTACAAACACGGAGACTGTCTAGCTAAGAGTCTTAAGAGTTACCTTCGTACTTGTACTTGTACTTGCATCACTTGGAAAATATATTAAACGCTTTCCTCGCCCGCCAGTATCTTCAGAAACGTTTCCGCGTCCACCACGCGCACCCCTCTCTCCTCCGCCGCGGCAGCCTTATTCCGACCGGCACCCTCACCCGCGACGAGCAAGTCGGTCTTACCGCTCACAGCCTTTTGCGCCGCGCCACCCGCCGCGACCACCGCGGCGTTTGCGTCGTCGCGCGTCATGCCCGGAACCGATCCGGTGACGACAACGCGCATACCCGCGAGGTAACCCGGTTTATGGGTCACGCCGTCGGCATTCATACCCGTGCTTGGGTTAGCATCGATGCCGTCGTGCGGGTTGATCACGACCCCGGCGGCCAGGATGGCGTCGACGACGGCGGCGTTTGCCTCCTCGGCCCAAAACTCTTTCACCACCGTCGCCACCACGGGACCCACCCCGTCGATCGCCGTCATGCTGGAGCCGTCGGTCTCGTCCGCGGCGTGCGGGTCGTGCGCCGCCGCGGCGTCACGAAAGGCTTGTAGGTTCCGGTACCGTCTGGAGAACAGCTTGGCGGTCTCGGATCCGACCGTGGGTATCCCGAGGGCGTACACGAACCGGTCGAGCGGCACGCCCGCCGCGACGGAGTCTATCGCGTCGAACAGCTTCTTCGCCGAGCGCTTGAGCTTCCCTTTGTCCTTACCCGACGTGTAGACCCAGAACTCGGGTAAGTTCGCGTCCGCCTCGTCGAAGGATCCGCCGTCGCCGCGGTCCACGTCCGGGTCCGCGGCGAGGTGCTGGTACTTTGCGCGGAGCGTGAACAGATCCGCCGGGGATTTAACTATTCCCTCCTCGTGCAGCGCCTGGATCTGTTGCCTCGCCAAACCCCGGATGTCCAGGGCGTTTCTCGACACGAAGTGGACCACGCGCTCGACGCTCTGCGCGGGGCAGCGGAGCCCGCCCGTGCACCGCACCACCGCGGTCTCGTCCGTCTCCTCGAGCAACAAAGCTTCCAGCTCCGACTTTTTCGCCGACTTTTTCCTGGACGACGAAGCGAGAACGACGCGGGTCACCCTCGACCCACACGCCGGGCACCGCTCCGGCGGCTGGACCGGTGCCGATGACGTGTACGATTCATCCTCTAACCCAGCGATTCGGGGTATGACGTCGCCCGCGCGTTCCACCACCACCCTCGCGCCGACTCCCAACTTTTTCCTAGCCACGTCGTCAAAGTTGTGCAACGTCGCGCGGGCGACCGTCGCGCCCCCGAGCTCCACGGGCGGATCGAGCAGCGCCACCGGCGTGAGCGCCCCGGTCCGTCCCACCTGCACGTCCACGCCGACGAGCGTGGTGACCGCCGTCTCCGCCGGGAACTTGTGCGCCACGGCCCACCTGGGCGCCCTGCTGTCCGAGCCCAATTCTCTTTGTAACCCAAAATCGTCAACCTTGTACACGACGCCGTCGATGCGGTACCCCAAACTGGTCCTGCCCTGCGCGGTGGCGAGGGACGCGTGCGCAGCGACGACGTCGTCGAGGGATTCGCTCACGCGCAACACCGGCACGGGCGCGAGTCCCAACGCGGGAAGCCATTCCAGAAACTCCGACTGCGAACTCCAACCCGCGCCGACCACCTCGCCGTGTCCGTAGGCCAGGAATCGCAAGGGACCCGCGTCGGTGCCGTCGCCCGCGGGCCGCTCTAGCCGCCGCATCGCCCCAGACGCCGCGTTCCTCGCGTTTTTGAACAGCCGCATCCCGTTCGTCTCGCGCGCGCGGTTGACTCGTTCGAAATCTTCATCCGCGATGAACACCTCGCCGCGAACCTCGAGCACCTCGGGCCACCGCGAGCGATCCCCCGCGAGCTGCTGGGGGACACCGATGCACCCGTCCATCTGCCGCGTCACGTCCTCGCCCGTGCGCCCGTCGCCGCGGGACACGCACCGAACCAGGCGGCCTCTTTCGTACCGCGCCGACGCCGACGCGCCGTCGATCTTCGGCTCGGCGCAGAGGCGGATGGGTTTGGGCGCCCCGTCCACGTCCGGCCCGTTGGTCCCGTCATGAAACTCCCCGCCCAGCGCCCGCCTCGCGCGCTGCACGAACGCGGCGGCCTCGTCCGCGTCGAAGGCGTTCGAGAGGGACTGCATGGGCACCGAGTGCGGCACCGGCGGCAGGGCGCCCCATCCGTCGCCGCCGCTCGTCGGGACGGGGGCGCCCACGCGTCGAGTCGGGCTGTCCTCCCTCGCGAGGTGTGGAAATGCAGCCTCCAGGGCCTCCAGTCGCAGTCGCAGCCGGTCGTACTCCGCATCAGTCACCTCCGGCGCGGCGTCGACGTAGTAGAGCCGGTCGTGCCTGACGATCTCGGCGGTGAGTCGTGTGAGTTCCGACTCGGCGCCAGCCTGATCCAGCGCGCCTGCCCATCGCGCGGCGTCCTCGCGCCACGAGGACGCCGATGGGAATGACGAAGACGCTGCTCGCGTCGCGATCCGAGCGTGAAGACCCTCGGTACGTTCGCGGCTCGCGGAGGTGCGCCGGACGGGGGCTGTCCGGGGATGTCGGCCCGCGAAGCGCCGGGCGATTACGGGCGGGAGCGAGCGCGCCGACGTCGACGCGTTCATCGTGGACGCGAAACCCGCCAGTGAAGCAAACAGGTGCCGCGACCTGCGCATGTACCGGTGTCGCTCACCCGCGACGCCCAAGGCCCACTGCGCAGGCAGTGACTGAATGACGCTGGTGATTAGTTTTTCAAAGCACCCGAGTTTCTGACGACCCGCCTGGAGAGACGAAGGGTACTTGTACTTGTATCACAGGACGCGTTTGCGAGACTCAACTTGTGAAATACTGTGTACATTATCATATTACGACTTGTAGAATGAGTACTGATCGATACGAGCTTGGCGTCCGCGCCGTCCTCGCCTCACGCGTTGACCCCGCCGCCGCGACCTCGGCTGAGGTTCCACTCCCGCAGGAACTGCTTGTCCAGGCACCTCCTGGCCACGTGCTCGCCGAACGAGCTCGATGCCACGCACGCCGCGCCGCACGCCGCCACGACGAACACGATGAACTCCGCGAGCACGGCATCAAACTCGGCTAGCCTCGTCGCGTCTCCCGCGGTGAACGCGGCGAGGTACTCCGCCGCCAACCCCGTTCCCGGGAATAGGAGCGCCTGAGCGCCGACGACGGCGGGTTCGGCGTTGTGGCCAACCGGCGCGTACAGTGAGCCCAGCACGTATTGCGCGCAGAGCAGCACGATCCGAACGGTCGTGCGCGTCTCGTAAGCCATGGTCGCCTTGGGGAGAAAATCTTGCATGATGGGGAAGTGCAACGCCGCGAAGAGCAGCCTCGCGGCGCAGTTGATGATTCGGTGCGAGCGAAGGTACCCGCGCCGCGGGGTGATCGGCGGCGAGCTCAACGCGGCGGCGATGATCATGACGACCGCTATGCCGAACGCCGTGGTGGCCATCTCCGCCCCACACCAACCGAGCTTGTGCGCGGCGATGCACACGAACGCCACGAACACGTCCATCCAGGCCAAGGACTTGACGCCGTGCCTGCCGGAGACGAGCGCCGAGACGGGCAGCAGCGGGAAACCGGTGCGGGGCGCGCCGGCGCGAACCCACTCCTTCGCCTCCGCCAGACCCAACGCGCCGCGCAGGTGCTCGTCCACCACCCTGCAACGCATCGCCTCCCACAGGTGCGAAGAGCTCGATAGAAGCAGCCCGGACGCGATGGTATTCACCGGGGAACCGTCGTACTCTTTCGCGGCGAGCGACATGGCGGCGCGGAAGTGCTCCCGCTCATCCGACGCGACTCGTACGGCGTCCACGAGGTCCCGCGCGGCGAGGACGCGCGCGCGGTGCAACCATTCGCACGCCATCACCACCGCCTGGGCCAAGACGGTCACAATCTTCTCGCTCGCGGTCTCCATCGAGTGCTGCTGCCGGCGGTTATGCGGTGACGACCCGTATGAATACGCGTGCGCGACGGTGTCGGGGGGCGTGCACGAAACCCGCGCGGGTGTACCGACGACCATGCCCGCGTTGCCCGTGACCCACGCGAGCGGGTCGTTGCTCGCCACTAGCGCGGAGAGGGTCGCATCGAGCGCCTCGTTGATCGCGTTTTGCCTCGAGATGTCGCCGAAGATGGCGTAGAAGCCGTGTCGGGGAGGAGCGCAAGCCGCCCGCGCCATGGCAAAGGCGCACGCGTGCAGCGGGGTCCATCCCTTGCCGCTGCCGATGTTGTCGCCGAGGCTGAGGATGGCGCCCACCGCGGTGGCGCTGCGGTGGCGGATCATCGCGGCTATGACGGCGTTGACGGTGTTGGAGTCCCCGGACGTGCACGCCGCGCGAAGCAGGGTGGCGATGCCGGCGTTGTTGTTGATGGTGGAGAAGAGCATGGCGTCGGTCCTTCGCCTCTTTTGCCCGCCGCCGCCGTTGCCAAAGTAAGCCTCATCCTCGTAGACGTCAATGTCCGACGGATCGGTGGACATGTAGCGGTCCGAGTAATCCGACGTGTCCGGGCCCTCCGACATCGATGAGATCCCGTGGGACCCCATCAACGCGGTGTCCCTCGCGGGCGAGTCCCTTACGTTGGATCTGGGTTCCTGCGCGGCGAGGACGCGGAACGTCGCGGCGGCCCAGCCGAGCGCGGCGCACGCGGTGGCCGCGTGGAAGCAAACCTCCGCGAGTCTCTGTTGGCTACCCCGCGATCCGCCGCTCGAGTCCGAACCGAAGGAGGCGGAACCAGAGTGGTGTACCCTGGGCTGGTCCGAAGGCGCGTTGAGGGCGACGCCGAGGTTGAAGAGCACGGGGGAATCGCCGAGTTGCGCGGACCGCCCGATGCTTCGGCCGAGCTCCGACGCGAGGAGCGCGTCCGGGGTGATGAAGACCGGGACGCACATAACGGGCGCGATGCGCGCGGGAAGGTTTCCACCGCCGACCGGCCAGCGATCGTCGCCGCCAGCCGTGTACGCCGTCGCGTCGCTCATGACGAGCTCGATGAACCCGATGCCCTCGATGTTGTTGGGCGTGATCCTGAACAGCTCGTGACCGCGCGGGATCGTGCGGTTCTGATCCTGCGGACTGAGCTCACACGGTGTTGCCACGAGGAGGGGGACGTACCGCCCGTGGCACCGCAGGGTGTAAGCGTACCCCTCGGGCGTCTTCGGCAGATTGATGCAGTCGTAGCGATCGGATCTGATCACGGTCATGCGTGTCGCCGGGTCGTGGGACCTGCGGATGGCCTCGACGAGCGCGGGGGAGAAAATCGGCTCGAGGAAGGCATCCGCGCCGGACGAGAGCGGCGCGGTCCGCTGGATCGCGCCGCCGGGACCAAACTCCACCGTATGTGTCCTGCTGCGGCCCTTCAGCGGGTGCCCCACGATAAACGCGAGGTTCCCCTCCAAACCGTGCGTGGCTCCGATACTCCGAAGCTTGTGGATGGAGTCAGCGGCGTGCGCCTCGAGCGACCTCGAGATACCGTCGTCCCCGAGGTCCTCGTGTGCGCAATCATCGACGCGCGACTCGGCGTCTGCGTCGGGGCGGGATAGCACATCCACCGTGAGTAGGGTGCACCCGGGCCTGGCGGCCACCTCCGCGTGCATCACGTCGCCAATCACCCGCTCCGAGAAGTCGTCCACCACGGCGCGGAATCGGGAGACGGCGCGGACGGGGCCCTCTTCGGTCTTGAAGTACATCGTCATCTGCTCGACGTTTTGAAAATCCGCCGGGACGCCGGGCTTGGAGTCGCCGGCTTCGTCGCGTGTAAAGGTGGCCCCGTCGCGGGGTTGGTCGCGGGTGACGAGGCAAGCCTCGCACCGCGGGGGTGAGTGCACACGGCGGCACGCGAGGCAGAACATGCTCTGCGAGCCGGTGGTGGTGAAGGGTCTCTTGGACACGAGGTGTTCGCTGCACAAGCGCAAGCCCGTGGTGACGATGTTGGTGGCGTTGACATCGTTCTTGCAGCCCTGAGCTCGGCACCTCAGCGTGTGCACGGATTCCGCGACGCCGTCCTCGTCGGACTCTTCCACCGCCGACAGCGATCTACCCTTCTGCGGCGATCCACCCAGCGGGTACTGCATCGGTCCAAAGTCGTAGCCGTCGCGGTCGGCGTCCGAGCGAACGCGATCCGACCTCTTGGGCACGAGCTTGAATTTCACCGGGTCGATCTCGTAGTCCTCCATCTTCCAGTGGTCCGACGGGAAGTTGTGGTCGAGGGGATCCGAGGTGGCGGCGCGAGTCGTCTCCGGTGTCGACGTATTCTCCGCCCGAAGTCCCAGGCACGAAACCGCCGTCTTGTACAGAAAGTTGGAGACGTCGAAGAGGTGCAGCGACGCGAGATACATACCCGCGCAGGTGTACAGCTGCGTCTTCTGATCCATCTCGGGAGTGCCCGGGGTGGCGAGATAGAAGAAGGCAGCTTTGGCGGCGAGCAAGTCGGCGAGCACACCCGCAAGCGCGCACGCCGCGTTGGGAGCCGGCACCGCGGCGTAGGAGCACGCGACGACGAAGAGCCACTTGGGCAGCCACAGGCGCCACAGGTCGAAGCCCGAGGCGGATCCCGAGGCGCGGTGGCAGGCGATGAAGAAGATCGCGGACATGGCGGCGAATGAAAGGGTGAGCGTCGCCCTCGTGAAGGCGGCGGCGCGAATAAAACCGTGTCGGAAGTGTCGCTCCCAGGTGGACGAGAGGTGCCTCGCCGTCAGGTAGGACGGTAGCAGGAACTGCATCAACGCCGCCACCAACGGCGCCACCGGCACCATCTCTCTCGTGGGCGCGTTGCTGATCATCGACAGCACCGCGTTGACGTTTGCGATGGCCACAAAGCCGATCGCCACCGTCGACGCGAATTGCATCCGAACCAGCGAAACCTTCGCGTCCCTATGCTCGCCACCTCGCGCCTGTGTTCGATCGCCGCCCAGCAGCACCTGCTGATTCAGCCGCCCGTACCACGCGCCGTATTTGCTCACAAACTCGTTCCGCACCATCTCGTTGATGACGAACGGCACGATGAACACGCACGGCACGCCGATACGCATGAGCTTGCCGGGCGAGTCCTCCTCGGAGGAGAGGTACATGGCCCTTAAGTGCTCGTCGTAGCCGTACGCCGTGGGCAGCTGGAGCGCCGTGTTGACCATGAAGAACGCGTTTGAAGCGCCGACGCACGCGAGCCATCGCTTGGACTCGACGGCGAGTATCACCCCGAAGAGGGACGGTGAGATACTCATGGTCATCGCCTGGATCAGAGTGTAACCGTGGTGGCAACCGGGTCGCGCGCCGAGGATGGCGGCGTTGAGCTTGGGGATGCGAAGCATGAGCTTACACACGTGTCGGATGGTCACGACCGTCTCCTCGGACATCCTCAGCACGGGCGCGCGTCTGCGACCATTTGGGTACTTGATGCCCCATCGCGGAAACATGCAGTTGAGGTTGATCAGGGTGAAACCGTCGATGAGGACGTGGGTAACGACGTGGAGTATCTTGGTCCTCCAGAGGAACTCGTTCCCGATGACCTTGAGCTCGTAGGGCTTGAGCAGCACGCCCTGCTTGATGACGATCTTCTGCTCGAGATAGAAGATGGCCGCGATCCACAGCCAGTACACCAGTTTCTGTGGGTGTCCAGTCGGAGGGCAGGGCGGGCGCGGGTGAGCGAAGGGGGCGGCCGGGGGCGAAAGAGAAGAGGCGAGAGGGGCGGCGATGTGGAAAAAAATAGAGGGGGGGCGTCTCGGGGAGCAGCCGGGGCGCATAATGTGCGGACCTTCATCTTGGTGGGCGGCTTGGTCTTGTCCTTGCTCCTGCCCGCCGAATGAGACGCGGGGTCCCCCTTTTGGTGGGGCCGACCCGCGTGCATCGTCGGGGAGTAGCTATCGACAGCCATCGAGTTCGTTCGCTGGAACAGAAAACCCCTCTTTCCACAAGGAGCGATTTGCTGCTGATATTTTTCGTCGGCTAACCGCGCCGGGTTTGCGGGTTAGAGGCGTGTTCGGTCGCCGGACGGGTCGCGGGCGATGCGCGCGTCGATGCCGGACCCTTCGCTCGAGCGCGAACGAGGCCGGTCACGTCACGAGGCGCCGTGCCGACTGCCGCTCACGACAATCTTTTGCGCCGACCCACCCAAAACCCCCCAAATTTTTTTCGTCATTTTGCAGGATGAGAACATATGTTGAGAACCGAATCTCTTCATCTGATATCTGAATTTCTGGTATCTCCCTGAATTTCTGCGTCAGCACACGGCACCATTACAAGTAGCACTATCTGACTAAAGGCCATAGAGTAATGGAAATTGAATTGGACAAACCCAATCCAATTGGACTTTCGTATGGGTGACTTTTATACAGATTCGTCAAGATTTGATCCGGCCATCTGGCGCCAACCAGTTCTCCGATGGTGACGTGCACACACAGCACAGCACTGCGACAAGGATGAACGCGTCCTCGGCGATATCGCGCGCCCGCGCGGTGCCGACACCGGCGTCATCGTCTTCGCCGCTTCGATCGCGAGCGCGCGTGTGCTCGGGCGGCGGCCTCCCTGTGGTTCCGACGTCGCGGCGGGTCGTGTTGCCGTCGTCGCGATCTTCCTCGGTGGCTACGCGCGCGAAGGCGTCCACTGGAGGCGACGGCGACGAGGTCAAGCCGAAGAAGAAGGCCGCGCCCAAGAAGAAGAAAAAAACGACGTCCGCGAAGAAAATGGAGGAGCCCGCCGCGAAGAAGGAGGAGGAGCCCGCCTTCGTCGAGCCCATCGCGGAGCTGTCCGAGGAGAAGAAGAAGGAGGTCGCCGAGCGCTCCATCGACTCCGCGCTCGCCGACCACGAGGACGACTGGAACGACGAGCGCGTGCCGATCGACTCGACCGACGCGGCCGACGACGAGCCGGAGCCCCCCACCGCGTCGCCGGCGGAGGACCCGGCGGTGAACGCCGCGAAGACTCAGATGCTCGACGCCTTCTACGGCACCAACCGGGGCCTCGACGCGTCCAGCGCGGTCCGCGCGGAGGTTAACGAGCTCATCGCGAGGCTGGAGGCGATGAACCCGACGCCCTCGCCCTCGTACGAACTCGCGGCGCTCTCCGGGAGGTGGCGGCTCGTGTACACGTCCAACAGCGAGGTGATGATCTTGCTCGCCGCGGAGAACCTTCCGGGGCTGAGCGTCGGCGACATTACCCAGACCATCGACGGCGTCGGGGGCAGGGTGGAGAACCGCGTGCAGCTCAGCGCGCCCCTCCTCGAGTCCTCCGTCAGTGCCAACGCGAGCTTCGAGGTGCGGTCGCCCAAGCGGCTGCAGGTCAAGTTCGACGAGGCCGGCGTCGAGACCCCGACCATCGTCAACGACGTTTTCCAGTACATGTCCTTGCCGATGACCGTGGACGTCATGGGGCAGTCCATCGACACCGGGCCGCTCGCCGCGCTGATGGAACCGTTCCAGTCGGGGCTGAGCGGCGCGCTCGACGGGGTTAAGAACGCGGTGAAGGACCTGCCGGGGCTGAAAGTTCCGCTCCCGGAGTCGGCGACACCCGGGTCGGAGGCGTGGCTGCTCACCACGTACCTGGACGGAAACCTGAGGATCGCGAGGGGAGACGGCGGGAGCGTGTTCGTGCTGACCAAGGTGCACGAACCTCCCAAGTACGGCTACTGATCCCGACCACGTTGTAAATCGATTGAAACGCACGCACGCTCTTGAACGAATTTTGTACCCTTGTGAAAGTTACACGACGAAGGACTCCGGCTATGCCCCAGAATCGACTCCGGCTGACCCAACGATCGACTCGTCGACAACCTTCGGATCGAATCGCAGCTCCTCCGGGATGACGTCCGGATCTCCCCGCGCCACCGCCTCCGCGATATGCGCCCCGAGCATGGCGTGATACACCAGGCCCCGCGCGCCGAGTCCCCCGACGAACCACCACCGCGATCCAGCCCCATCACCGTCACCGCCCCCGTCGATCCTACCCACCAGCGGCAGCGACCCGGCCGGCGTCCTCGGCGGATTCGCTCGCACGCCGTACCGCACGATATCCACGTCCATCGCCTCGATCGGCGGGTACGTCGCGGACGCCTTCGCGACGAGCTCGGCGGCGGCGGTTTCGGCGGCGGAGTCTGCGCCCGGATCCACGGGACCCGCCCGCCTCGCGTCCTCCACCGTCGCGCCAAACTCCTTCGTGGTGCCCACCAGTAGCCTCCGTGCGCTCAGCGGCGCGACGTACGGTGCGCCGAGTATCCCTGGGGACGATTCGTCCCACGGGGAGTCTCGCTCGGCCGCGGGCACGAGCTCGACGACGTGTCCCCCCTGCAGCGTCGTCGGGAGCGTTCCGGCCGAGGAGAGCTCCGCGATGGAACCCGCCGCGCCCCCGCACGCGACGACGACGGCGTCGTACCCGCGCACGCGCTCGTCCCTTAGGCTACCGATGGACTCACCCACGTGGAGTCGCGCGACGCACCCCGCGGGTGTGGCGTCCGAGGCTGCGAGAAGCCGGGTCGCGTTCCAGAGGGCGGAGAGGTATCGATTCGAGTCGAGGACCACGCCCTCGGGGATGTGCAGCGCGGCGGCGGCGGGCGAGGCGGACCGTTCCGCCGCGCGCCGCCGTTCACTCGCGCTATTCAACTTCGACATCTCCTCCATCTCCTTTTCGATGAACGCAATCGGGTTCGCCACGTCCTCCGGGACGTCCACGCCCGGAAGGATGGCGCGCAGCCGATTGCAATCTATCGCGACGCCCTCGCCCCCGGCGGTGGCGGATGCCGGCGCGAACCTGGCTAGGTCACGCGCCTGTTTCAGGTTTCTCGCCGGGCGCACGGTCCCCTTGCGCCACGCGATCGCCTCGCCGCGTCTACGCTCGGCGGTGCTCGTCGTCGTCGTCGCCTCGTCGTCCTCGAGCGTCGCGGCTCCCGAGTCCAATCTTCGCTCCGCGTCCTCCGCGGCTGCGACGAGCGCGAGCGTGGCCGCGACCCCGTCCACGCCCTTCCATATGATCTTCCCCCGGGGCGTGTACGGGTGGAGGAGGCCCGCGGCGACCCCCGACGCGCCCCCGGCGATGCCCTTCTCGTCGAACAGGTGGACCTCCACCGGCCTCCGACTCGACGACGGCGAGGCGGACGCGTCGGCGGTGGCGATGGCGGGCGGGTCGTCGAGGCCCTCCGCGCACCGCAGCAGGATGTGGTACGCCGCAGCGACGCCGGCGAATCCCGCGCCGATGACGGCGATCTTGCGCGGCTCGGGATCGCCGGGAGCGCGATCGATAGACGCGACAGACGCGTGGCTTCGAGCCCGTCGCCGGTGCCTTCCGACGACATCGGATGAGGAGGAGTCCGGCTTGGAGTGACGCCGGGGAACGCGCGGTCCCCGCGGCGCGACACCATCGCGCGACGCGCCGAGGCGTTCGCACGCGGATAAAAGTGTCACGCACGTGACGGGAGCGCTCGCCGATGCCGTCGCCATCGCGCCCGCGCGCACGTCCGCGCGCCCTCGAGTGCCGGCAGTCGGCCCACTTTGACGCTTGGGCGACCCGCTCAAGTCGAGATCTCCTGTCGTGCTTTCCCCTCAACCCTATCTTTGAGTTAGCCACAAAGGAGCCGCACCGCGGCAGCAGTGACAGACCCCGCGGTCGGTTTCACCCGGGGAGACGCGAGCGAGAGCGCGCCGGCGGCGACCGGTGGACCGCACAGCCTCGCAGGGTCGATCGTGGTGCGAGGGGAGCGCGCTCGGTCGGGGGAGACGGTTACGCTGAAATTATACTGGCGGTTGCCGCGACGATGTCGGCGTCGCATCAGTGGAGGAGCGACGCGCTCCGACCGTTCCGATCGGCCGGATCGCGCGTCGTTCCCCACACGCGTGCTGTCGTCTCTCCCGTCGCTTACCACGCCAGGTCATCGCGCCGCTCGCGCCGGAGCAACAAGCGCTCGCAGCAGACCCCGGAGGAGCGCACGGACGCCGCGGTGACCGTGCGCGTGCGACGGCCGTGCCCGGGCGACCTCCGTGTCGGCCTCCTGGGCGAGGGCGGCGCGCTCGGCAAGTGGGACACCAGTCGCGTCACCCCCCTGCGACGCTCGCAGTCCGATCCCGACCTCTGGGAGTGGGTCCTCGCCGTGCCCATCGGCAGCAAACTCCAGTTCAAGGTTGTCACAATCGACGCGGGCGACGCCGTCGTTCGCTGGTCGCAGGGCAACGACATCGTCGTCACCGTCCCGCACGGATGCACCGGGGTCGACGTCGGCGTAGAATGGCCGGAGGCCAAAGGGGACACCAGGGACGCGCCGCTGGCGGTGCAGCAGAGGGTGGTGGTGGAGAAGCCCATTCAGGATTACAGGGTCGAGACGGGCGGCGCCTGGCTGGCGTACGGCAAGGTTGAGAAACCGGTCGACGACGACGACGACGACGACGACGAGGAGGAAGAGGAAGAAGGTGCCGGGGGAGAAGACGCCGATGACAAAGAGGATCCGGACAGGGTCGTCGTGGATCGCGTGGACGCCGTGGACATCGACGCCGAGGGCGGCGCGGCGAAGGGCACGGCGGGCGCCTTTGTTCGCGCCGACGTCTCAGCCGACGAGGACGACGTCGGTGTCGGTTCATCTTCCACCGACGACGCGCCCGATGCATCCTCGACGTCCTCCGGCGTGGACGCGGAGTCGCAGTCGTTCAGCGACGCGTTCGCGGGAGGGTACGTCGTGGGGTCGCATCTCGAGGGCATGATGGGCGGCAAGCACACCGAGCTGGTCTTCAACGCCGCGGATAAGGAGACGCACGGGGTTCGGGTGGGGATCATAGAGGAGGATCGGCTGGTCGAGCTGTGGCACGAGCACGCCGCGGAGCCCGGGAAGGGCATGCGCGTCGGCGACGTCTACCTCGGCGTCGTCGCCAAGGTCATAAGCGGGATGCAGGGCGTCTTGGTGGACGTCACGGGAAAAGGACCGCCGTACTCGCTGATGCAGAAGGGCGTCGACGAGCCCGCGCTGGCATGGGTGCAGTCCGAGGAGCCGACGTGGGACGATGACTCCGATTGGGGGAGCTGGGACGACGAGGACTGGGACGAGGAGGAGGAGGACGACGTCGCCGGCGCCGGCGGCGAGGCTCCCGGCGCGAGGGAGTTTGCCGCCACCCTCCTCGAGGAGGGCGCCAAGACCCGGTGGCAGCGTCGGCCCGCGGGCGGCCGGTGGGCGGACGCGTGGGCAGACGGCGTGGGCGTCAGTGGCAGCTACGACGGCTCCGAGTTCAGCGCCCGAGACGGGGGGGACGAAGGGAACGAAGGGGACGACGACGATTCGTTCGCGCCCGTCGACGAGACGATCGACGAGGAGCTCCAACGACACGAGGCGACGCTGGAGGCCCGCCGTCGGGACACCCTGCGCGCCAAGGAACGCACGCGTAACACCGCCCGCCACGGCGACGACGGGGGTCCACGCACGGAGCTCTACCCGCACCCGCGGTCGGATCTGGCTGAGTCGTCTGTACGCGGCGTCGACGGCGGGGAATTTCAGGATTCGTACTCGAGCGCGTGGCTGCGGAGCGGCGGGGGCCCCCGCGGCGCCGCGCACCACGGCTGGACGCCGTGGAAGGACCACGTCGCCGCCGTTGGGCACGATTCAGAGCTCAAGGGCGCGAACAAGGTGGTCGAGCACTGGCGGCCGGGGATGCCGGTGGTGGTTCAGGTGACCAGGCTCGGGGCTGGTCACAAGGGCCCGAGGGTCACGGCGAGGCCGACGCTCCCGGGCCGGAACGTCGTGCTCTGCCCCGACGGCGAGGGTGTGTACGTCAGCAGGAAGCTCGCGGGACAGGCGAGGGCGTACGTCAAGGCGGTGGGCGCCACCGTCGTCCCGGGCGACTGCGCCCTGATCATGCGGACGGAAGCGGCGGGGGTGTCCAAAGAGGTTCTCGAGATGGACATCCGGTCCCTCGCCGACGACTGGGACACCGTCCGCGAGCGCGCTCGGGCCGCGGTGGAGGCGGCGGGGCTCCAGGGCAGGAGCCCATTCCCCCGCAGGCTTCTCGACGCCGCGACCGTGGAGCAGATCCTGGTGCGGGACCTCTTCGGCGAGCGAGTCGCGAGGCTCACCATCGACTCCATGTCGTCTTACGAGGCGATAATCTCCGACTTGAGGCGAACGGGCGCCACCGACGAGATTGTCCGCCGCGTGCGGCTGCACACCGGACCGGAGAATGTCTTCGACTCCCTCGGCGTCGGCGACGCCGTGGACTCCACCGTGGACGAGCGCGTGTGGCTCAAGGACGAGTCGCTCCCCGGCGCGCACGTCGTGATCCAGCAGACGGAGGCGCTCACCGCCGTCGACGTCAACGCCGGTCGCGCCGCCTTCATCAACGACAGCGACAACGAGTCCGTCGCGGCGCAGGTGAACGTGGAGGCGGCGAAGGAGATCGCGCTCCAGCTGAGGCTGCGGGACATCGGCGGCCTGGTCATGATCGATTATATCGACATGCACGACCGGTCGCACAGGAAGGAGGTGGAGACGGCGTTTCTGGAGGCGGCGCAAAACGATCGCGCGCAGCTCACCTTCCTCCCGATCTCGCCCCTCGGGGTCATGGAGGTGGCGCGAGAGCGGCTACAGGGGAACAATTCCGGCAGGCGCGTCATCGCGGACATAAAGGGCATGCCGATCGACCCCGACCGGCCTCAGGGCGGGCCGAGGCGCGTGCGGGGGCCGAGGCCGCCGCCGTGGGCGGGAGCCGGGACTGGCAGGGGCAGAGGTAGAGGCAGAGGCAGAGGCAGAGGCCAGGGATGGAACGACGAGTCATCACACGGCCATCCCGGTGAGTTCAACGGCGAAAGATCGGGTAGGTTCAGGGGATGGCGCGAGCGGCGCGGGGGGGACGATTCGCCGCGAGAGAGGGAGGAGATTGTCGAGCGCGAAGGGAGCTACCACAGCGGATCTTACTATGGCAACGCCAGGCGGAGCAGCAGGGGACAGAGGGGTCGTTCGCCGACTTGATTCGTACGGATGAAGAGGTAGCTTTGAAGTTGTCACATGCATTCATCCATCTATCTATCTAGCTAGGGAACGGACGTCTACTTGACCTGCGTGATGACATCGGCGTGCTTGACGGACTTTGACAGCGTCATCTGCGTCTGCATGCGCCGTCGGCGGATATCCTTCTCGAGCTCGGACTTGATCGCCTCGTCGTGGGTAATAGCCCACTGCATCTCCTTCTTTCCGAGCACCAGGCACTCAACCTTGGTCGCCGCCACGACGTCCGCTGTCCGCCTCTGACCCACCCACTTCTTCCCCGCGATCCTCGCGCTGATGGCCCCGGCGAACGTGCTCTTCGCGCGGCCGCCCTCCAGGAACTGCTTGTCGTTCTCGTTCTTGGCTGAAGAGGGGGCGCTCGGCGACTTCTGCAGCAGCGCGCTCGCGGCGGCGATCTCCCCCACGAACTCTCCAACCTCGCGCGTCGCCACCTTCACCGGCTCGCCCGTCTCGCGGTCGTTGACGATGATATCCACCGACCCGGACTTGATCAAGAAGACCTCGTCGCCGGCGCGTTCACCCTGCTTGATCAAAAACTCACCCGGCGCGTATCGCCTCAGCGGCAGTTTCATGCCCTTGGCGAAGTCCCGGAGCTTAGACTTGATACGCAGCGGCGCCGGGCGGACGTTGGTGACGTCCTTCATCCACGGGTGGTTCAGGGCTTCCCGCGAGCTCATCCTCGCCTTCGGGTTGTACGCCAAAGTTTTCAGCACAAAGTCCCTGGCGTGCGTCGACACGTCGTCCCACTCGTAGCAATCAAAGCCGAAATCTTCTTTGGTCACCTTGCCGTACTTGAGCGCCGCTTTCCACAGGTCCCGCGGCATCGCGCCCGTCACGAGGATGTACGTGATGACGCCCAGGGACCACATGTCGACGGCGGCGCCGTAAGATTTCTGTTCGACAACCTCGGGCGCGGCGTAAACCGGCGTGCCCACCGCGCTGTCGTCCACCCCTTTCGCGTGCGGCAGGTACTCGCCGTCCGAGGATACCACCTTCTTGGAGCTCGTGGTCTTCTCCCTGCACCGCTTGGCGAGGCCAAAGTCGGCGATGACCACGGACGCGAGGTCGTCCTGCTGCTTCAGGAGTAAGTTTTCCAGTTTCAAATCGCGGTGGATGACGAGGTGC